>ERZ772872.244-NODE-244-length-55994-cov-9.248664_pt1 | contig 55994 bp, 50 predicted proteins | sample MGYA00512132_ERZ772872 | MGnify/ENA primary metagenome ERZ772872 (study PRJEB29015, sample SAMEA2737724) | human gut metagenome | biome: human gut; feature: human-associated habitat; material: faeces | place: China | collected 2012 ...
GTAGAGCCGATAAAATAAGGCTTTGCGGACATTTAAGAAGATATAAAAAGATAGTTAAAAAGATATATATAATTTAGTATAAATCTTAAGCTTTTCAAACATGTACGTTCTTCTATCGATTGCTGTTTAATACTTTGTATCTATGTCAAATCATAGGCTTCCAAAACCTCAAATAACATAGATTTTGGTGAGTGGACTAACGGCCCTCACCTTTCGGCTGCAAAGTCAGCCGGATTAGAAAAACTATTCTTCACTCTCTACAAATTCCCAAATAATTCCAGGGTTTTTCTTAGAATAGTAGGCCCTTGCCCTTTCAAAATCTTTTCCCGTTACTTTACCGGATTCCATGAATAATTCGGACATCGCAACATTTCTGGCATTATTAAATTCTGCACATTGCGGGTGTTTGTATTTTTTGTGACTGATACAATTCGGATCCTTACATATAAAATCAGCTCTGGATAAACGCTGATCTTTATCCCAGCCTCCACAAATACTACAGATCTGAGCATTGTAGCACGGATTTACTTTACGAACGATGATTCCGTACCTTGCAGCTTTATATTCCGTATACTGTTGTAAACGGTAATAACACCAGTTTCGAAGAATAAATTCATTGGTATCGTACCCCTGTAAGTTCTCCAGATTGATATATTTCGCATGATTTTTTAAAGCAAAATCTACAATCCGTTTACTGATCTTATGGCATACTGTTTCTGTATATTGTTTTTCTCTGGCCTTTAGACGTTCCAAAGCCTGTAGTTTTTTCTTACGTCCATGTCCACCGGAAGTATTTCTCAGTGAAATCTGTAGTCTCTTTCGCTGCTCCTGCAGCTTTACTTTCTGATGTGCAAATTCTTCATATGTACCAATATAAAGCTTCTTATGCAAATCATTATTGAGCGCACAGGTTGCCGGAATCGCAACTCCTAGATTTACTCCTACAACTGTATTTTCATCCAGTTCCGTTGGAATCTTAGGGATCTTCATTGATAAATTTAAAATAATTTTCTTTTTGGAAATTTGGATACTGCTTCCGCAATATTCATATTCTCCGGAATAAACTTTTAATAAGGTGGCCGCCAGTTCTTCCTGGTTCTTTCCCTTGCCAAGATCAATTTTGAACCTTGCGATACTTGGTTTCTTATTCCCGCCATAATCAAAATATAGCTTCAAGTTACTGTCATGGATATGCTCACATAACTCTTCAAAATTATCATAATCATGGGAAAATCCCATACAAGCTTTTGCAACTGTAAATGGTGAATCTATTTTGTAATTCGGTAAAGAAACTTTGCCTTCCAAAAGCCCTTTCTTTACACAGTCTTTTATTTTGCTTGTTAGCATCTGACTGAAAGCAAATCCATATCCTTTCAAAATGTTATGAATCTCTGCTTCATCAAACAAACTGCCATTTTTATTTCCTGGCAGCCGATATGCATAGTTCATACGATTGCTTATGAACTGATATTTTTCTTTTAGTGTCTCCATATGCTGAACACCGGCTCCTATCATTTCGCTGTAGATCCATGACAGGATATAGTTTTTCTTTCTTGCCTCCTCTTCCATTGCTGTCCGGACTGTACCGTAGGTATAAGTATTGATTTCGCTTTGTGTGATCGCCGGATCTGCCTGAAATGCATCATATTTTATCTTTAAATTATCCAGTTCCTTTCGCAGATTCTCTTTTTCTTCTTTTGGAATCTTCGAATGTTTGATTTTCTGCTCTAATAATTGAATACGTTTTTCATAATTTTCTGAAACATATTTGATCACTTTCCGCTCCCATTCCTTCATATCACTGGCAATAGGATAAATAACATATTTTCGTGTAATTGTGATTTCATCTGACATTTTTCTTCTCCGTTCGTTCTGCTGATGATTCAGCTAGATTTCTAAATGAATTTTCGTTGGTTTGTATGCATCAGATTGGCTTTGTACCTGTGTAATTCTATAGGTTTGCAAAACTATTTGTTATGATATCTGTCATACTACTACGCTTTGTACCTGTGTAATTCTATAGGTTTGCAAAACTCAGTTCACGAAAGCGCTCTTTAACATACTGCTTTGTACCTGTGTAATTCTATAGGTTTGCAAAACGGCTAATATTTTGGTAACTATTATTGAAGTGCTTTGTACCTGTGTAATTCTATAGGTTTGCAAAACTGCTTCCAAAACATGATGGTTTTGAAGTGTGCTTTGTACCTGTGTAATTCTATAGGTTTGCAAAACACCAAACGATTACAATGGCTTTGGTGAGTGGTCAAACAGCCCTCACCTTTCGGCTGCAAAGTCAGCCGGTTTATTATTACACTAATAGTATGAAAGAAAATAAAAGCATCGTGCTTCTCTGGACAAAATTTGGATACAAAATAAACCACATACAGCATAATGCTTTACATCTAAAATACTCTTAGATTTTGGTAAGTATTTGCTGCACGATCGCCTTTCGGCTGCAAAGTCGGCCGGATGATAAGTATCATACATAGTGAAAAAATGCATTCCCCAGGTTCTGCACATATTGAATTTTCTTTTTTTATGTGATAAGATGTGAATGTACAGGGAAAGATGTTGTCGTTCGGTCTACATCCAGAGTACCCAAACGAGAGTATGTCCGCTCTCCCGAATAGGTTGTAAAGCTGAAAACCAATGGACATTATAAGGAAAAAACGCTCCTGATTGTTATCAGGGGTATTTTTTTGCCCAAAAAGAAAAGCCTCTTACGAGACTTTCCTTCTTTTTGTAATGATCAATCAAAATCTTCAAGTTCATCATACTGGCTGTAATCATAGCCAATGGATTTCTCCACCAACGTTTCCAAGGTGTATCCGGTAAAGTTCATCAACATATCATCAATAATCTCCCGGTCATGTGCTGTTTGATATTTCTGCAGTGTATACTTAATACCCTTCACGATTTCTTTGCGGCCGGACTCCAACCGGTCACTTTCGTAAGCATCCATGATCACACATGCAAGTGCATCATAATCAATGGCTGAAATATCAATTTTTGAATTTGTTGTTTCCTGCTGCTTCGTTTCCGTATTTGTGTTTTCTGTTTTACTCATATGATTTTCTCCTTCTTACTCGAACCAAAATTCCGTTTTTTCATGCTTTATTTTTGTATATTCTGTTCATATCTATTTTCCCTTTCCAATTACGAAAAATTTTCTACTGATTTATAATCCACTGGCAGCTGCTCATCGGTAACAATACGTAAGTATTTTCTGAACATATTCTCCAGCTTCTCTTCCGTCAGCTCTTTTTCCTTTTCCGTTTTAGGGGTCCATGGATAGGATGGCGTATAGATAAGATATGTTTTGTCTCCTGAATCCGTACATAGAAGGAGATCAATTTCCTCTACTTCTTTTATCACTTCATAGAGAATTTCTGCCAATCCTCCAAAATCATATATGCCATACTGCTCTACATAAGACGTAAGGATATCATATGAATCTTTAAACGCACCGCCGCATTCATTATTCATAAATGTATTGACTCTTTCTTTCAGTTCAGGAGCCTGACTAATAAGCTCCATCAATCCAGGTAATGAAATCTCTTCTTTTAAGTTGCTTGTACAAATTCCAAATCCGTAATCATGCCATGATTCACTCATATTTTCTACATCCTTTCTGTATCCGTTTCATTATCTTTTATAATATAGTATCTACAGAGAAGAGATTCCTCTGCGGATACTGTATTTACTACTTACCTTCTGAAAAGTTTCTACTATCGGTCTTTGATTATTCCTCAAACTCTTCTTTTCTGTTTTTTAGTTTCAGAAATTTTCTATAAACTCTTTTATAGTTTTTTTATAGTATGGATTTGATTTGACAGCTACTCTAGGCCTGCTGCCATCTATGCAGATTCTTGTTACCGATGTTACGCTATAGCCCTTGCACTCTCCTTCCGCAACATAAGCTGCCAGTTCATCTTCGCTATCGCATTCAACAAAATGTCTGTTTCCAGTGTAGGAAGCGATGCAGTAAATGGCATTCTTGATTTCTCTCAACATATTTTTTTCTCCTGTTTTTCTTTTGTATCGTAGCATCCGCAAAGAGAAATCCCTCTGCGGATACCATATTTACTACTTTTCTTCCGGATTTTTTTACTATCTGTCTTTAATGTTTCCATCATCATCTACATAAAAGATATCTTCCAGGTCAAATTCACTTAGCAGCACAACTTTATGCTCCGTAGTTAAAATGTTTGCTGTTTCTGATTTAACAACGTCCTTCACATTCATTTTTTCTGCTGCTTCCAAAAACTTTTTCACATCTTCTGGAACTTCGCCGTCTTCAATATCATCGACTATGATAAAATCAGAGCGGTCATATTCCGTTCCGAATAATGCTTTCTGACAATCAGGGCAGTATCCGGATTTGATGAATTCCCTTTTCTGCACATCCATATCTGGAAATCTATCTTGAATATGTCCGCCGAAGCATGCATATTTACGCCACTGGTTTTCTTCTTCTTCTGTCATCCGAAGATATGCTTTTTGTCCACACATTGGACACTCTTTTCCAAGTGAAAATACTTTTGGTGTTTTTGTTTGCTTCATAAGTTATTCTCCTTTTTCCTTTGTAATGTAGTATCTGCAGAAAGAGTTTTCTTTTGCGGATTTTGGATAAACAAGACTTATTTCTGATTTTGCCTTCTCCATGATGATTTCTGCTGTTCCATCTTCTTTTTCATCAGAAGCGGTATCTGCTTCTGTCATTGCCATGGACATTGCTTTATCCCATGCATCTTTCTTTGTTGAGAACTTCTGATCCGGTTCCTGGTCGCCCCAGGAATATTCGATATGCAGTACATAAGGATATTCCGGAATGTGATGTACCGGGATCCCAGGACGTTTATCATCTTCCGTTGCAAGACGGATAGAAATGAAATCGCTTTCTTTCACATTAAGAATATTCGCAAAATATTCTTTTACCTTTTCTTTTGTCTTTGCAATTGCAAGATTAATACATGATGTAGTACCACACATAAATGTGACAAGATAAGCGTTCGACTCTTCTCCTGTTTCTGGTGAAAGTTCTTTTAATTTCTCTGGCAGTCGGATGCTCTTCTCCATACATATTCTAACTTCCCAATCATTGGAGCGATACTGGTAGTCACCCGAATCTGTTTCAAATTTTAGAAATTCAAATTCATAACCAGGCAGGAGATCTCCATTCTGATCAAACGGACGTTTTTCCAGATAGTCAAATGCTCGGTTAAAAGCCTTTACTAATTCTGTTTCTCCCTTATCTGAAGATTCAAACCATCGGATGCTGTCCCAGTAAATAATATACTGGTCATCTGTTGTCTGATAGATCTTCGGCAGCAGCCTGTCCTGCTGTGGTAATAATTTCTGTAACCTAGTGAATGCGTGTTCTCCGCATCTGATTGCGACTTCGTTTGTGTTCATATATGTTCTCCTCCAAATTATAATTCGATTTGTTATTCATACAGCTCAATAAATTCTTTTCAAGAATTTTCCGATCATTACGTATAGTTTCGTGTTGATGTAGTTGTTGGTTTTCCCGCGTAATTAAGTGAATTTTCTGAATCATCTCTTTCTCCATCCACTCCAAGAGTGAGGTGAACATCGTACCTGGAAGTGATTTTTCCAAACACCCGCAGGCATTCTGCAATTTCCTCTTTGTCACTCTGATATACCGGAGTAGTAATGCCAGAGATTTCTTTTTCCATCTCACGTAATAACTGTTCCGCTTTCCATAAAATCTCGCATTCTTCTGGTGTTAATTTGATTTCTACTGTTCTTTGTACTCTTTCCATATTGTATAGTTTCCTTTCAAAATTTTTGAACATTACAGTATGTATTTTCGTCTCCCTTCTTCTGTAAATTATGTTCTATGAATAGAATGAAATTTCATTAAAAAAATAAAAAGGAACCCATTACGGGTCCCAAAAGTACTGTAATTATTCTTCTATGATTAAAGAAAAACTGCCACTAGGAACATAAGACAAACCACTATATACACCTTACTTAGAATGCGTAGATATTTTCCAAATTTCAAATTATTTGCTGCTGCATATGAAGAACTGGCCAATCTGATGACTTCATAGAAGATGCAGAGATATATTGCAGCAGTCATAAGTAAAAATAGTAAAAGTAATGTACTAAGTATAATTATTTTCATAGCTGGATCCCCCTTTTGTGTTTTTTAGTAATAATCAGAACATTTACAGCGATTCTTTTTACTCCTTTCTTCTGTAGATTCATGTTCTGTTAATAGTGTGATTCTTTTATTAAAAAATAAAGAAGGGAGAATCTAAAAAACTCTCCCTTCTTATACCGCAATATTCTGTCTAAAAAATCCCTACACCAAAAGCACCGTTGCAGCTATCATACCACTGATAGTCATAACGGCCGCACTTGATATGAGTAACATAGGTATATTGTGGAAGTCTTGTAATCTTTATGAATTCCTGTAAAATATGGTTTGGCTCATTTTTTGAAACTTCAATTGTTTTCACCGTATATTTCCATTTATTATGTGGAAGTGTTGAATCTGGACGTCTATAGTAAATTTTCGCTTTCATCGTTTGGCCACCTCTCTATTATTTGTTCTGTAGTTTTCTCAAATAATGAATTAATGATTCGAAATCCGTATATTTGCAACTATCATTTCGAATTCATCTTTCTCATCGCAAACAAACCGGTCAATATTATATTTCCAGCCGTGACTCTGTATAATTCTGTTTGTTATTTGAAGCGTGGTGAAAATACAGGTGTTTCCTGTTCCATATCAAAAGCACTATATGCTTCTTCTTTTGAAAGTACAATTACTCTTGTTACATTTAATTTTTCAAATCCAAGCCTTAACGCATCGTTGATTGTATAGTATTGTGCATCAGCTTTTTTAAGTTTTTTTGTTGCACGGATGCAAATAGAATTCGTCTTTCCATAACAAACTTCTAAATATACAATATTTTTCTCTGACATTGTTTTCCTCCGTATTTTTTGTGTTACTTATAAAATTATTCATATTCCCGACATAATTGCATAACAGAATTGATCATGTTCTGCGGTGAATCAATTCCATGACCGCTTGTCATATCAAAGGAACTGTTGTCAGATGAATACACCAAATCACAGAAATACTTCCAGCCGCCGTCACTTTCATCATAACCAAAAGCAAGCTCCAGATGGACCGCATCTGTTAATGGATATTCCCATGCGTGGGTATCAAATGAATCCGGTCTTTCTCCAGATCCGTCCCACATGTCAGGATTCATTTGTTTATAAAATTCTTTAACTATTAATTTAACTCTTGTTTTTTTCATCAATTCCGTCCTTTTAAGAAATCGGTGTTTCCACAAAATTCTTCCATTCTGTTGAAACTCTTGTTTATTCGATGCCCTCCAATGGACATCCGTTTTCTTTCATTTCTCTTGGAATGATCTCTTCCGGATATGCTCCAATTACAGTACCGTCTGAAAATTTTATGTTCCACATAGGTAATGAAGATAAATCCGAATCCTTCGTTGAACATCTTCCTACTACTTTGAAGCTCTGTCCAATTCGCTCTTTATCATCACCAAAAGGGCTCCAAAACTTTTTCGCAAAGCCTTCTTTTTCGAAACATTCAAAGCAATCGTTTACAAACAGCATTTCCCTTTCTTCGGACATTTCACTTCTGTCCTCTGGATATTTTCTTTCTATTTCATCCCAGGATAAATCTGAATTGTTCTTTCTTAAACCATTATATTCATCGTTTTGTTTAACAATGCTCATGATGTAAGTGTCAAACACATCATCGTTTGGCATGATTGTAACCAATTCTTTTATATCTTCGATATATTTTACGTTTTTCAGTCTTTGTACAAACTCGGAATTTTTATATTCAATGAGTTTGTTTGTAATTAGTCTGAGATGTTCATCATCTGTATAATCGAAGATGACACTCATATCATTATTGTTGGATAGCAGTTTTGCTGCGATGTCGAAAAATTCCATTTGTTCATCAGTTGCGTTATTAATAAACTCTTTTACATATACGTCATTCATGTTAATTCTATTCAATAATTCTGTGTTCATAATAATCCTCTTTTCTGTGTATTATAATTTTAATAGAAATTCTTGTTTTCTTACTTGAAATCCAGTTCTACATCGAACGGAAATTCCGAAAATAACCATCCTTGTTTTTCACAGATGTAGTTGAGAAGTGTATATGGGCAATACCCGTCTTTATATACATCCTTGTCTTCATGAGTTTTTTTGAAAATTTCTGCTACTTCGATTTCACTTACATCATCTGGAACCGTAAGTCTGCAGGTTTCAACAGCATCATAACTGCCATCTTCTACTAATGAATCGAATTCAATTCGCACACTTATCGTTCGCATTTTTCCTCCTATACTTAGATGATCACTGCTTTCTGTCTTTCATTGCATTCACAATAGGATTGACATAGCGGCTTTTCTCTCTTTTCGTATATGTTTCAAAGCGATACATATTTTCATCGCAATGAGGACACACATATGGATAGTCCTTGACATCGCTGTGAAAAACTCTGTGATGGCATTTAAAACAAAATCTGTTCGTTGGTATTCTAAATTTTCCTGTATACATTAGTTTCTCCTTATTCATATAAAATCTGTTTATATAGTCTGTCCCTCTTCCATGTCCTTTATGATCGCCTCTGCATCATTGCTGATATCTGGAATAGAAATCTCTAACACAGATTCCAGTTTCTGAATTGTTTTTTCATTAAATCTCTTTTGTGTTCCGGCACACATATGACTGATGACGCTAACATTCATACCAGTAAGCTTTGCCAGGCCGCGATAAGACATGTGTTTTTCCTGTATAGTAGCTTTTATCAGTTCCGATGAAGCATTTGATATTTGTACAATTTTCCTCTTACCACATGATTTTCCTGCCTTCTTATTTATTACTGTGCCGCCTTCTTTTCTGATTTCATAACCTTTTTGTTCCAATTCGTGGATCATCATCTGATCCGTGAAAGATTCTGTTCCGCATTTCTGCTGCCAGCTTTTATTTTCCGGGTCAAATGTGAATTTCCAAGTCTGGCCGTCATCACCATCAAAAAGGATTTCTCCACCTGTGATGTATGGAGATAAGGTTTCCAGAAACTGTTGTGTTCCTACTTTTAATAACAGATCTGTTAATTTGGGGATATCCGTTTCTTTTTCGGATACTGCGTGGTCATGTTTTTTTTCGTATTCCTCCATGTTTTTACCTCTTTCTATAATTATTTGAACATTACAGTATTTTTCTGTGCTCCTTTCATCTGAAAATTATGTTCTACTGATAGAGTGAACATTCTGTCAAAAAACAAAAAGAAAGTCTCCCTGGAGAGACTTTCTTGAAACTGTAATGCATTAAGATTGATTTGCAGCTGTTGTTACTTTGTAGAGTCTTTTTACCTGATTATCAGAACCAATGACAGAAATTGTCTGTTCTTTATAGTTTACACTCATATGTACCGAACCCGGCATTTTTACAGACAAGTCAAATGTTTGTCTATTAGCACAGAGCATCGCGGCATTCCATGCATCTTCCTGTGTCTGATATCTGTGAACAATTTCTTTATCGGTTTCCACATCCGTATCTTTTACAATATACCGGCAGTCACTGATAACTTCTATTTTGAAAAATGTTTCCGTAAACTTCTTATAATCCAGTACCGTCTGCCGGCGGAACCAGCCGGATTCAATATCGATGTCTTGCTGGCCGGGTTTAAACGGATCCTCTTTGGAAAGGAAAAATCCAAACCGGTTTACGAATCCATCTTTGGATATATGCGTCAGTTCCGTTTCTTTGTCACAGTGTTTTGCTACTGACACATGAATGATTCCAGAGGCACGTACATCATTAATCCATTTCCTGCCGGCCCCATTTCGTTCAGCATATAAAATTCCTGTCAGAAGAATGATCCCTTTTGGCAGTCCTCCCTCTTCCATTCCTTTTTTGGTAACAACTAAGATGTCCCATCCGTTATCTCCTGATTCTCTGTAGTGATATCCCATTTTTGTTTCCTCCTGATTTTAAGAATTAATAATTCGAATTTTTCTTCCACAACACGAACAATATTTTGTTGTGGAAACAGCTGATTTTTCATGTGTATGTGGATTAATGATCCATTCTGGAGATTTTATGTCAATCTTCCAATTGCAAAATTCTTCATCCAGATTTTCGTATTCATACAGTTTTTCTAAAATGTGCATCCTAATAGATTTCTTTTCCTCTTCACTAACAGGTCTTGCTGCAATAATGGTTGCTTCCTCTGTAGAGATAATATATCCATCTGCATCCAGACCGGTTAAGCGTTCTTTCGGTTTCTCCATATAGTTACCTCATCCTCCATTATTTATTAGAACATTACAGTATAAATTTTCGTCTCCCTTCTTCTGTAAATTATGTTCTACACATAGAATGCATTTTCTCTTACTAAATAAAAGAAAGCCCTCGTAAAGAAGGCTTTCTCCAAACTATAATGTTCACTTATCAGTAATCTACATCATTATCAACAACCTGCGCATCATCAAAGTCAGACCAGTCGAAATCACAATCTTTCATATTTTTTGTCTTTCCGAGAGCTTCTTCCTCTGAATCAACCTCCAGTGTTGCATAGCCGTATTTAATAACCATAACCTGCATTTTTCTCATGATATTTTCTCCTTATTTTCAACTGTGATTTGCGTAGTATTTTATAGTACTACTTATTTTAACTCCATCTTTTAACCAAATAGCAGACTAAAGAAGCTTTTTTTTACGTCTGCGGTATTTAACGGATGCCTAAAATATAAGTCATCATCATAATCAGATGAATTTGACTCAGAATATTCCATTGCATTTCTTCTAAAATACAATTCCGTATCTCTACAGTTCTTTTTCTTAGATTTCTTAGATTTTTTGTTATCTTTCTTTTTGGATTTTTTCTTTTTATTTGTATCTGTATATTCTTTCTTGGATTTTCTCTTTTTCTTATCTTTTTTACTCATATCCGTACCTCACTCAAATTACATCAGCTTCCATTCTTCATATAATTGCCAAGTATCATCCGGATTTTGCTGCATTGGCATAGCATCAAATCCAAGATCCTCAAAAAATTCTGACAGAACCTCTGCCTGCTCTTTACTCTGACAGTTAATTTCGCCATCATTCAATTTGAAACCATATTTGCTATGACTCTCATTTATAGATAAAAGATTACAGATCATTCGAAAGACATAATCTGTCTCCCTGTCTTCATTCAGCAATCCGTGATCATAGCAAAATCGAAACATTGTATCTGCCTGTTCCGGGCCGGCATATTCAAAGACATCTCTGACCGTGATCCCAGCTGAGACAAGCTGGCTATAGAAGTCCAGTTCATCCTGGTTTGTATCTGCGGCCTCCTGGAATAATTTCCCCAGATTCTTTTTAGAGATTATTTTTTCTGGTTTATCTACAGATACAGAGTAACCTCTTGAACGAAGTTCTGTGATCATGTTCCCTGTAGGTATTTCAGGTAATCCGGAATCTTCTTTATAAGCGATTAGATAATGTATATTCCCCAAAGTATCTTTGCACGTCAGCCTTGTTTCATTTTTTGAATCTTTATCTATTTTCCATTTTAAATGAAATCTATCATATTTATTTGCCGCCGCGCAGAAATCTTCTGCATTTTTACAATCTGAAACCATATCGGTTAGCCCGAATGTATCATCGAACTGATTGCTTAATGAAAAAGGAACTCTCCTTGGATTGGTAAGTGTCAAATTATTTTTGTATTTCATAATTCTGTTTCCTTTCGTATAAAACTAAATTTTTATAGTGTACCCATGTCTGTATAACTGTTGATCCGCTCCAGTTCTCTGTATAAAGAACCGTCCGTGACATATACATCTTCGGTATCATCGATCCATTTACCATCCTGCGCTGTATGGATGGTAACAATGTTGGAATAGTCTTTATCCAGGGCCGGGTTAAATTCTTCATCTTTGTAGATGTTAAGAACCAGATCACAGTTTTCTCCGAACTCAAATACTGTTAATTTCTCATCCGCCAGCAGATCATTGCAGTAATCAATAATCGTCTCAATGGATGGGCGCGATAACTGGTAAGAATGATCCATATGAATTCCTCCGTTCTGTTAGCTTATGACAGCTTTTTTTCTTTATGCTTGAAAGGTTTCTGGGCATATTCTTGCTTCCATTTTCGGACACGTTTCTGTATCTCATCTGGCCGACCTGCCAAAATATATCCTTCACCCTCAATCAGATATCCATCCGTCTTTTTATCGAAATAAATGATTCCCCCATCAAAACCTGATAATGGTTCTATTACCATTACAAAATTTCCGATTGGATTCTCTTTGCAAATATAGGTGTTATCCCAGTCCATTTCCGAGATATATAATCCCGTATCATTAAGTTTTTTGACTTTCATTTGTCCTTTCATGTTGTATTCCTCCGTTATTTTTTATTCGAACATTACAGTATTCTTTTCATGCTCCTTTCATCTGCTGATTATGCTCTATTAATAGAATGTATGTTTCTTATATAAATAAAAAAAGGAAGTCCGAAATAAGACTTCCTTAGATTCTGTAATGCCAAAATAAAATTATAAGAATTATAAAATTATGTTGCAGAGATTGCATTTTGCAGTGCCTCTTCCACATATTTGTTTAGAGTCATTCCATCTTGAATGGCATGGATAGCAATGGAACGATGAAGATCTGGCGAGATTCGTACATTGAAAGAGCCTTTGTAGGCTTTTTCCGGCTCGATTCTTTTTTTTTTCCACCCACTAGCGGACAGCAATGTGGGTGTGTAGTCCCTTTAAATATGGGAATTCCTTTGCATTTTGGATACTTACATGTCCATGCGTGAAAATCCTATATCAGTTAATTAATCTATTCAATTAACAGCAACATATAATCTGCATTTGTCCATTCTAGTTCTTCAATATATTTGATAAACGCTTTACAAGCAAATGGGTCTTTTGCGTGATGTTTGTTATATCCTTTATCCGTCCAACGAGCGAATATATTATGAATTGCACTTACTCTTGCTTTTGCGACATCACTTTCGTTTTTATGCGTATGATACGTAAGCGGAAATAAGTGATACGTTATATGAGTGTTATAGCCAAACATCCCAATCCTGTCCTCGTATGTACTTTTTTCTGATAGTACATCGTACATATTTTTGCAATTATTATCAGATTGAAGCAGTAAAAAACCCAATTCGCTTTCTAATAACGCTTTTACAATATCATCTAAATTTACTTCTGATTCTTTATACATGATTTCTCCTCCACTAAATCCTAATCTTTCTGTTTATTTTTTTGCTAGAATTCATATTTTTCAACAGCTTCTTGGATGGAATGTGCTAATGCATTTTGTAACCCATTTTCTGATATTTTAATAAAAGAAAATTGCCACTTATCATCCCAAAATTTAACGACATCAAAGAATTGGTTCTTATTGTGATTTCCAAAACAAAATACTTTGGGATGTGGAATTTCAAGTAATTCAAACCCATCTATATCGTATTCATCACTCGCAATCAACTCTGCAACCAGATCGAAATCGCTTTTGTTAACATCTTCGTCCCAGCTTTCCAGATGAATGTGATCTTCAGCTATTTCGGATACATCGCACATATGGAAATTTTCGCCTAAGCCCATAATTTCTTTTACTTTTTCTATTTTGCTCATTTATTCATCCTCCTATATAAAGTATGTAAGAATGGCAGCCGCTAAACCTCTACTGTGATATATATGAATTACCATATACCGGAAAAGACCCGCTTCCTATCGAAGCAGGTCCTTCCAGTTATCAAGATCTTAATCCTGTGTCTTATGATTGAAGTGGTTGACTACTACACTGTCATGTCCGAAGTCTCCCTCTTCATATTTTTTGTTGGTAAATGTTGCACAAGCCGTATCATTATCCGTCAGATGATATACTGCTGTTTTTCCGTTAATGGTTGCATTTACCGGTTTGGTCAGTGATTCAAACTCAAATCGGCTGACGCTTTCTTCGGAACATGTGTATTCCCCTGCCGGGACCTGACCAAAGATTGCTTTCATCTCTACGTATCCGTCACTGTCCGTATGTGCTTTTACATAGCTTTCAGTAAATGTGACACTCTGATAATAAGTATGTGAAGCTCCCAGTGTATCCGTTCCCGTAAGTTTGAAGATAAAGGTCGGATCTCCATGTTCTTTCCAGTAATCATCAGCTTTAATACGTTTGATTACGGTACAGTCACGATATCCTTTAACTTTAATGGTCTGATTTGCATCATTGATATCTTTGTGGCATGCAATCATGGCATCTCCAAGATAAATCTCTTCAAATACAACCAGCGTTCTTCCGGCAAGTTTTTTTCCAGTTACCGGAATTTCAACATCAATACTTCCCTGTGTAGCCTCCGGCTCCCATTCGGTTGTTTTTACGATGTCATTTCCATTATCGTCCTGTACAATCTTTCCTGTAGTCTTATCAACCAGATATGACTTGATCGTATGTGTCATACCATACTGTACACCTTCGTATTTGATTGTATCAATGATTGACATATCTCCACCGATATCTACGTAATTCTTTCCGCTTACCTTTCCTTTTGCTGTTGTGCTGAGGATTGGGAAGTGAAGTGTCTGCTGTTCATTATCCAGATCATTTTCAATCGTTACCTGTTCACCATTGCAGCTCAATGTTTCAAATGCTACCAGTGCTGAGGTTTTAAGGTTGGATGGATTGATATCAAATACCATATCCACAGATCCACTATCAGAATCCGGTGTAAATGTCTGTGTTATTGTTGCAGTCTTTCCATTTGCATCTACAAATGTTTTTCCGGTAGATTTTTCTACCAATGTTCCAGTTAACTTATATGTCTTTCCTGCGATAAGCCCTTCATATGTCACCAGGTCATGTGCTTTTACATTATCCCGGATATATGTGTAGTTGGTCTGGCTGTCTTCGTCTATCAAGTTCGTTGAAATAGATGGTACATATACCGTCTGTGCTTCATCATTCAGATCCATATGAGTTCCCCAAAGTGTTTCTTTTCCTCCGGTTGTTTCATATACTTCCTCGAATGCTACATAAGCTCCTCCAGCCATTCCATTTGTGTTAAAGGTAAAGGTAACGGTTGCTGTTCCAGTTGCACTGCCAGCTGTAAATACTCCACTTGCAGTAATCGGTTTGCCATCGCCGTCAACAGCTGCCTCTCCTGTGCTCTTATTCATTAATGTACCATTAATCTTGTAAGATGTTCCACGGATGGCTCCTTTGTAACTAACAGTGTCATCGATTTTTGCTGTCCTTGATAATGTCACCTGCTTTGTTCCGGATTTCTGATCTTTTGCAGTCGTTGAAAGAGACATATTCGTAACTGACTGATCTGCATCACTGATATCTTTATGGATAGCCAGGTCTTTTTTCGAAGATGCTATTCCATATGCAACACTAATTCCATTCAGTGTCTCATATGCTACCAGTGTTTTCCCTTTCAAGCTGGATCCATCAAAAACGAAGTTAACTTTAACTGTTCCGTTTGCTGTACTTGGCGTAAAGGTTGCTGTCCCGGTAATTTCTTTTCCAGATTTATCTGTTGCTGCTTTTCCTGTATCTTTATCCATCAATTTTCCAGTTAATGTATAAGCACGTCCCGGTTTTAATCCAGAGTAAGTAACAGTATCGACCAGAGTACTTCCGGCTGCTGTTGTAAAGTAATGATCATTTGCTGTATTTGTCAGTACGGTCTGTACTTTTGGTACATAGAATGTTTCATTCTCATCATTTAGATCACTATGCGAATACAGAAGTTTTCCAGATGGATCATCCATACTCTGTACGGCCACATCCGCATTTTGCGTATCCACGTCTTCATTTTCTGTGTCTGTATTCTCTTCATTGACCGCTCTTATCGGATCTGTAAATACAGAGTCATTATTCAGGATTTCTTCCACTGTCAGTCCATCTGTTGCTTTTGCGGAGCTGATGATGACTGATGAGGATGGGGCGGCGATATTAGCCTTGGCTGTGTAAGCTTTATAGGTTAAGTATCCATTGCTGTAATTTGCCATGGATTTACCCAATTGATTTCGATTATATGTTTTTCCCGAACCTCCACGGATACTTGTACAACTACTGAACATATATGTATCTGATTTAACCTTTGCTACGCTCCATCCTTCGGACACGTAAATGGTTTTCAGTTTTCTACATTCCGTAAACATGTTTGTTGTATCAGTTACATTTGATGTTGACCATCCACTAAGGTTAATGGATGTAATGTTACTCATACGCCCGAACATACCATTAAAGGAAGTTGCTTTGCTCATTCCTAATCCAGAAAGATCCAGACTGGTTAATGATGTACAATCAAGGAAAGTATTGATACATGTATCAATGTTAGGAGCATACATTCCTTTTATTTTTATACTTGTACATTTTGTTAATCCGTTAAATGTGTTATTGATTTCTATAAGTTTCGGCGCGTTCCATTTGCTGATATCCAAGCTTGTAATGCCACTACAATATGCAAACATACCACTTAACTGACTCACATTTGACATATCCCAGTTTTGAACGGCTACTTGTGTCAGCTTTTTACAATCCAAAAATGTATTTACAGCCTGCGTTACATTTGAAGTCTTCCAGTTACTTACATCTATATTTGTAAGATTCACACATTCATTAAACATTGCATTAAAAATGTTTGCATTTGACGTATCCCATTTGCTAACATTCAGGCTTGTAAGTGCATAGCAATTATTAAATAGAAATCCGAAATAAATTACTTTTCCCATTCCCCAATTGCTGGTATCCAATTTTGTAAGCACTTGACAATTAGAAAACATGCTGTCTGCATTTGTAAGATTTGAGAATACCCACTTGCTTGTATTCAAAGATTGTAATTTACTACATCCCTCGAACATAGAATGTGTAGTGGTTATCTTGGAAACATTCCAATTACTTGTATTGCCTATAGATGTGAGCGCAGTATCACTATAAAACATCATTTGCGAATTTTCACAGTTTGACATATCCCAATTGCTAAGATCCAAACTTTTTAAGAGAAAGTTATTAGCAAAAGCTTTTTCCGTTGATGTAACATTCGATACGTTCCAATTACTTACATTTATATTTGATAATTTTTCACAATCATTAAATATACCAGAAATATCTTTAGCTTTTTCTGTAACAAAATTATCTGTTAAATGAAGGGTGGACATTACTTTATCACCACTAAACATATATCCAAAATCTGTTACATTTGAAGTATCAAACATGCTGAGATCCAAGCTCTGTAATTTAAAACAGCTGTCAAACATGCTGTGCATGTCTTTTACTTTGGAAGTATTAAAATTGCTGACAGGTATATTTGTTAAATTAATACATACAGCAAACATAGCATCCATATCTGTTACCTGAGATGTATCCAATCCAGATACATCTAATTTTGTCAGTCCTTTACAGTAACTGAACATTTTATTCATATTTGTATCTCTTGAAGTATCCAGATTTTTCAGATTGATACTTGTCGCATTTTCAAAACCATTGAACCATCTGGCTGTCGACACTGGGCGGATTTTATCTCTGAATTCTACAGATTTCACATTTAATGCATTATTTTTCCAAAGCACCGAATCAATGGTCGGAAAATGTGTACTTTCATTGAACGGATATACTTCTACGACCGTCTTGCTTGGGTAAGTATCTTTTCTCTTCTGGAAGCTTAATGTTCCGTCACTATATAACACTGCATACACGTCTGCGGTTTCGTCATCAAAGACTGTCCCTGCATCCTGCAGCTTGTCAAAGTACAGATCCTGTGTGATCACATAATTCTTTCCGGCTAACTCTTCCGGATCAAATGTGAAATCAACATGCTGCTGCGATTCACTTCCAGATGGCACAAATGACTTTTTCGCAATCAATTCTGTGACTTCTTTAAATTCATCACCAGGATATAAGATTTCATTTTCAAACAGGTCTTTCTTAATTCCATTTGAATCATCCAGTACCTGTCCGCTTTCTGTACAAAGAACGTATTTTGTTCCTTCGTCATTCAGTCTGTAATATCCCTGTTTTGCTGTCTCTCCACTGGAAGAAACATCCTTCTTTAAGAGATATACATTATAAGTGTCAAGTCTATTGACTGTATAGTTACCTTCGTCAGCTGGCACTACATTTGTGATGTCATAGGCATCTTTTCCATAAGTACATTTTCTGGATTTTGAAACAACCTTTCCAGTTGACTTGTCAATAATTTTTCCTACTAATGTGTAGGTATTTCCTCTTGTTAAACCGGTAAGATTTACCTGATCTGAAATTCCTGTGTCTGTGTAGCTTACATTGTCTGCAGATACATAGGTATTTGTAATAGCAGGAATCGTGACTGTCTGCTTTTCATTAGTCGTATCTTTTTCGTAAGTCCAAAGATTCCATGGATCTCCGTTTGTAGTGTCTGTATCAAAAGCAAAATAAATTTCAACCTGAGAAATCAACTTCTTTCCGGCATATTTCTTTACAACACTGGCCGGAAGTGTGTAATGAATGGCATCTCCATTTTTCAGCATATCACTGGTAAATCTCTTTGCACTGAATCCGGATGTGATTGCATTTCCATTCGCATCCGTGATTGCATTTCCATTTTCATCTACCAATTTTGCATTTGCTTTGATGTAGTATCCAAGATCAACAAGGTCTTTGCTAAAGTTCTCGTATGTGATCTGGTCCTGTAAAGTAACATCCTTAGAAGTGGTATTGACTTCATGGAGTCCTGTGTCTGATACTGTCAGTTCTGTACTGATCTTCTGGAATTTTACTGTCTGCAGATCATCATTCATATCTGTATGTTCTACAAGAAGTTTATTGTAATTTGGTGTTCCATCTGCATTTAAAGCATAAATCTTTTCAAATACAACAATGTTCTTACCAAGCATGCTTTCCGGATTATCATAAATCAGGTTTTGATGTGCCTGTCCGGTATAAGTACCATCATTATAAGGTTCAATCTTTGCTTCCGATTGTACAAGGGAACCATCCTTATTTTTGATATATTCTCCAGTTTCTATATCAACCAGATTTGCTACTGCATAACCGGATGAAATACCTTTTACATTAACTTCATCCGTAATGGCTTTTCCGTAAGTAAGCTGTCCGGTTGTATAATTGAAAATACCGCCCTGCTGGATAAATGCTGTATTGTTATTTCCGCTGGTGTTATCTGCAGCATAGGTTTTTACTTCGATGCTGTTATTGATAATTTTTCCAAGATCCAATGTGGCTCCTGTATTATTATCGATTTTAAAAGTTCCCTTATAGAGAATCTTTCCATTATTTTCTTTACACTCTAATTCTTCAATGCTATAACTTCCGTATTCAAAAGACCCTTCATCATCATTAAGAATGGATGTATCTCCAAACCAGACACCAGCTCCCGCTTTATCTGTGTTTGTATTCAGACTCTTTTTAATCAATGAAGAATCATATACACCATTACTTCCGGTATAAATTGTATGGCTTTCCTTTGTTTCCAGATTCGTGATCTTAAACGGAATATTTGCCATGGTATTATTATTCGTTCCATTGATCTTCGTCAGCTTAATATCTGCTCGAACCGGGCTGTCGGATCCTTCAAATGTCTGTCCGCCCATTAAAGTTGACAAATCTCCTGGCTTCGTTACCTGTGCAAGGTATACACCATTTACAGTACTATTGCCTTTTGTATCCGTCATGTTTAAATCATTACGGTATCCATCCGGTGCTTTTGTTTCCTGGATAGTGATTGTTCCGCGAGGGATAGTAATTGCTCCATCTACCTTATAAAAATTATCTCCACCTACTTTATAGGTATCTGATAAACCGGCTTGATAGACTTTGCTTCCATTTGATTTAGTACGTTCTTTGGTTTCGATGACCCATGTGCGGGTTGCCCTTGCTGGGAGACTATTTCGATCATAGAATCCATCATAATATTTAATAGTGAACTGTGCTCCAGCTAATGTTTTCTTTCCTTTTATTGTATTACCTGTATATTTGTCTTTTTTCTGAATAACAATCGCTGCCGGGTCATCCATCGGTTTATCTGTAAAGCTAACTACTTTATTCTCACCGCTAGATAAACTCACTGTTTTCACTGTGTTATCAATATAGTAACCTTCCGGTGCGGAAATTTCTTTTACATAATAAGTTCCCGGTTCTAAATTGATTGAATTCGAGGTTCCATTTGCATTTGTTGTAAATGTGGATACCTGAGAAGTACATGCTGCATTGCTATATACTCCGTATTTTGCATTTGCTAAAGAATAACAACTATTTCCATTTGTGATATCTGTATTCGATGATGATTTTCTAAGTGATAAAGTTGCTACATTATTAACCTGAAATGCCATTGGCTGATGGTTGTAAGATGTATTGAAATAATACACAGCGTAACCACTTGGAATGCCACCCATTGCCTGCATCTGATTAGCTTTATTGATCAAATGCTTTTTTGTTGAGTTTGGTAATCCATAAAACGCATAATTGGCCTGCGAATTATTATGCAATGCGTATTTCGCATAGGTATAAGACAAAATAACATGCGAATAAGCATATTCTAAGTCTCTTACGCCATTCCAAATCCATCCATATCTATTCACAAACTGACTGTATCCAGGACCGCCGTATGCATAATAAAATGCTTTTCTTGATGAACCATCAGAAATTAAACTTCCTGTGTACCATCCAGCTCCTGGTGTTTTCAGAAGAGGATTCATACAATATGCCACTTGACCTTCATTTGTTGTATAATATCTCGTATTATATCTTCCATACCAGATCTTATTTCCTGGGACATTCAAATAAATACTTTTCGTACCTGCTGCCCGTGTAGCAATTTCATAATCGCTTGCAGTAGTCTGTAAATCAATTTCTGCATCTTCAATAACGGATTCAGGAATTTCTTTAAAGGTAGCTGCTACTTTGACATTCTCTTCCGGCATAGTAAATGTGGCAATACCCTCCTCATCTACTGATAGTTCTTGAAGAACTTCACCGGATTTATCCTCCAATTCAACCTTATCAAGTTCATATCCATAATCGGCACTTGTTTGAACTTTTACTTCCGTATTTTCTTCATAAGAATCTTTAGACTCATATTCCACATCTTCTTCTGATGCATCCAAAATAGACTGCGTGGAATTCTCCACATCCGCTTTTACAAGATCATCTTCTGATATTGGAAAACTTAGCAGACCATTATCAGCTTTAGATAATTTCACTTCATAAGAATCCTCTTTTTGAGTTTCTTTTGATTCTGTGTCTTGTGTCTCTTGTGTCTCTTTTTTTTCTTGCTCTTTTTGACTTGCATCAGCTGTTTCCTGTTCATTTGCTTCTGAAATATCTTCGTCCGCATTTTGAATTGTCTGCGTCTGTTCAGAAGACACTTCCGGTTCCTGTGCATATGCCACAGTACCAAGAGAAGACGGAACAATCATGATTGCTGCAAGCAAAAGTGCAATCACCTTGTTTACCCATTTTTTCCTTTTCACTTACAATTCCCTCCTTATTCTTGTTTCATTTGCATTTGAAGTCCGTATATATATCTGCCTGATGCAGAATCCTTTAAAGCCTGCTCTTTTTCAACGACCTGAATTTTCCCTTTTAATGGGATTTTATATGTCTGGCCATTTGAAGCTTCTTGGATATCTATCCGAGGCTTCTGATCTATATATGCTTTTAATGCTTTACAATAAACAGTAACGTTATAGGTAATGTCATATGTCCCTGGTGTATCAAAATCTACTTTTGAAATATCCGCCTCCAGTTTTTTGATTACGTTTGTATCATGCGTAATCTGATTCAAACTTGCATCAGGATGATATCCCTTCACTGCTTCTAAATTTGATACACTTGCAGTTAATCCTTGTAGACTATCTGCCGTAAATTGGCTTGTATCTATCTGGACTTCTGCTTTTTTCTTTTCTCTTATTTTCTTAGAATGAATTGGTCGATTTATCGCAAGAATTGCTGCGATTGTTCCAAGTATAAGAATGAAAATTAACACAACTGTCCATTTCCTTTTTGCCTTTACTTTCGGCTTTTCTTCCATATGCGCTTCCCCTTTCTTTTTCATAAAGTTCTCATTAATAGTATGAAAGAAAGGTAATTATCACAGGATTCGTTTCAACTTGAAAATGTCCGTTTGAATAAACGTAAGTTAGAAATATTTATGAATAGATTTTTAGAAAATAATGGAATAAAACAATTCAATATAAAGCATAAGAATTATCATTATATTGATTATTTCTTTCCATAATATTATTGATAAGATTTTATTATATAGACGAATATTTTATATACTTTGTCTATTGTTCTACTTTTCATTGCCAGGCCAGTCACTGTCAATTTTTATGAGTTGAATATATTGCAAAAAAAGGAAAGGGTCAGTGCCCTTTCCCTAGAAACCTGTATTCAGATTTTTATTTTTTCTTCTTTTTGAAGACCATGACTCCACCGCCAAGCAGGAGAATCACTGCAACCCCAAGTAATACATACATAGTAGCATGATCACCTGTCTGTACTTTTGTTGGCGTAGCCGGCGTTTTTGATGGTGTAACTGGAGCTTTCACGATTTTTACTGTCTGACCTTCATCATTGATATCTTCGTGATTTGCCACTTCATTACCGTTTGCATCATACATCTTTTCAAATACAACCAAATCTTTTCCGCCAAGATCTTTTGCATTAAAGGTAAATTCTACATTTACTGATCCTTCTGATTTATCCGGGGTAAATTCTGCTTCTGCAGTAACTTCCTTTCCATTAACCATCAGGGCTTTTCCTGTAGCCTTGTCCATTAAAGTTCCCTTTACGTGATGCTTTTCTCCTGGAGCAAGATTCTTATATTCTACTTTGTCTACAATTGTAACCTGTTTCGCAGCGGTAATGCTGTGATCGCCATCAGCTTTATCCGTAGCTGTTGTACCAATATTTGGGAAGTAAATGCTCTGGTCAGTATCATTGATATCCTCATGGGATCCAACTGATACATCTTCATACAGAACATCTTCAAATACAACAAGTGTCTGGCCTTTTAAAGCACTTCCATCAAACTTAAATGTAAGATCAATGCTTCCATCAGCTTTTTCCGGGGTAAATGTTGTGCTTGCTGTAACTTCTTTGCCGTCAACCAGCAGAGGCTCTTTTGTCTCTTTCACCATTAATTTACCCGCAATCTTATATTCTTTGTTCGGAATAAGATTCGTATATTTTACGGTATCAACAACAGTAACATCATTATCTGCCATAGAGGTATGGGAACCGGTCTCAGAATCTTTTGCAGTTGTTTTGATTTCTGGATAATGGACTGTCTGTCCTTCATCTTTAATATCTGTATGTTCTGCAATTGAAACTTCGTTAAATGTCAGATCTTCGAATGCGACAGTACTCTTTCCTTTAAGTTCACTGCCATCAAACATAAATGTTACATCTACTGTACCGTTGGATTCTGTTGGTGTGAATTTCGTAGAACCCGTAACGTCTTTTTTCTCTTCTGAGAATTTATAATTTGTAATCTTATTGATGTCATATACTTTATGATTATCAATTGCTGCTGTGACATCTTTCTTAAAGGATCCGCTCCATGTGATCAAAGCATCATCGATTGCAATTGGTGTTGCATTCTCATCAGCATTGACAGGAAGATATCCTTTTTCTGTCTTGGAATAAATACCTGCCGGGACTTCATCCGTGCCTTTTTCTACATACACATAGGATCCGGCTTTCAATTTATAAAGTTCCTGATCAGATTTAATTGCACTATTCGTAAATGATTCAACAACTTTTGCCTGCAGAACTTCGCCTGTAGTCTGATCCATCAATTTTCCTTTTAACTCATATTCACGGCCCGGTGTAAGATTCTCATAGGAAACAGTATCATGAATCACTACAAGATCCTCTGCTTTTGACAGATTGATTGCTGTATCTTCGTCTGCTACCGTTGTCTGGATTTTCGGAAAATCAATTGTCTGGTCTTTATCATTAATGTCTGCATGTATTCCTACAGATTTTCCTTCATACTGCACATCTTCAAATGCAACGATGCTCTTACCGGCAAGTGCACTTCCATCGAATACAAATGTAAGATCTACAGAACCATCTGCTTTATCCGGAGTAAATGTTTTTGTAGCTGTTACTTCCTGATCATTTACTGTCAGAGGATTTCCTGTCTCTTTATCCATCAAAGTTCCATGAACCTGATACTGTTTTCCAGGAATTAAATTTGTATATTTTACGGTATCAATAATTGTTACCTTATCGTCTGCTTTAGACAGATTGTTCTTTGTCTCGGAATCTTTGGCAGTTGTATGTACTTCTGGGAAGTGCACTGTCTGTCCTTCATCCTTAATATCTTCGTGAGATGCTACGATTGCTTTATCTCTATAAAGCTGTTCGAATACAACAACACTCTTACCTGCGAGATCACTGGCATCGAAATTAAATGTTACATCAACAGTTCCGTCTTCTGCCTTCGGTGTGAATGTGCAGAAACTTGTTACTTCTTTTCCGTTAACTACAAGCGGCTGTCCTGTAGTCTGGTCCATAATACGTCCAGTCATGGTATATTCTTTATTCGGAACCAGATTCTTATAGGATACCGTATCTGTGATGGTTACATTATTATCTGCTTTTGAAAGGCCAATCTTCGTTTCACTGTCTTTTGCAGTTGTTTTAATCTGCGGGAAATGTACAGACTGGTTTTCATCTTTAATATCGGCATGTGTTGCAACAGAGATTTTATTTACTTTCAAATCTTCAAATGCAACCACTGTCTTTCCGGCAAGTGCACTTCCATCAAATGTAAATACAATATCTACTGATCCATCTGCACTATCCGGAGTGAATGCTTTCGATGCTGTAACTGTCTTACCGTTTACCTCTAATGCTTTACCGGTCTCCTTGTTCATCAAAGTTCCTTCCATCACATAAGATTTTCCAGGAACCAGATTGGTATATTTTACTGTATCTACGATTGTAACTTCTTTTTCAGCATAAGAAATATCTTCTTTGGTTTTATTATCTTTTGCTGTTGTTCCGATCTTTGGAATGTGGATGGTCTGTCCTTCATCATTGATGTCTGCATGGGAAGCATACAGTTTTCCATTCTGATAAATGTCCTCAAATGCAACTACTGTTTTACCAGCGAGTTTTGATCCATCGAAAGTAAATGTTACTTTTACAGATCCATTGCTTTCTTTTGCTACGAACGTTGTTTCTGCAGTTACTTCATTGCCATCTGCATCTTTTACAACCTTTTCTGTTGCTTTATCCATCAACTTTCCTGTTACTTTATATTTTTTCCCAACCTTGAGATTTGTATATTTCACAGTATCTACAATGGAAATTTTACCATCTGCTTTGGAAATATTTGTATCTGTCGTAGAATCTTTTGCCGTTGTTCCAATACTTGGGAAATGTACTGTCTGATCCTGATCATTGATATCTTCATGAGAAGTAATTAATGTGTCATCCAGATAGCAATATTCAAATACTGTTACATCACATCCGGCAAGTTTGCTTGCATCAAAATCAAATTCTACCTCTGTGCTGCCTTCTGCAGTCTTTGGAGTAAACTTTTTCTCGGATGTAATTTCTTTACCATCAGCATCCAGCAATGCTTCACCAGTCTTCTGATTCATAAGCTTGCCTTTTAATGTATAGGTTTTACCTTTTTTTAATCCGGTATAGGATACGGTATCAACCAAAGTAACTGCATCGTCAGTTGCTGCATAATGTGTATTGGAAGCTTCATCTTTTGCTGTTGTCTGCAGTGTCAGATCAGCATTTTCAATTGTTCCCATATCAATCTTATATCCATCTCTGGTGATTGTAAGTATTCCTTTGTATAATGCTTTTCCTTCATTTGCATCGCATTTCAGTTCTTCGATTTCATAGGTATCATATGGAAGTGCTCCCTTTGTATCATCTGGATCAGTAATCTTGGTTTCATCCCCAACTTTATACTGACCAAACCATAATCCAGAGTCTTTCTTTCCACCGTTTGTATCCTGACTGTGTTTATTAAAGTCAGATGCGGAACTGTAATATCCATTTTCATCTGTCACAATCTTATGGCTTTCGCCAGTTGTTTTACTTGTGATTTTGAATGGAATGTTTGCCATAGGTGTCTTATCTTCTTCATCTTTCTTTGTGAATTCAAAGTCACCGCGAAGAACATGATCATTCATTTCATATTCATTTCCACCCTGTAAATGAACTGCATCACTATCCATCGTAATCTGTGCCACATATGTACTACTTTTATCTGTAGAACCTACAGGTGTTAAATATGCATTATCTAATGAATATCCTTTTGGTGCTTTTGTTTCTGTAATAGAAATCGTTCCTAACGGAAGTGTTGGTAAACCATCGACTAAAAAGAAATCATCGCCAGACACCTTATATGCTTCCGTAAGTCCTGTCTGATAAACTATCGTTCCATCCGATCTTGTACGTTTTTTTGTTTCTAATACCCATGTCTTTGTTGCATTTTCCGGAAGATTATCTTTTGTATAATATCCGGCATAATACTTAACGGTGAATTGTGCGCCTTCAAGTGATGCACCACCAATTGCAATTCCGTTCTCTGGTACTTCGCTGTCCTTTTTATTAATTGTAATTGCAGCTGGGTCATCGCCTGGCTTATCTGTAACACTTACCGTTGCAGTCTGTCCACTTGTTACTGTGAGTGGATATACTGTATTATCTTTGTAATATCCTTTCGGTGCTGTAATTTCTTTCACATAATATTTTCCGGCCGGCACATCGATAACATTGGAATCTCCATTTTCATTTGTTGTGAAAGTGGCTTTCTGGCTTGTGCATCCAGCATCTGAATATACACCGTATGAAGCTCCTGTAAGGCTGTAACACGGATTTCCTGCGACTAATGTTGTGTTAGATGAGGATTTTTTTAATTTTGCTTTTCCGTTAAACTGTCCAACATACGATGCTGTGCCCTGTACTCTCTGTGTTCCAATAAGACCATGTTCATTTTTATGAACTCCATCTGTAGATCCTTTAACTGCTGTACAGTATACATTTCCAGTAACCACACCTGTAGATTCATTCACATTTGTTACTGTGAATACATAAGTAAAAGCTTCTCCAACGCTTGGGGCTGATGCAGTGTGATCGGCACATCCTGTAGTAGCTGAAACACCATTTAAGACCCCGCTGTTACATTTGATAGAAACTGAATGAACAGTTCCACCTGCATGGCTCTGATTTACTCCAGTAATTATACAGCTTCCTGTAAATTTCTGTCCTACAGATGGCGTTGCGGACTGCAATGCAATTCCGTAATCTGCAGACTGTGCTGCAATACCAGATACTGCCCGTCTTGCAACTTTTGCGCGCGATTTAGAATTTCCAAATGATACAGTTACAATTTTCTTTGAACCGCCTGTGAGGGAAATATCTCTCCATGAAGATGTTCCTGTTTCTGTACTTGGATCCTCTAAAACGATATCATTTGAATCTTTTACTGTTACAGTTATTTTGGTAGAAGTTTTGGAATTTGCTACCATATGAATGTATGTCATGACTGGCATTTTCATTGTAGTCTTTCCAGAATCCAGTTTTACTTCTTTACCATCTGCTCCTGTAAGGCTTAGAGAACCATTTCCTTCAATTCTAAACTCTGCTTCCTGAGTATTGCTTAAATCCAGATTTGTTGTCTCCTGGCTCTGTGGCTCCTGACTCTCCTGTTTAACTGCATTCTCTGTAGACTGTTCTGAAACTACAGCTTTTTGCTTTTCGGCAGCTTTAAAAGATGCATTTACAGTAAGATCTGCTGCGGGCATAGTAAATGAAAATGATGTTCCATCTGTTTTGCTTGCAATTTCTTTATCTGCATTCATAACGGAAAGCTTTTCTAATGTATATCCGTCATCTGCCTGTACCTTTAATGCTACCTTATCCCCTTCTTTATAAGAATGGGTTCGTTCCTCTGAATCTTTGAATGATACTTTACCATTCTGTGCATCGTTCAGAGTGACCTTGTATGCGACCGGCTCAATGTCCGTGTCTGTATCCGGTTCGGCAAATACTGAGCCGATTTCGGTTACACATGGGGCTGCTGCCATACACAATACAAGGAGGGATGCCATGCATTTTCGCATAACGTTTCTCAACTTCTTCATTGTTCCTTCTCCTTTTCTTTTTTATTTGAGCAGAATTTAATTACTGTTCATAAATAGTATGTGAGAAAAGGTTTTCAAATGATGTTAATGATAGATAGGCTGTATCTGTGAATTCAATATTGTTTTCTCCACTAGAGCACAGCAATTTTATTTCAATGATTCTTGCTTTTCTACATCTTTTAAATATGCAGAAAATCTATATGAAAAATAATAGAAATTAATAGTCGATATTATAGAAATCAATTCTTAATATATTATTGTATTTTCTCTTTTATATAGATGTTTTTCTATATAATAAAAAAGGACCTCTTATGAAGCCCTTTTTAATAACATGGATTAATTTGTTTCAACCTTGTCTGCAAATTCAAATATTTCCATTCCAATCCTCTTTTTATCTTCTATTACATAACCACCATGAGGAATTCCCAAAAATCCATACGCAGCAAAATTGCAACCAATATCTTTCTGATATCTACCGATACACTCCATGTATGCACAATTGGGATCTTTTGCTCCTGCTCTCATAATTTCCTGTACAGAAGCTGTATGTCCGCAAATCGGACACTTGAATCTCCATTGTTTCACATCTGATCCATAAAGTTTTTCCGCTGCTTTCTGCCATTCAGTTTTTGTAATTATTTTTGTTGAATTTAGAGTTTTTTCAACACCTGTATGTAATTTGATTGTTCTTTGTATCATTTTTCTCCTTTTACCATTTAACATTTTTTTCGAGCATCTATTCTGCTTATATAATTGTTTTCTATGAAATTTTCTTTGCCAAAACAATCCACCTTCCGTTACTTACACTGTGATCACATGTGTACATATGCAATGTTTTCACGCCTAAATTACGATAAATCGTTTCCCCGGAATTAATTCCTCTGATATCTGATTGATCTTCTGTTGCCTGTCCCAATTCACTGACAACAACTTGATATGTTTCAAGAATTCCATTGAGATTCAAATAAATATTTGTACCAACCTGTATGTTTCTAAGATTTTTCAGAGAATGGGTATTATGTCCTAATATAAATGGGTCATTCTCTCCAAGCCCAAACGCATACGCATATGCAAGTAAGATATCGTTCGCATCTACTGCATTTTGTGTAAAAGGACCTTGTGTGAATACTGATTTTAATCCGATTTGTGGAACAGATATCATATTGTTCTCCAATGCAGCATCTTCTGTTTCATTTTGTTTTCCCTCTGATATATTTCCTTCTTTTGAGGCAGTATCAGATGTAGTTTGATTTGCATTTCCCTTTGTGGACTGCTTACGCGGAACTATTCTTTTTTCTAATACCGTTCCACATTCGCTACATATTATGGATTCTTCACCAGTTTCTGTAACTGTAGATTCTTTTGTAACCGCTATATGTGTTTCTTTATGCGGACATTCATATGTAGAATAGAAATTCATTCCACATTCACTACATTTTCTCTCTTTAATTCCATTTTTCCCTGTGCTTACCCGGAGAAGGACTTTTTCATCCTCCAGTTTATGCACATTGGAATTTACCGAGAAAATGTTTTGCATTGCTGACATTTGATATAATTGATTCTTATATTTTGGCTTATGCAGGTCATTTTCTTTGAAGAGCCAGGTACTACTTATCACAAAGGAAACACTAAGGAGAATTCCCGCAAATTTCACAATTCCTTTCCGTCTGCTATTTCTCATGTTTACGTATTCCCTTCAGCAACTGCTCTAGTGTTTTTCCTGCAAATGCATAAACCATTTGGTCTACTAATGCATATTCTTCTTCTGTCTGGCAATTCATCACAATTTTACAAATCCGCATCCCAATGTCTGACATAGCATTTTCCAGATCATTTACGGAATCCAATATCTCCGTGCCAAGTTTTACGGGAATTTGTCTGGTATTTCCTATAATGCGTTTGGTACTATTCATTTCCTTCTTCGTTGATTCACAATTTTTCTGTTTCGTTTCCATGTTGCTTCAAACTCCTCTCATTATTTCTTTGATTCTGTTATTAGAATGACGGATTTTGATAACAACAATGTTTTCTGGACAAAATGTAATTTGATAGAGAAAGACCGAAGATACATAAAGAATTTTTATTAGATATTTTTAGTCACTATATTGCGAAAGTACTAAAACAATTTTAAGAGAAACTCGTTTTTTATAAGTATCAAAACAGATGTTCTTATTTTATTCGAGTTTAAACATCACTTACTGAGCAATATAGATTTTTATAGTCATTATTATGAGAAAGAATTTAGAATTGTTTGGGTATTGATTTTGAAGTTTGTATATCCCATTTCTATATTTTAGTATTTAATAGTCATTATTATGAGAGCAGATGTAGAATACCATTATATTATTAATTTTTAGTCACATTATTAATGGACATGTTTCATAAATCTGTAATATATTTTCTATTATAATGATAATTCAGATATGCTGTATTAACCGGTTGTCTTTCCACCCTGAAATACATTTAAGTATATAGCTTCAACAGCACTCTCGATATATAATTTGTTTCACAATTAAAATTTCTCTTACCGCATATGGGTTTAATATGAGTTCCGATGGGTTTAATGTATGTAAATTCTATGTTCCAAGGGGTTCAATATATATTTTTCCTTGTTTTTTCCTGTTTTTCATCCTTTTTTATCTTAAAAGAAGAATCTTTTCCAAGAAAGCAAGGCTTTTTAAAACACCCCGAACTACAAAAAAGCCTCAATAAATAAGACAGAAGATTACTCTCCTGTCTCATTTATTTCGATATTTTTATTTTCTTGCTCCACATCCAGAACAATACTGATATGCTGCAGAATCCTGCACCCATACTTGTTGTGTTTCAGCATTGTGATGTTTTGTACCATTCTGAACTTGTCCAGTACGATATCCTAATCCCGAATCAACACTATGATCAACTGCTTCATCTGGTGTTAGGCATGTATAGCCATCTGGAAAAATATAACCTGTTACATATATCGGTTCATCATATGCTTCTTTTATTGTCTTTGTAATATAATGACCTGTTGCAGGTTGTGTTACCCAAGTATGCGTATGAACAGGTTTTGCAGGTTGGGACGCTGTATTCCCTGCGTTACCAGTATTTGACTGACTTGGCTTCGATACTGGCTGAGATGATGTATTCCCAGAATTTCCAGAATTTGACTGACTCGGTTTTGATGTTGACTGTGTATTATTTGTAGTTCCATCTGTTTTTTTTGTCTGTTGTGTGTCATCTTTTTTCCTATTATCCTGTTTTTTATCAGATGAAGATTTACTTCCTTCATTTTTTTTATCTTTCGAATCTTCAACACTATCTGGTTCTTTTATCTCTTCCGTTACCTCTGTGCCATCGGATTTTGCTACTGTATCATTGTTATCTTTCCATACGACTGTCCCATTATCTGCTAGTTCCTGTGCTTTTTTTTCATCTACTACATCAATTTTTTTCTTTACATTAATAGTTTGTAATTCTTTAGAGTCCTGTTCTATTTTGTTAGTTTTATCTTCTTTTTGCGATGCTTGATATTTTTCATAAGCTGTCATATTAACAGTTATTTTATAATTGATAATATATGTGCCGACTTGATCTAATTTGACATCCTTGGATTCTGATGTGACTTTTTTTATAATTTTATTATCATAATTCAAGCCATGCAAATAATCAATATTCTTCGCATTTTGAAGAATATAATGATCTTTCAACCCGGTTATGATATTCTTCAAATCGTCTTCTTTTAAATTCTTAACAGTTTTCTTCTGCTCATGCACACTTGTTTTCTGTTCCATTTTTTCAATCTTTTTTTCTCCACATCCAGTCATCATTCCTGCTGCTAATGTTATTGCTATTAATATTCCAAATGTTTTTTTAATTCCTTTATTTTTCATAAATTGTATTCTCCTTTTTTTCTTTCAAAAAATTTATTAGCATATTGGTACATTTTTTACACAAATCATATTTTTCCTTTGGCTTATCTGGGTAATATGAAATTTCTAAAACTGAATCCTGTATTACATTGCTATAAGCAAAAGTTTCATTACTATCAGGTGTCTTTTCTGATGCTAAAATATAAAATTCTCCACACCTATCACATTTTTTTGCATTAGCCATTTTTTGATACTCCTCTTTCTGTTTATTTAAGAAATGCAGCCCAATAAATGAACTGCATTTCTTCTCTATAGGAAACAATTATTTATGAAGGATCTCATTGCAACCATCACAGTATTCGTATCCATCCGCATCTTTTACATATACCTGTTTCGTTACTGCGTTATGATGGATTGAACCAATCTGAACTGTACCGGTACGATATCCTAATCCGGTATCAACGCTATGATCAACTGCTTCATCCGGTGTAGTGCATGTATAACCATCTGGGAACACATAACCTGTACCCCAAACTGGTTCTTCATATTCTGGTGTAATTACAACCGTATCATAATGTCCTTTCTCTGCGACTGAAACCCAATGATGAACATGCTGTTCTGGCTTGCTTGGTGTCTCCGGCTGATCTGGTGTCTCCGGCTTGCTTGGTGTCTCCGGCTGATCCGGTGTCTCTGGCTTGCTTGGTGTCTCCGGCTGATCCGGTGTCTCTGGCTTGCTTGGTGTCTCTGGCTGATCCGGTGTCTCTGGCTTGCTTGGTGTCTCCGATCCTGTTTCATCCTTTTTGTCATCGTCCTTGGATGTTTCATCTTTCTTGCTGTCATCTTTCTTATCATCTTTTTTAGATGTATCGTCTTTCTTGTCATCTTTCTTGGTATCTTCTACTTTAGAATCATCCTTAGATGTATCATCTTTTTTGATATCAGATGGCTTTGAATCTTCATCCTTTTTCGTGGATCCTGTATTTACAATCTCTGTTTTTTTATCCTCATTCTTTTTCACTGTTGTATTTGATGTAGTCGTATTCTTCTTTACGGATGATGAAGTTGTCTGTACATTAGAAGATGCTGCCTTTTTTGCTGCTTTTGTTGCCTGAGCATCAGCGTCTTTATTGTTTAAAGCAATTGTATATACAACCTCTTTTTCTGATGTATCATTATCTGCGCTGTTCTCTGCCGGATCTTCGTTTTTCTGATCTGATACAGTATCATCCGTATTACCAAGAGACAAATCAGGACTTCCAATTCCTTTTGCACTCTGCTCTACTTCATCTGTATCAAGATCAATAGGTTTCTTATTTGTACGTTCCTGTTTTACTGTTGAGGTATCGGCTTTTGCAGATTTACTATCTGACTGATTTGCACATCCAGCTGCCATACTCATTGTCATTGTTCCTACCATTGTTGCTACTAACATTTTTTTGAATTCTCTGTTTTTCATGTTGAAATCCTCCATTTTTCTTAGTTGTAATAAATATGTTTCCTTTGATTTGTACTGAGAGATAAATTGTTTTATCTAACTCTCAACCTTTACACTTATAGAGTGTCAGTTCCATTTTTGCTGTCCGATTTCTGGACAAAATTTTTCATACCTCCTTTTTCCCTTATTTTTCAAGGGTTTTCAGCTTTTCTTCTTCCCACTCTGATTATGTAGACGGTCCAGATTTTTAAAACTATTCATCATTTCTTATTTTTCTCTCTACTTTTTTTGACGGATGGATCTCATAAAACTATTCATTTTATTGAAAAAAAATAAAAGCATCTGTCTGCAAGGATCTTCCAGTAATAATTTCATACTTAGAAGAACTACAAATAAATGCTTTTATCTTACTTTCTTTTATTTTTGTTCAATTTTCTTACATAATACAAATATGGACATCGCATATTCAGATCTTGTTGTTTGAAAGTCTGCTTCTTTTTCCCATAAGATTTGATATTCCGGGTGTGTTTCCTTCCAATCATTATATATTTTTCCCAATTTTTCTGTTGGTCTTTTTATCCATCCTAAAACGGATGCATATTCAAAATAATAATTCTGATTTGTTTCTGCAGGTTCATATACAATATCAAGTGTATCTATACTTGCCTGCCATTTACCTGGCCAAGATGTATTAAGGTAAAAACGAGGTTTTAAGTAATGGATGATCACATTATTTTCACTCAGCCATTTATTTATCTCATCCCGTTTAGAGGCGTTTAATTTAATATTACTAAATTTAAAAGAATATGTCTTGAAATTTTTTTGATCTTTCTGCTTCTGTTTTGGTTTTTGCACTACTTTTGGGGCAATTAGTTTTTCTCCACAGTAAATACAAAATCCGTCAAATATAGAAATACGTTTCTGACATTTCGTACAAACCTTAAATTGCTGCGCCCCACATTTGGTGCAAAACTTATCTCCTTCGTTTATTTCATTCCCACATTTCCAGCAAAACATAATTTTCACATTCCTTTCTTTTACTTATACTATTATACTTTGTAAAAACAGACAAACTTTTCTGTATATTTATTGGATTGTATCCTCTTCCCGTCTGTTTAAGAAGACGTGGTGTTTATCTAAAACTATTCACTTCTCTTTTTAATTTTTGGAATTATGAACAATATGCCAGTTGATATATGTGATTTGTTGAAATATTAATCGAGGTATGAATTAATATATTGATTGAAATATCAAAATGAAACAAAAAAATAGGAAGTAATGTATTTCCACCATCACTTCCTCTATTTAGTAACGTTTCCGTTCCCATAACCAATACGGCTTTCGGTTTCCCGAAACAAAACATCATCCTCTTCCAAAATCTGATGTAGTGTAGTATTATATTATCCCATCAAATTACAAAAGTCAAGGAATTCTAATATTTTATAGGAATTTCTTCATTATTTTGATATCAATTCTGTATAAACTGTAATTTCCCCTTATTTTCCCCTGCATTACATAATCTGACCTCGGCATCAAATGATCCATTTTTACCTTTCATTCCTTTTACCATTACAGATTCTCCAGCTAAAAGTGCTTTTATTTGATGGTCCGTGAGCTTCTTCTTCGCAACTGTACCAATAGCAAAATTACATCTTGTTTCCCGATATCCGCTACACCCATATCCCCATGCCATTTTTCTTAATGGTTTCCCACATAATGGACAAAGCAGTTCCCCATGGACATCATCAGCAAATTTCAATTTTTTTTCTTCTTTATCAATCACGATTCTTGCTCCAAACGTTTTTCCTCCATTTTTCACAAATCCGGATATGTAACCACTATCGCCTTTCTGGATTAAATTCTGAATCTGCTTTTCCGTAAGTGTTTTTGATGCAATTTTTCTTGGGATATTAAATTTACACTTATCATCCTGATAACCGGAACAACCATACCCCCATGGAAAATTCAGAAGTGCCCTGCCACAAATCGGACATTTATAATTTGAACTGTTGGATTGAAATTCTGCATCATCTGATTTTAATTCCATTATCATTTTTGTCCATTTTCGCACAGAATTCTCCAGATCAGTTATAAAGCTTGTGTAATCATCTGTACCTTTTTCAATATCATCCAGTCTTTTTTCCCATTGAGCAGTCATTACCGGAGCTTTCAAATCTTCGATCGGGAAAATAGAGATCAAGTGTATTCCGCGCTCAGTTGGTATAAGAGATTTTCCTTTTCGTTCCAGATATCTTCTTGTTTCCAGAGTGGTTACGATTGATGCCTGTGTTGATGGCCGGCCCAATCCACGCGGTTTTCCATCTGCACCGGAAGACATGACTTTTCTCAATTCAGCATCATCAATATGCTTTCCACATGTAATCATCGCTGTCAATAATGTCTGATCCGTATATCTCTTTGGCGGTTCAGTTTTTTTTGCCTCTTTTATATATTTTCCCTGTACAGACTCCCTTTCCTGTAATTTAGGCAGTAGATTTTCTCTAGGTCTTCCCAATACTTCAAAATATCCCGGTTTCAAAATTGAAATACCACAGGTTGTAAATTCCTCTCCTGATTTTTCTGTTATAATATTTGTTTTACTAAGTTGCGCTTTTGGATAGCAGATACAAATTACAGATCTTGCAATCATGTCATAAAGCTTTTTCTCATCATCACTCATCTGTCCCAAAGATAATTTTTTGGAAGTTGGAACAATTGCATAATGGCTTTCCACCTTGCTGCTGTCAAAATAATATTTATTACTGCTGTCAACCGGCTCTGTTGCATGACTCTTAAATTTAGAATAGATATCTGATGAAAAAAGCATTTGGATTACTTTCTTCATTTCCGGACCCATATCATCGGTTAAATGGCTACTGTCAGTACGCGGGTATGTAGTAAATCCTTTTTCATAAAGCGATTGAGCCAGATCTAACGTATGCTGCAGAGAAAATCCATAGACTTTATTCGCATCCATCTGTAATCCCTGCAAACTGTATAGATAAGGCTTTTCTCTCCAGAATGATTTTTCTTTTATAGACTTCACTGTAGCTGGACCTGTATCTGCCGATAATTTTCTCAAAATCTCATCTGCATCAGACTCCTTATCAAATTTCTTTACAACATGCGTTCCTTCATAACTTCCATGCTCCGAATTAAATTTCCCTTTTACCACCCAATAATCTTTCGGCTTGAAATTCTGTATTTCTAATTCTCTTGCAACAAGCATGGATAATACAGCTGTCTGGACTCTTCCTACACTTAATACATTGTTTCCTGGAAATTTCAACGTCATAGCAGTCGTAAGGTTGGCTCCTACCACAAAATCTCCGGCACTGCGTCCTCTTCCCGCTTCTATAACAGGCTTCCTTTTGATTCCATCTACAAGATTTTCTTTTCTGAATGCTTTCTGCCATTCTTCTTTGGACTGCTGATTAAATAAAGCACGCTTGAAAGGAACGCTGCAGTTCAAATAACGATAGATATAATCAAAGATAAGATCTCCCTCCCTGTCATCATCAGTCGCACAAATGATCAGATCGGAATGATCAAAAATATTTTTTATTAACCGTAATTGTTTTTCCATCCCCTTTGAACATTTCAGTTCATAGGATTCCGGGATAAAAGGAAGTGGAATATTTTTCCATTGTTTATATTCTTTATTATAATCCTGGGCCTGCTTCAATTCACATAAATGTCCGATTCCCCAAGTGACATAGGTTTCTTCACCATTATGGCGGATTTTGAAATATCCTTGTTTTGCCCTCTGTGCTTTGATCTGTTTTTCATATTTCTGTATATGATCAAAATCTACCCTATCACCGGAAGATAATACAATTGCATCCAGGGCAGCAGCTATTTTCGTTCCAACATCCGGTTTTTCTGCGAAAATTGTTATCATTCCTCTTCCAGTTCCTCCTTCTCAACAAGTTTTAATTCTTCTTTTAAGATGGTGCAAATAATTTGACGGTTCTTCTTATTTTCTTCTGTATCATATCCCGTCATTTCTATCCATAAAAGAAATAATATGTATTTTTCCAATTCCGGATAGATTCTTTGATAAATTTCGTTTTCCGTTGGTGTATAGCTTCCAGCTTTATCTTTCATTTCCTGAAATGCTTTACAATACTTTTCATACACTTCATAGGTACATTTAATCTCTTTCAAAATTATCACTTCCTTCCTGAGTATAGTATGTCAGAATTTCTTTTTTCGCCGCCGCTCTGGACAAAATACAATTCTGTTTCTTTTTCTCTTCTGCTCTCTGCCTCTTTAGTATCCTGCATCTTCCGCAATTATTTCTATTCTTACAGAACCAGCAGTTGTCATTATCCAAAGTCCACCAAAATGGTGGCTGCGGACGCATCTTTCTTTTTGCCTTACCCATTCATCCAAGTCTCCTTTTACAGATGTCCTTCTGAAATTAGTATGTTCGAATACAGTTTCCTGATTATTCACATACAAAAAAGGCAGCCTCAAAAGACTACCTTTGCATTGAAAATAAATTGTTAGATTGAAATTGATCCCATGAATGCCAGAAATTCCTCAAATCCAGATACTGTTACATAATTCTTTTCGGCTGCATTCCATGGCCGTTGCATAAGCACTGGATATTCCGCTGTTGTTCTTCTCAGGTTATGAATTCCATCATCTAAAAGCACATCTACGTTGGCTTCTTCTTTTCTTGGTGTAATAATAATGTGTTCCTCCGGTATTTCTGGGAATAATTCCAACAGTCTGCTTTTACGGATTCCATGGTACTCCTGCTGCACATCTGTTACAAAAAATACATCTCCGTATTCCTGCAGATCATGTACAAATTTTACGGCTCCCGGCAATACCGGCTGTGTCTCAAAAAATTTTTTTGAGTTAAAATATTTTAGCCGTAGGTCTGCTCTTGTACCAAGAGGTCCCCATGCAGTAATTTCATCCATCTGAATTGGTGGTATCATATGCAATTCATTATTTGTAAGCTCGACAGCATACTCATTACAGGAAAATATAATATCATCTACATCCAGACCAACTTTCCATCTTTTCATGTCTTTCCCTCCATTTCATCATTTGATTCTTTGTTCATAGAGTGGAAGACAGAGCAAAAAATAAGATATTTTATAGAAATATCACAAAAACCCGGAGAAATCTCCGGGCTACGTCATGAATGCTATTTCTTTTCATTTTGTTCCATATACATTTTTTTGTATTCTTCCAATTTTTCTTCGGAAATATCAACAATCGAACAAATTGCTTTGTCCGAAAACTGATTTGCGGAAAGTAATTTAATTACAATGTTCTGTTGCATTTCTGCACGTCCTTCCGCACGTCCTTCCGCACGTCCTTCTTCCATAGCATCCTGAAATTTTAACGAAAGTGCCATATATTCCACCTTCCAATCTTCTTTTTCCCTGGCGCGTTTAACCGCTGCATCCAGGTCCTCAATAAATGAGTTTCGCTTAATCATCTCACCTCTAAGATAACTCATCAGAGCAATCATATCTTCTGTTGGATTTTCTTTCATACCGAACGGATTAATGTAAATAATATATGCATCATCACCAAGTTTAATCCTATAATCCTCCTGACAAGTCTGCATAAATGTGTATTTAATTCGAGCCTGTCCAAACGGATCAAATTTACAAAGAAAAATTATATATGTTTTTCTCAATTCCTTATAATCCGCACCACGTTCAATGGTATTGAGGTCAATCATTCCCTGATAATATCTTGCACGTTTGTTGAGGTTTGATAACATCGAGGTTTGCATTTCGATATCGTAGATTGTGCCCTCATCACCTTCTACATATACATCCATGCGAATTCCTTTTCCGTCTGCTGTGATTTCAATTGCCTTTTGCGTATCCGGATATGTAATCATTGTAATCTTTTTGCCAATGATAAGCTCAATTAGATGCTTACAAAGATCCGGGTTATTCTGCATTACCTTACAGAACATGAAATCATCCGTAAAAGTTAATTCTTCATATTTTTAACAGTGTTTTGAGAAGAATTTTTAACATTCATTTTCATTTTCCTCCATTCTTCATTGATATTGTTCAATAATAGAGTGGACGATATAAAATGAAATAAACTCTTACATTTATATTTTATCATGTTCTTACATCATATTACAAGAACAGCTAATAAACGAAATTAGTTTTTGAAATTCACAATACCTTTCTTCCGTTCTTCTTCCCTGACTTCATTTTCTGTCTGCTTTCGTCCTGTTTTCTTTTTAGCTTCAATAATGCTCTGATCTGCATCACTGACTGCTAATTTCTGCTGTAACTGATATTTTCTGGTATTTTGTTTAATTGAACTGTTCTTATCACTCAGCCAGTCTTTCCGCTTATTGTATTCACTTAAGACAGATGATTTATTGGAACCGGATGTCTGTGACAGCATGCTCTTTAACGTAGCGGAAGAAGCAAGACTTTTACTGCTCACTCCGCTCTGTGCCTTTGAAAAAATGTTACTGATACTGATATTGTTCTTTACACTGCTAAATGCTGCTGAGTTCGTAGCACTGGAATATGCTTTCTGAATGGAATCTGCCTCGCTTGATAACATCGAGTTTACATTAAAGCTTTCTGGAATTTTTGGTGTTTTTAGTTGCATCTGACTTGCAATATCACCATATGTACTGTTAAACAGATCCATACAGTTTCCTGACTGACCACTTAAATCAGATTCTGCATAGGTTGTTTCCATGTTTGAAGCCGTTACTGCATATTTTAAATTTGTGATGCTCATATCATTGCTACTACTGTCAAAAAGGGATCCCATATCCGACATATCAAATAAATTGCTTGAATCCAACTGCAGTGGGCTGTAATTTTTAAACAGTTCAGAGAATGAAATCCGCTCTCCATTTTGCAATTTCTGGTTCATTTCCGAAAACATCTGATCTGTACTATCTCCAAACAAACTGCCAAATATAGAATCTAAACCGTTATCTGTAGTTGAATCACTGCTGATATCATCCAAACTTGAGGATAACGTATTCTCTATTGATTTCATCATTTCATTTGCCTTTTCATCTGCATTCGTGGTCTGATTTTCTATTTGAGGTGTATCTGTATTGTCTGCAGCAGACTGTACAGCTATTTCAGATGTATGGTTCAATGATGCAGCGCAAACGTAACTGAAACTTCCAGCAACCATCGATAGAGTCAATAAACTCATGACTACCAATTTTTTCATAGCAACCACTCCTTTCCATTTTTATTCAATGTTAGAGTGACAGATAATAAAGGAAATATTTTTTGTCCAGAAAAAAAAGATTGGAAAATTTTCTGACATACTATCTTTAGGATGCTAAAAGGAAAGGAGAAAACCGATGCAAAATATGGGACTTCTTATGGAGTATGAAGATATACTCCTTAAAAAGAGAAAGGACTTTTCTGCAACCTATATAGGGCAGAATGCTTCACAAAAAGATATTAAAGAGTTGTTTCAATATGTTTTTGAAAATCTATTGGAATGGACACCGGAAATGGCCAGAGATTATCTTACGATGGATATCATTCAAAAGCTACATTTGATGAGGCCATTAAGGAAATTGGAATATCCGCCAGAGATTAATATTGACCAGGATCTATTCAGTGTTGCCTGGATGGTTTATCCGGAACAAATTCATATTTCCAGACATGAGCTTGTTTTAAATGTTTATCAAAAAGTATTAAGTGATAAACTGATAAAATATCCTAAAAAATTCTTCTTAGAAGCAGATGGCGAAGTAAATGCCTGTATTTGTCTATTATATGCCATTAATCAGGAGATGCCCTCACATAATATTGAAGATTTATATGCATTTTTTTGTAACAGGCCAAAAGTAACACGATTTCTAAGAAACGTGCGTTTGAATGCTCCATGCCATTCGATATTCGAGTATCCTATCGATTTTTTGCATGCAGCATTGCCAGATAATCAAAAAAATGAATTATGTTACCGCTATGAGCGTTTCAAAATGTTGTTAAAAGAACAAAAAGATATTATAAAAAAAAGGAATGAGGTCTCTTCCGAACACGAAGTAGAAAATAAAGAATCAACCCATGCCAAAAAGAAGAGAACTAAGGAAAAAAGCGGAAAGAAAAATAAATAATACAAAATTTAAGAAAGGAGGCCCGCTTTCCTTATGCGGGAACGAAGAATCTCCTTTTATTTTTATGGAGTGCTCTCGTTTATTTATCGATGAAATATCGAGTGAATGGAATTGAAATTCCTCTTGACCGAAAAGAAACGGCCGCTGCAAAGCGTATGGTTGCAAAGTTTATGGAGGAAGTTGATAAAAACTCAAAAGATACTGGAAATACATCTTTATATTTCACCACACTGATCTTAATGCAAGTCTTGTCCCAGGAAGCATTAGATCATATAGATCGTGAAACCTTACAGAAATATATGGAAGCATGTGAAAAAAAGAGAAAAGAAAGCCTGCCGGATTAATTCCGACAGGTTTTTCTTACATGATGTACGGAGAAGCAACAACTGTTTTCCCTTCTTCTGCTTTATAATAACACAGATAAAGATGCTCTTTTGCACGTGTCATTGCGACATAAAACAATCTGCGCTCCTCTTCCAGTTCTTCCGCTGTCTCAGCTTTTGGAGAAGGGCATACCCCTTCCACACAATCAATGATGAATACATGTTTCCATTCCAGTCCTTTTGAACCATGCATAGTAGAAAGCATAATGCCATCTTTGTTCTTAAGGGTTTCTTTGAGTTCCTTATTGTATTTTACGATATATTTTCCCCATTCTACCCAATCATTATAGGTAGAAGCATCATGCTGGTATTCTTTCCAGATGGAAGACAAATCCCTTACTTCCATGTTTCGGAAATCCGCGTAATCTTCCAGATATTTCTTATATTTGCCTATGCTATACAAGGATCTTAAAAAATCAGATGGTTTTTTCCCTCGCAGATTTTTCAGCAGAATAAAAAACAGATCTATGTTTCCTTCTGCTGCATTTAATTTCCACTGTTCCTTTTCCTTTGCGTAAACAGTCGCTTTCATTGCTCTTCGATTTAAACCATGAACAATATAGTCGTATCCGAATAAATATCGGTTAGGATGATTAAGAACCCGTGACAGATCTCTTCTTGAATCACTGCTTTTATTATCCAAATGCTTATTTGCAAGTCTGTAATAAGCCTGCAGATCCTGAAACATCCAATGTTCATACTTGCTCTGAATTTTTTCATTGGATTGAAAAGGTATCTGATTCCGGAATAAAATTGCAGCCATTTTTTCTGCCTGACGGTTAGTTCTAAATAATACAGCAATATCTGCTGGATTCTCACCATCATTTAACAACTTCTTAATTCGGCTGTATATCTTCAAAATTTCATCTTTCTTTTCTTCTGTAACAATATACTCTACTGCTCCATTTTCTGGCTTAAACCCGATAAAATCTTTTTGAAAACGGTTGGTATTCGATTTAATCACTCGATCCGCTTCAGATATAATTTTTTTACCAGATCGATAATTGGTACTCATTTTAACCATCTTCGATTTCGGGTATTCCTTTTGAAAATTCAACATGATTTCTGGTTTAGCTCCCCGAAATGCATAGATTGACTGATCATCATCTCCAACAACCGCAAGATTCCCATCTTGACCAGCAAGAAGGTAAATAATATCTTTCTGAATCAAATTTGTATCCTGATATTCATCCACTTGGATATAACGATACTTGTTTCTAAGGAAATCCAAACACTCTTTGTCATTTACCATAATTTCATACGCTTTCTGTAACATATCATCAAAATCAATCAAGTGCAATTCCTCTTTGTATTCTTGATAACCATTAATTAGTTTCAGAAAAAGTTTTTTGTCTTTCGTACATTTCGGCTTATAGGAATTAAGATCAATACTGTTATTATTGATCACAGATATCTCCGTAATTAAACCAGTAATGAATTCATTGATATCGTTAATTCCTTTCTGTTTCCGCAACACTTCATAAAAATATTCTCTCGGATCAGAAAGGATGGATTCTTTCGTATATCCTCCGAATTTCTTTAAGATAGACATACACATAGAATGAATCGTCGAAAAAGTGACCGCATCCATTCCAAATTTCTTCTGATACCGGGTTTTCATTTCCTTTGCTGCTGCCGAAGAAAAAGTAACCATTAAAATTTGCTGTGCCGGGATTTTCGCTTCATTGATCATATAATGAATTCGCCGAAGCAAAGTTGTTGTTTTACCGCTGCCAGGGCAGGCAACAACAAGAAGTTGCCCATTTACTGTATGTATGATTTCTTCCTGTGCATTATTTTTTTCCATAATTAATTCTTCTCCTGTATTAGATTTGATACAGCGATTTCTTCTTTTCCTCCCCTCATCGCATAAATGTATCTGTAAATAGAGTGATGTATTTCCGACAAAATAAAAGAGCCAACTCCGGCTCTTTTAAGATTTTTTCTCCCGATATATAACCATGGCACTCATGTTATCCGGATATTTGATGATATTTTTAGAGGCATCTATTAGATTTTTTGCAGCTTCCATGCAGTCTTTCGATTCTAAAATAATAGTTGCCATTGCATCTGGCTGAACCGCATAATGTAAGCCGTCCGTAGACATCAAAATAATATCATTTTCTTTTAATTTACCATGAAGGATCTGGATGTGTGGTTTTAAAAGAATCCCTAATCCATCTGTAATCACCAGACGATCCGGATGCACATGGTATGTTTCAAGGTCAATTTTCCCTTCATTGAGAAGTTCAGCCGCTTTTGTCTGATCTCTTGTTATCTGTGTCAACGCACTATTTCTTAAAATATATAATCTTGTATTCCCGGTATGTCCCATATAAAAGATTCCATCCTGACAGAACAAACAGCATGTTACACTGGCTGCATAGCCATAATATCTTTCCTCATTTCCCATTTTAAAGCCGCCGAGAACACGATTTGCACTAAGCATTGCACGCTTTATAAAGAATTCTGGGTTCTGTAAAAATAATTCTTCATTTTCTTCATAAATTTCTGTCAATGTTTCCAAAATATCAGATACTGCAATAACTGCCGGCTGCGGAAATCCTTTCTGGGATCCTGCCCCATCTGCTACTACACAAAATAAATTGTCACCAAATTCCCGGTATTGTACATAGTCTTCCTGACTCTCACGTTCTACACCAATATCCACGACTGCTCCGCATATGTATTTACTCATCTTTAATTTCCTCCAACTGCTCACTTACTGTTTCATAAGATGCCATATAGTCTGATAAATGATCGATCAATGTTTCATGCGCGGCGATATATTTATAAGCCAATGCTTTTTTATCGTCTGCATTCTTTTCTGCCATTGAAATCAAATCGTCAAATGCCTGATAGCATTTTTCTACAGACTCACAGCCCTTTTTTGTAGCATAATTATGTGTACCGGTTCTAACCGGATGTGCTTTTTTTTCTTTCTGGTACATCCCTTTCATAATCGTCAGTTCATCCTGCTTTACCGATAAATGATTCAGGAAATCATCTTTTGTGATTGTACCATTCAAATAAAGTGTCATGATATCATCCATGGAATCCGTATATGTTTCCATCTGTTTTACATAAGATTCCTGCTCTGCAAACCATTCTACACCTGTCATTTTCTTTGATTCTTTCCAAAAATAATGACCTACAGATATGCCAGTTAGTGCACATAACAGAATAAATACAATTATGAGAATTTTCTTTTTACGCATCTTACCACCCCTTTTTGTCTTATATTATTAGTTTGACAGAAACTGCTATCAGCTTTGCAGGGATACACTATTACAGAAATGGATACATTAAAAAAGGACCTCATTTCCAGGTCCCTTTTTGTTAAACTGTGAAATCATTTCTCATTTCAAGGTTTGGGTTCTTTTGTATCATCTGTATTCAACTCTTCCGACTGATCAAGCGATCCCGATTCCTGATCTTCTACGGTATCAGGTTTCTCTTCTTCTTTGGTAACAGTCGATATTTCTTCTTTACCCATTCTTTTTGATACAATAATCACTATCACAATTCCCGCAAGTACAATTCCTCCTATAATCAATCCTAACTGTACTCCACGATTGTCCGATACGGTTTCTTTCGCCTTCTGCGCTGCACTTTCATGTCCGCCAGGTGATTCATCCATAATGCCATCATCTGTAGATGCCACCTGATCTTTAATATTCTGGTTATCTGTTGTATCATCTGAATTTTCAAAATCCTGAATATCTGTTGTCTGGATACGTTCAGAATTTAAACCGGCAAGTGAAGTACTTTTCTTTGTTGCATTGGGATTTGAAAATGTGTTAATGCTGTTCTTTGTTGCTTTTGCACTCTGCAGATTAACACCTGACAGATCAACTACGGTTTCTTTTTTGGTATCTGTATCATCGGAATCCTCCTTAATCAGATCCAGACTTGTGACTGTATTATTCTTTTTTACTGTTGTCTGATGGTTGTTCTTTTTCGTATCAGTTCCAGTCGTATCTGGAAGAGTTGGAGTTTCCGGTGTATCCGGCTGTTCCGGCTCTGATGGAGTTTCCGGTGTGTCCGGCTCACTTGGAGTTACTGTCTGCTCCTGATATTTGATTGGCATTGCATTACTATCTGCTTTAAATTCACAGCCGTTTCCACATACCGCAAGTACACTTACACTGACCTTGTTATCTCCAGACTGATTTACGGTATTTCTCATATCAATCACCATATCCTGTGACTGAGAGAAGAAATCACCATTTGGTGTAATATCCATGGAGATATTTGCTGCCTTATCATTTACATAGATTTTTGAATTACGTGTATCCATCTGATTTCCATTGACATAAAGCTTATAGCTTGCATTATCAAATTTTGGCAAAGTGATAGAATCAACAAACATTCTCGCTGGAATATTAAAAGTTACATGATAAGAATTTAGCTGTCCTGCTTTCAGACTTCCTTGTAAATTTTTGATCGTCATAGCAGTACTGCCAAGATAATTGACCTGATCAGGGTTCACCTGCACATATGGAGAAGCAACTGTATAATCATTTGCGGTTGTCGTAATCACTTTTTCACATACTGCATTTCCAGAATAAGTATCATCTAGCCAAACGCTTCCCTTTACTTGCACTGTTTTACCAGATTTTCCTGCATAGATTGTACCGGATAAATCAACATCCTTGATATTCTGTGTTTCGGTCATATCTTCCTGAGTTCCGTCATCACCAGCCGGATTCATCTCAATCCAATCAATATTGCTGTAATTTTCCAGTGAAACCGTTGCATTTTCATCAGCTTCCGTAGTCATAACTGGGGATTTGGTATCTTTTGTATATGCAGTAACCTTAATTTTACCTGTATAATTGTCCCAATCACCTACTTTAAGTTCTTTTGCATAAAATCCTCTGTCATATTCGATTTTTAATGCTGTATTTTTATTTTCGCCCGTATAATTTATCGTATATTTCTGCTGAGATTCTTTTCCGGTAATTTTATCAATTTTCTGCGTAATGGAAAGATCCGTATCAGCTGCATGTGCAGAGGAAGTAGATATTCCAAATGCAAGTGTAATCGCCGCAAGCATACATAAAGGTTTAAATGTATTCTTATGCATTTCTTCTTTTCCTAACATCTTAGAATATAGCGGAATCGATGTTATTCTCCTTTCCTGATATATTTCCGCACAGAATTTCTGTCTTCACTTATAGTATGTAAGAAAAGATATTACATATATACTCAATCTTCCTTATGCCCACAAGCATCAAAATCTCAAATTTTGTCATAATTTGATTAATAATACTATTTACCTGTCGCCTATGCAACAAAATGTAGCATATTTTTTTTCATCTTTGTTTTTTTTAATGCATGAAAATGTTATATTAAAACAAACAAAAATGAAACACATAATTTCACAGTAAAAATTGAGGAGTGCACACAATGAACAAAAATTATTTTTCTTTACTTAACGAGGGGTCTGTTCAAATGCATGGTTTTGAGCACCTCTCAGACACATTTTACGTAAAACCGTTGGTTACGAAAAATTCATTAACTATTTATACTACACCACATAGCGATTGCGTGGAGATCACGCTGGATGCGAATCGCAAAATAAAAACAGAAGGAATTGAATTCCTTTTTCGCAGATTTCATATGTTAGATTATTATTTTATTTATGTTGAACCAACGCATAGTTATCTGGAAACAAATATTCCTGTAGAAAAGTAACAATAAGTCAAGATATAAGAATACAAAAAGCCCGCACATACATGCGGGCTTTTTCTTACTTTGTTTCAGAACGATATTCATCGGCCGAATGATCTCTTCTGCTCCTGTCCATGATACTCTTATCTCCAGATAAATTTTGGGGATTATAAATCTTTTCAAAATCGTCAAGATCATCATACAAGTCTCTTTTTCTTCTTTTATGATGTACTTTTCTATGCTGCAAAAAAGCGGTATATAACACCCCAAGAAAGAAACCAATTACAATTCCAATGAGAATACCAAGAAAAACAAGCTGTATTATTTCCGTCATTACTATTCCTCCTCTGCAAACCTTGAAACAAGTGTATCTATTGATGTGTTTACGATAATAAGATCTCCTGTTGTTAAGTAAATGACTGACATGATTTTTTTCCCAAATGTGGCATTTGTCACTTTCCCTGGCTCTGTCTTACGCATCTTCCGGACATCATTGATAATGAATTCTCCACTATAAGCAGCATAATACTTCACTTTATCCTTTGGTACATAAAAATCTTTTGCTATTTTGACATCTCTCAATTCTTTATCCTCCATGTTGTCAAATATTAATCCATAGACCCATAATCTCTAAAATTCTCGAATGGATCGTAATCCTGTGAATCATCATACTCAGGATATTCAAAATTCTGCATTGTATCCATTGTTGTTGCATCCTGCGATGCATCTACAGTTGGAAGGTCCGGATCATCCGGTGCAAATCCAGCGGCCTCCAGCTTGTCAAATAACTGTTCTCCAAAATTCTGATCCGATGCATCCACACCATAATCAATATCTTCATAATCATCAGGAAATGAATCCATTTCAAAGTCATCCATATCCATAGCAGCCGGATCCTCCATAATGTTTTGCATTGCGTCCACCATCATACTGCAGATACTATCTGTCTGGTCATCCATTGTAATATCATCTGTAAATCCATCATCTGTCAATGTCATTCCATCAGCTTCTCCGTAAGATTCTGTATCAAACTTACCAAAGTCTTCTGCAGTCTGGTTTACCTGGTCTGACAAACGTTCCAGATCATCTGAATCTACTCCCCGGTTTCCAAGAAGGTCCATCAGCTGGTCAAATGTATCACCCGGTACTTCCGAACCAGTACCGGAATCTACTGCATACATTGTTTCAAATACGATATCTGAAGCAGTCGATACAGATTCTGGATCACTCATATCCATCCGATCTGCAATTCCATCTGCAATAGCTTCTAAAATTTCTGTATTATCAATCTCGCCATCAGCAATTCCATCGCCGATTGTAGTCTGCAACAAATGGTCAATGCTTTCATCACCATCGAAAATAGAACCGACTTCATCTGTAATACTGCCCTTTAACTCAGCGGGATCTATTGTTTCTCCTGTTTCAATCAGATCTGTATCTGACGATTCAACATCACTTTCTATCTCATTGCTGTCTGGTTGCTCATCTGGTCTTATGTCTTCTTTAAAATCAGTAGAATCCATCGGTTTTTCAGTGTTTCTGTCCTGATTATCTATTCCAGAATCTTCTTTTTGTGGTGCCTTTTGTTCCATTTCCGAAGACGCTACCGCATCCTCTTTTACGCGATCCTCTTCATTTTCCTTTTCCGATATTGTAACTCCGTGCGCTTCCTCTTCCCGGCCATCCTCATCTTCTGGTTCTTCTGGGTCTTTTTCAATCTCTGTCTGTTCCGCTTTATCCGTTTGTGAATCTGCAGAATCATCTTCCGGGAATTCTTTTTCTGAAAATTCTGTTGTATCTTCTTTCTGATCTGGCTGATCATTCTCTTCTCTTTCTATTTCCTGATTATCGGTTTCAACTTGATCAGGCTTTTCTTTTTCTGTATGATCATTTTCATCTGTTGTATCTTGCTCAATTTTTTCTTTGTCTTCCGGCTTTTCTATCTCTGTCTGTTCTTCATTCGGTTCCTTTTGATCAATGTTATTTTCTGTATCTTCCGGTTTCTCTACCGCTAATTCCTGTTCCTCTTTTTTATCCTCCGGTTCATCTACGGCTGACTCAGGTTTGTCTTCTTTCTCATCCGGTTCTATTTCCGTATCGTTTTCATAACGTTCTACATCCGGCTGTTCTTCTTTATCCAGATCCTTTTCCAATTCATCCTTTTCCGGCATATCTTCCTTGCCTTTCTCTTTTTCAATGTCTGCATGTTCTGGTTCAGTATCTTTGGAGTCCACTGTATCATTCTGAACATCATTGGTAATTCCAGTTGATTCCGAAGCAGTCAAATCATTTTCAGGAATTTCTATTTGTTCCTGCGGTTGTTCAATATCTTCTTTTTCCTGTGAAATCTGATCTTCTTTCGGATGAGCATCCGGTACATCCGTTTTATCTTCTCCATCTGGTTTCTCTATTTTGTCTTCATTCCCCGGCATGTCTTCTTTTTCCATATCTTTTCCAGAAATATCCTGGGTTTCACTTTTCTCAACATCATTCTTTTCTTTCGGATAAATTGGTAAAAAGCCAAGCAGCGTACCAAGTCCACCGCCAATTGCATAGAACGGCTCCAATGCAGCCACATATTTTGAATAAGAAGCATGTTCAATTGTTTCCGTTTTGCCATCTTTCTCTACCGTTTCTTTATACAGATCATCTTTGGTCGTTTTAATGCCAAGAATTGCTTCCATGACACGACTTGTTGGCATATCACTTCTGTAATACTCTAATTGTTCCAGACGAACTTCCAGAATACTGACGCTTTTCTTAATGAAACAATCTTCCCCGACCTTACATCCCATACTTTCCGCTTTCCGAATAGCAGAATCATACTCAAGTTTCATACGCATAAGCGGCGTATATCTGGAAAGATATCGATCTGGAATACCAAGAGCAGATAATTTTGTCATAACATCCTTGTAATGTACGATATCTTTTGCTACCGCCCGGATTTCATCTTTCACTTCATTTTCTTTTCGTTCAATGATTTTTTCAAGCGGTTCATCCGAATGCTTTGCCTCTTTTTCTGCTTCCACACGAATTTCTTTCTTTTTATCATCCGACAATTCAATATCTTTTGTAATATCTATCTTACCGAATCCGCCCGCCATTTTTGATCGGAAGATATTTTCTACTTTATCCGATGTTGAATCTTTTTTTGAAACATCTGACTGAACCCCATTATCTTTTTTTTCTGTATCATTTTTTTCAATCCGGTCTAAATCCGGGAATGGTCCTTCTTCTTCTTCCGTCATTTTTTTGAAAATACTATCTGCATCTGCTTTCAGCTTTTCCATATCTGGAAGTTTCTCGTAAGATCCATGATTGTCTACTGCTTTACAAAGTGAATACAATTCTTTGTCGAAATTCATCCGATTTTGTGGCACTTCCATTGCGACACCAATAATTTCTTTAATCGTCCCTGTGGCTGCCTGATCCGTAATGCGAAGCTCGTCTTTATCAAGTCCTCTTGTGATTCCTTTTTCAACAAAAGTATCAGCAATTTCAGCTTTTGTTCTTGTATCTTTCTCTACTGGACTCTCCATATGATTTTTTATTTTCTGGGTATCAACATATTCCTTCCCCTTTTCATCTACAGTAGGCGGAATGCTATTTGATGTATCCATATCCCGGTTATAGACCTTCTCCAATTCATTTTTAGGAAAATCTTCATGCTTACCGGTTGTTACAGCTTCAACTAAAATTCCATCTTTTGTATACGGCTGGCCGTCTTCTCCAATTGTGATTTTATCCGTATCTGGTGCAGTCTCATTATACGCATCTACGATCTTTTCCAACCGGCTGTCTATTTCTGTGAACAGATCCGGATTCTCTTTCAAATACTCTTTAAACGTACCCTGATAAGGCAGCGTTTCTTTCTGACCTTCCCATGCGCAAACCATTTGGAAACGTGGTTCTCCATGGAACTCAGTACCATACTCCAATCCGTCCATGATTCGTGTTTTTGATAAATTACCTTCCCCATCGTCAACATCTGCACCATATATACGCTCCAGATACATGCTTAATGCTTCTACACGCCCGTTTGCATTCAGGAAAGACTCACTCAGCGTTTCGGACAACCGGTCCAGTGCCGGCAATTCAGAACGTTCACTGATTTTAAGATAATCATTATATCTTTCCACAAAACCCGGTTTCATATCATCAAGCTTCTGATCGATTTCTTCCCGTTCTTTTACATAGTCGGCACGCTCTTTTTCCAGACTCTCTTTTTCTTCTTTTGAAATATCTTCTCTATTCAATTTTACATCGACATCATTGATCTTATTATTAACTGGGTAATATCCAAGCATGACATCGTTCATGTCTTCTGCAATATCCTGCATACCGGTCCGTGCATCTGCAAGTTCTGACAGAACATTTTCACGTACAAGCTCTACTTTATTCAGGTCAATATGTACAATATCTCTTTCCTGTTTTGCTTCATCCAGCTTTGCAATCAATGCATCCTTACGCTCCAGGAAGTCCTCTTTCATGTTATCGCAGAATTTTTCCATAAACTCAGGCATCTTCGCTTCCACTTTATCAAAGAAAGCTTCTCTTATTTCTGGCGTTGCATTTCGAAGCCCAGGAATACATGCCCTGTTTTCCGGATCTGTACGGTCCAGACTTGCAAAATGTGTTTCTGTTCCCGGTGCTGCATCCAGTTTTGCCTGTAGATCCATCGGAATACGGCGATCTGGCTCCTGCACTTCCAAAAAACCTCTTACACGGCCGGAATCATCCATAACACAAGTTGTTCTGTATGGCAGATCTTCTCCCTTTAATTTTGCTTCAAAAGTGACAAGATTGGTCACTCCAAACCGCATGCCGTCCACCTTCATGCTCTGACCAAATTCTTTATAAGCACGGATAGACCCCGGAACGATATTTTCTTTTTCAAATCCTTTCTGGTCAATACTTAATGCTGGTTTGATGTCTTCATAGTCCAATTTGATGATTGTCACATTTTTTTCCGGACCTGATGTATAGAATTTTGTCGTATCAATTCCTATAATCTTACCAAATCCAGGATCATGTTCCCGGAGTTTTGAAATATCATCCGATGTTAATCCGTCAGTATTTCCGCGGAATCCTTCTCGCAACTCAAAATCAACAAATCCGCTGGCCAAAGGTGTCATAACCGATTTATCCATTGCTTCGGCAATTGCCTTCTGACCATCCGGTGATAATTTATCCATTCCATAATCAGCATGAACATCCGGATTCTCTACAACATATTCTGGTTTTTCACCCTCCACGGATAATACTTCTGCCATCATGTTTTCTTCTGCAGTTGGTAAGAAACTCAAATCATCCTCTTCATAACTGGTCATTCCTTCATATCGTTCATCCGGAATCCCATCCTGCTGCTCTCCGAAATCTATTTCCTGATTTTGCTGCTCTTCCATTTCATCATTCTGTGAATGTTCTAAATCCAAAAGGGTCTGAAAATCCATCGGTTCTTCTTCAATTTCTGGAGTCTCCGTACTAATGATTGGAATGTCTTCATCTCTTTCTATTTTTTGAAAAGTATCCCGAAAATGATTTTCTGTAAAAGCACTGATATTTTCTATGCTTCCTGCTGTAACATCTCCATGTTCCCGGACATATAATGTTTCCTCCGTATAATTCTCATCATAGGAAATGACTTCCAGTTTATCCTGCGCATGATCATAATTATATACAAGCATTACAGAACCTTCTGGTGCAATGTCATAAAATGTAACACTATGGTCTTTTCCGTCTGCGATCGAGTCAGCAAACTCTACGAAATCAACATCTCCAGATTCTTTTATTTCTACTTCCGGATCCTGATATCCATAATCTTCGCCCATAAATTCTCCTCCTTTTCTTGTCTACTTATAGTATGAAATTTTCCCGGTAAAAAAAATTTTGTCCAGAAAGCACAGGTTAAAGAATAATTCTGTCATACTACTAGATGTAAAAGTTTTTTAGCGAAAGAAATATCAAAAGAATTATAAAAAGAATTACCAAAAGAGAAAAAACTGATTTCCCCTTAGAACTGAATACAGACATCCGGTGTTGCGAGCCACATTCCGGCATTGATTATCGCGGGAAAAATCGCACTAATATCCTAGTTTGATGGAGCACACAAATTCAGGGGACCCTCCTGCTAGGTAACGATAACGGTGAGCGCAACCGTTCTGTGACGAGCAGAAAAAATGCCGGCCTGGAATAGACATGAGGGTATTTTACCCTGGGTAAAGGAAGACCAGCTGTAAACAAATGGAAAGCTGATTACGAGGGCATGTAGAGTGAAGGAAGGTTACTGTGTGGACTTCCGTATTTTCCTTACTGTTGAACCCCTATTAGCTGCATACAAGATAACTATATTTTTTTGTCTGCGGCTAGTAGGCGGTTCTTAGCTGGCCGAACGCCTTGGCTAAAGCGGAAGGATGCTGGAACGCTTTCGGCTGTGAGTCCATCTAAGGGATGCGGTTCTACAGAACGGCGATTCGGACAGCGGACGCAGCCGGGAACTTACGGAGAAGGCCACTACCTCATTGGCCAACCCGTTACGGGTAACGAAAACTTATAGGTATAGAAAGAAAAGAATAAATAAAGAAAACATATAAAAGAAAAAAAAGAAAAGAAAGGAATCATATTTTATGAGAATATTTCACTCTTATCCCAATAAAAACCCATGGATGCTGATTATAGGTGTGATTGTAATCCTATCAGCCATATTTACAATTATGAGCAAGAAGGATCAGCAGAATCTGAATGCTTATACTAAGTCTGATAAGGTCTCGCAGGAAGATACAGATAAGGACAAAGAGGATGATCTGGATATTGATATGTCTGTATATACGGATAACAAAGTGGGATTCTCCAGTTTCCCTTAGTTAAAGATATGCCCCCTCATTATCAGTCCACTTTTCCAATAAATCGGTAGTATATCTCTATTTCCTGTATTCTTTCGTTATCCTCATTCGTTGTTGCTTCGTGAATAAGGATTTTTTCTATCATTGCATTTAACAACGGTGCTGTCAGTTCCTTTGGTACGGAATACTCCTTAATTAACTCAATCCACTTTTCAGCACCTATCATATCCTGTTCCATTTTACTTAATTCTTCTCTTAGGTTGGTTATCTGCTGTTCCAGTTCTATCTGTTCTTTTTGATATTTCCCCGACAGCATGATGAAGTTTCGTTCCGTTATCTTCTCACAGGCTCTATCTTCATACATTTTCGTAAACAAGCGGTCAATCTCATTTTGTCGGTTCTCGGCTTTCTTCAAGGCACTTGCCTTTTTCTTCTTTTCCCGTATTCGCTCTGCATTCCCAGCCTTTTGTATCTTATTCAACACCTTTTCTTCGTCTTGCTGTACTGCCTTAGCCCAATACTGCAATCGTTCCAATACGGCTTGATACAACACATCATAACGGATATAGTGCATAGAACAAGTACCTTTGCCAAACTGTCCGTAGTAACTGCAAGCATAATAACTGTATGGCGTTTTATTTGCCTTATTTGTCGCAAACCGCATAGACCAGCCACAATCCGCACACTTGACAAGCCCTGCAAATATCGGCGTTGCTTTTTCCTTTGTCTGTCTACGCCTTGATTTTATCTGTTCCTGCACACGATAGAACACTTCTTTGTCAATAATCGGTTCGTGGGTATTTTCTACTCGAAACCATTCACTTTCGGGCTTACGCACTTTTTTCTTGCTCTTGAATGAAACTGTTGATTGTCGATTATGAACGCTGTTTCCGATATAGACTTCACTTTTTAAAATTGCCTTGACATGAGCAATCGTCCACTCATAACGCTTGCTTTCGGGCTTTCCCTCAAAGATATGTGCAAAAGTACCGTACCTTGTGAAATTCAGCCAAGACGCTGTCGGAACTTTTTCTTCTCGCAGTACCTTTGTGATTTTTGCACTACCGTAACCTTGATAGGCTAGGGAGAAGATTTTTTCAACAATCCATTTTGTTTCCTCATCAACCAGCAGTTTTCCTTTAATGTCGGGGTGTTTCTTATATCCTAACGGAGCATAAGCCCCATAATACGCACCCTCTGCAAATTTTGTCTTAAATGCCGATTTCACTTTACGGCTTGTATCTCTTGCCACCCATTCATTGATGATATTTTTAAATGGTGCAATCTCACTTTCGCCTTTTTCGCTGTCTACCCCGTCGTCAATCGCTATGTAACGGACATTATGGCTGGGAAAATACAATTCTGTATATTGTCCTGTCATAATATAATTTCTGCCAAGTCGGGAAAGGTCTTTCGTTACAACACAGTTGATTTTTCCTGCCTCTATATCTTCAATCATTCTTTGAAAACTCGGTCTTTCAAAATTTGTTCCCGACCAGCCGTCATCAATATATTCATCAATCACATTCAAAT
>ERZ772872.255-NODE-255-length-54928-cov-3.859530_pt1 | contig 54928 bp, 43 predicted proteins | sample MGYA00512132_ERZ772872 | MGnify/ENA primary metagenome ERZ772872 (study PRJEB29015, sample SAMEA2737724) | human gut metagenome | biome: human gut; feature: human-associated habitat; material: faeces | place: China | collected 2012 ...
TACCACTCGACCAGCGAGTGGTTTTCGATATACAAAAAAGCGTTTCGCGAAAACCTGCGAAACGCTTTTTCTCTCTGAGACGCTCCCTTCACTTGCCTTTGGTCAGCGCAAAGCTTTGCCGGAGCAGGCTGAACAGCTCTTCCCGGGGGATTGTGCCGTTCAAAATAGCGCTGACCCATTTTTCCTTATTCATATGATACGCCGGAAAATACCGCTGATAGTCTATCAGACCTCCCAGCATCAGCGGGTCGCATTTTATATTCAGGATGTCCACGGCTCCTTGACCGGAAAGCCCCAGCCGTTTCGGTGGGATTTCCATAATAAGCCCATACCACTTGGCGGTGTCCTGATGGCGGAGTACCGCGCTTTTCGAATCCTTCAGCCACGGATAGTCCGGCAGCGTGCCAAAGGTCCTTTCGGCATAGTCCAAAACGCTTTTCCGATCTGCAAAAACAGGTTCCATAGGCTTCCTCCTAATACAAGTTTTAGATTCTTTTTGTATCCAGCAGGCTTGCGGCATAAGCCTTTCCAGATGGGTGAAGGGGAGCTTCTCACAGCGTCCTTTCACCCTTTTTCTGGCTTAGGTATGATTTTCTCCGCCAGGGTGACGCTACAACTCCTTTTTATGATCCCGGATGCCCAGGTCGTTGTGGATCACCGAGCCAAACGAAACAGCCTCCCTTCCAAATTTTGTCCGGATTTCGTCCAGAGCGGTTTCCAGGTTTTCCTGCTTTTCCTCCTCCTCCCGTTCTCCAGGCGGATCAAACAGGGACATCTGCTCCTGAATGGTATCCTCTTCGTCGCCCACCAGGTTGGCGCCGGTAATGGACAGCATTCGAATAGGCGCTGTTATTTTCCAGCTGTCCAGGATAATCGCCAGCGCACATTCATAGAGATCCCGGGAAAGATGTGTCGGCTTTTTTAAGGGCCTCTGCCTGGAAATCACACGAAAATCCGGGTCTTTGATCACCACCTGGACCGTGGCGCATTTCACCCGGTGCCTCCGCAGCCGGGAGGCGACCTGGTCGGCAATCGCCCGCACGCCGAGACGGATGTCCTCAATGCCTGTCAGGTTCCGTTTAAAGGTAATGCTGTTGCCGATGGATTTTACCTTCCGTTCTTCATAAACGGAGCGCACCGGGCTTTCATCCAGGCCGTTGGCATAAAGAGACAAGGCAGCCCCTTGCTTGCCGAGTTTTTTCTCCAGAATTTCCCGGTCCAGACGGGCCAGATCTCCAATGGTCCGCACTCTCAGCTTTTCCAGGGCCGCTTTGGAGGAGTCCCCCACAAAGATCATCCGATCCACCGGCAGAGGCCAGAGCAGCTCCCGGAAGTTTTCCCGGGAAATCACCGTGGTGGCGTCCGGCTTTTTATAATCGCTGCCCAGCTTGGCGAACACCTTATTAAAGCTGACCCCCACCGAGATGGTAACGCCGGTCTCCTCCCGCACGGCTTTTCTCAGTTCGTCGGCGATTTTTTTGCCGTCGCCAAACAGCTCCCGGCTTCCCGTCACATCAAGCCAGGATTCGTCAATACTGAAGGGTTCCACCAAATCGGTATATCTTTGATAAATTCCGTTGATCCTCTTAGAGAACAAGGCGTACTGGTCATGGTGCGCCGAAGCCAGCACCAGCTGAGGACATTTTCGCTTTGCCTGCCAGATGGTCTCCGCTGTTTTGATTCCATATCCTTTGGCAAGCTCGTTTTTCGCCAGGATAATTCCCCGACGGCTTTCCGGATCTCCGCAGACCGCCATTGGAACTGTTCGCAGCTCCGGGTGGAGCACGCATTCCACCGACGCGTAAAATCCATTGCAGTCGCAGTGTAAAATCGTGCGCTCCAACCGGCGCACCCCCTTTCTAGATCAATAGGCTTACCATTCAGCCGCCCTTCAGCACGCGTCATTTCAGCTCGTTTTTCTATTAGCACTCTCTATATATGAGTGCTAATTATTTACAATTTATACATGATTTCAGCGAAATTTTTTCATAATCCCCGGCTATACTATAATCATCAGGAACGAAAGGGTCCTGTGAAAATAGATAGATCAAAGCTTAAGAATGGAGGAATCAGTATGTTTGATCTAATGCCCTTTAACCGCAGAGAAGACAATTTATTCCATTACCTGGATAATTTAGAAAAGAACTTTTGGGGAGACCTTGCCACCAACGTATCCTCCTTCCGCACCGACGTGCTGGATAAAGGCGATAAGTTCGTATTAGAGGCCGAATTGCCCGGCTTTCAAAAAGAGGATATCGATATTCATGTGGAGGGCAACACTCTGACCATCTCCGCACAGCATAAAGAGGAATCCGAAGAAAAGAAAGACGGCAAGTTTGTACGCCGGGAAAGAAAATACGGCTCCTTTACCAGAAGCTTCGACATTTCCGATATCGACCAGGCTAAAATCAACGCCTCCTATGATAACGGAATCCTCTCGGTAGAGCTTCCCAAGCAGGTAGAAGTGGTGCCGGCCCCCACAAAAATCAATATCAAGTAAGGTTTCCTTCCTTTTTCTCTTCCCTTCAGCCCCCTGAACAATTCAGGGGGCTTATTTTTATCGAAATCCACACCGCGTATCCGTTCTCCGCAGCCTGGATTCCTCAAAAATTTCATAAAGGCTCTCAGAAGCCTCCTGCGCTTTCTGAAGTCCCGGACACTTTTCATTTTAGGCAATATACTTTTTCTATAAAATAATTGACAATCATATTGTTATATTGTATATTTTTATTAAATCTACTTGTGTTAGGAGGGCAGCGCATTGAAGCATTCTAAAGCCTGCTATCTCACCGCATCCATTCTCTCCGTAGTTCTTCTGTTTCTTCTGACGCCCATACAGCGTTATTTTTCTTATCTCGCCTCTACCACCTACGACATAAGATGGGCATGGATCAGTCTGGCTGAAGTCGCGGTTATGGCCGTCTTTTTCGGTCTGTCCCTATGCTGGTCCCGGGAGCTCTCCCGGAATTTCCGGATTCCAGCGGAAGCGGTAAAGGCCGCTCTTGCCCTGGCGGCTCTGGGAATGGAATTTTTTTATTACAGAGCTCCTTCCACAGTCGCTGTTTTCTGCGCGGCTCTTTTCCTCACCGGTTTTTTCGCCAACCTTACCGGCCGGCGGCCATAAGCAGAAAAAGCTCCGTTCTGTTTTCGTTCCTTGGCATTCCTTTTTCGCACCTTATGATTTGCTTTGAAACTCCGCTTGCCGCGCCGCGAGGGCTTTTTTCAGGCGGCATAAGGCCCCGCGCCTGGCGCGCTGTTGTCCGGCATGACCGCTAAGCTGTCCGGCCCGGCTTAAGGGCCGCTTGGACTATGCTCTTGACGCCGGCGTAAAAGCGAGGGAACGGCGGCAGGAAGCCTTTTCGGAACACAAAACAATGATACTACGATACGCCGCAAAAGCGGACTTCCGTCCTGCATGGAATCGCAAATCCATTCTGTTTTGATCCCATGCTTGCTCAGGCGTCGGAAATCTTCGGCTTCGCCTGCCCTGCGATTATTATACCACAATCCTCTCTCAGAAAGAATCTCCGGCTCACAAAAAAAGCACCCGGCGCTTTTTAGGCATGAACCGCCTGAAAAGCGCCGGGTGTTCTCGTCTTTTCCTATAAGCTTGGCTTCCATTCTTGGCGGCCCGCGCCTGCGGCCCTTTACCGGTTCGACCAGATTTCCTCATAATACTGGCGGATCGTCCGGTCGCTGCTGAACTTTCCGGCGTTGGCCATATTCAAATAGCACTTGCGGTAGAAAAGCTCCGGATTCTGATACTCCCGGTTGGCCCGCAGGCGGGTTTCCTGATAGGAATCAAAATCCTTGAGCAGAAAATAGTGATCCGGCTGGTGCCAGGACGCGCCCTTCAGCAGCGCGTCGTAAAGCTCCCGGAACATACCGGTGCCGCCGTCGGAAAAGGTGCCGTCCACCAGGGAATCCACTGCCCGGCGCAGCCGGGGATTGCTTTGGTAAAGCTTAACGGGGTCGTAGGACTCCCTGATTTTCTCAATTTCCTCAATTCTGGCCCCGAAAATATAATTGTTATCCTCTCCGGCCTGCTCCACGATCTCGATGTTGGCGCCGTCGAGGGTTCCCAGCGTAATGGCGCCGTTCATCATGAGCTTCATGTTGGACGTGCCCGAGGCCTCCTTGCCGGCCGTGGAGATCTGCTCCGAGATCTCGGCGGCGGGGTAGATGAGCTGGGCGTTGCTCACGCGGAAGTTGGGGATAAAGCAGACCTTCATGACCTCGTTCACGCGGGCGTCGTTGTTGATGACGTCGGCCACGGAGTTAATGAGGCGGATGGTCTCCTTGGCAAAGGTGTAGCTCGAGGCAGCCTTGCCGCTAAAGATGAAGGTCGTCGGCGTCACGCGGAAGTTGGGATCGGCGATGCGACGGTTGTAGATGTCCATCACCTTCATGATGTTCATGAGCTGGCGCTTATAGGCGTGGAAGCGCTTTACCTGAACATCAAAGACGGTGTTGGGGTCAATGACCAGGCCGGTCTCGGCCTTAACGTAGGCGGCCAGGCGCTCCTTGTTGGCGCGCTTGGAGGCACCCACGGCCTTGAGGAACTCGGTGTCGTTTTGGAACTCTTTGAGTTTCTCCAGCTCAAAGGCGTCCTTCAGCCAGCCGTCGCCAATGGCCTCGGTCACGAGCTTGGCGTAGGTGGGGTTGGCCTCGGCAAAGAAGCGACGGTGCGAAATGCCGTTGGTCTTGTTGTTGAACTTCTCGGGCGTCAGGGCATAGAAGTCCTTGAGCACGATGTTCTTGATGATGTCGGAGTGGATCTTGGCCACGCCGTTGACGCTGTGGCTGCAGATCACGGACAGGTTGGCCATGCGGATCTCACCGTCCCACAGAATGGCGGTCTGGCGCAGACGCTCCTGCCAGCCCTCCTGCGTGGTGTCGAACGACTCGTGCCAACGACGGCTGATCTCGTCGATAATCTGGTACACGCGGGGGAGGAGCTTGGAGAACGTGCCGATGGGCCACTTCTCCAGAGCCTCGGGCAGGATGGTGTGGTTGGTATAGCTCACGACCTGCGTCACGATGTTCCAGGCGTCGTCCCACTCGAGCTTCTTCTCGTCGATGAGGATGCGCATGAGCTCGGGGCCGCACATGGCGGGGTGGGTATCGTTGGTGTGGATGGCCACAAACTGCGGCAGCAGCTCCCAGTTCGCGCCGTGCTCCTTCTCAAAGGTGTCGAGCAGGCTGTAGATGCCAGCCGAGACAAACAGGTACTCCTGCTTCAGGCGCAGCAGACGGCCGTGCTCGCCGGCGTCGTTGGGGTAGAGGATGGCGCTGATGGCCTCGGCCTCAGCGCGCTCGGCATCGGCCAGGGCATAGTCGCCGCGGTTGAAGGCCTCCAGATCGAAGTGCTCCTCGACCGGCTCGGCGGCCCAGACGCGCAGCTTGTTGACGGTCTCTCCGGCATAGCCCACAACGGGGATGTCGTAGGGGACGGCCAGGATGTCCTGCGTGTCCACCGTGCGATAGAACGTGCGGCCGTCCTCCTCAAAGCCCTCAACGCGGCCACCAAACTTGATGGTCACGGCCTTGTCCTGACGACGGACCTCCCAGGGATAGCCGTGGGTGAGCCACTCGTCGGTGGCCTCGACCTGGCTGCCGTTGACGATCTCCTGCTTAAACAGGCCGTAGCGGTAGCGCATGCCGTTGCCGTAGCCGGCAATGCCCTCGGCTGCCATGGAATCCAGGAAGCACGCGGCCAGACGACCCAGGCCACCGTTGCCCAGGGCCGGATCGGGCTCCTGGTTCTCGATGACGGACAGATCGAAGCCCATGTCGTCGAGCGCCTCGGCGACCATGTCGCGCACGCCAAAGTTGAGCAAGTAGTTGTCGAGCAGTCGGCCGATCAAAAACTCGATCGAGAAGTAGTACACGCGCTTCTTGCCCTCGGCGGTGGCGCGGGCGTCGCTCTTGGTGGCGACGGTGCGCGCCTTCTCGGCCACGAGCTTGGCCAGGGCGTTAAAGCGGTCGAGGTCGCTGGCGGCCTCGACGCTCTTGCCGCTGATGCTCATAACGGCATCGCGATAGAGCTCGGTAAACTCCTGCTTGTTGTCGAAGATCTTATTCATACGTTCCTTTCCCCCGGGGATGTTTCTCCCGGAACGGTTATGACTTGTATCCTACGCCTCGTCGGGGCGGGTAATTACAGTGGTAACGCCTTTGTTACGCTTTCTTAGCAGGAGCCTTAACGGCAGCTGCCTTAGCCTTGGGAGCGGCCTTTTTGGTGGCTGCCTTTTTGGCCGTGGTGGACTTGGCCGAAGCCTTGGCAGCGGGCTTGGTAGCCTTCGCCTTAGCTGGAGCCTTCTTAGCAGCCGCGGCCTTGGGCTTTACCGAGGACGAGCGCTTACGCGTCGCCTTCTTGGGCTCCTCAACCACGGGCGGCTTGTAGCTGCTGGGGCCGCGGCGCTTAAGCACTACGCCTGCCAGGCCGGGCACCTTAATCTCAATGGAGTCCATCTGCCCGTTCCAGGGATAGGGCTCGCTCGAGCAGGTGTAGGGTTCCTCGCCGGCATAGCCGCTGCCACCGAACTCTGGACGGTCGGAATCAAAGATGACCTCCCAGTCGCCCTCGCGCGGCACGCCCACGCGGAAGCTCTCGTAGCTCGCCGGGTCAAAGTTGATCAGGATCACCAGGTCGTCGTCGATGTCCTCGCCCTGGCGCACAAAGCTCACGATGGACTGCTTGGAGTTATCCGCATCGATCCAGGTAAAGCCGTCGTCGGTGTAGCCGCGCTCGTACAGGGCGGGCTCGGCGGTGTACAGGTGGTTGAGCGCCTTGATAAACGCCTGATGATGACGGTGAGTCTCGTACTCCTCGGTTAGGAACCACTGGATGGACTCGTAGTAGCGCCACTCAATAAACTGGCCAATCTCGTTGCCCATAAAGTTGAGCTTGGCGCCGGGGTGCGTCATCTGGTAGAAGGCGAGCGTGCGCAGGCCGGCAAACTGGCGCCACCAGTCGCCCGGCATGCGGCCGATCAGCGAGCACTTGCCGTGCACGACCTCATCGTGGCTCAGCGGGCAAATAAAGTTCTCGGTAAAGGCGTACATGATGGAGAACGTGAGCAGCCCGTGGTTGCCGGGGCGCCACGGGAAATCGGTCTGCATGTAGTGCAGGGTGTCGTTCATCCAGCCCATGTCCCACTTGTAGTGGAAGCCCAGGCCGCCGTCCTGCGGCGGATAGGTCACGAGCGGCCACGCGGTGGACTCCTCGGCCATCATCATCACGTCGGGGTAGTGCGCCTCCACGGCGCAGTTGACCTGGCGGATAAATGCGCTGGCGTCCAGGTCCTCCTCGGTGCCGTACTTGTTGAACTTCTTTTGGCCGGGATCGTCGATGCCAAAGTTGAGGTACAGCATGCTGGATACGCCGTCCATGCGAATGCCGTCAACGTGGAAGTTCTCGAGCCAGTACAGCACGTTGGAGACCAGGAAGGAGCGGACCTCGCCACGGGCAAAATCGAACTTGTGCGTGCCCCAGTTGGGGTGAATCTCGTGCTCAAACAGCATGTGGCCGTTAAAGGTGGCAAGGCCGTGGGAGTCGGCGCAAAAACCGCCGGGCACCCAGTCCATGATCACGCCAATGCCTGCCTCGTGGCACGCATCGATAAAGTGCATGAGCTGCTGCGGGTTGCCGTAACGCGACGTGGCGGCATAGTAGCCGGTCGTCTGGTAGCCCCAGGAGCCGTCGAAGGGATGCTCCATGAGCGGCATGACCTCGATATGCGTGTAGCCCATGTCGCGCACGTAGTCCACGAGCTCCACCGACAGGTCGTCGTAGGTATAGAACTCGCCGCGCTGTGCGGGGAAGGGATCCATGGGGCCGGGGTAGTTGCCGAACTCGTCCGGCTCGCCCTGCGGCGCGTCGCCGTGGCGCTTCCACGAACCAATATGCACCTCGTAGATGTTAAGGGGCTGCGACATGTGGTTGTGGCCGGCGCGTCGCTTGAGCCACGCGGCGTCATTCCATTTGTAGCCGTCGAGGGTCCACAGTACGCTCGCGGTACCCGGAGGGCACTCGGCCTTAAAGGCATACGGATCGGCCTTGTAGAGCTTTTCGCCCTCGTTGGTCTCGATAAGGTACTTATAGAGCTGGCCCTGTTCGGCGCCAGGAATAAAGCCTTCCCAAATAGCGCTCGTATGCATGGGCACCAGCGGGTTGGCTTCTTCATCCCAGTCGTTAAATTCGCCAATGACATGCACACTCTTTACGTCGGGCGCCCAAACGCAAAAGCGCCAGCCGCGCGTACGGTTCTGCGTGTCGGGGTGCGCGCCCATCTTTTCCCAGCTGCGCTCCCACGTGCCGATGCCAAACAGATAGACATCGTCCTTAGTGAGCTCCGGTACGTGCGGGGCGGCTTTACGGGTAGCGGGCTTTTTAGTTGCTGGCTTTAGCTTTGTATCGCTCACGTTTGATCCCATCATGACGCGGCAGCATGTTGCCTTGGTGACTAGATGCGAAAGGTCCAAGGCTGCACGAATCGAAGGGACGGCGATAGTTCTATGATTCGTTCCACCTCGCGTGCTCGGTGGAACTTTCGGCAGAAACTACGATAACACCTGTACGTTACTTTTATGAAGGAAAGTGGTTTTGGGGCGGCGTTTAATCGGCAAGCGCCATGTTTAGACCACTGGCAGAATTGCCGTGGTAAAACTCTTGACAGTTTTATCAATTAGGGTTTCAAGATTGTTAGTTTGACGTTTGGTAAAACGTTTTTAGCAGGATGTTTACCATTTGACATCGAAAGGCTCGTTTATGTCCCAGACCGCCGCCCCCAACGTTGCTTTTATTTTCGATTGCGACGGCACACTGGTTAATAGCACCCCCGTTTGGGCTTATGCCCAGCCCGAGTTATTGCACCGCCACGGAGTTGACGTGACGGTCGATGATTTTGCCCAGTTTGAGCATTTGTCGCTCGAGGACGAGTGCCAGGCCTACCACGACACGTGGGGCATTGGCGAGAATGGCGAGGAGCTGTATCGCGAGCTGAGCGACATCCTGATCGATGGCTACTCCAAGGTGCCGCCGCGCGAGGGGCTCTTGGCATTTTTGGAGCAGGCGAAGACGGCGGGCATTTCCATGTGTGTGGCTACGTCCACGCCGGCCGAGCTGGTTAAGTCTGCGCTTGCGGGAGCCGGGCTCGACGCTTACATGGAGTTTGTGACCACCACGGGTGAGGCGGGGCGTTCCAAGCAATTCCCCGATGTGTACGAGCTGGCGCTGCGCCGTCTGGAAGAGCGTCATGGGCACCAGTTTGAGCGCGCATGGGTGTTTGAGGACGCCGTCTTTGGCCTAAAGAGCTCTGGGGCCGCCGGGTTTAAGCGTGTGGGCATCTATGACCCGCACGGCCGCATGGAGCGCGACGATGTGCGCGCCAACTGCGATATCTTTATCGACAGCTACGAGGAGCTGGATCTGGCCCGCCTGCTTGCGTTTGAGGGATAGGCGAGAGCTGTGGCTTGTAAGGTATTAGTGGTCTGTGGTTCGCCCGTGGTGGCAAGCGCGGGTCTGTTGCGCCGCTTAGCAGGGGAGTGCGATCACGTCATCGCCGTGGACCGCGGGCTCGACGCGCTGCTGGGCGCCGGCATGAGCTGCGACGTATATGTGGGGGATGCCGACACGGTGAGCGATGCAGGTCGCGCGCTGGTCGATGCCGCCACCGACTTTGAAGTTGAGCGCCATGACCCGTACAAGGACTATACCGATCTGGCGTTGGCGCTCGATTCCGTCCGCCGTCGCTGGCCGGGTGCCGAAGTGGTTGCGACCTGCGCCACCGGCGGCCGCCCCGACATGGCCCTAAGCGTCCTAGGCTTACTAGCCAACTTCAAAGACGCCCCCGTCTGGATTGCCGAGGACGCGACCACGGCCCGCATTCTGCACGAAGGTGAATCTTGGACCATCAAAGGCGCCGAAGGCAAGACGTTCTCCATCATCGCCATTGCCCCTAACACCGAGGTAAGCGAACACGGCCTAGAATGGGAACTAAATCACGCCCCGCTGGGCTTGTTGGCCGACACCGGCATCAGCAACGTCGTCAGGTCAACAGCCACGATCCAAGTCCACACCGGCACCGCCATCGCTTACCTATATCAATAGGCATTTAGAATCTGACCCAAAAAGTCCTTGCACGCCGTGCCAACTTCCCCTATAGTATCTCCTCGTCACGGGGGCGTAGCTCAGCTGGGAGAGCGCTTGACTGGCAGTCAAGAGGTCAGGGGTTCGATCCCCCTCGTCTCCACCATCGCGAATGCAAAGGCCTTCGGAATTCCGAAGGCCTTTTTTTCGTGGCAAAACACCTCGGCACACAAACCGATACCCACACCAACAAAAAGTTGCACAATTTATTTCCCATGTCTGTACATAGTTTGTTATCCAATCGCAATTACCGGTGCAGCTCGCTGCTCCATTTGGGCTTCAGGAACGCTCCCAATTATTGCCAGCACCCCAATAACCTGCGCCAACGTGAACAACATCCCAAAACAACCCCCTTAATCACGTCAAATGAACGATATGTTGTCCATCGCAGCCCAAATCAGTTTCACTAACAGCTTGTGCTAGGATACCTAACGTTACATGAGTTCAACTGTGCTCACGGCTCCAGCAAGTCATAAAGCGCAGGGTTGATCAGCATCCGGCCGTAACGGCGGTGCCAGAAACACCACGAGCTCCAATATCGATTGTCATGTGCGATTTTGCACTTGCTTTTGTGGCTATTTATAAGCTCGCCATAGGCTGTGCAATATATTCTCATGACAAACCGCAGCAGTATTCAGCTGTTTGCGTGCGGACCACTTTTGAACTCTCTTGACTGGTTCGCACGCAGTCAGCTGAGGTTGCTGGCATTCTTGCGATACGTGCCTGTGACCTCAGCGCTGCTTGTATACATACCGTTCACGGTGGGGCAGAGCCACGTGCTTGTCTGATTGGGCTCAGGGTTTGAATATGGGGCGCCTTTGCGCACAAGCGCTCTGGCGTAGCCATACCCAAACCCCGTGAGCCACACGTAAGACAGCAAGGGGGTGGTACTCGTGTGGTATGTGATCCAGGTCATTAACGGTCGCGAAGACGTAAAGCGCGAGCGCATCGAGCATATGGTGCCGGCAAGCGCCATGCAGGAGCTCTTTTATCCCCAATTTCAAACCGAGATCAAGGTACACGGCGAATGGGTCAATACGACCAAGCCGCTGTTCCCCGGTTATCTTATCTGCGACACGGCAGATCCCCGTACCGTGCAACAGTATCTGCTGCGCATGGACGACTTTGCCCGGGTGCTATCCCAGGACGGTCAGTTTGTGCCGCTGGCAAAAGAAGAGGTCCAGCTTATTGGCAGCTTTACGCATAGGGGAGACCGCGTTGTGCCCATGAGCGAGGCCCTAAAAAACGGTGATCAGGTCGTAGTGACGGCAGGTCCACTGCTGGGCCACGAAGGCCTTATCAAAACCATTAACAGACGCAAAAACACTGCTTATTTGGAGCTCGACCTGTGCGGTCGACGCGTGACTACGCGCGTTGGTCTTGCCGTGCTTTCGGCCGAGCAGCGTGTAACGCGAAACCTTAAAAAGGCGATCGCTTAGCTGCAGACGGTCGCTATTCAGAACAGGGAGGATCCCCGACCCGGGGACGAAGTGTTGGAAGAGAACGTGTCGGATAAAACTCAATATACAACGGATGCGCCCGCAGGGGCGGCACTGATTGCTCAGGCCATGGACCGGCGCGAGGGCGTCGGCCGTTACAAGGCCATGCAATCCATCGTGGACTGGGATCGTTCGCGCCTGGCCTACCGCGCCGTTAAGCGCGCCTTTGACATCGTGTTCAGCGGCTGCGTGCTGGCCGTCATAGCCGTACCCAGCCTTGTGCTTGCCGCGGCCATCCGCCTAGAGAGTGAGGGCAACCCCTTCTACAGCCAGATCCGCGTTGGTCAGACCTGCCCCGACGGCAGCCTGTCAACCTTCCGCATGTGGAAGTTCCGCTCCATGTACAAGGACGCCGACGAGCGCCTCGCCGAGCTCAGGGAGCAGAACGAGATCGCCGGCGCCATGTTCAAAATGAAGGAGGACCCCCGCGTCACCAAGATCGGGAAGTTCATCCGCAAGCACTCCATCGACGAGTTCCCGCAGTTCCTGAATGTGTTTCTGGGTCAGATGTCCGTGGTTGGCCCCAGACCGCCGCTGCCGAATGAGGTCGCGGAGTACACCGAGTACGACCTGCAACGTTTGGCCGTGAAGCCCGGCATCACCGGCTGGTGGCAGGTTACCGATCGTAACTCAACTGGTTTCGACGGCATGGTCCGCCGTGATCTCGAGTACATAGCCAGGCGCGGAATTGTCACTGACCTCAAGATCGTCTTCCTCACGGTTCTGGAGGTCTTCAACGGGAGCGATGCGTACTAATGCAGCATGTTTTCATCATCGGATCCAAGGGGATTCCGGCAAACTACGGCGGCTACGAGACGTTCGTGGAGAAGCTGACCGAGAATCAGGTTTCGCCTGACCTCAAGTATCACGTGGCGTGCGCTGTGGATTCCGCCGAGCAGGTCGGCGAGTTCGAGCACAACGGGGCGCACTGCTTCAACGTGCTGCGCAGGCCCGTCGGTGCCGCGAGGGCGATCTTCTACGACATCGACGCCCTCAAGTGGTGCATCGCCTACATTGAGGAGAACCGAGTCCAGCACCCCATCGTCTACGTGCTGGCCTGTCGCATCGGGCCGTTCTTCGGCAGGTACGTGAACAGGATCCACGCCCTTGGCGGCAAGGTCCTCGTGAACCCCGACGGACACGAATGGAAGCGCGCCAAGTGGAGCGCGCCCGTCCGCAAGTACTGGAAGGTCTCGGAGCGCGGGATGGTCAAGCACGCCGACCTGATGGTGTGCGACTCCAAGAACATCGAGAAGTACATTCGAGGGGAGTATGCCGACCTGGACCCCGAGACGACTTTCATCGCCTACGGGGCCGACATCAGGCACTCCGCGCTCGCTGACGACGACCCCAAGTTCACCGGATGGCTCTCCGAGAAGGGCCTCGAGCCCTACGGCTACTACCTGGTTGTGGGACGCTTCGTGCCTGAGAACAACTACGAGACCATGATTCGGGAGTTCATGGCTTCCGACTCCAAGCGGGATTTCGCGCTCGTGACTGGAGTGGACGACTCCTTCCTCGCGGAGCTCGAGCGGAAGACGCACTTCAAGTCCGACCCACGCATCAAGTTCGTCGGGACCGTCTACGACCAGGAGCTCCTGAAGAAGATTCGCGAGAAAGCATACGGCTACTTCCACGGCCATGAGGTGGGGGGCACCAACCCGAGCCTCCTGGAGGCGCTGGCGTCCACACGCCTTAACCTCCTTCTCGACGTCGGCTTCAACCGCGAGGTCGCCGAGGACTCGGCTCTGTATTGGAGTAAGGGATTCGGAGACCTGGCTGAACTTATTAACCGTGCGGACATGATGGACTCAAACTCGATCGAGGAGCTCGATACGGCATCGACCTCCGTTATCCGCGACCGGTATTCGTGGCGGTTCATCACCGACAGCTACGAAGGCCTTTTCCTCGGAAGGCAATAGCAATATGAAAGGCATCATCCTCGCCGGCGGGTCCGGCACGCGCCTGTACCCGCTCACGCTCGTGACCTCCAAGCAGCTGCTGCCGGTCTACGACAAGCCCATGATCTACTACCCGCTGTCCACCCTCATGCTGGCGGGCATCCGGGACATCCTGGTCATCTCCACGCCTACCGACCTCCCCAACTTCGAGCGCCTGCTCGGGGACGGCTCGCGCTACGGCGTGAGCCTGTCCTACGCCGAGCAGCCGACCCCTGACGGCCTGGCGCAGGCCTTCACCATCGGCGAGGACTTCATCGACGGCGAGCCGTGCGCCCTGGTGCTCGGCGACAACATCTTCTACGGCAACGGCCTGTCGCGCCACCTGACGCGCGCCGTCCAGAACGCCGAGTCGGGCCGCGCCACGGTCTTCGGCTACCACGTGGACGACCCCGAGCGCTTCGGCGTCGTGGAGTTCGATGCGCAGGGGAGGGCCGTCTCCATCGAGGAGAAGCCCGCCGAGCCCAAGAGCTCCTACGCCGTCACCGGACTCTACTTCTACCCGGGCGACGTCGCCGCCAAGGCCCATGGGGTCGAGCCGTCGGCCCGCGGCGAGCTGGAGATCACCGACCTCAACCGGATGTACCTGGAGGAGGGGACGCTGTCGGTCGTCACCCTGGGCCGCGGCTACGCGTGGCTGGACACCGGCACCATGGAGAGCCTGCACGAGGCTGCGGAGTTCGTCCGCGCCGTGGAGCACTCCCAGGACCTGCCCGTGTCCGTGCCCGAGGAGATCGCCTGGGAGAACGGCTGGATCACGACCGCCGAGCTCGAGGAGGCCGCCGAGGCCTACGGCAAGTCGGTCTACGGGCGGCACCTGAAGAAGGTCGCCGCCGGCGAGATCGTCAACAGCCCGCGCGAGTACTAGGAACTGAGGAGATACGAACATGGCAGAGGAGACCTTCTCCCCCGAGAACATCATCGTCACGGGCGGCTGCGGCTTCATCGGCAGCAACTTCGTCCATTACGTGGTCGACAACCACCCGGACGTCCACGTGACCGTCCTTGACAAGCTGACCTACGCCGGCAACCCCGAGAACATCGCCGGTCTGCCCTCCGACCGCGTGGAGCTCGTCGTGGGCGACATCTGCGACGCGGAGCTGCTGGACAGGCTGGTCCCCGGCCACGACGCGATCGTCCACTACGCCGCCGAGAGCCACAACGACAACTCCATCGCCGACCCGGAGCCGTTCCTGCGCACCAACGTCGAGGGCACCTTCCGCCTGCTGGAGGCCGTGAGGAAGTACGGCATCCGCTACCACCACGTCTCCACCGACGAGGTCTACGGCGACCTGGCGCTCGACGATCCCGCCAAGTTCACCGAGGAGACGCCCTACAAGCCGAGCTCCCCGTACAGCTCGACCAAGGCCAGCTCCGACATGCTCGTGCGCGCCTGGACCCGCACCTACGGCCTACGGACAACGATCTCCAACTGCTCCAACAACTACGGCCCCTACCAGCACGTGGAGAAGTTCATCCCACGCCAGATCACGAACATCATCGACGGCGTGCGCCCCAAGCTCTACGGCAAGGGCGAGAACGTCCGCGACTGGATCCACACCGAGGACCACTCATCGGCCGTCTGGGACATCCTCACCAAGGGCCGCATGGGGGAGACCTACCTCATCGGAGCGGACGGCGAGAAGAACAACATCACCGTCCTGCGCATGATCCTGGAGGCGATGGGGCGCGACCCCGAGGACTTCGACTGGGTCGCCGACCGCCCCGGCCACGACCGCCGCTACGCCATCGACTCCACCAAGCTCCAGCGCGAGCTGGGCTGGAGGCCGGCCCACACCGACTTCGCCGAGGGGCTCAAGGCCACCATCGACTGGTACGTCGCCAACGAGTCATGGTGGCGCCCGTCCAAGGAGGCCACCGAGGTCCGCTACCGAAGGCTATTCCATTCATTCTTTGTGTCAGACTAAGACTAGGGGGGGCTTGTTAGAGCTTTTACTCTAGCGTGCATCTGATTTTTACTGGCCGGATGCCGCGAGCGAGCTGTCACACTTGTAATTCTTGTCGACAACGGCTTGGCTGTATTTTGAGTTTTACTAAAGTATCTATGGTATCGGAAGACTGATATGGATGCTGTTAGGAGTGCAAACAGCCGTAAATTTGCTATCGTACTATGAGTTATCATCTATCTTGTTTATCGAATGTATAAAGAATCACTAGATGATGCCGTAAAGCATCATGTTGATATTAAAGGACGGTTCGTACGTGACGAATTTGCCAAAAGTTCTTGTTGCGATTCCTGCTTATAACGAGGAGGAATGCATAGAGGGCACTATTCTTGAACTAAAGAGAGTGGCCCCGGAGTTTGACTTCGTCGTCATTAACGACGGCTCTCGAGATTGCACTCTCGAGCTTTGTACGAATTTGGGATGCAATGTTATTAACATGCTAATTAACTGCGGCTTGACGGTTGGATTTCAAACGGCAGCTTGTTATGCGCTGGAGAATGATTACGACTACATGGTTCAATTCGATGCGGATGGACAACATCGGCCTGAGTTTATTTCGGAGCTTGTTTCGAAAGCTCAATTTGACAACGCTGACATAGTAATTGGTTCTCGTTTTTTGTCGATGCGTAAAGATATGTCAATGCGCATGTTTGGTTCGAGAATGATTACTTTCCTTATTAAAATGTTAACTGGTAAAAGGATTAGTGATCCTACGTCTGGATTTCGACTTTTCAATCGAGACGTTTTAAAAGAATATTCCTGCAACGATACGCTCAATCCCGAACCCGAGTCCATCGCCTTCTTTATCAAGCAAGGTTATAAGGTATCGGAAATACAGGTATCCATGCGCGAGCGGCAGGGTGGAGAGAGCTATTTAAATCCAATTAGGTCGATTCAATACATGGTTCGAGTATTTGTCACGCTTCTTATTGTTCAATGGTTTAGGTGATTGCATGTCAACTTCCTTGCGCGTGTTTCTTGTTGCCTGCGCTGTGATTGTTTTTATTTTCGTTGTACACAACCTCAAAAGATGCAGAATGCAGGTTTTGGATTCTGTTTTTTGGCTTTTATTTAGCACGAGCTTCGTGGTGCTTGGCGTTTTCCCGGAAATCGCCTCATTTTTTTCAAACTTGTTGGGATTTATGTCTGAATCAAATCTTGTCTTTCTATATGTTGTAGCAGTCCTAGTGGTTCGTGATTTCAGAATTTCGTTACGACTGTCAAAGCAGGAAGAGCGCCTTAATTCGTTAGTTCAGGCTGCGGCGCTTGATGCAAAGAGGAAATGAAGCAGTTTGGTTTATTCGATACTATATTGAGTATCTTAAAGTGTCTTATTTTTTGCCAAGACTCTCTTAGTGTCTTGGCATCTCATTCATCCTTTTTGCTTCTCTTTATGGCTGTTTTGCTTTGTGTAGCATATGATCTCTCGGGCGTTGTCCATTTGAAATAGAATTAGTTTACAAATTGTTTATTCACTTCGTTCGTGAGGTATTTCATGAGTTGGTCGATGTTATTCGGCGAGGCTTTTGTTGTCGCCGTTGTTTTGATTTTGCCAGGCATGTTGGCTTCTCGGGCATTTGGTGTTCCCTTTAAACAATCTCTTTCCTTTGGTCCTGCAGTCACTGTCTTCTTTTTGGTCTTTATGGGCATCGCTCTCAGGTTTATTGGTGTTGCCGAGGGCTATTCTGCTTTATTGATTTCGTTGTTCCTTTTTACTGCGGTCAGTGGCGTGGCGTGCTTTTTTCGATTTCACGGACGAAGCGCTTTTTTTGACACCGATATCGTTTCTCTACTGCCATACCTGTGTACCCTTGCCTTGTCCGTTCCTGTGACGGTTTATCTTTTTGTTCGCGGTATTGGCTTGCCAGATAACTTTCTTCAGGTATATGACAATTCGTTTCATTTGAGTGTAATTCAGAGCATGAAGCACGCCTCTAGTTATTCGATTCTATCTATTGGATCCTATCTCGAGGCTGGTTCCAAAGTGTTCAGCCCTAATGCAAGTGCTGGTTTTTATCCCGCCGCTTGGCATATTGTTGCCGCTTTGGTTGCGCGTGCTTTTGATATTTCTGTCATGGCGTCAATTAATCTCACTAACTTTGTGTTCGTTGCTTTCGTATTGCCTTTAGGTGTCCAGTCTTTAATTGCAGTTCTTACCAAGGGCGATGTGCAAAAGGGCATTTGCGCCGCGGTTGTTACGCTTGCTGCGATTGCTTTTCCTTGGACTCTGCTTTATTGGGGCCCCGTTTACCCTAATTTCGCAGCGTTCTGTACTATTCCTGCTGTTGCCTCCGTTTTTATTTGGTTTATGCAGGGCTTTGATGAGCGTCGTTCTGTTTGTTTGACTGATCGTCCCGTCTTGGTTGCCATGCTCTTTGGTTTGGCGTCTCTCGTGTCCTTGCAGCCGAATGCGTTATTCACGCTCGGTATTCTTTTAGTGCCTTCGATTGTTCTTTGCTTGGGGGGCCTATTTGAACGCCAGCTGCTTCGCATCCAATCGATCTCGGTTAAGTTTGCCTATTATGCGTCACGCGGCATTGTGCTTTTGGCTGTTGCTGTCATCTGGTTTTTAATGACGAAAGCAAGTTTTTTGCAGGGAGTCATCAACTTTCACTGGCCTTCATTCACTTACATCTTTGATGCTTTATGGAGGGCATTCTCGTTCTCCTTTAACGAAAGTACGCCATGTATTCTTCTTGCGTGCCTGGTCGTTCTTGGTAGCTTTTGCGCGCTGGACAACAGGTCCTACCGAGGCTATTTCTTTGTATACCTTTTTTCGATAATGCTGTTTGTTGTCGATGCTACTCAGGAAGGCTTTATCAGACATTTTCTTACGGGATTTTGGTATACGGATCAATATCGTGTAGCTGCGATGACCGCGCTGTTTAGCATTCCGCTTTCGACGCTTGGTCTCGACTTTATCTTGAGAAAAGTTCAGAGCGCATTTTCCGTTTCTGTTGGGATGGACCGTTCTGCCAGGTATCTCCCCCAGGCGCTCTGCATCGTCCTGATTGTCTGCGGCTTGTTTTGGCCCGAAAGTGTCAACCCGTCTATTAACAACTATTCCCCGGTCGGATTTACTAAAAGCGTGCTTAATTACATGTATAGCATCTATGATGTCGATAATAATCTGACGTCCGATGAGTTGGCGTTTCTTGGCGAGGTCAAGCAAATGGCCGGTGATGAGCTGATTATCAACAATCCCTTTGACGGCAGTGTCTACGGATATGCCGCAAACGACCTTAATCTTATGTATCGAAAGTTCAGCTCCTTTGGCAAGGGCGAGACGGCGGTCAGCAAGCAAATCCGCCATGGACTCGACCGCATTTCTTATGATTCGCTGATTGCGCGCGACGTTAAACAGTCTGGTGCTAAGTATCTTCTTGTTCTGGATTATGGCGAGAACGGTCGTGAGGGCGTAGATATGCCGGGCTATCACAAGTCTGGCTGGACGGGCATTGATTCGGTTAATGATTCCACCCCCGGCTTCTCACTTGTTTTAAGCGAGAAAGATATGCGCCTCTACTCAATTGAATAGAGGCGCTGTCCTCAATGCGGGGGTATTTAGGTTTTATCGTCCCGCTTGACTCTTTTGTCTTGATTGGAAATACCATTTTGAAATCGGGCGTGGAAGCATGTATAGGATGCTCGTGAGTAGTGCAATGATAGCGAAACGGACAATCAGATATCCGATCCACGGCGTTAGTGGAAGGCTCTCGACGATTCCAGAAACGTATTGATAAGGAAACACATTCAACTCAATAAGGTGCATGCAGAAGAGCGGGAGTGTGTACTTTCCGATCCAGGCAATGGGTTTCGTGACGCTTGGAATATGCTTGCAAGCCGTTTGACATAGCTTGAGTATTACCAATGAGCCAAAAATGCCTCCGATGACATCCTGTGTCCCGTTAACGTAGGTGTTTGTTACCATGTAGAGCTTTCCAAAGCGTAGGGCTGAGTAGCCCCAGATTCCCGCCATGAATAACCAGCAGATGGGCTCAATCGAGTTCTCTTCAAGTAGGCCATGCTTTTTAATAATCTGTCCAATGTACAAAAAGAGCGTTGCGCTCAAGGCCTGAAGGATACTCCAGGGAAGCCAAATGATTTGGGCCAAAACGTTGCCGCAGAAGAAGAGACCCAGAACTAAAATTGCGGGATGGCGAAATTGGTTTACGACTGCCAGGAGCATTTTGCCAAAGAACAGCGCGAAGAGATACCAAAGGGCACCAATGGCGGATACGAATGCCGGGGTTGCGGGTGTGATTCCTCCACAGCCGTAGAGGCTTGCCATAAACCAGTGGCTTGCTATTTCTGCCGGGTTAGTCTTCCCCGTTAAGATTGCCCCTAAGAATGAGCATCCAATAACGCCTATACAAGTAATCAGATAAGGCATCAGAAGCGATTTGGCATTCTTTCTAACGTAGTCGGGTGTGAGTTTAGCCTCGGGCTTGCTGAAGAATCCACTGACAATAAAGAACAGGGGCATATCAAATGAGTAGAAAACGGAGGCAAGCCGGTCTGGTGTCCCCAGATATGTTGAGTGGCCAATGATGACTCCGGCAAGCGCTATTGCTTTTGCGACATCAAATTCGGGATACCTCTTTTTCACTGAATGCTCCTTATCAGGTGTTGAAATTGTTGGAAAGGCCTTGTGTGGCCAGAAATGTGGACGTTTCGATAGGTCTTTAACGACTAGTACTGAGTTTAGCTTACGGTTTAATTGTTTGCTTTCGTCGACGTTGAGTATTCGGTCTCAAGCGGGGCCATTTGATATAATTTTCTTATCTATGAGTTTTCATGAGTGTCGGCTTGTATTGGAGTCATTGTGTCGCAAAACCAACCGCTTGTTTCGGTTCTTGTTCCCATTTGCAACGTCGAGAAATATCTCGATGAGTGTCTTAGTTCTCTGCAGAAACAGACTCTCAAGGATATTGAAATAATCTGCATTAATGATGGCTCTACGGATTCTTCGTTAGACATTATTAATAAATTCGCTTCTGAAGACCCCCGTTTCGTTGTTATCGATAAGCCAAATTCCGGCTATGGCGACTCCATGAATCGTGGTTTGGAGACTGCGAAGGGCAAGTATATCTCCATCCTTGAGTCCGATGATTTCCTAGATGCCGATGCCCTTGAGTATATGGCTGCTGAAGCCGAATCTCGTCAGGTTGAGGTCTTTAAATGTAACTTCTGGTTGTACTGGTCCAAATCTGACGCATCTCATGGGTACCGCAATGATTTCCTTTTTAATCTTGCCAGTCCTGAGATGATTGCCCTGGGAACGCATTGTCCGTTGAATTATCCTGAGATTTTTTGGGCCAAAGCATCGATTTGGTCGGCGCTGTATCTCAAATCATTCCTTGATGTAAATGAGATTCGATTTAATACTACCCCTGGCGCGTCTTATCAGGATTTGGGTTTTACCTTCAAGGTATTTTCGTGCGCGTGTCGTGTTGCCTATTCAGGACGTGCGTTCCTACATTATCGCCAAGATAATGAGAAGTCTTCTGTTAATTCTCCGGGCAAGGTTTATTGCGTATGCGACGAGCATGATGAGATTTCGCGTTTTATTGATGAGAAACGCCCCGATTTAAAGGCAGCGCTTGGACCTGTTCGCGCACATGCAAAGTTCCTCAATTACCGCTGGAATTACGATCGTCTTGGCGATGAGCTCAAGCCTGAGTTCCTTGAACGTTTTTCAACTGAAATGCGTCGGGAAATCGAATCGGGTTTCATTGATCGTCGTTATTTTGACGGCTCCATTTATCGTGATCCCACCAGTGAAGGCTTTCTGTATTTTGAGCCGTGGGAGATTGTTGAGATTGATTGGCTTGCCAACGATCCCGCTTACTACGCTGCACATCGTGCCTGTGAGTATAGTTCGGGTAAACTGGAGACACTCAAGACATATTGGAATGCCGGTGGCTTACGTTATGTCTGCCGCGCGTTCTTCGGGAAAAAAATAACTGTGAACACTACTGAACGTCATTATATTTCATAGTATTTAGAGCCCCTGTGATGGACATATCTTTACAGGGGCTTATTGATTTATTGCGTTTGTAATTAATGCCATATGCGGTGGCGAGTGCTCATCATCGTGCAGAATGGATAAATTGCCTTACAAAGCGTTGTTGTTTGAGTTTTGTCTGGCACCCTTGGCTCCAGGGAGCTCGCGGTGGAATTCGTCTATGGCCTTACCTATGGGGACGGCCTCGTTATGGCAGGGAATGATGACCGCCGTGTTTGTACAGTCCAAGATGAATGGCTCATAATTTATTACGAGTTGTTAGTATGCCTGTCACCAGATGCTTGTATTTGCTATGGGCTACTTTTCCAGATTTGCATCGGTGGTTTAGTTATCGTGTTTGAAGGCTATACTTTCCTTTGTTATGAATTACGAGACAAGGAGATGGTCCGTGACTGACAGCGTAGATAGTCAGAAAGCGGCGGCTAGGCCGGCCTCTCACGCTAAAAATGATTTTGAAAAAGATAAGTTTATTTTAAAACAACTTGTTACCAAGGATTTTAAGATCAAATATCGACGCAGCGTTTTGGGCATTGCCTGGTCTGTGCTTAATCCGCTTCTTATGATGGTCGTGATGTCCATTGTTTTTTCGACCATTTTCGGGCAGAGCCGCAATGGGTCCATTACGCCCGAGATGTATCCGCTGTACCTTATTGTCGGTAACATCACGTTCTCGGTTATGTCCGAATCGACGAACCAAGCACTAATGTCGATCATTTGGGCATCTTCACTGCTTAAGAAGGTCAAGGTTCACCGCTGGGTGTTCCCGGTGCAAAAGGTTTTGTTCTCTCTTGTTAACTTTACCTTCTCTTTGGCTGCCGTAGCTTTGGTCATGGTTTGGTTCCACGTGGTCCCTACCTGGCATTTAATATTGCTGCCAGTTTGTCTTATTTTGCTTATGTGCTTCTGCATGGGTCTTGGTTTGATGCTATCGGCGCTGGCGGTCTTTTTCCGTGATGTTATGCATCTGTGGACCGTCGTTATCACCGCGTGGATGTATCTGACGCCTATCTTCTGGACTACCGACTACATTAGTCAGATGGCTCACTGGATTCAGGTGCTGGTCGTTCTGAATCCTATGTACAACTATCTGCAGTTCATGCGCGATATTTTCCTGTTTAACACGACGCCTTCCATGCTAACGTTAGGACTTTGCGCGTTCTGGGCGGTTTTCGCTTTAGCTGTTGGTTACGCCGTGTTCCATAAGACCGAGCACAAGTTCATTCTCTATATTTAAGGAGCGCTGTTATGCCTGCGACTACGGTTGATTACAGCAAGCAGCCTCTTGCTGTTGAGGTTAAAGACGTCACCATGATCTTTAACATGGCGTCTGAGTCTTTGACGAACCTTAAGGAATACTTTATCAAGCTTGCTAAGCACGAGCTTTTCTTTGAGGAGTTCCGTGCGCTCAAGCACATCTCTTTCAATGTTCATCGCGGTGAGGTCGTCGGCCTGGTCGGTACCAACGGCTCTGGTAAATCCACGATGCTTAAGATCATCGCCGGCGTTCTTGAGCCTAGCGAGGGCGAGGTTAAAGTTCACGGCAACATTGCCCCGCTTATTGAGTTGGGCGCCGGTTTTGACCCTGAGCTTACGGCGCGCGAGAATATCTACCTTAACGGTGCGCTACTTGGTTATACCAAGGATTTCATCGACGCGAGCTTCGATGACATTATCGAGTTCGCCGAGCTTAAAGACTTTGTCGACATGCCGCTCAAGAACTTCTCTTCGGGAATGGTTGCGCGTATTGCCTTTGCTATCGCTACTATTACCGAGCCCGATATACTTATTGTTGATGAGACGCTTTCCGTTGGCGACGTGTTCTTCCAGCAAAAGTGCGAGCGCCGAATTCAGCATTTTATTGAGAGCGGTGATGTGACGGTGCTGTTCGTTTCTCACTCCATGGAGCAGGTTGAGCGTATCTGCCAACGTGCAGTTTGGATTGAGAAGGGTGATCTTCGAATGGACGGTCCAGTCGACGAAGTGTGCAAGGCGTACCGCGACCAGTTTAAGTAGGTTATAATTTATACGTTGTGTAAACACGTCCTGGTGTGATTACATGACTCTATGCTCCATTAGCTCAGTTGGATAGAGCAGGGGACTTCTAATCCCAAGGTCGACGGTTCGAATCCGCCATGGAGCACCATCGAAACAACAGGCCGGACCGTGTGCCCGGCCTTTTGCATAAAAGGTGGCAAAGAACTTGGGCGTACTGCGGCTATCGGCCCGAGATGAATCTGCGCGCCTTGTGTGACGCTTGCTCCAAAAGTGAACTAGCTCAATCGCGGTTCTCTATTTTCCTCATACACCCTCAGCTCCCACTGTTTGCGCTCTACCTTGGCTACGGAGTCCAGGATAAAGCCCGTAGCGAGTGAGAGTCCGCACAGGAACATGAACGCCGCTGCAAGTATGGCGGTGGGGAAGTGAGGCACGAGTCCAGTGGCAAAGTACTCGGTAACGATGGGGATGCCCAAGGCGAGGCCGATGGCGGCGAAGACGAGCGCGACAAGTGAGAAAAACTTAAGCGGGCGGTAGTCCTTAAATAGAGTACCAATCATGGCAATCACTCTGATGCCGTCACTTACTGTATTGAGTTTGGACTCTGATCCAGCCGGGCGGTCGCGATACTCGATGGGCACATCTTTAATACGCCAACGATGATCGACCGCGTGGATGGACAGCTCAGTCTCGATCTGGAACCCTTCGGAGAGCACGGGGAACGTCTTGATGAAAGGTTTGCTCATGGCTCGGTAGCCGGTCATGACATCGTCAAAGCTGTATCCATAAATCCACTTGATCATGCTGCGTACGAGGTTGTTGCCAAAGCCGTGAAAGGCACGCTTATTCTCCTCGGCATATGTGCCGTTCGAGAGCCGATCGCCTACTGTCATATCTGCTTCACCGGCAAGGATGGGTTCGCATAGAGCTCGCGCCGACTCCGCCGGATAGGTGTCGTCCCCATCAACCATGAGATAGCAATCTGCCTCGATATCGCGGAACATTTGACGGCAGACATTGCCCTTGCCTTGACGGGACTCGAACTTAACGGTTGCTCCATGCTCACGTGCAATTAGAGCGGTATTGTCAGTTGAGTTGTTGTCATAGACGTAGACTGTTGCCTCGGGCAGCTCACGGCGAAAATCATCCACAACCTTTGCAATGGTCAGCGATTCGTTGTAGCAGGGAATGATAACGGCAATGGTCTTTGAGTTCATGATAATCTCCAGAGTTTATTAGTTGCCGTAAGAAGTATAGTCGTTGTATTTTCGCATGGGTTTAAAAGGTTTGAAAACCAGACGGGATACATGCCTGGACCGTTTTATTGCTTATTGCCTAAACATGGGCCGTAAGACATGGGGTGAACTGCAGCTATTTTGTTCTACGCAATGGCGTCACATTGAAACCACTTCACAAATATGGCCGGTACAAAGGCTGCACCGGGCTTTTGCTCACTCGTATGTAGCGGCTTGGCTTTGGGCTCTACGCCTCCGCGGGCTCCACGCCCAGCTCGTTGCGGACGAGCTCGAAGGCCGCGGCGATGGCCTTGTCCATGTCGTAGTACTTGTAGCCGCCCAGGCGACCGGCGAAGACCACGTCGCCCTCCTGCGCCGCCAGCTCCTCGTACTGCCTGTACAGGGCCTCGTTCCTGGCGTCGTTGATGGGGTAGTAGGGCTCGTCGCCGGGCTTCCAGTCCGCCGGGTACTCGCGCGTGATGACGGTCTTGTCCTGCGTGCCGAACTCAAAGTGCTTGTGCTCGATGATGCGCGTGTAGGGGATCTCGCGCTCGGTGTAGTTGACCACGGCCACGCCCTGGTGGTCCTGCTCGTCGAGCGTCTCGGTCTCAAAGCGTAGGCTGCGGTATTCCAGCGTGCCCAGCTTAAAGTCGTAGAATGCGTCGATGGGGCCGCAGTAGATCGTCTTGGCGGCGATGTCGGGCTCGGCGGCGGCCAGCTCCTTGTACTCCACGCCGCAGCGCACCTCGACGCCCTCGAGCATGTTGGCGATCATCTTGGTGTAGCCGCCCATGGGGATGCCCTGGTAGCGGTCGTTGAAGTAGTTGTTGTCGTAGGTGAAGCGGCAGGGGAGGCGCCTGATGATGCTCGCGGGCAGGTCGCGGCAGTCGCGGCCCCATTGCTTCTCGGTGTAGCCCTTCACGAGCGTCTCGAAGATGTCGCGGCCGACGAGCGACAGCGCCTGCTCCTCGAGGCTCTGCGGCTCTCCGATGTTCTCGGCGGCCACCTGCTCGGCGATCTTTGCGCGGGCGTCTGCCGGCGTGACGACGCCCGGCCACATCTTGGCGAAGGTGTTCATGTTGAAGGGCATGTTGTACATGTTGCCGCGGAAGTTGGCGACCGGCGAGTTGACGTAGTTGTTGAACTCGGCGAAGCGGTTGACGTAGTCCCAGACGTCCTTCATGGAGGTGTGGAAGATGTGCGCGCCGTAGCGGTGGACCTGGATGCCCTCGACGTCCTCGGTGTAGACGTTGCCGGCGATGTGGTCGCGGCGGTCGATGACCAGGACCGACTTGCCGGCGCGCTTGGCGGCGTTGGCAAAGACGGCGCCAGAGAGGCCGGCACCGACGACGAGGTAATCGTACTGGGACATGGATGAACTCCTTTGTATGTAATCAAACAGTTACTTAGGATTTGGGACAAATAAACCTGATAATTCTGTTCCAAGGATTAGTGTACCAGGCGTGTTGTAGGCTTTCTTTCAGTAGCTTCAGCTCATGTGCATAGCCCCGGTTTCTAGATGATTTAAAGAATCTGCTAATTCGTCTTCAAACACTCCGGTAAGACTTTCGATATGGCATTCATTGCCTGCGGCTTTAGGTACTGCTCGTTGAGTCGTGCCTTTTTGTAAGCGTAGCGAGTGTCTGCTGAGTATTTGACCAGCACATCGGTGAAGAACCGCTCCCAGCTTAAATAATCGCGACTTTCGATATAGCTTGAGGGGTCCTCGAGGATCTTGGGAATGTCGCTGCTGGGTATGAGCTCGGAGCGCAGGAGTGTCCACTCGAACGATTCCGGGAGGAATAGGCGAACGTTCTTGTAAACGCGCTGTCCGAGCACCTTTTCGATGTAGGGACCAAACGCTGCGCCGTCTCCTATGGCAAGGATGTTTTGCTCGGGACATTCGTGAATCGTTCGTTTTAGGTTCGCTACGCCGGTGGCGGTATAGCAGGGGATTCCCAGTCGGTTGCAAAGGGTGCTATAGAATTGATAGCCAGACTTGCTATCCTCGACAATTACGGCGTCAGGATTGTCGAACCCTACGTTAAGGTCCTGATACAGCATGCTTGCCGTGTGGTCATATAGCGGTTTAGTCACCGAGTAGAAGCGTCTGTCGCTCTTGCGGCCATTAATTGTCTTGCTTGTGGTGTTGACTAGCTTTAGGATCTCGTCGACGCTGTAGGGGAGTTCGTTGGCGTCGCGACGAGATATCAGAACAAAATAGTTGGACGATCCGTTGATGGCTTTGGCGAAGTCCTTTGAGTAGATAAACTCGTTGCCCTCATCTAGAAAGACGATCGAATCTTCGATGATCGACAGCTCGCGCTCCCAGCGTCTGCCGGAAAGCGTTTCGCATGGCGCGTCGCAGCTGAGTGTAACGCCGCTTTCCGGTCCTCGGTCGTTGTAGTCGCGAATCATCGAGATGAGCGTCGTTTTCCCCGTGCCGCTGTTGCCGCGTATAAAGGAAATATTGCGCTTAAACGTGAGTGTGTATTTGACCTTTGCACGCTCTACGACAACGGTATGCGTTCCCTTCATTACTCATCAACATCCAAAAAGTCATTCGTGGCGCCGACAAACTCCTGCATGTTTCTGACGATGCGGCCATCGTTTTCAATGCGGATTTCAAAGCTCTTCCAGGGGAATTTCATGATGTGGTATAAGGTCACCAGCACATCCTGCTCTTTGCCGATCTTGAGTAGCCAGCGGGCACAGTTGTCTCCGCAGGTGGATGCGTTGAACACCATACTTGGGAGATTGCGCACCAGCAGCAGCGTCTTAACGCCGCCGGACAGTTCGAGTGGAGTGATTGAGCCCAGCTGCTTGCTTACGATGTTGTGGGGACCGATGAGCTGTGATCCGTCCACGCTTTTAATAATCTGTGCGGCCATAGGGTCTTCGAACCATGAGTCCAAGTATGAGTTCCTAAAATAGGTTTCGGTATCGTAGATGGAACCGGGGTAATCCCCCAGGTGAATGCTCAGCATGTGGGTCTCCAGACGTAGTGTGACTGCAACGATTATATGCCAGTAACAAAATGCCGGCAGCAGCGAGGTGCTGCTGCCGGCGCTGGAGTTTTGTTCGTGTGAATCGGTGTTAATGTATTGATCCGCGAGGCTACTTTTCGAGATGCTCCCTCAGCAGCTCCAGTGCGTGGGCGTAGCCCTGCAGGCCTTCGCCGGTGATGGTGGCGAAGCAGGCTAGGCGTGCATAGCTTACCTGGCGGAAGTCCTCGCGCGTCTCTACGGCGCTGATGTGGACCTCGACGGCAGGGATGGCGACGGCCTTGAGGGCGTCGAGGATCGCGACGCTCGTGTGCGTGTATGCCGCCGGGTTGATGACGATGCCGCCGACCTTGCCGTAGGCTTCCTGGATCTTGTCGACGATGCTGCCCTCGTGGTTGGACTGGAAGACCTCGACCTCGTCGAAGCCCTGTGCGGTGCCCGCTTCCTGGCAGATCTGCACTAAGCGGTCGTAGTTGTCACTGCCATAGATGCCCGGCTCGCGAATGCCGAGCATGTTGAGGTTGGGGCCGTTGATGACGAGTACTTTCATGGTTGCTTCCTTTGCGGTTGGGCGGGCGGAGAGGCGGAACGGAAAACCACCACAAAGGTACCTGTCCCCTTTGTGGTGGTTTTTGCTAGAGGGCTGGTGGAAGGGCGTCGAGGACGGCGGCCGCGGTGTTGGCGGCGCAGTCGCGTGAGTCGATGATGTAGTCGGCCCAGGCGCGGTAGTGTGGCATGCGCTGCACGGCCAGCTTGTCGATACCGTCGCGGGCGGTGATGGGGCGTCCCTTGTAGGCGAGTTCGTCGAGCTTGCGGTTGAGCATCACGATCTGGCTGTTCTGGTGCAGTAGCGGGTAGTTCTCGTCGCGCGTGACCACGCCGCCGCCCGTGGAAAGCACCAGGCCGCTGCGCTTGGAGATGTCGGACAGCGCCACCGTCTCCTGCTCGCGGAAGGCCGCCTCGCCGCGCTCGACGATAAAGTCGGCGCAGGGCATGCCCAGGCGTTCCTCGAGGGCGCGGTCCAGGTCGATATGCTCGCGTCCCGTGAGCAGGGCAATCTGCTCACCAACGCGGGTCTTGCCCGAGCCCGGCATGCCGATCAGTGCGATGTTCTGTTCGCGGCGTGACAAGCGCTCCGTTACGTCCAGGATGCGCTCACGCGGGGTGATCTGGCCGGTATAGCGCTCAACGGCTTGTGCCGCCTGGGCCACGAGCATGAGCAGGCCGCCGATGCAGGGGATGTCGCGGCGCTCGGCCTCAAGCATCAGGCCCGTACGGGCAGGGTTGTAGACAATGTCGATAACGCCTTCGAGCGCATCGAGCCCTTCGAGCGTGCAGGGGGCGTCGGGGCAGTGGGGGAACATGCCGGCGGGCGTGCAGTTGACGAGCAGAGCAGCGTCGGACTGCTGCGAGATATTGTCGTAGTTGACCTCGCTCGTGCGGCCCGCGGGCACGACGGTGGCGCCCAGATCGCCGAGCACCATACTGGCCGTAGTACCCGCGCCGCCGGTGGCCCCGAGCACGAGAGCCTTCTTGCCGGCAACATCAACCCCCAGCTCCTCGACCAGGCACTGAAAACCGAAGTAGTCGGTATTATCGCCGCGCAGGCGGCCGTCGGGCAGGCGCGTGATGGTGTTGACGTTTCCCATACGCTCGGCGAGTGGACTCAGCTCGTCCAGGTATTCCATGACGGCGCGCTTGTAGGGGATGGTCACGTTGGTGCCCTCCCATTCGTCGCCTGTCATAAAGGCCTCAAGATCCTCGGGTTCGCGCTCAAATCGCACGTACTCGAGCCCCGCGAGCTCTTTGTAGATGGTCGGCGTGTAGCTGTGGCCTAGCACACGGCCCAGCACGCCATAGGGGCGGGTTGCGGCGGTATCGGTCATCTAGAGCACCTCCGTGTAGCTGCCAAAGTAGGTAAAGCTCTCGCACACGTCGTTGATCGAATCGAGCAGGTCGTCGAGAGCCTTGCTGCCAAAGGGGCAGTCCAGATCAAAGTAGAACATAAACTCAAAGTCGCGGCCGGGGATGGGGCGGCTCTCGAGCTTGATGAGGTTGATATTGAGCGCGTAGAAGCGCTCGAGTACGCGATAGAGGGCGCCCGGCTCATTGGCCGTGGTGATCATGAGTGAGGTGCGGTTGGCGCCGGGGTAGACGCGCGGCTCGCGGCTGATGACGACAAAGCGCGTGTAGTTGTTGTCCGAGTCCTGGATGTTGGGTTCCAGCACCTCCAGGCCATAGAGTGCCGCGCAGCTGCGCGATGCGATGGCAGCAACATCGGCGCGCTCGGAGTTGGCGACCATCTCGGCCGACATAGCCGTGTTGGGGTACTTGGTGGCGTGCAGGTCGTGGGACTCGATAAAGCCGGCACACTGGGCAATGGCTTGGTCGTGGCTGTAGACCTCGCGTATGTCATCGAGCTTGGTGCCGGGCTTGACGAGCAGGTTGTGATCGATCTTGAGGCGCAGCGAGCGCACGATGTGGAAGTCGAACTGGGCGAGCAGGTCGTAGACAGCGTTGACCGAGCCGGCGGTGGAGTTCTCGATGGGCAGCACGCCAAACTCGCAGAAGCCGTCGCGCACAGCGCGCATAACGCCTTCGAAGGTCTCGAAGAACGCAATGTCGGGCACGTCGAAGAGCCTGCACGCGGCAATTTGGCTATAGGCGCCCTCGACGCCCTGGCAGGCGACGCTAGCCGTCTGGGGGAAAGGCGTGTCAAAGGCTGCAGCCGTGGCGTGGGCCTTTTGTGAGACGGTGATGCCCTTGAGCTCGTTGATGTAGCGCTGTTGCTCGGCCTTGCTCATGCTCATGAGGAGGCGGAACAGGGTGATGGCTTGGGCCTCGTAGCGCTCGGGCACGCGGCTGGCGAGATTGTTGAGCTTGGAGCGCTCACGGGCGGGGTCGAAGACGGCCTTGCCCATCTCGATTTTAGACTTGGCGACCTCGGTGGCAATGTCCATGCGCTCGACAAAACTGTTGAGGAGCGTGGTGTCGATGCCATCGATGGCCTGGCGGATGTCAGCAAGGTCCATGGAGACCCCTTTCACGTGTCGGGGGATGTTGAGGGGTGGGTAGTTAGCGCTGGGCGGCGTCTTCGAGGAGGGCGTCCCAGATGGCAAGGGCGGCGGCTGCCTCGGCTACGGGGACGGCTCGGGGGACGATGCAGGGATCGTGGCGGCCGTGGACCGAGAGCTCGGCATTTTCCATAGCGTCCATGTCCACCGTCTGCTGCTCGCGCCCAATTGAGGGCGTCGGCTTTACGGCCATGCGCCACATGACGGGCGCGCCGGTCGAAATACCGCCCAGGATGCCGCCGGCGTTGTTGGACTCGACCTCGATCTCGCCGGTCTCGGCATCGATGCGATACGGATCGTTGTTCTCGCTGCCACGCATGGCGGCCACGGCAAAGCCCATGCCAAACTCCACGCCCTTTACGGCGGGAATGCCAAACGCGATTTGCGCGATGCGGTTCTCGATGCCATCGAACATGGGGTCGCCGATGCCCGCAGGAAGCCCGTAAATGCCGCACTCCACGATGCCGCCGATGCTGTCGAGTTCGTCGCGCGCGGCTAGGATTTCCTCGTGCATGCGGCCGGCGGCGGCGGCGTCAATGCACGGCAGATCGTTCGTAAGGATCGCCTTGCGGTCGGCCTCGCGATAGACCATGTCGTCCATCGGCAGGTCGGAGATGCCGCCGATCTGCGCTACATGCGCCATCACTTTAATGCCGCGGGCCTCGAGTGCCTGCAGCGCAATGCCGCCGGCGATGCACAGGGGTGCCGTTAGGCGGCCGGAGAAATGCCCGCCGCCGGCGACATCGTGCATGTTGTGATACTTCACGCGCGCAGGGAAGTCCGCATGTCCGGGGCGGGGCTTGCGGCGCAGTTCGGAGTAATCCTTGGAGCGCGTGTTGGTGTTCTCGATAATCGCGGCGATGGGCGCGCCGGTGGTATGTCCATCGACCACACCGGCGATGATGTGGGCGGCGTCGGCCTCGCGGCGTTTGGTCGCGGTCTCGTCGCGACCGGGGGCACGACGGTCAAGGAAGGCCTGCAGCTGCTCCTGGTCAACAGCGATGCCCGCCGGAATGCCATCGAGGGAGCAGCCGATGGCGGGGGAGTGCGACTGGCCGAAGATGCTTACGTGCAAGACGTTGCCAAAGGTCGAGGACATGCTATTCCTCCTCGAGTGTGACCTTGCCGCCCAGCAGGCGGTAGTGGCCGAAGAAATCGGGATAGGACTTGTTGACGGCCTCGGCGCCGTGGATCACGACCTCGCCGGTGGCGCGGCTCGCGGCGATAGCGGCCATCATGGCGATGCGATGGTCGTTGTGCGAATCGACCTCGCCGCCGGTGAAGGCATCGACACCCTTGATGATGAGGTCATAGCCGGCAATGCGCACCTGCGCGCCCAGCGCGGTGAGCTCGCGGGTGGTGGTGACCAGACGGTCGGATTCCTTGATGCGCAGACGGGCGCAATCGCGAATAAAGGTGCGGCCCTGTGCCAACGAGGCCACGGCCGAGATGACGGGCACCAGGTCCGGAATGTCGTGGGCACTCATCTCAAAGCCGGCGAGCTTGTCGGACTGCACGGTGGCGGCGTTGGTGGAGCGCACGATGCGGGCGCCAAAGCGCGAAAGCGCGGCAAGCACGTTACGGTCGCCCTGTGCGGAGCTCAGTGACACGCCCTCGACGGTGATTGGGTCGGTGCCGATGGCACCGGCGCACAGCCAAAAGGCGGCGTTGGACCAGTCGCCCTCGACGGCTACGCTGCCGGGCGTGCGGTACGAGCCGCTGCTCACGCGGAAGTTCGTGACCTCGGGCTGGCCGTCCTTGGCCGGAATGCGCTCGACGTTGACCTCGACGCCAAAGGCCTTCATGGCCTGTATCGTCAGGTTGATGTAGGGGCGGCTCTCGATGAGGCCGGTTACCTGCACGCAGGAGGGCTGGGCCAGCAGCGGGGCTGCCAGCAGCAGGCCCGAGATGTACTGCGAGCTCACGTTGCCCGGAAGCACAAAGGTGCCCGGGCGCATGCGGCCGCTCGTCTTGAGCGGAAAACCGCCCAGACCCTGTAGGTCGCAGCCGGCGGCGATGATCTCGTCCGAGAGCGGGGAGAGCGGGCGGGCGCCCAGGCGGCCCTGGCCTACGAAGGTGGCATCCGCACCCAGCGCGCAGGCGACAGGCAGCATAAAGCGCAGCGTGGAGCCACTTTCACCGCAGTCAAGCGTGCCGCCGGCAAGGGCCTTGAGCAGGCCAAACTCAACACTCTTCATGGTGGGGTGGACCTGGAAGCCGTCCTCGACGGTCTCGATGCGAGCACCCAGTGCCGTAAGGCAGCGCACCGTGGCCTCGATGTCGGCGCAGGTGGTGTTGCAGGTGACGTGCGTCTCGCCGTTGGCAAGCGCAGCGCAGATGATGAGGCGATGCGCCATCGACTTGGACGCGATGGCGGGAACGGTGCCCTTGAGCGGGGACGGGGTGATGCGGGCTAGCATGCGGATGCGTCTCCCTTCTGGCCGAGGCCCTCGGCAATGAGTTCGTGGAAAGTGGAAAGCGGTGTGCGGTCGATGCTGCAGCGGCCAATGCCGTGCGGAATCACCAGGTCTATGGTGTCGCCCGCGCGCTTCTTGTCGTGGAGCGCCTCGGCAAAGACGGTATCGGCATCTAGGTCACAGCGGGTCGTGAGGCCATGACGGGCGCAGAGTTCCTCAATACGACCGGGCAGTGCGGCATCGCAGACGCCGTGCAGGGCCGCGGCGCGCGTGATGATGCCCATGCCGATCGACACACAGTTGCCGTGTCCGAGCTCAAAGTGCTCGCAGGCCTCGACGGCGTGTCCGGCGCTGTGTCCAAAGTTGAGGAGCTTGCGCTGGTTGGTTTCGCGCTCGTCGGCGACGACCACGGCGCGCTTGATGTCGATATTGCGGGCGATGATGAGCGCTACGCGGGCCACATCGCGGTTGAGCAGCTCCAGCGTGAGCGGGGTCTTCTCCAGCTCGGCGAAGAGCTCCGGGTCGGCGATCACGGCGTGCTTGACGACCTCGCCGCAGCCGTCGGCGAACTGCTCGGGCGTGAGGGTGGCCAGGCACCCCACGTCGGCGATAACCACGCTCGGCTGCCAAAAGGCGCCGGCCAAGTTCTTGCCGGCAGCCAGGTCGATGGCGGTCTTGCCTCCCACCGATGAATCCACCATGGCGAGCAGGCTCGTCGGGATCTGCACAAACTTGCAGCCGCGCATGTAGGTGGCGGCCACAAAGCCCGCCACGTCGCCCACGACGCCGCCGCCGAGTGCCACGATCACGTCGGAGCGCGAAAGCTCGTGCTCGGCCACAAACTCCAAAATGGCAACGTAGGTCTCGGCGCGCTTATGGGCCTCGCCGGCCTCGAAGGTGCAGATGCTCACCTCGTAGCCTGACGCCTCCAGGCTCTGCTTAACGGGCATCTGGTAGAGCGGGCCCACGTTGGTGTCCGTCACGATGACGGCCTTGGTGCCGCCGGCGGTGGCGCGCACGAGCGGCCCCGCCTGCTCCAACAAAAACGTGCCAACATGCACCTGGTAGGGGCGTGCAGTGTCGATATCGATGGTAATCGCCATAAGCTTCGGTCCTTTCGACCTGGCGTGATGGGTTGTCTAGTGGGAGGCCTCGTCGTCGAGTGCGCGCTTAATGCGGTCGCCCTCGGCAAGGAGATTCTCCAGATAGCGCTGGTCGCGGTCCTTGAGCGCGCGGCTGTAGGCGCCAAGCGATTCGATCAGATGGTCGATCTCGAAGGCGAGCGCATCGGCGTCGTCGATCATGAGCTCGGACCACATCTGAGGATTGAGGTGTGCCACGCGGGTGAGGTCGCGGTAGCTACCGGCCGAAAAGCCGTGGTGGACCTGAGCGGTCGGGCTCTTAACATAGGCGTTGGAGACGACGTGCGCGAGCTGGCTCGTAAAGGCGATGACGCGGTCGTGCTCGGCGTCGCTCGTTACGCTGAACTTGCCAAAGCCCAGGGGACGTACCATCTCGCGCACCTGGCCCAAAAGCTCCAGCTTGAGTGCGTCGTCCACTGCGGGCGGTACAAGCACGAGCGGTGCGTCCTGGAACAGGTCGGCGCGGGAATGCGCGTAGCCCGAGAACTGCGTGCCCGCCATGGGGTGCGCGCCCACAAAGTAAAAACCGTGCTCGCGGGCAAGCTCAAAGGCGCGCTCGCACACGATGCCCTTGACGCCTACGGTGTCGATCACCACGGGGCCCATGATGGCCTCGGTGTCAGTGGCGTCGGCGAGTGCCTGGGCGTGCGCCTCGAGCCACTCGATGCAGGCCTCGGGGTAGCATGCCAGGACGATGATGTCGCACTCGCCGAGCGTCTCGTCGTTGAGCTCGCCGGCAACGGTGCCCATGCTGGCGGCCGTCATGACGTCGTCATCGGGGTCCCAGGCCAGCACACGGACGCCCGCCTGCGCATAGCCGCGGGCAAAACTGCCGCCGATGAGGCCCAGGCCCACGATGCCGGCGCACTTGGGGCCACCCTGGTTAACGCGTGCGTTTCTCACCGTGCCCATGGGCTACTCCTGAACGGTCTCTTGGCAGACGACCTCGCGGATGGCGCGGATGCGGCGCATGGTGTCGTCGAACTGGTCGGGGGTGAGGGCCTGAGCGCCGTCGGACCAAGCATGGCTCGGGTCGTCGTGGACCTCGATCTCCAGACCGTTGGCGCCGCAGGCGGTCGCCGCGAGCGCCATAGGCTCAACGTAGCGGGTGTAGCCGGTGGCGTGGCTGGGGTCGGCAACGACGGGCAGGTGCGACAGGTGGTGGAGCACCGGCACGGCGTTGAGGTCGAAGGTGTTGCGGGTGCGGGTCTCGAAGGTGCGGATACCGCGCTCACACAGGATGACGTTGTCGTTGCCCTCGCTCATGATGTACTCGGCAGCCATGAGCAGCTCGTCGACGGTGCCGGACATGCCGCGCTTGAGCAGAACCGGGGTCTGCGTCTTGCCGACCTCCTTGAGCAGGGGGAAATTCTGGGCGTTGCGAGCGCCAATCTGCATGACGTCAATCTTCTTGTCGAGGAAGACCTGCACGTCGCGCGGGTCCATGATCTCGGTGACGATCGGCATGTCGAGCTCGGCGGATGCCTCGCACAGCAGGTCCAGACCGGCGGGGCCCATGCCCTGGTAGGCGTACGGGGAAGTGCGGGGCTTGTAGGCGCCGCCGCGCAGCATCGTGGCGCCGGCTGCCTTCACGCGGCGGGCGATGCGGATGAGGTTCTCGCCCTCGACGGAGCACGGGCCGGCGATGACCTGGAACTGGTCGCCGCCGATCTTGACGCCGTGGCCGCAGTCGATGACGGAGTCCTCGGGGTGGAACTTGCGGTTGGCGCGCTTGAACGGCTCGGAGACGCGCTGCACGCGCTCGACGACGTCCATGGACTCGAGCAGGAATGGGTCGATCTTGGTCGTATCGCCCACCAGGCCGATGATCGTCTCGTTCTCGCCGCGCGAGACGTCGGTCTTCAGGCCCTTTTTCTCAATCCAGCTGACGATATGGCTGACGGCCTCGTCGCTGGCGCTCTCTTTTAAAATTGCAATCATGGTGTGCCTCTCACCTCGATGGATAACCCTTGCAAAAACGGCCCGCATCGCGAGCCGTGTATATATGGTGCATGAGAGTTTATACTATCTGATTCGCTTTTGCCTTCTAAAGTGAGCCGTTGCGCCGCGTCTTCCCCGGAATTGCAAAGCTTTTTCTTTTATTTTGATAGCCCGTGGTGCACTTGGGTATAATGCCAAACGTTGGCCCTATTAGCTCAGGGGATTAGAGCGTCTGCCTCCGGAGCAGAAGGCCGTTGGTTCGAATCCAACATGGGGCACCATCGAACGTGAGACCGTCCGAACCTCGCATGGTCCGGGCGGTTTTTCTTATACCGACGCGACGTGATGGGACGTGGTATGGCAGCAACGGATATCGAGCGCGGACTCTCGACCGCCGAGGTCGAGGAGCGCATCGCCGCCGGTAAGATCAACCGCAACATGGAGCTCAAGACCAAGTCGGTCAAAGAGCTCATCATCGAGAACCTCTGCACGCTGTTCAATTTGATCAACGTGATCTTGGCGCTCCTGGTCATTGTGACCGGGTCGTTTAAGAACCTGACGTTTTTGTTCGTGGTGTTTCTCAATACCGCCATCGGTGTCATCCAGTCCATGCGCTCTAAGAAGATGGTCGATAAACTCACGCTGCTGACCTCCAAGAAGGCCATCGCGGTGCGCGACGGCGCCGAGGTGGAGCTCGACCTGGACCAGATCGTGCTCGATGACATCATCCGCTTGGGGCGCGGCGACCAGATCCCCGCTGACGCCGTGGTGGTTTCGGGCGAGGCGCTCGTGAATGAGAGCCTGCTGACGGGCGAGAGCGATCTTATTAAGAAACAGCCTGGTTCTGAGCTCATGAGCGGCAGCTTTATCGACTCGGGCCTGCTGCGCGCCCGCGTGATCCATGTCGGCGCCGACAACTACGTAGCCAAAATTAATAACGAGGCCAAGTACGTCAAAAAGGTCAATTCTGAGATCATGAACGCGCTTAACGCCATCGTGCGGTTTGCGAGCATCATCATGATCCCGCTCGGTTTGGCGTTGTTTTCCTCGAGTGTGAGCGAGCTGTGGGATGCCGCGGGAACCCCGGGCGATAGCGCGCTTTCGTGGTGCTTCTCCGAGCTGCTGGCCGGCCGCGTGCCCTCGTCGGCGCTGCTGTCCACGGTGGGCGCCCTGCTGGGCATGATCCCGCAAGGCCTGGTGCTGCTGACCTCGTCGGTGCTCGCCATCGCCACGGTGCGCCTGGCCCGCCGCAAGGTGCTGGCGCAGCAGCTCTACTGCATCGAGACGCTCGCGCGCGTCGACGTGCTGTGCCTGGACAAGACAGGCACCATCACGTCGGGTCGCATGGAGGTCGAGGGCACGTATCCGCTGCCGATCGAGGGCTTTGGCATGGGCGCGGGGGAGGGCGAAGCCGCCGTTCCCGTCGATACCACGGTGCTCGATTTTGCGCTGGCTAACGTGGCGCGTGCGACTTCGGCCGATGCCAACGAGACCTGCCAGGCGCTGCTCAACTATTACGCAGATCGCCCGGTCGAGGTGTCTGAGCCGCTGTCGGTCATTCCGTTCTCGTCTTCCAAAAAGTGGAGCGGCGCGTCGTTTGCACAGGGCTCATATGTGATGGGTGCGGCGCAGTTTGTGCTCTCTGATCGTGCGTTTGCCCAGGTCGAGAACCGTGTCGCCGAGCTTGCCGATACCTGCCGCGTGCTCGTGGTGGCGCGCGTTGACGGCTTTACGCCCGATGGCGATATGGTGGGCGAGGCCGAGCCCGTGGGCTTTGTGACCATACGCGACGAGATCCGTACCTCGGCGGCCGAGACCATCGGCTACTTTAACGAGCAGGGCGTGACTCTCAACGTGATCAGTGGCGACGACCCGCGTACGGTGTCGTCGATCGCGCGCGTGGTGGGCGTGCCGGGGGCGGACGCTTATGTGGACGCCACGACGCTCGATACGCCGGCCAAGCTCGATGCCGCAGTGGACCGCTACCATGTCTTTGGTCGTGTGACCCCGCAGCAGAAGCGCGAGCTCGTGCAGGCGCTCAAGCGCCGCGAGCACACCGTGGCCATGACAGGCGACGGCGTCAACGACGTGCTGGCGCTCAAGGAGGCCGACTGCTCCGTGGCCATGGCGGCCGGCTCCGATGCCGCGCGTAACGTGGCCGAGATCGTGCTCGTCGACAACGACTTTGCCTCGATGCCCGCCGTGGTGGCCGAGGGCCGTCGCTCCATCAACAACCTGCAGCGTTCGGCTTCGCTGTTCCTGACTAAGACGCTGTTCTCGATGGGCCTGGCGGCGCTGTGCATCGCACTGCCGCCGTACCCTTTCGAGCCGATTCAGATGACGCTCATCAACTTCTTCTGCATTGGCACGCCGGGCTTTGTGTTGGGCCTGGAGCCCAACAATGCTCGCGTGAAGGGGTCGTTCCTGACGAACGTGCTCAAGCGGGCACTGCCGGCGTCGCTTGCGGTCATTTTGGCCGCGGCGCTCGATATCTTTGTGGCGCGCGTGTTCGGCTTTAACCAGCTCACGCTGTCTACGATGTGCCTACTTACGTCGTGCGCGGCGAGTGTCAGCCTGATCTGGCGTATCTCGCAGCCCCTCACGCCCTTACGTGTGGCGCTCTTTGTGTTTGTAGTTGCCGGCATCCTGACGGGCGTTATCGGATTCCCGAAGCTGCTGTCTATTGCCAACCTGTCGATGGGCCAGATGGTTATCTTGGCTGTCATCGTGGTCATCACCTGCTCGGTGTTCTTTAAGCTCGCCACGATGATGGATTCGCTCAAGCCGCGTCGTCGTCATGCCGCAACTGGTTTTGGCCGCGGTGTGCGCGTCCGCTTGGGTCGCGGTGGCGGCAAGGTGAGCTCGACGGGTTCGACGGCCGAGCGTTTTGCCAAGCGCGTCGCCGCCGACATGGCGCAGCGCCGCGAAGCTCGCACCGTTCGTGAGGCCGAGGCCCGCGCACTCGAGGGCGTGGCCCAGGCCCAGCCCAAGAAAAAGAAGAGTACCGGAGTCAAGCGCTCCCGCGTGACCAAGTCCGCCCAAGGCATCAAAGTCTCGATGCCAAGCAAAAAGAAGAAATAACTACGCGCCCTGGCGATGTTGAATTGGTGCCTTGCTCCTGTGGGGCCGTGGCGATGTTATGCTCTAACCTCGATTGTTTGAATTGCTTCGAAAAGAGGATGCCGTGATCTGCCCGCATTGCCTTAAGACTATCGAGGACGGCGCCTCGTTCTGCCCCTACTGCAACGCCTATGTGGGTCCGGGCGATGGTCCGGAGCACACCGAGTTCGTGTTCTGTGAGGGCTGCGGTGCCCGTCTTTCTCCGCATGATCGCACGTGCCCCAAATGCGGACGCCCCGCTCCGGGTATCCTCTCCGAGGACGCGGCCGCATCCGACCTGGCAGCGGGCCGCACGGCGGGCTTTCCGCGCCTAACGCAAGAGCAGATCGATACCGAGGTGCCGCATGCGCCGGCCTCTGCCGCTGCGGTGCTTTCGGACGCCGCCGACCCCAATGAGACCTGCGTGCTGCCAGCTTTCGATAAGGATTTCGGTATCCCCAAGGTCGATATTCCCACGCCCGTTTCCCTGCATGACGATGCTCAAAAACCCAAGCGCAAGGTGCATCCCGACGAGGACGCCTATCACAAGCACAAGCGTCATATCCCCAAGCCGCTCATTATCATCGCGGTCCTTGCCGTCGTGTGCGGTGGTGCCTATTGGTTCGTGACGACCGACCCCATGGGTGTTATGCCTGGCTTCTACGACCAGTTTGGCCAAGCTGCACAAACCACCTTCCCCACGCGTCAAAAGGGCGAGGCGACTGAGGACGATACCAAGCAGGGCGATTCTGCCGAGGTGGTCCAGGAAGAAACCGTGCTCACCGATGATCAGCTCTATACCAGGCTCGACGGTCTGTATCAGACCATCGTGTCCTACGCTGACGAGGACCAGATCGGCGAGGTCATCGATTCCTTCAACAACGGCTATCTCCGAACGCCGCTGTCCACCCGTCAGGAGCTGTCGCAGAGTGCCTACGCCCTGCGCGACCAGATCAAAAAGACGCAAGATGAGCTCAACAACCTTAAGTACCAGGACGATACGGTCTATGCGGATGACATCACCCACTTAAAGCAGCTTGCCGAGTGGATGTATGAGCGCGTCGACGTGATTTGCCAGAGCTGGGATATCTCGCTGGCCATTCCCGATGGCGAGTCGATGAGTTCCCACCAAAGCGAGATCCTGGCGCCCATCGCGCAGGGCGGCAATAGCGCGCTGAACCAGTACGATGCCAATGTGGGTTCCTGGAAGCCGCAGCAGCGTTCCTAAAATTAGTTCGCCATAGTCGGCATAACCTACGTGCGCAATTGATGTAAGCCCGTGCTTATTGCTACAATTCGTACAAATATGCTTTAAACGCACGAGGAAGGAACCACATGTTTGGTTTTAAGAAAGAGCTCTACACGCCCGAGTATCAGCTTGTCGGCGACGAGTGCGCCGTAATCGAGACGTCGAAGGGTACCATCAAGGTCAAGTTTGACGGCGAGGGCGCTCCCATTCATGTCGCGAATTTCTGCGAGCTTTCCACGATGGGCTTCTATGATGGCCTTAAGTTCCATCGCTATGTGCCCGGTTTTGTTATCCAGGGCGGGGACCCCAATACCCGCGACATGTCCGGCGCCGACGTCGCTGCCGGTCTTGAGGGCCCCGACGGCATGCCCGGTACCGGTGGCCCCGGCTACTGCATCAAGGGCGAGTTTGCCACCAATCCGCGCAACAGCCATGTCGATGGCGCCCTTGCCATGGCACGCTCCATGGACCCCGATTCCGCGGGTTCGCAGTTCTACTTCTGCCTGGGTGCCCAGCATAACCTCGATTCCGGTTACACCGTCTTTGGTACCACGGTCGAGGGTCTCGATGTGATTTCGCAGCTGCGTGCCGGCGACGAGATCGTTCATGTCGAGATCGTTCACGAGTAAAGGGGACTTCCTTGAATAGCCAGCTGATCCAACAGGGCCGCGCCGCTTACCGCGCGGGTGATTTTTCCGCTGCAGCCCAGATGCTTGGGGCGGCAAAAACTCCCGATGAGATTATGGGCGAGGCAGATCACCTTCGTGGCAACGCCTTGATGCACCTGGGCATGTATGCCGAGGCCGCCGAGGCCTATGCCGCCGCCCTCAACGACGGCACCTACGGCAAGCGCGGCGCGCTGCTCACCAACCGCGGCAAGGCGCTCGCCGCCGTGGGCGACTACGCGACGGCCGCCCAGGCGTTCTCTGCTGCTACGCAGGATGCTTCCTATGCCACGCCGTTCAAGGCCTATCTGGGCCTGGGCAATGCGCTGTTCCAGTCGGGCGACTATGCCAACGCGGGAACCGCCTTCCGTCAGGCTGCCATCGACGGCGCCAATCCGGCTCCTGCCGCCGCACTCGGCGAGCTCGGTCGTTGCTTCATTAAGCTCGGCCGTCCGGCGGATGCCGTGGAGACCTACCGCACGGCTATCGACTTTGCCGGCCCCCGCGACGACACGCGTGCGCTCAACGCCGGCATGGGTCAGGCGCTTTCTGCCGCCGGCCGTCCCTCCGACGCACTCGACGCCTTTAACGCCGCTACTGCCGATGGCATCTACCAGCTCACCTCCGAGCAGGCCGATGAGCTTGCCCGCGTGCAGGATTCGCTTGCTGCGCTGTCTGCCCAGACGGCTATGGCCACGGCTCCGGCGCCCGCGATGGACGCTCCTGCCGTCGATCCGCTCGATCCTACGGGTGCGACCGGTCAGTTTATGCCCGATCCCTCGGACACCGGCTTCTTTACGCTGTCCGAGTCCGAGATGGTCCAGCAGGACCGTCAGGATCGTAAGCAGGCCAAGGTCCGTCGTCGCCATCGCCACACGGGCCTCAAAGTCTTCATCGTGCTGCTTCTGCTCATTTTGATCGCCGCGGGCGGTCTGGGCTTTGCCTACACGCGCGGCTTTGGCTTCCCGTCTCAGGAGTCTGTCGTTACCGATCTGTTCCAGGCTGCCGGCGACGGTGACGCCGCAAAGGCCGAGTCTTGCCTGGCCTCGAGCCTGTCCGAGGACGCTAAGTCGATGATTATCTCCTCGATTCCGCAGGGTGCCACCGTGTCCGTCGAGGGCATGGATCAGTCCATGACCGAGACGACCGCCAAGGTGAAGGCATCGCTGTCCAAGGGCGGCGAGCAGGAGTACACCGTCAAATTCGTGCGCTCCGACAACCATATCGGCTGGGCCGTTTCTTCGCTCGATATGGATTTCTCGGCTGCTGACAACCAGTAGTGACCTTATGGGATTTAGCTTTGCCCGGCGCTTCACCGCAAGTGAGGTGTCGGGCTTGCGCTAGTATGATGAGCTAGTAGTTTTCCAGCAATCATCCAACACATCAGGAGTTGCGTTGTTTTCTTTGATGGATATGTTCTTCGGTAGCTATGCGGGCGATCTTGCCATCGACCTCGGCACCGCAAATACGCTTGTCTCCGTGCGCGGGAAGGGCATCGTCATTCGCGAGCCCTCTGTAGTCGCCATCGACAAGAACGACGAGCGCATCCTGGCGGTCGGTATCGAGGCAAAGCGCATGCTCGGCCGTACGCCCGGCAACATCGTGGCCGTTCGTCCCCTGAAGGACGGCGTCATCGCCGACTTCGATGTTACCGAGGCCATGCTTCGCTACTTTATCGACAAGGCGTCCGAGAAGCGCTATCCGTGGACTCCGCGTCCGCGTGTTGTCGTCTGCGTTCCCTCCGGCGTCACGTCGGTCGAGAAGCGCGCTGTCTTTGAGGCCACGATCCAGGCCGGTGCCCGCCAGGCCTATCTGATCGAAGAGCCCATGGCTGCCGCTATCGGCGCCGACCTGCCCGTCGAGGAGCCCACCGGCTCCATGGTCATCGACATCGGTGGCGGTACCACCGAGGTTGCCGTTATCGCTATGGGCGGTATCGTCGTCTCGCAGTCCATCCGTATTGCCGGCGATGAGTTCGACCAGGCTATCCTCACGCACGTTCGCGATGCCTACAACCTTGCCATCGGCGAGCGTACGGCAGAGGACATCAAGATTAAGGTCGGCTCCGCCGTGCCGCTCAAGGACGAGCTCGACGTCGAGGTCAACGGCCGCGACGTGATCACCGGTCTGCCCAAGACCGTGCGCATCGAGAGCGAGGAGATTCGTCGCGCACTCAACAAGCCGCTCGACGAGATGGCCAAGGCCGTCAAGGACGCACTCGACGCTACGCCTCCCGATCTTGCCTCGGACCTTATGTACTATGGCATTTTGCTGACTGGAGGCGGCGCGCTGCTGCGCGGTCTCGACGTGCGCCTGCGCGATGAGACCGGCGTTTCGGTCAACGTCAGCCCCACGGCGCTCGATAACGTTGTTAACGGCTGTGCCCGCGTGCTCGAGGCCAATGCGTTTGATGGCGGCTTCGTCCAGACCAATGCTTAATTTCCAAAAGGTGGATTCCATTTGGCACGATCTTCGGGTTTCTCTACAAATCTGAATACCAAGCGACAATCAACGGGTATGCGCCCGTTGATTGTTTTCAGCCTGATTTCGGTGTTGCTGCTCACGTTTTATATCCGTGAGGGCGAGGCCGGGCCGATTCATGCCGTGCGCTCGGGCGTGACGACGATTACCTCGCCGGTGCGCTTTGTGGGCTCGGCTGTGGCGGCTCCCTTCAATGCGATCGGCAATGTGTTCTCTAACCTTACGGCGTCGCAGGACACGCTTGACGAGCTTAAGAAGCAAAACGAGGAACTGACCTCTAAGGTTGCCGAGCTCTCCGAGGCTCAAAAGACCGCCGAGCGTCTGGAGGGGCTGGTCGGCCTCCAGTCGACCTACAACCTCAAATCAACCGCAGCTCGTATCGTCGGCGCTTCGGGCGATGCCTGGACCTCGACCGTCACCATCGACAAGGGTTCTGCCGACGGGCTTACCATCAACATGCCTGTGACGAGTTCTGCCGGTGTCATAGGCCAGATTATCGAGGTCTCGGCCAAGACGTCCACCGTGCGTCTGATTGGCGATGAGAGCTCGGGCGTGTCCGCCATGGTGCAGGACACGCGCGCCCAGGGCATGCTGCAGGGTCAGGCTGACGGTACGCTGCGTCTTGAGTACGTGAGCGTCGATTCCGACGTTAAGGTTGGCGACATCATCGTGACCTCGGGTATTGGCGGTGTGTTCCCCAAGGGTCTACCGCTCGGCACCGTCTCGTCGGTTGAGAAATCGGCTAACGACGTGTACTACACCATTGTGGTGCGCGCCCAGACGACGGCCGAGAATAACGAGGAAGTGCTGGTCATTACCTCGCTGACCGACGAACAGTCGGCCTCGGATGAGGACGTGAACACGGCCAACAGCACGCCGCAGGGAACGTCGCGCGATGCTGCGACCAAGACGAAGGACGAGAGCCCGGATGACGGTTCCGACACGTCCGAGACGACCGATTCCGGCTCGAGCGAATAGGGGGCATGTCCATGGATCTACACGAGCAGGGGATGAGCTCCCGCACGTTTGTAATCGCCGCCATCGTGTGCGTGCTGCTGCAGGCAGGCCTGGCACCGCAGATCTCCATTGCGGGCGGTCGCGTCAACTTTATGATTATCCTGGTGTGCCTAAGCGTGTTCTCGGGCGACCCGACCCGTGCCGTCGTATGCGGTTTTTGCAGCGGCTTGTTCTATGACCTTTCCGCTGCCGTGCCGGTGGGCGTTATGTCGCTCCTGCTGACCGTGGGTTCTTTTGCCCTGGTGCATAGCGCCGCCGGTCAGACGGGCGGTACCCCGAGTGCGCGCGGCATCACTGTGGGTGCCTTCGCGCTCGTTATTAATGTGATCTACAGCATCATCTTGCTGTTTATGGGTTTGGAGACGAGCTTTGTCGTGGCGATCTTCGGCCATGCGCTGCCGTCTTCGATCCTGACGGGTCTGGTTGCCATTCCGTTTTTGATGTCCGGCGTCGTGCCGCAGTCCGGTTATGGATTCTCGGCACGTGGCGGACGCCAGACGGGCATGCGCTTTAAGCCCAAGACCCGTAAGCTCAAATAGGGGAGGCCTGTAGATGTCTTCCCAGATGACGGTTATTATCGCCGGTATCGTGCTGGTTGTGGCCATCGTGGTCGCGCTGGTCATCATGCGTCGCGGCGATTCCCGTTTTACCTACGATACGCAGCATGGAACGGCCCCGCGCGCCACCGAGGGCGAGGGCAATACCGCGGCGACCGCCTTTAAGGGCCGCTTCTCCATCCTCACCACGGGTGTGGGCGCGATGTTCGCGGCGCTTGCCGTCAAGCTGTGGGGTATGCAGATGGTCTCGTCGGACTATTACGAAAAGCAGGCTAATAGCAATCAGACGCGCACCGTTACCACACCCGCTGTGCGCGGGCGAATCCTTGATCGCAATGGCGTGGCACTTGTGCAAAACCGTCCCTCACTTGCCGTTGTCGCCTATCGCGACCTGGCCGATGACACTGTGCTGGTTCGCCATCTTGCCAACGTGCTCGGTATGCCCTACGTCGCGGTGCTGCGCAATATCCAGGACAATTCCGAGGGCGCCCAGAGCCTGCATACCATCGCGACGGACGTGCGCCGCTCCACGGTTGCCTATATTCAGGAGCACGCCGGCGAGTTCCCTGGCGTGAAGATTGCCGAGCGCACCGAGCGCCAGTATCCATATGGCGAGACGGCATGCCATATCTTGGGCTATACCGGCACCATTACCTCCGAGCAGCTCGAGGCCCAGAATAAGAAAACCTCTGGCGATGATGATGCTTCTGCTGGCCGGATTACGTACCAGTCGGGCGATATCGTGGGCCAGGCGGGTGTTGAGAGCTACTACGAAAACCTGCTGCAGGGTATTCGTGGCGAGCAGACCGTCAAGGTCGATGCCTCGGGCAACGTGACTGGTCAGGCCGGCGCCGTGCCCGCCAAGGCCGGCTCCGACATTAAGCTCACGCTTGACCTCAAGATTCAGCAAGCCTGCGAGACGGCGTTGGCGAGCGCTATCGAACTCGCCAAGACCACGGGCTACAGCAACGCCGGCAACGGCGCCGTGGTGTGCCTCGATCCCAACAACGGCGAGATTCTGGGCATGGCGAGCGAGCCCAAGTTCGATCCGTCCGTCTTTATCGGCGGCATCTCAAATGACGTGTGGACCGAGCTCAATGATGACAAGGGTTCGCACCCGCTGCTCAACCGCGCCATTAGCGGACAGTACATGTCGGCCTCGACCATCAAGCCGCTCTCGGCACTGGCCGGTCTTGAGTTTGGAACCTACACTTCAACGCAGACAACCAACTGCACGGGCTATTGGACGGGCCTGGGCAAGGCTTGGGGCAAGCGCTGCTGGCTGACGTCTGGCCACGGCACCATGACGCTGCAGTCGGGTATCGCCAACTCGTGCGACCCCGTCTTCTACGACATGGGCAAGGCCTTCTTTTATGACGAGCAACATTCCGAGGGCCTGCAGGAGGTCTTTCGTCGCTGGGGCCTAGGCAAGACCTGCGGTATCGATCTGCCGAGTGAGGGCGCGGGCCGTATTCCCGATGCCGAGTGGAAAGAGTCGTACTTTACCGACGCCTCTGCCGAGGACCGCAAGTGGAATGCCGGCGATATGACCAACATTGCCATCGGCCAGGGCGACATTTTGGTGACGCCCCTGCAGATGGCGTGCGCCTATATGGGTCTTGCCAACGGCGGCAAACAGTACGTGCCTCACGTGTTTTTGTCTGCCGTGTCGCGCGATGGCGACGGCGATGCCTATAAGTACAACGGCAAGGGCAAGAAGAAGCGCCTGGAGGCCAAGATCAACAGCGATTCGGATTTGACTCTTGTTCGCAACGGCATGCACGACGTGATTTACACGGCATCGACGTCCCTGGCGGCTCACTTTGGCACCCTGACGCCGCAGGTGTACGGCAAGTCGGGCACGGGCGAGAAAAGCGGCGAGGACGAATACGCGTGGTTCTGCGCCTATGCACCGGCCGATGATCCCAAGTATGTCATCGCTACTGTCCTGGAGCAGGGCGGCGGTGGTTCGGATACCGCGATGCATGTCGTGCGCGACGTGCTCGGCGTGATTTATGACGAGCCCGATACCTCTTCGGCCTCGGGCGATTCTTCGGTTCGATAGGAGGTTGCGATGGATTTTTCTCCGGCGGATCTGTTCCGTTCAACCAAGACCGGCTCTCGCAGCAGCCTGGACCGCGTCAACAAGCAACTTTCGGCCTCGCGCGGTACGTTTCGCCAAAAGGTGCATATCGGTGTGCTGCTGGCTACCGTCGCGCTCGTTGCCTATGGCGCCATCATTATTTGGTCGGCGTCACAGTTTAAGGCCGACGCCTCATTCTCGCGCCACCTGCTGGGCATTGGCATTGGCGCGGTGCTTGCGGTGCTCGTCTGGCGTACCGATCTGCGCGGTATTTCCAATTTTTCGACGGCGTTGCTCGTCATCGACCTGATCGTGATCTTCTCGCCCAAGATTCCGGGTCTGTCCTATACGGGCGGTCTGGGCATGACAGGCTGGATCAAGATTCCCGGTATCGGCTTGACATTCCAGCCGGTCGAGCTTGCCAAGCTCATCACCATCTTCTTTATCGCCACGCTTGGCTCGCAGTATAACGGCCGCATCGATACCGTTCGCGACTACGTCAAGCTCTGCGGCATGCTGTCCATCCCGTTTTTGGCCGTCGTTGCCATGGGCGACCTGGGCTCGGGCCTGGTCGTGCTGGTCTCGGGCGCCATCGTCATCTGCATGAGCGGTGCGCGCCGCGAATGGGTGCTGTCGACCCTGGCCCTGCTTGTGGGCCTGGTGGCCCTCGTCCTGGCGCTCGATTCGGTCTTTGATTCGTTGCTCGGCCACGATGTGCTCATCAAGCAGTATCAGATGAACCGCCTGACGGTCTTTATCGACCCCGATAATGCCGATTCGGACGATGCCTACAACCTGCAGCAGTCGCTTATCGCCGTTGGCTCGGGCGGCTTCTTTGGTAAGGGTTTGGGCCATGCGACGCAGTCGGCCGGCGGCTTTCTTCCTGAGTTCCACACCGACTTTGTCTTCGCCTTCCTATCCGAGACCTTTGGCTTTTGCGGTTCCTTTTTGCTCCTGTGCCTCTACGTGCTGCTGATCTTTTCGACGATTCGCGTCGCCTTTAAGTGTGAGTCGCTGTTCTTGCGCCTATCGTGTGTGGGCATCGTTGGCATGTGGGCGTTCCAGACCTTCGAAAACATCGGCATGTGCATTGGCATGATGCCGATTACCGGTATTCCGCTACCGTTTATTAGCTTCGGTTCGTCTTCGATGATGATTCAGCTGCTGACGGTGGGTATCGTACAATCCATATGGCGGCATCGTTCGGGCGCCGCGTAACCGCTGGAGGGGTTTGCTATGAAAATTCCCGTAGATAAGCTGACCCGCGCTTTTAAGATGGGCGCGTCCGTTAAGAAGGATTCCGATACGCCGGTGCGCGTCTCGGTCTATTTGGATTCGTCCGCCTCGCGCTTTCTGGCCGAGACGGTGCGTGACGCCTTTGTGCCGCAGACGACCTCGGGCATTGTGCGCGTCGAGCGTCTGGGGGAGGAGCGAATTGCTCCAAAGACCGATACCGATGTGGTGCTGGTGCTCTCGTGCGGCTCCGACCGCTTGGAGAGTGCCGTGCAGGAGCTCGTGATCGCCGGCGCCCCCGTGTGCGTGCTTGCCGAGTCTGCTGTGGAGGTGCCGTTTATCGAGGAATCCACGCCCATGCTCGGCGTGGTGGCGGCAACCGATAAGACGTATCTGCTCGAGACGCTTGCCCGCTGGATTCTCGATCGCACCGACAAGGAAACGGCTTTTGCGGCGAATTTTGCCTTTATGCGCATCGCGGCAGCTAATCGTATCATCACCTCGTGCGCGCTCACCAATATGGCGACCGGTGCGCTGGTGTTTTTGCCGGGCGCCGATTATCCCGTTATGGCGCTGGCGCAGGTGGGCATGCTCTTTGAGCTCGCTGCCGTCTTTGGACGCGGCATTAAGCCTGAGCGCGGCTACGAGGTCGCGGGCGTGCTTGCCGGCGGTCTTGTGATCCGCGCGGTCACCCGCGCGCTCGTCAAGCAGACGCCGCATATTGGGTTTGCCGTCAAGGCGCTCACTGCTGCCGCGGGCACCTATGGCATGGGCCGTGCGCTCGTTTCGCTCTACGAGCGCGATGTCGACTACAGCCGTGCCAACGAGGTGGTCACTGCCACGTTCTCCCGCGTTCGCGATCTGGTGACCACGGTCGCGGGCGCTACCCGTCCTATGGCGTCCTATCAGGACGCATCAGATCTCGCTGCTTAGGGGTTTTCCGTTGCGCGTTGCATACCAAGACTGTTTTCATTTAATTGAGCCGTTGCTCGCCAAGGTCGAGAAGCCGAGTCGCTATATCGATCACGAGTGGGGCACGCTTTCCAAGGCCGATGCCGACTACCGTTGCTGCCTGATCTACCCGGATGTGTACGAGGTTGGTCTGCCCAACCAGGGCATCGCCATCCTCTACAACATCCTTAACCAGGCCGAGGGCATCTCCTGTGAGCGCGGCTATGTGCCGTGGCCCGATATGGGTGACGCCATGCGCGAGGCGGGTATTCCGCTGTTGTCGCTCGAGGGTGCAGCGCCGGTCGCTTCGTTTGATATCGTCGGTCTGCATGTGCCGCATGAGATGGCGGTGACGAACTTCCTCGAGGCTCTCGACCTCGCTGGCATTCCGCTGTTGGCGGCCGACCGCACCGAGGACGACCCCATTATCATCGCCGGTGGTCCTTCGGTGTACAACCCCGAGCCGTACGCGGCCTTCTTCGATGCCATCCTCATCGGCGAGGGCGAGGAATCGCTGCTCGAGACCTGCCAGCTGCATCGCCGCCTGCGCGACGAAGGAGTCCCGCGCGAGCAGATTGTTGAGCAGCTTGCATCCATTGCCGGCAACTACGTGCCGTCGCTCTATGAGGTTCGTCACGACGAGCCCTGCTCGCCGCATGGCTACACCGTGCCGCGTGAGGGCAAGGATGCGCCGACCGTGGTCTACAAGCGCGTCGTCGAGGATTTCGGCGCCACGAATCCGCTGTCGCAGTCGTGCGTGCCCTATGCGCAGCTGGTTCACGACCGCCTGTCTATCGAGATCCTGCGCGGCTGCGCCCGCGGCTGTCGTTTTTGTCAGGCCGGCATGACGTATCGCCCGGTGCGCGAGCGCTCGGCCGACCAGATCGTCTCGTCGGTGATTCAGGGTCTGGAAAAGACCGGCTATGACGAGGTGTCGCTGACCTCGCTCTCCACGACCGACCACTCCTGCATTCGCGACGTGCTCGGCAGGCTCAACCGCCGCCTGGAGGATACGGGTATTCGCGTGTCTATTCCGTCGCAGCGCCTGGATTCGTTTGGCGTGGATATGGCCGAGTCGGTCGCCGGCGAAAAGAAGGGCGGCCTGACGTTCGCGCCCGAGGCCGGCAGCCAGCGCATGCGCGACATCATTAACAAGAACGTGACCGAGGAGGACCTGGACCGTGCGGCCAAGGCAGCCTTCGAGGCCGGCTGGAACCGCATGAAGCTCTACTTTATGATGGGCCTTCCCGGCGAGCGCGACGAGGACATCGTGGCCATCGCCAATCTGGCCGATCACGTGCTGGAGCTCGGTCGTTCCGTGGTGCCCAAGGCTCGTCGCGGCTCGATCTCGGTGTCGATCTCGGTTTCGGTCTTTATTCCCAAGGCTGCCACGCCGTTCCAGTGGTGCCCGCAGCTCGATTACGACGACGTCAAGCGTCGCCAGAAGCTGCTTGTCACGAGCGTTCGCAACCGTGCCGTCCGCGTGCATTACCACGATGCCGAGACCTCGCTCATCGAGGCCGCACTGTCCCGCGCCGGTCGTGACATGACGCCTGTCATCATCGATGCTTGGCGCGCGGGCTCTCGCTTTGACGCCTGGGTAGAGCATTTCTCGCTCGATAACTGGAAGGAGGCTGCTGCCAAAAACGGCATCGACCTCAATGAGCTCGTGCACCTGCCCTACGAGTTGAACTGGCGCCTGCCGTGGGAGCACGTGAGCCCCGGCTGCACGCGCGGCTTCCTCGAGCGCGAGTACCGTCGCTCGCTCAAGGGCGTCACGACTCCCGACTGCACCCGCACGTCGTGCACCGGCTGCGGAATCTGCCCCACGCTCCACGCCAAGAATGTATTGATGGGTGACCGCGCATGAGTGAGCGCCTGACCGACAACCCCACGCTCTTTAGGCTTCGTGTTCGCTATGGCAAGCGCGATCGCCTTAAGTACCTGGGCCATCTCGAAGTAATCCATACCATAGAGCGCATCGTGCGCCGTGCGGGACTTCCCTATGCCGTCACGCAGGGCTTTTCTCCGCACATGCGCGTGGGCTTCTCTTCGGCGCTACCGGTGGGTACGTCGTCGACCTGCGAGTGGTATGACCTGTTTATGACCGAGTTCGTGGCGCTCGACGAGGCGTTTGGGCGCTTGGCTGCGGCGTCTCCGACCGATCTGGCACCCATCGAGGCAGCGTACATCGACGTGCGCACGCCGGCGTTGACGGCGCAGCTCACGCGCCTGTCGTATCGCATCGACCTACACTTGGATCCCGAGGCGCCCGTAAGCGCCGACGAGGTGCGTCGTGCGATCGACACGCTGCGCGCGGACCATGGCATCGACTACGCGCGTGGCAAAAAGAGTAAGCGCTTGGATTTGGATCACACGCTCGTGGGCTATGAGCTTACGGCGGGGGAGTGCCTGGACCATTTGGTGCTCATGCTCGACACCCATGCCGACAACGAGGGCTCCATGCGTCCGGAAATTTTGCTTTCCGCTGCTGATGTTTTGTTGCAGGGCTTGACCCCGGGCGTGGATGCACCTATTGTTTCCACCGGTATGCAAGACCTCGTGACCATCTGCTCCTACGATGTCGAGCGTCAGAATCAAGCATGCGAGGACGACGAGGGCCGACTCGTCAGCCCCATACCTGTGCGAACTTGTGGATTTGCTCCACATACTCGTTGACGGGGGTATTTTCGCCTGCTACTATATTCGGCTGTTGCACTAACTGATGCATGAAGGGCAAGTAAACATGTACGCAATCGTTAACACGGGCGGCAAGCAGTACAAGGTCGCCACCGACGATGTCATCACCGTCGAGAAGATCGAGGGCAATGAGGGCGACAAGGTCACCCTGCCGGTTATCTTCCTCAACGATGGTAAGAAGATCGTCACCGATCCCGACAAGCTGGCCAAGGCCAAGGTTACCGCTCAGATCGTTGAGCAGTTCAAGGGCGAGAAGCAGCTGGTCTTCAAGTTCCACAAGCGTAAGCGCTATCGTCGTCTGAAGGGTCACCGTCAGCAGCTCACCAAGCTGAAGATCGTGAAGGTCCAGGCTACGTCCCGCGCCAAGAAGGCTGTCAAGGCAGAGGCCGAGGCTGTTGCCGAGGCTCCCGTCGCCGAGTAGATTACACTCGTAACGAAAGAGTAGGTATACACAATGGCACACAAAAAAGGACTCGGTTCCTCCCGTAATGGCCGTGACTCCCGCGGTCAGCGCCTTGGCACGAAGCGCTATGCCGGCCAGACGGTAACCACGGGCACGATTCTCGTCCGTCAGCACGGCACTCACATCCACCCGGGTGAGAACGTTGGCCGTGGCAAGGACGACACGCTGTTCGCGCTGGTCGACGGTACCGTTGAGTTCCACAAGGGTATCAAGCACAGGGTCAGCGTACGCCCGCTCGCGAACGCGTAATTCACCCTTCATAGAGCACATATGTGGGAGGCACTTGAGTTTTAGGATTCAAGGGTCTCCCTCTTTTTTTGTAGGAGGCGATTCTGTTGTCACAGTTCACCGATATCAGCCGCATTAACGTGTGCGGCGGCGACGGCGGAGCCGGATGCATGTCGTTTAGGCGTGAGGCATTTGTCCCCAAGGGCGGCCCCGATGGCGGCGACGGCGGTCGTGGCGGCAATGTCGTCATCCAGGCCGATGCTCAGCTGTCTTCGCTGATCGATTACCGCTTTAAGCATCACTTTCGTGCTGAGCGCGGAACGCATGGCCAGGGTGCTCGCCGCAATGGTAAGAGCGGCGAGGACCTGATTCTCAATGTCCCCATGGGCACCGTAGTTCGCGAGCTCGATCCCGAGACGCAGACCCCGATGTTCGAGATTGCCGACCTGGTACACGACGGCGAGCGCGTCGTCGTGGCGCCCGGTGGTGCCGGCGGCCTGGGCAACACTCACTTTGTGACGTCGGTGCGTCGCGCGCCCGCGTTTGCCCAGCTAGGCGAGCCCGCCGAGGAACACTGGATCGAGCTCGAGATGAAGCTTATGGCCGATGCTGCGCTCGTGGGCTTTCCCTCGGTTGGCAAGTCCTCTCTCATCGCGCGTATGAGTGCCGCCCGCCCCAAGATTGCCGACTACCCGTTTACCACGCTCGTGCCCAATCTGGGCATGGTGCGTGCCGGCGAATATTCTTACGTCGTTGCCGACGTCCCCGGTCTTATCGAAGGCGCGAGCGAGGGCAAGGGCCTGGGTCACCAGTTCCTGCGCCACATTGAGCGCACGGCCCTGATCATGCATGTCGTCGACATGACGGGCGGTTTTGAGGATCGCGATCCGGTCGAGGACTATCGCATCATCAACCGCGAGCTCGAGCAGTATGGCGCCGAGCTCTCGGAGCGCCCGCAGATCGTCGTCGCCAACAAGTGCGATGCGCCGGGCACGGCTGACAAGATTGCCGACCTCAAACGCGCTGCGCTCGACGATGGACATATGTTCTTTGCCGTGTCTGCTGTAACGGGCGCCGGCCTCAACACGCTGATGCTTGCCGTGGGCGAGCAGGTGGCTAAGCTGCGCACCGAGTTGGCTGTCTCCGATGAGCCGGTCGATCTGCGTGACGATGAGTGGGAGCGCCGTCGCCTGCAGCGTGAGAAGCGTTTCCGTATTGTTCAGGAAGAGCCCCACGCCTTCCGCGTGGTCGGTCGCGCCATCGAGCGCATGGTCATCCAGACCGATTGGGAAAACGAGGAGGCCGTCATCTACCTGCAGCATAAGTTTGCGCGCATGGGTGTCGACGATGCGCTCGAGAAGGCCGGCTGCCGTGCGGGCGACGAGGTTCGCATTTGCCAGCGCGCCTTTGACTTTGAGGGCGCTGAGGACTTCTCGGAGTACGAGGAGCTCGAGGACGCTGGCGAGGACGTTGCCGTTGAGGCCCTTGGCGTGACCGATGCCCCGGATGAGGGCGTCGAGGTTGTCGATGCGGCGGATGCCGCGGACGATGCCGAGACCTCGGAGGGCGAGTAAGCCATGTCGCTGCGCGGTGGAATCGGTCTGCCCGAGCTTCCCATAGAGGGCGGCCAGGAGTTTAGGCTCGGCATTATGGGTGGCACCTTTGACCCCATCCATTACGGGCATCTGGTGACCGCCGAGCAGGCGCGTGAGTCCCTCGATTTGGACGCCGTGCTCTTTATGCCGGCCGGCTCGCCTGCCTTTAAACTCGACAAACCGGTGACGCCTG
>ERZ772872.260-NODE-260-length-54658-cov-5.327216_pt1 | contig 54658 bp, 90 predicted proteins | sample MGYA00512132_ERZ772872 | MGnify/ENA primary metagenome ERZ772872 (study PRJEB29015, sample SAMEA2737724) | human gut metagenome | biome: human gut; feature: human-associated habitat; material: faeces | place: China | collected 2012 ...
CTGCCGAGCTGCTGCAGCAGGAAAAAGAGGTCAGCGGCCTGTACCTGTCCGGCCATCCGCTGGACGCTTACCGGGAAAAATCTGCCCGCATCGGCTCCCACACCATCAAAGACCTCACTGGCGAGGATGCCCATGTGCAGGACGGCGAAAAGGTGCGTATCGTGTGTGCAGTAGTCAAAAACCGCATGATGACAACAAAATCCAACAGCATGATGGCCTTTACCAGTGTGGAGGATCTGACCGGCACCATGGAGGTCATCGTGTTCCCCAAGGTGCTGGACAGGTTCCGGGATGCCATTCAGGAAAACGCTGTTGTGGTCATCGATGGTCGGCTTTCCGTGCGGGAGGATGAAGCCTCCAAACTGCTGGCAGACAGCATTCTGCCCATCGACAGCTACGACCCGACCCGCTTGGATAAAGGCCGCCCGGACCCCGTTAAAACAGCGGCCCGGCGGGTGTTCATCCGTCTGCCGTCCCGCAGCTGCCCCCAGTACGATAAAGTGGTGAACCTGCTGGAGATTTTTGACGGCGATATCCCGGTGATCCTGTATCTGGAGGATACCAAGCAGAAGCTGGCCGCACCGCGCCGGCTGTACACTTCTGGGCATCCGCTCTTCTTCAAAGAGCTGGAGCGGCTGCTGGGCGCAGAAAATGTTGCAACAAAATGACATATTTGTGCACGAATGGCACCGCATGAGGCGATTTCAATTTTTTTAAGTGGTACAAACTGCAAAAATAACGCGATATACCGTCGCTATTTTGTACCGCATGGAATTGCATAAAGTCTCAAAACCCTATTGAAATTTGTCTGGATGGTGTGCTATAATCATTAAAGGCGAATCAAAGCTGTTGCAAAGCAACTGGCCTGTTTCTGGAAGAAGAGGGTACAGGCAAAAGGGTAAATGAAGAACTGAACTGTAAATTGGAGGGAATCTCTCGTATGGAAAAGCAAATCAAAACGATTGGCGTGCTTACAAGCGGTGGTGATGCTCCCGGCATGAACGCTGCTGTGCGCGCTGTGGTACGCACCGGCCTGCATAAGGGTTTCCGTATGATCGGCATTCAGCGCGGCTATAACGGCCTGCTGAACGGCGAGTGCTTTGAAATGAACCTGCGCAGCGTTTCTAACATCATCTCTGCTGGCGGCACCATTCTGTATACGGCACGCTGCCTGGAGTTCAAGACCAAGGAAGGTCAGGATAAGGGCGCTGAAAAGTGCCGCGAGCTGGGCATTGATGCGCTGGTCGTTATCGGCGGCGACGGCTCCTACCGCGGTGCCCGCGCACTGGCACACCGCGGCATCCCCATGATCGGCCTGCCCGGCACCATTGATAACGATATCGGCTGCACCGATTACACCATCGGCTACGATACCGCTATGAACACCGCGCTGGAAATGATCGACAAGCTGCGCGACACCACCCAGAGCCACGACCGCTGCAGTGTGGTCGAGGTCATGGGCCGCAACGCCGGTTACATCGCTCTGAACGTGGCCATCGCCTCCGGCGCTATGGCTGTGCTGCTGCCCGAGAAGGAATTCGATATGCAGCGCGACATTCTGGATAAGATCGCCGAGACCCAGAAGACCGGCAAGCGTCACTTTATCATCATTGTGGCCGAGGGCGTGGGTCATGCACAGGAGATCGCCAACGAGATCCAGGCACGCACTGGTATCGATTCCCGCGCAACCATTCTGGGTCATGTGCAGCGCGGCGGTTCTCCCACCCTGCGCGACCGCGTGAATGCTTCCGCCATGGGCTATCAGGCTGTCTGCCTGCTGGAGCAGGGCAAGTATAACCGCATCGTCGGCATGAAGGGCGAGAAGCTGGTGGATTACCCGGTGGATGAAGCGCTTGAAATGACCAAGACGCTTGACCCGGTGCTGATCGACGTGTGCAACACTATTTCTATCTGATTTTAAGGTCAAATTGGACGTAGATTCGTAAAATGAAACGTCTACAGAATGGATAAAATGTAGGCAAAATCGGCTCACTCCTACACATTCCCGAGATTCAGTTATAGGGATAGTGCAGAAAATTACGGGATTTTTTGAATCTCGTTTTTAAGCCAGCGGAGATCGCGTTGGGTGTAGACACGCTCGGTGAGGTCGCTGATGTGATGGCCGACAATTCGTTTAATGGCATATTCGTCCATCTCGGCTTTTTTAGCCATTGTAACAAAAGTAACACGTCCGTCATGACCCTTATGGTCGGGATTTAGAGACAGCAGGGGAATGACCTCATTTGTAAGCTGTTGTTCAAATAAGGTATAGCTCATTTTTGTGATTTCACCTTTTACAGCATTTAGTTGGCGGAATCCACGCTGACGATTTCTAAAAAATAAATATGGAGATTTCGCTTCAATAGCTTTTTCATAGCGGGATTTTACCAAATTATAAATACGGGGATGAATCGGCACTGTTCGGTTTATCCCCGCTTTTGTTTTTTGTCCACCTGTAAATGTGCCTGCTTCCATGTCAACATTTTCCAATTTCAAGTCGCACATTTCTCCTGGACGCCAGCCAGAATAACACTGAATCAAAATCATATCAATGATAGGATGCTTATCAATGCTGGACCAGAGAATGGCAAGTTCCTCATCACTATAGGCGATATGGCAATTTGGCTTTCGGACATAGCCTGAATCAACGGTGAACATACGAGCATAATTTTTATCGACCAACTCATGTGCGAGGGCATAATCAAAAAGAAGGTTGTAAAGAGTTTTCATGGACTCTTTTACATTATTTTCAGGATGCCGTATTTTTCCAGCGTAAGTAACAGAGCCGTTTTCAATACAATTTTGAAGATGGGAAATATGCACGTCCCGAACAAGCATGTGATGGATAGAAGAAGAATAAGCCCATGCACTTTTATAACGAGAAACCGTAGAAGGGTCAACCTTCTTCTCTCGTAATGACAGCCAGGAGTCAAAGAGGTCTTGCATGGTCGTTTTATTGGAGAGATCAAACGGATGAGCATTATATTTTACAAGAGCTTCATAAGCTTCATTGTAAGTCTCGAAGTATCCGACGGGGCGAAGGGGACGAACGATCGGTTTGCCATCATCGGTATGGCCGGCGGTGACCAAAACACGAAAGGGCTTTCGAAGATTGCGGCCACGAACTTCGGAAATTTGTCCGAAACCGTTTGGAAGGCGCATATGCTTTTTCTTTTTAGGCGGCAACGAAGATTTGGACTTGAGCGGATAGCCGCAATGGGGACAAGCTATAGCCTTATCGCTCACTTGCAGCTCACACTCCGGGCAGAGTATTAACATAAAAATCTCCTTTGGCTGTTTGAAAATTGGATGCTTTCACTCAAAAGCTCGGTCAAACCGGGCTTTTTCTTTTGGAAAAGCTATTCTAGGTTAAACCGTTTCGTCCGGGCTGTCAATCCCTTCACCGGAAGAAAAATAAAATACAGCACGCACTCGACCGTTTTCTACAGTACCATCCTTTTGAGCCTAAGACGCATTTTGACGTGCTTAGAGTAACATAAAAGGAGTACGATAGAATGGACAAAGCTAGATTAGAATTTGGGTCGGTGCCGGTGCGGGTGGCGGCGAAGGTATACGGACGTGATCCTGCATGGGTGAGAGCCGGGATCATTGCAGGCTGGCTCCCCATCGGTGAAGCAACAAGGAACGGAAAACGAGTGACTGATGTTCAGCAGATGAACTCAAAGCTGGGCAGGATCAACTATTATATTTCACCAAAACTCCTCTACGAGCAGACCGGCTACGAATGGAGGGGTGAAAATGAAAAGTGAACGTCCGGTACTTTCCCAAAAGAATCCATACCGCATCCCAAAGCAGCGGTACTACGAACTGAAGCACTTCTGCCTGCAGTATGACGACTGGAAGAAAGCGCTGACTTTGATCGACGGGTGGGAGATTTCGCCCGACGGTATGACTGGTGTCATCAAGGGGAATCCGCCCGAAAGTCCGACAGAGCGTCAGGCGCTGGCGCGAGTCTACTATTCAAACTGCATTGACATTGTGGACCGATGCATCGCAAAGCTGGACACGGTGCTGGGGCCATACATCCTGGAAGGCGTGACAAAGAGTCTGGGCTATGACAAGCTTCAGGCAAAGGGATGTCCATGCTGCAGGGAAACCTATTACATGCATTACCGATATTTCTTCTGGCTCCTGAGCAAAGAACGACAGTGACGCGAAAAGTTCGGCCTCTATTATGGAGGTGATTAGTTACGATTGATATTAAGGTCATGAAAGAAATTGCAGAAAAATCACAGGAGGCTGTTAAGTATATGACTGTGTTACATTCCGCGAAAAAGCGAAATATGAAATGGGATGTAGATGTGGTCATGAGTGTGATGCAGGACTATGATGATCTGTGCAAAGAAATTCAGAAATTAGCAAACGAAAACTAATCTAAGGCAAAGGGCTGCGGAGAAATCTGCGGCTCTTTATTTTTCTCCAGACGCGAAAAAAACAGGGTGCATTATGGAAGAAAATACACTTTTTGGCAAAGGAGAAAAATTATGCTGAAGAACATTGTAAAGGGTTTTGTTGAAATGATGAACGCGATCAACGAAGGTGCGAAGGAGCCGTTTGGCACGGAACACATGGATTGGGAGCGCGATGAGATGCAGAACCTTGTCATGTTCCAGGCAGGTTTGCGCTGATGCAGACTTGTGTAAGGAACCGGGGGAAGCCGTGGCGAAAGCTGCGGCTTTCTCTTTTCTCCTTTTTCTTCCGCACGCACTCGACTGAAATACGATTTATATTGGTACAAGGAGATTTTCAAAATGGCTTATCTGGTATGGATTTTGACTGGCATCGCAATTGTTCTGGGTTTTTGCTGGGTCTGCTGCTCGGGAAAACCCACGACTACCGCAAGAAGTCTGTAGGAACATTGCTTGTGGGCTACACCGGTGAGGACGATGACGGTGCTCATTTGTTTTTGAGCATGGACAAGGCGGTGGAAGATATCGAGAACGCAGAGTATGCGATCCTGCGAGTCAAAAAAGTAAAGGCGCGAAATTAACTGTCCGCTTTACGGAGGAAACTCCGAACTTATATTTTTGAAGGGAGAAATTCAAAATGGAACTGAACGAAAGACTGGACAAGGAATTGGAGCGTCGCTTCGAGGACTTGGGAAACCTGGAAACGGGAAGTGACGAGCAGGGCAAAGCGACCGACAACATCGTGAAGCTTTACAAGCTGCGAATGGATGAGAATGAGCAGGAGAACAGCAAGAATGCTGACGAGGACAAGGCTGTACTGGAACGGCACAAGCTTGAACTCGAGGAGCAGAAAGCGAAAGACGATAAGCTCATCCGCATCCTGACGACAGTAACGAGCGTCGGTGTGACGATCGCGGGCTTTGCTGTGGGCAGTCACTGGTACGGCAAGGGCTTCAAGTTCGAGGAGACGGGAACCATTTGTTCGAGCACGTTCAAGGGTCTGATGAGAGACTTTAGATTCTTCAAGAAGTAAGGAGGACTTCGGGGGTCGTGGCAAAAGCTGCGGCCTCTTTTTCTTTTATGCGATACTATACCGAGCCGTCCGAGGAGTGGACGAGATATTACGGCGTGACCTACCGATGCAATCACCCGGTGTACCGGACTTGCACCCTTTATGCAGAGCACGGGAAAGGGCTTTGCGTCATTCAGCAGAGGTTCAATGAGAAAAGTCGGGCGACCTTCTGGGGACCCATTGACCCATGGCTCACCGACAAAATCTACATGCACGAAGGATTCCGGGAGTATTTTCTGGAGCACGCAAAACGAAAAAATCAAAATGGATTCTATCCGACGGTCACTGTGCGGCAGCTCATGTGGGCCATCCGGATGAAGCCGATCAAGAAAGAACGGTGGGAAACGGTGTTTGATAGGAAAGAAGTGTAGGCGCGAAAATAACCTGCTCTATTATGGAAGGAGGTGAGAGCAATGGAATACCTTCTGGCAAAGAGCGACAGACAGCTCGGCATTGGCATCAGAATGTTACATGATGAAGGATACAAAAGGCTGGTTATCGAAAGCGTGATAAACGCTAAGAACCGAATGGAGTTCCGCATCTATGTTGACGCTGCTGCAGATGTTGTCGAGCGTCTGAACGCACGTTACCAGACGTTGATTTCCTAAATCCAACTCTGGAAGGGCAAAAGATCTGAAACATGGTCTTTTGCTTTTGTCCCGGACATGCTATAATGAAACAAAGGGAGGCGAAGGGCATGCAAGTGACATCGCATATGATCGTTCCCGTGAAGAAAAACGGCAAATGGACGACTTATATCAAAGAGTTTCAGGAAGAAATCCCGGATTTAGGCCGTCATCGGATGATGTGTAACAAGTGTGGTGATAAAAGATATCCTGATTGCCGCTCATGGTGCCTCATTGAAAAAGACTGGATTGAGCGCGAGCAGAAGAAGGCTCAGGAGAAAATCGCCAAGCATAAGGTCGAGATTGATATTTTGGCCGGGCTGGTACGGGATGGCTTGCTGAAGATAGAAGACGCTGCGCCGCGTGTGGAGATGACCGTGGAAGAATTTGAAGCGGCAATGAAAAGCACCGATTCTTGAAAAACCAACTTAGTTATGATAGAATAACATTGAAAATGGGAGTGATTGAAGATGCCGGTATTGAGCATTTTCTATGGAATTATCGTTAGAATGTACCGCGAACAGGGCGGAAAACACAATATGCCGCACATCCACGCTGAGTATTCGGGAGAAGAAATCGTGATGGGACTTGATGGTTCTATCATTGAGGGCAGTTTTCCAAAGAATAAACTGAAACTTCTGGAAGCGTGGATCGTAATCCATCACGATGATCTGGAAGCAAACTGGAAGCTGTTGAGCAATGGCGAACAGTTCTTCCGCATTGATCCTCTGAAGTAAGGAGTGATTATATGTTGCAACCGAAACTGACTAAGGTTGAGGCAATGCCCAATTTAAGGCTTCGACTGTTTTACGAAACCGGTGAAGTGAAAGTTTTTGATGTAGCGCCGTATGCGACAGGTTCATGGTATGGGCAACTGAAAGATGAAAGATATTTTAATGCAGTTCAACTACTTCCGGGTGGCGTTGGTATCGAATGGCCAGAAGGACAGGATATTGCGCCGCATGAACTATATGAAAATAGTGTAACGGTCAAGAAAACTGCTTGATATTTATCTCCGAAAGAGCTTGTGAGAAAACACAGGCTCTTTTTGTTTTACGCGAAAAATTCTCCTTATCTTATGGGATAAGGCCCAAACAAAGGAGAAGTACGATGGATATTTTGAAGAAGATCTGGAATACGAGCGTAACGGTTGGGCAGGTCATTGTGACCGCAGTGATCGGGCTGACGATCGGTCTGGTCATCTGGGTTCTGGTGAGGCTGTTCCGGCCGTCGAAGAACTGAGGATTTAATGGAAACCGGTACACGAATTGATATTTAGCCTTATCCTGAGAGAGCTTATGAGAAATCATAGGCTCTTTTCTTTTTGCCGGACGCGAAAAATACAGGATGCTTTATGGAAGACAGAGGGTAAACCCAACTCTCTGCCTTTTTTATTTTTTGAGCTATTGAAAGGAGATTCAAAATGGAGGACATTATGCACATTCAATCCGGGTTTCTGCGCAGGCTGGTTTCGGCTGCGGTAGGAAAAGCAATCAGAAAGCAGGGAATTGACGCTGCTGTTCAGCTGAACGACCTTCGGGTAAACTACACAGACAAAACCAAAAAGGTCAGGGTACACTTGGATATTGACGCGGAAATGACCCAGGAAGCCCTGATCGATATTTTGAGCAAGGCCGGAGTGGCATGAAAGGAACGGATTATGAAACTGAACAAAAAGATAGTTTCCTATTTTAGCAAGCATGGCGCAACGATTCTGTCGATTGCAGCTGCCGCAGGTGTTGTACTGACCGCTGTGGAAACAGCGAAAGCCACCACGAAGGCACAAAGCCTGATCGACATGAACAAAGCTGAGCCGATGACAAAGGAAGAAATTGTCAAGGACTGCTGGAAGTTCTACATCCCGGCGGCAGTTGTTGGTGCAGGCACCATTGCGTGTATTCTCGGCTCAAATGGTCTGAACAAAAAGACGCAGGCGGAGCTGATGGCGGCCTATGTCGCTGTCCAGCAGACCTACAGCAACTATCGCAAGAAGGTTGCGGAGCAGGTAGGCGAAGAAATGGAGCATGAGATTCATCGGAAAGTCGAGGAAGTTCCGCTTGACAAAAACAACGATGCGGTAAAGCTCTTTTATGAGCCGTACACAAAAAGATATTTCAATGCAACCATGGCACAGGTTTACGAAGCTGCCTACATGCTGAACAAGAAGCTGGCTCTGGACGGCGGCGTATCACTCGAAGCGTGGTGTGAGCTGCTCGGGCTCGATTACCGACCGGACCCGGAATCGCGCGGGTGGTGCATTGATCAGATGGTAGAAGATTGGGAATACTGCTGGCTGGATGTGGAATGCGACGAGCAGAAAACCGATGACGGCTTGACAGTATACTATTTCAGTCCGTGGGCAGATCCGGTGAAAGACTGGGAAAATTATGATCCGAGTCAGACGGCTCCGTTTTGACGCGAAAAATTCAATCGCCATTATGAAGGAGGTGAGACAAATGAGTAAGAAATCGAACATTTGGAAGATTCTTGGCATGACAGGAATGATATTGGGCTTTCTCGGCACAATGATGCAGGGATATGCCGAAGACAAGGAACTGGATGCCAAAATCAACGAAGCGGTTGACAAAAAGCTTGCCGAGTGCAATGAGACTGAGGGGCAGTGATGCCTCTCTTTCTTTTTGATATTTGGCGATAACGCGAAAAAATCTCTCTGCATTATGGAAGGAATCCACAAATTGAAAGGAGATTTTATTATGTACGAATACGATAAGGACTTCTGGAGAGCAATCGACGAACTGACATGGAATCAGGTGAAACGGTGTGCGAAAATGGTGGTCGATACTCTGATCGGAGTGATGATTACGATTGGCGTGCAGCCGGTTCGACTGTATGAGTACGTTCGGTATCGTTGGTCGCATCGAGATGAAGTGAAAATCGAATGCGAGGCAAATGAACGCTTCGAACATTTGAAGGTTAGTGGACACATCTGATAGACGAGAGTCGTGGCAAAAAGCTGCGGCTCTTTCTTTTATATTTTCTGGAGGTATGAAAAATGAAACTCAAAGCACTGGCAAATGCGCTCTTGGTGGGTGCGAAAAAGCACAGCCCGGAGATCCTTATTGGTCTGGGCATCACAGGAGCGGCATCTTCTGTGATATTTGCAGTCAAGGCGACCCCGAAAGCAATGATCCTGCTCGACCAGAAAAAGCAGGAACTGGGTGTCGAGAAGCTGGAGGCGAAGGAAATTATCAAAACGGCAGCACCGGTTTATATTCCGACTGCTGTCAGTTTTGGCGTGAGCGTGGCATGCATCATTGGTGCCAGCAGTATGAACGCGCGGCGCAATGCGGCGTTAACGGCTGCTTACACCCTGAGCGAGAGCACGCTGCGTACCTACCGGGACAAGGTGCTGGAGACTGTTGGCGAGGACAAGGAACGCGAGATCCGGCAAGCAGTCGCCATTGAACAGCAGCAGAAGACGCCGGAGACGCAGACGGTTGTTGTGAACCATGCTGCGGGACAGCTCAAGTGCTTTGACTCCCTGAGCGGAAGATATTTCACGGCGACCAAGAACCAGATCGATAAAGCCGTAAACGAATTCAACCGTCAACTGCGGGACGACATGCGAATCAGTCTGAACGAATGGTACGACATGATCGGCCTGGACCAGAACAAGCTTGGCGACATGCTCGGCTGGGACATTGACCGCGGCTACATCGAAACCTGCTACGCCTCACGGCTGGATGAGGAAGGTATGCCGTGTCTGGTGGTGAACTACGTGGAACCGCCGCATTATATCGGCGTCTGAGACGCGAAAAATTCATTCTGCTTTATGGAACCAGAAAGGTTCACATTTAGGATAAATCTTGAAAGGAGATTTTATTATGGACGAAATGAACAACATGAACGAGGTTACTACTGAGGAGACTTCTAACGAGATGACTCCCGTGGTTACGGAGAACAATGAGGTGAAGACGGAGAATAACTCTGGCATCAACACCTGGGCGGGCGTTGCCGCTGCTGTTGGCGTGTTGACGATCGGTGCAATTGGTGCCGGCATCGCAAAGCACAAGGCAAAGGCAAAGACCGAACCCAAGGTTGAGAAAGAGAAGAAGCCGAAGAAGCACTTCAAGTTCCAGTGCCCGGTGAAGATCGTGAAGGACGAACCGGAAGCAATCGAGGATGTTGACTTCAAGGAAGTCGAAGAGACTGATAAAGAGAACTAATGTGAAAGGTTCAGGCGAGAGCCGTGGAGAAATCTGCGGCTCTTACCTTTTTTATTTTTGAAGGGAGAAACCCCAATGGCAGAAATTAAATTGCCCACAAACTCGATCACCTCCGGCAATGCGGAAAAGCATGAGAAGAAGTTTGAAAAGGTGACCACCGGCAAGGTCGTGACGAAGGAGAAAAATGATATTCAGAAGGTAGCTTCGATGTTCATCGCCGAAGACCTGAAGACCGTGCGCGACCATATCGTTAAAGATGTGGCCGTACCGAAGATGCGGGACTTCTTTGCAGACCTGATGATCGCAACCGTCAACATGATATTTCATGGCGATGACCGTCCGCGTAGCAACTATGGCAATTACGCTCAGCCGAGCCGTGTCTCGTACAATCGGTATTCTGATAACCGGAGTTCCAACACGAGCCGTCCGGTAGCAGCGCAGATCAACTATCAGGACATTATTTTCTCGTCCCGTGGGGATGCGGATGAAGTGCTCAGCCAGATGATCGATGCGCTGGCAACTTACAACTGTGTCTCTGTGGCCGACCTGTATGATCTGGTGGGCATGACCTCGAACTACACGGACAACAAGTATGGCTGGTATGATCTGCGTACCGCATACATTCAGGGCGTCAGCGGAGGATACGTCATCCGTCTGCCGAAGCCCGTTGCACTGAACAACTGAGAAAGGAAAGATAGTTATGAAAATGAACGAAATGATGTCGAATGTCAGTCGCTTTGCAGCAAAGACAAAGTTCAAGATCGGCAAGCACAGCCCTGAGATTCTGATGGTCTGTGGTGCCGTTGGTGCCGTGACCAGTGCAGTCATGGCCTGCAAAGCAACTCTGAAAGTTAATGATATTCTGGCTGCTCATCAGTCCAGTGTTGCGACCATCCACGATGTGCAGGACGGTAAGGCTGCAATCAAGGAAGGTGCAGAGTATACCGAAGAAGATGCCAAGAAGGATCTGACCACCGTTTACGTCCAGACCGGCATGAAACTCGTGAAGCTGTATGCACCTGCTGTCATTCTTGGCACGCTGTCCCTCGGCTGCATGGTCGGATCCAATCACATCCTGCAGAAGCGCAATGCAGCTCTGACAGCGGCTTATGTCACGCTGGACAAGGCGTTCAACGAGTATAAGGGCCGTGTATCCGAGCGCTTCGGTGAGCGGGTGCAGCATGAGATCGAGCACGGTGTGAAGGCCGTCGAGGTGGAGTCCAGGGTTGTCAACGAAGACGGCACTGAGGAAGTGGTCAAGTCTTACATCGACGAAACAGACGGCGTGCATTCCCCGTATGACCTGATCTTTGATGAAATGGTGGACAACTGGGAACCGGATGCACAGATCAACAAGAATTTCCTGAGCATGGTCGAGACCCACGCAAGCAATCTGCTGCGCATCCGTGGGTATCTGTTCCTGAACGAAGTCTACCGCATGATCGGTAAGTACAACAACGGCCAGCAGATCTACACTCCGCAGGGGCAGATCGTGGGCTGGATTTATGACCCGAACAACGAGTCGCTGCAGAACCGCGTGAAGTTCGGTCTGGATAAGATGCAGGGTGACCGCTCTGTCGTGCTCCACTTCAACATCGATGGTCCCATCATCGACAAAATCTGATTGATATTTTTGGAGGATTCGCTATGACCAGAGTCGTAAGAACTTTGTCTTATGTGTTCGCTGCCATGGCCGGAGTCTGCTTCGTCTCTGGTCTGGCTGTCCTTTCTGAGTGAGGGATATTTGTATGAGCAGTTTGGAAAACATGTTCCTGTTTCTGGACTACCTGACCGATACCCAGCGAAAAAGACATATTGTTGGCGGTGTCCTGATGAGTGTGTCTCTCTTTTTCGGAGGGCTCGCATTCACTATGATGACTGTCAAAGAAGGAGATTCCAATGAAAAACTGGATTCGTGATATTTTACTGGTGAGCGCCGGCTTTGCGGCTGGCGCTTATTTTATGCATGTTCGGATGCGCGGGGAGTATCAGAAGTTTGCTGATGCGCAGATCGAAGATGTCCGTGAGCATTACAAGAAAAAAGAGCAGCACATTGACGAACAGATCAAAGTTGAAGCTCAGAAGCAAGCCGTTGACCTGATTTCTGGTCCGTATCGTCAGGAAAGTGACCAGGAAAAGCCTGACAAAGAGCCGCTGGAGCCTATCGAGATCATTGAGCCGGACGAATTCGGCTGCGATGATGACTATGAGACCAGCTTTCTGACCCTGTTCGCAGATGGTGTGCTGGCCTACGACAGCGACGGCTCCAAAGTGGATGACGTTGAAGCAGTTGTCGGACAGAAAGCTCTGGACGAGATGGGCAAATTTATGCCCGACACGATCCATGTACGCAACCATGCCTATCGCAAGGACTTTGAGGTGGTAAAGGCGCTCCAGAACTACGCAGATGTGTATCGGGAGCGGGAAGAGGAGGACTATGACGATTGACGAGATGAAAGCCGACATCGAAAAAAGATATTTCGAGTGGCTTTACGAGCTGGTCTGCGGAAAGTGGGAACCGAGAAATCTCTCTTTTCGCAGACTGTTGACATTTCTGTACGACACACAGTTCGTCCCGGATAATGAAATGGACTGCAATCGAGCGATAGATGGCGAAAATCTGCGGGGACGGTTTGCTGAGGAATGCAATGATATTCCGGGCACGATTCCTGAAAACAACGTATCTGTGACTTTTCAGGGGAAGCCGTGCAGCATGCTGGAAATGATGGTGGCGCTGGCACTTCGGTGCGAAGAAACCATCATGGAAGATGCAGATATCGGAAACCGGACCGGACAGTGGTTCTGGAGCATGGTCGTCAGTCTCGGTCTGGCTTCGATGGACGACAATCGGTTCCATCAGAGCCGGGCAGAATTCGTGATCGAGCGCTTCCGCCGCAGGGACTACCAGCCCAATGGCGCAGGCAGCCTGTTTACCCTGCAGAACCCGAAAGATGACATGCGTACGCTTGATATTTGGTACCAGATGATGGCGTGCCTGAATGAAAATGATATTTGAGGAGGATTTTGTTATGGAAACCAATATTTACTATCAGCTCGCCCAGACCGAGTGCGCCCTCGACAGATGCAAGGTACGCCTGTTCAAGAAGAACCTGGCACTGATCGGCGTGGCGGGTATCGCATATCTGTTTGCGAAAGCGTTTGCTATGGAATGCAAGAAGGCAGTGGATGCAAAGAAAGAGCGCGATGAGCTGGCAGAGAAGTACGACGGAGCCATGGACGAACTGAACCGGATGAAGAAGACCGGAGAGAGCAAGTCTATCCACTGCGACGGCCATGCGACCCTGACCAACGCTTGATATTTACCTCGAAGAAAGGAGGAAATTGATTGCCAATGATTGATTTCCTTTTCATTGCCCGCAGAACGGGCAAACACGGGGTGATCGAGATCTATCCCAAATTCATTATCAAGCATTCCAAGGACTTGATGATTCGAGGCGGGGACTTCTACGCAATCTGGTTACAGGAACGCGGATTATGGTCTACGGACGAGCAGGATGCGCTGCAGCTCATCGACAGGGAACTTGATCATTATGCCCAGACCCACAAGGCGGACTTCGACAATTATCGGGTGCTCCACATGTGGGATGCAGAATCCGGCATGATTGATATTTGGCACCGGTACTGCCAGCGTCAGATGCGGGATTCGTTCGTTATGCTCGATGAGCAATTGATATTTTCCAACACCGAGGTCAAAAAAGAAGATTACGCATCAAAGCGGCTCCCGTATCCGTTGGAGCAGGGAAGTATCAAGGCTTGGGATGAGCTGATGAGCGTTCTGTATGCGCCGGACGAGCGGATGAAGATCGAGTGGGCGATTGGAGCTATTGTGAACGGGGATTCGAAGAAAATTCAGAAGTTCATGGTGATGTATGGTGCACCGGGTACGGGTAAGTCTACCGTCATCAACATTATCCAAAAACTGTTCGCTGGATATTATTCGGCCTTTGATGCAAAGGTTCTTGGATCATCTTCAAATGCTTTTGCGCTGGAAGCCTTCAAAGCAAATCCGCTGATCGCGATTCAGCACGACGGTGACCTGAGCCGCATCGAGGACAACACCCGAATCAACTCACTGGTCTCTCACGAATCCATGACCGTTAATGAAAAGTTCAAGTCTGCCTACGAGAATCGCTTCAAATGCTTCCTCATCCTCGGTACCAACAACCCGGTACGCATCACCAACGCGAAGTCGGGTATTGTTCGGCGTCTGATCGATGTGGAGCCCACTGGCAATAAGGTGCCAGCTAAGAAGTACGAGGAGCTGGTTTCGCAAATCGACTTTGAGCTTGGTGCTATTGCATGGTACTGTCGTAATGTCTACGAGAACAACAAGCATGCCTATGACGATTATATTCCCATTCGCATGTTGAGCGCTTCGAATGACATGTACAACTTTATGGAGGACAGTTACTATGTCTTCAAGAAGGAAGACGGTGTTTCGCTGCAGGTTGCATGGGAAATGTACAAAAATTTCTGCACGAGCACGAATGTTCCGTACATGAGTTCCCGGCGAGTATTCAAGGAAGAACTGATGAACTACTTCCGCGATTACAAGGAGCGGGTCAACACGGACAGTGGCGAGCGCATCCGAAGCTACTACAGCGGTTTCAAGACGGAAAAGTTCGAGAAGAAATCGGACTTTGGTGCGCCAATCCCCGAAAAGCAGGCATCTTGGATCGACTTTAAGGTGCGGCATTCGGTTCTGGATGATATTTGTAAGGACTGTCCTGCACAATACGCAAAAGAAAACGGCACACCAACCGACTACTGGGAAAACGTAAAGTCGAAGCTGTCGGACCTCGATACGAGCAGGCTGCATTACATCAAGGTACCCGAGAATCACATCGTCATCGACTTTGATATTCCGGGAGAGGATGGCAAAAAGTCCTTTGAACGAAACCTCGAAGCGGCAAGCAAGTGGCCGAGAACCTATGCAGAACTGAGCAAATCTGGCGCAGGAATCCACCTGCATTATATTTACTCCGGCGATGCATCGAAGCTCAGCAGAATCTACGACGAGCACATCGAGGTCAAGGTCTTTACCGGTAAGAGTTCACTCCGAAGAAAGCTCTCAAAATGCAATGATATTCCGGTAGCGTCCATCAGCTCCGGTTTACCAATGAAGGGAGAAAAAATGGTTAGCACTGATCGTGTCCAGAGCGAAAAAGGACTGCGCATCATGATTATGCGCAATCTGAACAAAGAAATTCATCCCTATACCAAACCGTCCATCGACTTCATCTACAAAATCCTTGAGGACGCCTACAACAGTGACCTCACCTATGATGTGGACGACATGCGCAACGCAATTCTCGGGTTTGCGGCTTCCAGCACGAATCAGGCAGACGCTTGCCTGAAAATCGTATCCAAGATGCACTTCAAGTCCAAAGAGCCTACCGTAGCAGTAACTTATGAAGCACCAATCGTGTTCTTTGACTGTGAGGTGTTCCCGAACCTGCTTCTGGTCAATTGGAAGTTCCAGAGCAAGCCGGACAAAGACGAACCTACAGTCTACCGGCTGATTAACCCGAGTGCGGATGATATTGCAAAGCTTTCGCAGTATCGCCTGATCGGATTTAACAACCGCAAGTATGATAATCACATCCTGTATGCCCGTATGATCGGATGGTCGGTCGAGGCAATCTACAACCTGTCCCAGCAGATCATCAACGACCATACAGGCTTTTTCGGTGAGGCATACAACTTCTCGTATACGGATATTTACGACTTCAGCGCCAAGAAGCAGAGCCTGAAGAAGTTCGAGATCGAGCTCGGCATCCACCATCAGGAACTTGGGCTGCCTTGGGATCAGCCTGTACCGGAAGAAAAGTGGGAAGAAGTTGCCCGGTATTGCGACAACGATGTTCTGGCGACAGAAGCGGTCTTCAATGCTCGGCAGGCAGACTTCGTTGCCCGGGAAATTCTGGCAGATGTGGCAGGCATGACCGTCAACGACACCACCAACAGCCTGACCACGCGAATCATCTTTGGCAAGGAGAAGCATCCGAGACTGGTCTATACGGATCTGGCGACAGGCGAGTCGGATGATCTGGTTGAGGTGGAGCCGGATATTCTCACAAAGACTACCTATCTCAATGCCTTCCCGGGCTACGAGTGGGTCAGAGGCGAAGATGGTCGGATGCACAATATGTTCCGTGGTACGGATCTGGGCTTGGGCGGTTATGTCTATGCTGAACCCGGTATGTACTGGAATGTGGCTCTGCTGGACGTGGCTTCTCTGCATCCGCACTCTGCTGTCGCCCTTAACTACTTTGGTGAGTACACCAAGAACTTCAATGACTTGATGGATGTTCGTATCTATGTCAAGCACAAGGAGTATGACAAGGCCAAGAAGCTGTTTAACGGCAAACTGGCCAAGTATTTGGACGACCCCAAGCAGGCTAAGGCATTGTCCCAGGCACTGAAAATCGCCATCAACTCCGTGTACGGTCTGACCAGCGCGACCTTCGACAATCCATTCCGCAATCCTAAGAATGGCAACAACATTGTGGCCCTGCGTGGTGCTCTGTTTATGCGTACTTTGCAGGATGAGGTGCAGCAGCGCGGATTCACCGTGGCGCACATCAAGACGGATTCTATCAAGATTCCTGACGCAACGCCAGAAATCATTGACTTCTGCATGAGGTTCGCTCAGCAGTATGGCTATACGTTTGAGCATGAGGCTACATACGAGAAAATGTGCCTTGTAAACGATGCCGTGTACATTGCCAGATATTTGGATGCAGACCAGTGTCAGGCTCAGTATGGCTACATTCCGGAGAAGAATGGTGAGCACAGCAAAGAGTGGACGGCGACCGGCACCCAGTTCCAGATTCCGTATGTGTTCAAAACACTGTTCTCGCATGAACCGGTGGTGTTTGCAGATCTTTGCCAGACGAAGACGGTTTCCAAGGGCGCTATTTATCTGGACAAGAACGAAGACCTGCCCGAAGGCGAGCACAATTATATTTTTGTTGGCCGTGTTGGCTCGTTCTGTCCCATCAAACCCGGATGTGGTGGTGCTGTACTGCTGCGCGAGTCTGGCATTAATGATGCTGGCGAGAAGACCTATGCGGCAGTCGGTGGCTCAAAGGGCTATCGCTGGCTTGAAAGTGAGATGGTTCATGAACTCCAGATGGAGAAGGACATTGACCGTTCTTACTTTGACAAGATGGCCGATGATGCTGCGGACGCCATTGCGAAATACGGCGACTTTGAATGGTTTGTGGCAGACGATGCCGGTGAACCGCCTTGGCAGAAACCCGACATGCCCTGGAATGATATTCAGGACGAAGCAGCATGAAATTTTGAGGTGAGATAAATAATGGATTCCATTGAAAGAGCACTGCGCGATCAATTTTATATCGACATGAATTATCGATTGGGGCTTCCTCAGATCGATTATGACCGTCAGTCCACGGAGCAGGCCAAGAAGAATGATACCGTGCGGTTTGGCATGTGTAATGTCAGCATCCGCAAAGTTATCTTCAATGACCCGGCAACCATTGTTCTGTGGTCGGATGGCACGAAGACCGTGGTAAAGTGCGGCCCGGAAGATACTTTCGACATGGAAAAGGGGCTTGCTATGGCCATTGCCAAGAAGATGGCAGGCAATGATAACCGGTTCCATAAGGTTTTCAAGCAGTACCCCAAGAAGAAAAAGAAGGAACCGGGTTCTGTCGGTTCGATTATGGACATGATGGCCGGTCTGAATCAGGCTGCGGCAATCGCAACCAAGACCGTACATGAACTTGCCCATATGGCTGCCGGTGAAGCTGAGCGGGGTGAATGAGCGTGAAGTGCCCCTTTCAGAAATATGAGAGTGAATATTCGTCGCATGAAAAAGGTCAGTTCATGGATTGTTATGAGGAAAACTGCATGGCATACCGCCCAAAGAAAGAGCTGGCCGGTGGAGTGACACTCGAGGCTGGCTGTCGGCTCGTTGACGAATATGTTGAGCACTCTACGCCGTTCAATAACTACAACACATTATAAATAAGGTAAGGAGATAGATATTTTATGTACCAGAAGCGTCAGAAAGTCAATATTGACGATACCCGTTTTATTTACCAGACCAATTTCTCGGGTGACCCTGCCCGCGACCGTTTCGGCTCCGACAAGCGCCGTGTCAACGTCGTGATCCCTACGTTTGAGCAGGCGCAGCAGATGATGGATATGGGCATCAACGTCAAGCAGACCAAGCCCAACCCGAACTACACCTATGAGGAACCGTTCGTGCCGACCTTCTATGTTCCGGTTACGGTCAACATGGACTCCAAGTGGCCGCCGCATGTCTACTGGATCACTCTGCAGGGCAAGCGCCTGCTGTTCACGCCTGAGACCATCGGCCAGCTGGACTTTATCCGCGTTAAGAACGTCTGCTGCCAGGCAAATCTCGTGGAGAAGCGCAATGCTCCTGGCGAGTTTACGCTGTATGCGGACGTGATGTACGTGGAGCAGGACGAGGACGCCGATCCGTACGCAGAGCGCTATACGCACCGCGATGCTGCACCCGATGCAGATATGGCTGAGCCCAACGATCCGAACGACATGCCGTTCTAAGGAGGAGTACATGAAGAAACTGTTTATCAGCTGCCCGATGCGGGGACGGAGCAACGAATCCATCTTGGCTTCAATCGAGCAAATGCATAAAATTGCGGAAGCGATTTTTGGCGAGGAACTGGAGGTCGTTCAAACTCATGTGATTATGAATGAACCGCCCCGAAATGCTGATGAGCGCCTGTGGCATCTCGGCAATTCCATTCAGAAGATGGCAACGGCCGACTACTTCATCGGCGTTTATGACGCAGATAAGGAAAACGATGGCTGTATCATCGAAAACCACGTGGCGAAACTCTATGGCGTTCCGCGGTATCTTGTCGACATCAAGTATATCGCACCGGATGTCATGGAAGAACGCGATTCTTTGTGGAAGTAAATGATATTTCCGAGTGCCAAGGTCAGTCCTTGGTTGAATGTCCAGCCGGTGAGTGCCCACGTCGCAAATGGCGTTCTCAGAGGAAACGGCTCGGTTTTATATTTCTGAGAGAGCTTGTAGTGTAGCGCGGGCTCTCTTTTATTTTGGGTCAGTAGCTTAGCTAGGTTTAAAGCCGGCAGCTCATAACTGCTTGATCGCGGGTTCAAATCCTGCCTGACCCACCAGCGGCGCAAGCCTTATATTTGAATAAGCAAAGGAGAAAACAGCATGAGCACAATAAACTATGCCCCGGCAATTGTGAAATGGATGGTCGAGGAAGGCACCAAGAACACCTCCAGCGGCAACTGGATATTCACGAGCGCGGAAATCGCAGAAGCATTTCCTGTAGCCGAAAGCAGTGTGATTGAGATGTTTGGAGTGATCCTAACCGAACTTTATCAGCATGAAGCTGTGGCGGAAGCAACTGTGAATTTCGAGAGCGACGGTTCGGCGACTTTCGATTTGACCTTCTACACAGATTACTGCCCGAACATCCGCGATGAAATAAAGGTTGGGTGATTTCTATGGGTGATAGCAAAGTTACAAAGCGCTGTGCAAAGTGCGGCGCTATGATGTACAACGTGTCTGTGGCAAGAAAATATTGTGACTTCTGCAGATTTAGCTATGCAACCAATGATTTGCCATTGCCTTTTGAGCACCCGAAGTACATTGGACCAACTCTGCAGGAAATCATGAGAGAGGCTACCAAGGATGGACGACTTCAGTATGCAGAATACTGTAAAAAGCACGGACTACATTGACCGAATCAACGCGAAAAATCCTTGGTACTTTATGAAAGGAGATGGTTTGAATGACCAGACAGGTTTATATTTATGGACTTGGCGGAGCCGATAAAATGTATCGAGTGTTGGCTTACCATTTCATTACGGAGGAAGAGATTACAATTAACAATCTTGTATATTGGGCCTCTATGCTGAGATTACATAATCCCAGTGTGGAGTCGGTGTACGCGATCGATAATTATCACGGACTGCGGAATGATTGTAGGGCAAGCATGTACAGAAGTACAATCGAAAACTGCGCTATTTTCAAGAACATTCTGGAAACACAGGGCATTCAACTTTAGGATCGGGAGAGCTGCAGAGAAATCTGTGGCTCTTTCTTTTTTACGAGGTACTGACATGGAAGACAAATTGCGCACATGGAAAGTCTTTGAGCACAATGGAAAAGAGCTGTTTGCCTATACGCTATTCGGCGAAGGCGAGGACGAAGAGGAGGCAACGATTGCGTTACTGGCATACGAGAACCATTGCCGTCCTGAAGCTATTCATGTGCACAAGGAAGTGAGGCGAACGAAGTGTCTGGAGTAGCACTGTATGATTACCAGCAGGATGCAGTCAATCGAATGCGAAATGGCTGCATTCTATGCGGTGGTGTCGGCAGCGGAAAAAGTCGGACAGGTCTGGCGTTCTACTACATCAAGAATGGTGGGCAGATCAACACCAAGCGGTATGTGAAGATGCACGATCCTCCGCAGGATCTGTATATCATCACGACGGCACGCAAGCGAGATACACTCGAATGGGAAGAAGAAATGATTCCTTTCATGATGACAACGGACGAGAGTGTTCGAATGTATAAGCATAAGGTCGTAGTGGATTCCTGGAACAATGTTCACAAGTATATTGGAGCGAAAGACGCCTTCTTTATATTTGACGAACAGCGTGTCGTTGGAGATGGACAGTGGGTGAAGTCATTTCTGAAAATCACGAAAGAGAACGACTGGATTTTGCTCAGTGCTACGCCCGGTGACTGCTGGACGGACTACATCCCGGTATTCGTTGCAAATGGGTTCTATAAGAATCGAACTCAGTTCAAAAACGAACATATAATCTACTCGCGATTCTCGAAGTTCCCGAAAATTGACCGATACATCAATACGACTCGGCTTGTGAGACTGCGCGACAGGATTCTTGTGGATATGGACTTCAAGCGGCCAACGACGCCACATCATGAGACTGTCTATGTTGATTTTGACCGTGCAAAGTATAAGGAAATCCATAAGTCTCGCTGGAATCCTTATGAAAATCGACCTATTGAAACGGCCAGTGAGTTCTGCTATTTGCTGCGGAAACTTGTGAACACTGATCCAAGTCGACAGCAGGAAGTGCTTGATATTTGCATGACGCATCCAAGGGTCATCATTTTTTATAACTTTGACTATGAGCTGGATATTCTCATGAATCTGCCCTATGGCGAGGATGTAGAAGTGGCGCAATGGAACGGGCATAAGCATCAACCAATCCCTGACGGTAAGAAGTGGATATATCTGGTTCAGTACAACGCCGGTGCCGAGGGCTGGAACTGCATCAAGACAGATATCATCATATTCTACTCGCAGAACTACTCCTACAAAATTATGGAGCAGGCTGCGGGCAGAATCGACCGACTGAATACGCCGTATACGGATTTATATTTCTACCACCTGAAGAGCAGGAGTGGCATCGATCTGGCGATTGGACGGGCTTTGAACGACAAGAAAAAGTTCAATGAGCGAAAATTTTATGGAGTGTGATATTTATGGCATATGAAGAATGCCCCGGCTACATGAAGAATTGGCGCTGCAAGGGAAATAATCGACCGTGCCGTGTTACGAAAGAGGATATTGAAAGCTGGTTTGATGAAACGCTGAAACCGATTGACTTGCTTGATGTATGCCCGGAACAGTCCGCATTTGGCAACAACTTCTTCGTATTAACGGACAAAGACATCGAGGCACTAAAAACGGGAAAGGTCTTATTTGTAAGGGAAGAGTATGGTGTTTTTCTGAAATATAAAGGGGAACAGAACGATGTGCAACCCATCGAAGAAAACAATCAAGAAAATCGACCGGATGCTGGAGAGCAGATGTAAGGAGCATAGAACGTTTGGAAATGCGCTGAAAATGTACATTTTTCGCAATCCTACTGAAATCGGCTTGGATTATGTAACATTCTGCGGCAAGGCTGGATATTTCATCGGAGTTTCACTGGAGGAATCTGGTGAGTGCAACTTCTTCGGCATTTATTCGCCGGAGCAGGTGTTGGAGGTTGTCTGATGCAAAATTTGTCGAAGAAGCACTTGAAACAGATTTACAGGCGCAGGAACGGCTTTGGCGGAGCTACCGTTATGTTAAGCAAGTTCTTTCGTGCCGCTCCGAACAACCGGGCAGATTACAATAAAATGATGGACTGCGCTGGAGCATGTGCACAAACGTTCGCTACATGATTCCGGGAGAAAAAATTAAACGGGGCAAAAAAGTAGCTCTGAGACATGAAGGACTTGTTAAGAGTGCTTATTTCTTAAATGCCGGTCTCGCAGATTTAGGAGCAACAATTTTACATCAAATTTGAGAGGAGCATTTGAAAAATGAAAGAACTTGAAAAGAAAGTTGCAGAAGCCGAACTCAAAAAGGTTGAAGATGAAATCTTGACGTATGCCAACAAAGATGAACTGGCAAATCAGGTCGTTACCCGGACAACTGCCGATCCGGAATTTCGTCACTTTATTGTACTGACGATACGGGCGATTACCCTGATGAGAACGCTGGAGGAAGAAAACGATGATTAAAGATTCTGGAGACCGCACCGAATTTGAAACCGGTGCAAAACGCGACATGCACGCAGGGAAGGGCCGTATGGATCTGCTTCCGTGGTACGGCATCATGGAAGTCAGCAAGCACTGTGAGGAAGGCGCACTGAAGTATGGCGAGCACAATGTGGATAAGGGCATCCCTCTGCATTCTCTGCTGGACAGTGCTTCTCGGCATCTGGCAAAGTACATGGTTGGTATGGACGACGAGGATCACCTGCGCGCTGCCTGCTGGAATTTGCTCTGGGCACTGAACCAGCGTGAGACGCACCCGGAGTTGGATGATAGGTTCGCTGCGAACAACAGTAAAAAAGAAAAGCGTCTGCTCCCCGAGCCGATTTATGTAAAATGCGTAACCTGCGGTAAGGCGTACGCGGTTCCAAAACATCAATGGATGCGAATATCCTCCGACCATAAGGCCGTTATGGAGTGCGACAAGTGTCATGCCAATCGGTGCTTTATTGACCCGGAGCATCCTGATTTTTACAACTCAAAGGAGGTAAAAACTGATGAATGACTGGATGCGCGAAGTGGACTATGCGACCTACTGCCCGAAGTGCAAGAACTTCAAGGTGCTGGAGACGGACGAGCCTTGCAATGGGTGCCTGACGGAGTATGTACGGGAGGGTAGCAAGAAACCTGTGAAGTTTGAAGAGAAGACGCGAAAATAACGGGCTCCTTTATGAGGCAAACTCATATTTGAAAGGAGATACTTATTATGAAAAAAGCGTGGAAAATTGGTATTAGCACTATTGCTGGTATTGTCGGGGCGTGTGTGTTGATTCGTATTCACAATGCAGAGGTTCGCAAAGTATATTGCGAACGCTATGGAAAAGGATATGATGAAGGATATGCACTTGGACTTTATCAAGGGAAGTTGATGGGTGCCAATGACATGTATATGAATGCTCATAATGGGAGCGAATATTTCAATAATTATATGATTGAAGCTAGGAAAGAATTTGTTGAGACAAATACAAAACTCAATAAATAAGAGAACTAGGCCGTGGAGAAATCTGCGGCTCTTTATTTTTATCATTGAAGGAGATGCTGGTATGCAACGTATGAACATTAAATGCTGCCATTGTGGGGACTATACCCCATTTATCACAGAGGAGAACATTGAAGTTATTCCTCAAGTTAATCTCACAAGAGCCGATATGGATATTTTGGACGATATCGCGGACACATTGGCGGAATGCGGTTACTCGGGTATGTGTGGTTTCTTACACTGGGTTCAGAGCGAAGTGACCAAAATCGTAGAGTATCAGGAGGAACGGTGAACGCTAAATGATATTTGCTGAAGAGGATTTGAACTCTTTGAATGCTATTGCTGGACTATTGGCTTCATTCGGGTGTGATAGTCAGGCTGGCTGTGTGCTTTATATTCAGCATAAAATCGCAAAGTCCATGGAGGCTGACGAAAGGAAATGCAGAAATGAGAAACATATCTAAGAAAACCTGAAAACTCCGGGTTTGGAATCACATGACCGAGATGCAGAAGCTGGATATTCTGCTGAAACACGCTAAGGTTCCGCATACCTATGGACGTCGTTGGCCAGAGATGGACAGACCGGACAATCATGAATTTCTTCCGGGCGGACGACACGATGGTGGCGAGCAAATCGTTGCATATGATGCTGCTGGAGATCGTATCTGGGATGGCGTTTGGGGTTGGGGTTCCTATGGCTTTGAGCAGGGGCTTATCGAGGTGATGGGCGCGCAACTGCTTGGCCATGATGATGTTGATGGCTGGCTCACGGCTCGTCAGGTCACAAAGATGTGGAGGTGTAGAAATGCTGCGAAAAATCGCTGAGTATGTCAAAAAGATATTCCGCATGGAGCCGATTCCGACGACGGTTAACACCCTGCGGGAGGCTTTACTGGCTTTGGAAGTGGCTCGGAATCACTTTGAAAACTGCGACCCGGAGTTCATCACGGCGGCTATCTTTGAGCTGAACGCAGCGGAATGTCGGGTGGATGCTGCGAGGAGGTGCGTGAGGTGAGCGGACTGTATGATCAGATAATAAATGATTTTTTGCAAGAGCATAGTGTGACCGAGAAGGAAAAATTTAGAGAATGGATAATGTACTACTATGTTGCAAATGAACTTTCTTTAAATCAATTAAGAACACTGTTGAAGACTGAATGGAAGAAAATTCTAAAAGAATTTAGGGGAGATGAATAACGATGAGCAATGATATTTGGCATAAGCTCGGTGTGTTCTTTGGCAGGGTGTTTGCAGTGACCATTCTGGCGTGTGCGTGGGCTGTCATCGTGGCATTCACGCTTAAGTTGCTGTATTTTATCTGGTTTAGGATTTTGCTGTGAGGTGGTACCGATGAAGAAACACACTTTTATATTTACCTGCACAGACAGCGGCGGAGGGTATCAGAGTTTTGAAGTCAGAGCAACCGACAAGCAGGAGGCTATCCGTAAAGGCATGAAAACTGCGAAGAAGTTCGCTTGCGGAGATATCTGTGGCGATTGGGAGTGCAAGTTAAAGAAGGATGTGAGCAAATAAAAAATCCTCCATCAGAAATGAATCCGACAGAGGAACGCGAAAATAACAGGGCGCTTTATGGAGGTGATTGTAATGAAGGACAAAAACTATGCGTTATACGGCTTTAAAATTGGAGAGCACGGTGTAATGTGTTTCGTATGGGCGAGCAGTGTGGAAGAAGCAAAACACATAATGCTTGAAGAAAGAAACGCAACAAATCTGCGCGCGAAGATGACGATGGCTGATATTGATGCATCATGCAAATTTGCTTACGTAAAATAATATCCGACAGTGAGCCAAGGAGAAATCTGCGGCTCTTATTTTTTTAGACTACGCCATACATTAGAAACCGTGGCTTGCGAGATGTTTAACATGGCGGCAACCTCTTGCTGTGTATGACCATTTTTAATTAAGTCACAGATTACGGTGTTTCTCTGTAGTGTAGAAGTGATTTTGGGAAGTTCTATGGCGGTCTTTTCAATTATACCAGTTGCGGAAACCTTTCGTATGAGCGCGGTTCCATCACTAAAGAAAGCTCTTGCTATTTTTATGCCAGTGCGTTTGTTTTGGCTAAATGTAAGAGACATTAAGTCTGCGGCCTGTTTTCCGTACTTTGCCCAGTCAACCGATGTAAACACTTTCATTAAATTCGTCCCCATATAAAAACCTCCTTGAAAATATTAGTTTAATAAAAGTATATTATCAAATTGATATTTTGTCAAGGCTATTTAGAAAGGAATATAACCTATGAAAATCGTTGAACCTAAGTACGAAATTCTCACTGATATCTCTGAGGGCGGCATCAAGGAGCTGCAGCAGATCGAGCGGGTGGCCCGGGTCTGCTACAAGAGCGAGGATAAGATCACGCCGGATGGTGGGTCGGCAAAGAAACTGGTGGGCTTTCTGGTGAAGCAAGGGCATGAGGCTATGCTGGAGCATTCGCAGCTGTCCGTGCTGTTTACATGTGATCGTGGCGTTGCCAATGAGCTGGTGCGGCACCGCATTGCGAGCTTCGCACAGGAAAGCACACGGTACTGCAACTACTCAAAAGAGAAGCTTGGTGGGGAGCTGACGTTTATCTGGCCTTCTTATATTCGTGGCGAGCAGTATTGTGAACTGAACGATAGCGAGGTTACGATTAAGAGTTCGTTCCTTGAAGCCATGACTTATGCCGAAAAGGACTACAAGCTTATGATCGCTAACGGTATGCGTCCCGAACAGGCCCGTTGTGTGCTGCCGCTGTGCCTGAAGACCGAGATCGTGGTGACAGCCAACTACCGTGAATGGCGCAACATCTTCAAGCTGCGTACTCCTGTGGCGGCCCATCCTCAGATGAGAGAGCTGATGTGCCCGCTGCTGAAGGAACTGCAGAGCAAGATCCCGGTGGTGTTCGATGATATTTACACGTACTGGCCGAAGGATGACCAGACGAGAAAGGAAAGTGTGGAGAAATGACTATGAAAGAAATTGATGAAAGATATATTGCCGCGCTTGATGAGTTCGGTTTTGGAATGTTCCGAACTAAAGCCGGTGTAAATCTTTACAATACTGCCTCAACAGGAACATTTAGGGTCGTACTTAATGGCGAGGACTTTGTGGATATGCTGGTAAGCTATGCAGAAACGTTTGACCCGAATACCTATGTGTCCTTGATAGTAAAAAGTCATTCGTCAACGCAGGATATTTCGGCAATGCTCAAGAACGCCCAGGAAATCCAGATACTTCTTCTGCGGCTTGCCATTAAACTCGTGAAGATCAGTAAGGAAGTGGAGTGAGTTCATGATAAGATTTCTGCTTGCTGCTTTGATGTGCTGTCTGTATGTGCACGCTTTATCGATGGGCTTTAAGATTGGCGTCCGCACTAGACGAGAGGGTAAAATCCTGCATGTGACTGTGCCTGGGAAAGATATTCTAAAGAGTTTCCTTGTTCTGGGATGCGGGATTTTTACGGCATTTACGGTGCGACTTTGAAAGGAGGTGATCGAATGAGAGCTCGGACACGCGATTTTCTGAGATCACTCAACATTGGGCCGTGGCTGATTGGCTTCAATATGCTTGGTGACGCAATTGATGCAGCAGAGGGGCAGCATTCGGGAGGGCTGATCGGATGCTATGACTACCTTAGCGGCAAATACGGACGAGATAGGAAACGTCTTGACGATGATATTCGCAGAGCGGTTGGCATCGCATGGCGTGAGCAGTGTCATGTCATGGAAAAAGTGATGGGCAGACCCTTGAATAGACCGCCTTCGCCGAAAGATTTCATTTATGCGGCGGCCGAATATTTGAATCAAATTGAAGAAGAGGAGATGATGAACTGATGAAAATTGGCATTGACAGCAGCTAGAATTTAGCTGAAAAGAGGCGTCAGCGAATTGTTCGACGTCTTTTTTCTTTGCCCACTTTTTAAATTCGTGCCCACTTTTTTCTGGGTAAAGTCGTGTCAGAAGCGTGAAATTCTATTCTAGGTTAGAAAATCGGGCATTCTGTTAACAAAACTTTCACAATTTCTGGCCATTTGCCCACTTTCTGCCCACTTTTAAAATCAAAAGTGGGCACGGTTTTTAGATAAAATATCGCGTAAATACGTTGTATTTTTGAAGAAAAATGCCTTTCTGCCCAAAAACCCACTTTTATTTCTATTTACACTATAAAAAAATAAAAATATTATATATAGTTAAGCGAAAAAAGTGGGCAAGTGGGCAAAGACCAAAATTCACGAAAAGTTCAAGGCGAAAAACTTGTAAGAACCCAACCAGCGTTGTATACTCGAGATAACCGTTGTACACACCGATTAGATGCTTATGAGGTAATAAAGATGGCTTATATGAACCGCTTTATCAATGACGATGGCTTTGAAGAATGGACCACTACGGACGCTGCCGGAAATTCTGTGACCTGCTATGCAAACGAGTTCGTAGAATTGCATACGAAGATTCCTGTGTGCGAATGCGGTCGGCCAATGACCGAAGACGTACAGGGTTACTGGACCTGTCGGGCGTGTGACATTACAAAGACGGAAGATGAAATCAATCATCCGATAAGCTTGGATGAGTATGAGACATCAAACCTCGAACTTAGCGAAGACTACGGAAAGTTTGAGTACGACGATGGGCGAATGCTGGAAGCCGGAGTGCCCGACTGGTACTTATTCTTCTATCAGCATCGACCCGAATGATATTTTAGAGATAAGAGGCGCAGAGAAATCTGCGTCTTTTTCTTTTGCCCGGACGCGAAAAACACTTGATCCCTTATGGAGAAATCCAAACAAAAAATATAAAGGAGAGATATTTATGGCAAAGGTTTACACTATGGACGAACTCGAAAGAGCACGAAAGAAGGCTCAGATTCGGGAATGGTTCCAGGACAAGAAAATGAAGGTACAGACTTGGTGTTATGAGCACAAGGAGCAAATCATCACTTATGGACCAATTGTCGTTGGCGGTGTGGCAGCAGGTGCAAAAATGCTGTCAAAACACGCGGTGTTGGCCAAAGAGCAAGATTTGAAGGACTTGTATTGCTATGATCGGAGTCTTGGCCATTATTGGAAGTTGCGTCGGGAACTGACGAATGAAGAATGGCTTGAAATCGACAGGCGAAAGAAAAATGGTGAAAGGCTGAGCGATATTCTTGATGAAATGAAAGTGTTGGATTGACTTAAAGCGAGGAGCTGCAGAGAAATCTGTGGCTCTTTCTTTTTTACAACCCTAATTTCTGTTTTTATCCGTTTTGGACTGTTTTCGTCCGTTTGCATCCGTTTTGGGCTGTTTTGACCCGCGTGAAAAATACTGCCCTTTTTATGGAGAGGAGAGAGTGCGTCCCAAACGTGCTACTCCTCTTTCTTTTTGGAGGAGATTTTTATGCTGGAAAACCGATTCAAAACAAACCTGGTAAGAGAACTCAAAGAGCGCTTTCCGGGCTGTATCGTCCTGCACATTGACCCGACCGAGATTCAGGGAATGCCTGATCTCTTGGTTTTATATCGTGATAGGTGGGCAGCACTCGAAGGTAAGCGCACTGCGAATGCCCCGCATCGGCCGAACCAGGATTACTATGTGAACCTGATGAATCAGATGAGCTATGCGGCGTTCATTTACCCGGAAAATAAGGAGGAGATTCTGAATGACCTTCAACGATCATTCGCGTCTGAGAGGACAGCACGCTTTTCTCAGCGCTAGTAAGTATAGCTGGATCAATTATGATCCCGACAAACTTGCCGTTGTCTATACGAACTTTATGGCCACACAGAAAGGCACCGAACTGCACGAGTTCGCAGCAAAGTGCATCGAACTTGGCCAAAAGCTTCCCCGTTCAAAGAAAACCCTGAATAATTACGTCAACGATGCTATTGGCTTCCGTATGACGCCTGAGCAGGTTCTCTATTATTCTGACAACTGTTTCGGAACGGCAGACTCCATCTGCTTCCGAGATGATATTCTTCGTATCCACGATCTCAAGACCGGAATGATTCCGGCGCACATGGAACAACTGCTGATTTATGACGCACTGTTCTGCCTCGAATATCGAATCAAGCCCGAGAAAATCCAGATCGAGAACCGCATCTACCAGTCCGATGATATTCTCATCGCGAATCCTGGCCCTGATGACATCAATCCGATTATGGACAAAATTCGTGAGTTTGATCCGATCATTGCAAAGCTGAGAATGGGAGTGTGCTGATATGATGAACCCGGTTGAGAAAGATTTGAAGAACTACTTTGGCATCGAGTATGGCGGCGAAGGCGATACACTGGAGCATTATGGCACAAAACGTCATTCTGGCCGCTATCCGTGGGGCAGCGGTGAGACCCCGTATCAGCATTCTGGCGACTTCCTGTCTCGCGTAGATCAGCTGAAGAATAAAGGTATGGTGGAAGGCGAAATCCTCGATGCTATCAACAGCACCCTGCCCGACGATTATAAGCTCGGAGCCACAGAGTTCCGTGTTGCCAAAACCAAAGCTGGTCATGACCGCAAGGCGCAGCAGTGGGACGACATCCAGAAGCTGAAGAAGGAAAACCCTGACATGGGCTGGACTGAGATCGGCCAGAAGCTCGGCCTTCCGGAATCCACCGTTCGCTCTATGTATAAGAACGGTGTCGGCACCAAGAAAGATCAAGCCGAGAAGATTGCTGAAACCTTGAAGAAGGAAGTAGACAAGAAGGGCATGGTTGATGTGTCAGAAGGCACAAATCTGGTTCTCGGTGTATCGGAAGGTAAGATGGATGAAGCCATTTATATTCTGGAAGCAGAGCATGGCTACAAGCGCTATGGCGTCGGCATCAAGCAGCCCACCAACTTCCGTCAGCAGACCAACATCACTGTTCTGGCAAAGCCGGAATATGACCAGAGTTATGCCTATAAGCATCAGGGTGACATCCAGTCTCTGGGCGACTATCATTCTGATGATGGTGGCAGTTCATTTCGCCAGTTGCAGCCTCCTTCGAGTTTAGACTCAAAGCGTGTTGCCGTTCGCTATGGCGATGAAGGCGGTCTTGCAAAGGACGGCGTCATGGAGATTCGCCGTGGTGTGCCTGATCTGGATTTGGGCAATTCCCATTATGCTCAGGTTCGTATCATGGTGGACAACAGCCACTATCTGAAGGGCATGGCCATGTATTCCGACAATATGCCGGATGGTGTGGACATTGTGTTCAACACGAACAAACCTTCTGGTACGCCTAAGATGAAGGTCTTCAAGGAAATCAAGAACGACCCGGGCAATCCGTTTGGCGCAGCCATTACTGCTGAAGGTCAGAGCACTTATGTTGGCAAAGATGGTAAAGAGCATCTTTCTCCCATCAACAAACTGAAGTGGGAAGGCGACTGGGACGATATGTCCAAGAGCGTTTCATCTCAGTTTCTTTCTAAGCAGCCCCTGCCGCTGATTAAGAAGCAGCTTGATCTCACCATGGCCGATTATAAGGCTGAGTACGACGAGATCATGCACTACACGAACCCGACCGTCAAGAAAAAGATGCTGATGGACTTCGCGGAGAAGTGCGATGGCACATCCATGACGCTGAAGGCATCGGCATTTCCCGGTCAGGCAACGAAAGTCATCCTTCCTCTGGACAAGATCAAGGAGACTGAAGCTTACTGCCCTACATATGAGAATGGTACCCAGCTTGCGTTGGTTCGCTATCCTCATGCAGGTACCTTTGAGATTCCGATTGTCACGGTAAACAACAAGAATGCCAGTGGCAAAGCAAATCTCGGTAATGTCCGCGATGCAATCGGTATCAGTTCCAAGGTTGCTGAACGCCTGTCGGGTGCAGACTTCGACGGCGACACCGTTATGGCTATCCCAATGAGCGATAAGGTGCGCATCAACTCCACCGATCCGCTGCCCGGCTTGAAGGGCTTTGACCCGAAGACTTCTTATGCTGTTCCTGAAGGCAATCCCAACAACGTGCGTCTGATGAAGAAGGATGAGAAGCAGAAAGAGATGGGCATCATCTCCAACCTCATCACCGACATGACCCTGCGTGGAGCACCGCCTGAAGATCTGGAACGTGCGGTGCGTCACTCCATGGTCGTCATCGATGCCGAGAAGCACAAACTGGATTACAAGCGCTCCGAGAAAGAGAATGGCATCCTGGAGCTGAAGCGCAAGTACCAGATTCGTACTGAGGAAGACGGCACCGAGAAGTATGGTGGCGCATCCACCCTGTTGTCTCGTCGTAAGCAGACCGTCCGCATTCCTGAACGTCGCGGCAGCGTTCGTATCGACAAAGAAACAGGCAAACCCATCTATAAGGAGAGCGGGCGAACCTACCCTGACAAGAACGGCAAGCAGCGCATTGCAGAGACGGAAGTCAGTCGCATCTCATTGATGGACGATGTTCGGCCCTTGTCTTCGGGTACGCCTCAAGAAGAGCTGTATGCGACCTTCTCCAATTCTCTGAAGGCAATGGCCAACAAGGCACGCAAGGAATCCGTCAACATGAAGGGCATCCAGCGTGACCCGGCAGCAGCCAAGGAGTATGCCGCAGAAGTGGCGTCCCTGAACGAGAAGTATCAGGCTGTTCTGGCCAATAAGCCGAAAGAGCGCCGTGCCATGATCATCGCAAACTCCAAAATCAAGGCAATTGTCGAAGCTCGCGGTCTGGACTACAACAATAAGGACGATAAGAAAGAAATCAAGAAGATCTCAAGTGTCGAAATGCAGCGCGCACGCGAACAGGTTGGAGCTAACAGCAGTAAGACCAAGATCGTCTTCAGCGACCGTGAATGGGAAGCTGTTCAGAAGCATGCAATTTCTGATTCGCTGCTGACAAAGTTCTTGAATTCTTCTGATTCAACCGAAATTGTCAAGCGGGCAATGCCGAAAGCAACAGCAAAGCTTTCGTCTGCCAAATTGAGTAAAGCAAAGGCAATGCTCAACGGCGGATATACGTACGAGCAGATTGCTGAAGCCTGCGGCGTTTCAAAGTCCACGATTTACGATGCTCTGAACAAATAAGGTCGAAAGGAAGAAAAAATTATGGTTCGTTGTTTCATTACTACGGTCGATAATCCTTATGATCCGCACGACCAGTTCGATCAGTGGTATCGTTTTGACTGTGACCACGGCTACAACTCCTGCGGGCTCCTTGCGCGGCTCGCGTACACCTCGGATCAGCTGTCTGATAACGAAAATGCTTATGAAATTGAGCAGGCAATCGATCAAATTATCAAAGCTGATCCTTTGAACCTGTACCGGAAGGTCAAAAAGACCCTTCCCGACAGTGAAAACGGTGACAGCGCTGCTTAAACAGAACGTTTAGACAGGGGGAGGGGGTCTGAAAAATCCACCCCCTCCCTAAATCGCGCCGGTCTTTGATATTTCCCCGGAGGTAAAATTGATATTTGGGCTTTGGGTGTAGACAGAGCCGGGTATTGGATTTTCTGCTCTGATTGTTTTGGCAATCAGAGCTTTTGTAAGGGCTTATGGGATAGTGTTCTGACACCTCCTTTCAAATGGCTTGCTTTTTGGGTTTTACGGCATCATGATTTCTCCTTTACCTTCATAAAAACATTCTCTCTAACAGCTCCCATAAGCCTTTACAAAAGCTAAAAGTGCAGAAAAGTATTGCAAAAGTCGTTCAAAGTCAACGCAAAGTGCTCAAAAGCGGCACGAAAGTTAATAGAAGTGACGATAAACCCGTACGAAAGAGAATAAAAAGACAAAACTCGAAAAGAGGATGACGATGAAATTTCGAAAGAAGCCTGTTGTGATCGAGGCATTTCAGCTCGGCATCGACAATATGCCGGACTGGTTCACGGATGCCGTTGCGAAGAATGACATCATGCTGCACGGACAGAGTTCCGGCTTTTATCACGCACATGATACGAATGCCGACATTAAAACGCTTGAAGGCTGGCATCATGCGAATTATGGCGACTATGTGATCCAGGGAATCAAGGGTGAAATTTATCCCTGTAAGCCTGATATCTTCGAGAAAACATATGAGGCGGTTACCCGGTAACACGGATCCGCCCGAAAGGAATGAAAACGCATGAAGACAAGAAAGGTCTCATCTGGCGAGGATGTCGGAATGCGGCCGGCATTGTCTCCGGAGGCGAGAGAGAACCAGATGATCTCTCTGGCAATGGATCTGGTTGAAAAGCGGCTGCGGGAAGGCACTGCTTCCTCAGCTGAAACGACTCATTTCCTTAAACTGGCCACGTTTAAGTCAGAACTGGAGAAAGAGAAGCTGGAAGAAGAAAACAAACTTCTGCGGGCAAAGACCGAAGCACTGCAGGCGGCGAAGAACACCGAAGAAATGTATGCCGAAGCCATCAAGGCCATGCGGGTGTACAACGGACAGGACGAGGAGGACGACAGCAATGACTGGACTTGAGAAAGTTTGCTTCTGGCTGATGGCAGCACTGCCGTGGCTTCAGCTGGCGTGTATTCTTACGGACAGAGAACAACCAACAAGCACGCGCTACTGGTGGTATCTGCCTCCGAGTATTCTGTCGCTTCTGACGGCCATCGCAGTCGGGCTTCCGCAGATCATTGATAAGCGGATCGGCGGGTTCGGATGCTGGTGTACACTGATCTTTACATTTGCGTGTGCTTACCATGACGAAGCAGGAGGCCTTGAGAACCTGCATGGCAAACTGATTTGTCTTTCAATGATCTGCACGGCATTTGCCATGGTCTGCTGGTGTATGGGGTACTGAGCGGATGAGCAGGAAGACATACTCTGAGCTTTGCCAGTATGCGACCTTTGAAGACCGTTTCCATTATTTGCAGCTGCACGGCAAAGTTGGATTTGACACTTTTGGCTTTGACCGATATCTGAACCAGAGCTTTTACCAGTCGAGAGAATGGCGGCAGTTCCGGGACAGGATCATTGTGCGGGATGCGGGATGCGACCTTGGCTGTCCTGACCGCGAAATCACGGATTGGGTGATACAAAACGGCAAACCCGTCCGGCCGCGCATTATTATCCACCATCTGAACCCGCTGACGAAAGAAGACGTGATCGGCCATACGGATGCACTGCTCGACCCGGAGAATGTTGTCTGCGTGAGTGACCGGACACACAAGGCCATCCACTACGGAGATGACAGCATCCTGAAGCCGGCATTTGCAGAGAGACGCCCGGGCGACACCTGCCCTTGGAGGAAATGAGATGTATCCGGTACGAAAATTCAATGTTGCGGAAGCGGCATACAGTACGAACCTGCGGATAAAGATGCTGGAAGCAGAACGCATGGTGCGGTGTATCACGCCGAGCAGGGAACGGAGCCTGGCACTGACCAAACTGGACGAAGCGCTGTTCTGGGCAAATGCAGCCATTGCAGCCGAAGGTGTAATGGACCATGAAGAATAAGGGAGGAAAACAAAATGAACAACGAAACGATGATGAACCGCGCAAAGCAGGTGGTAGTGGACTACTTTAACGCTCATGTGGACGTGACCGACGGCAAGAAGCTGACGATGGAGGATGTGTTCATCGTATGGTTCAGCAAAACCCTGCAGAACTGGAAGGCGCTGGTGAGCACCACCGTGGCGGACGGCATGTACTACGAAGTCACCCACAACGGCGACAAGGGCGAGACCTATCTGGATGCCTACAAGAAGTGGGACAACCAGTGCATCGTGGACTAAGGAGATAAACAATGGACAGCATACTGACCTCGGTAAAGAAGCTCCTTGGCCTGACCGAGGAGTATACGGCATTTGACCCGGACCTTATCATGCATATCAACAGTGTGCTGATGATCCTGCGGCAGATGGGCGTGGGCCCGGCGGGCGGTTTTTCCATCAGCGATGCGACGGCGACATGGAGCCAGTACATGGCGGACGGCCCGGACATCGAGGCGGTGAAGAGCTATGTGGCACTAAAGGTGAAGCTGCTGTTTGACCCGCCGCAGTCGAGCACTGTGATGGAGGCCGTCAAGAACCAGATCAGCGAACTGGAATGGCGGCTGTATGTGATGTGCGACAAGGAGGAGAAGTAATGCGAACTTTACCGTTTGCCGTCGAGGGGCAGACCCTGCGCAAGGACGGCGACTTTGGCGGCATCATCTCCGGGAGCAAGGGATATCTGCGCTGTCGGCTGAAGATCGCGGACAATGACTGGCTCTACGCCAAGAAGGTGCTGGTGTTCAACGACGAATACGCCATGGCTGTGAACGCGGACTTTGAGTGCATGGTGCCGGACGAAGTGACCGACGGTAGGAGCTTCAAGGTGCAGCTGATCGGCCAGACGGGCAAGACCCGCATGAAGACAAACCCGGTACTGATCGAGCAGGTGACGTGATGGCAAGTGTGGAAGATGTGCTGGCCAGCATGGCCGAGCCGAACCGGGAGGAAGAAGAACTGTGCTTTGTCATTGACAAGGACTTCCGGCTCATTTCAGTGCCGGAGCGCGGGACAGTGCTGGGTGTAGAAGGCGACAAAGACGTGAATCTGGTGCGCTTTCGGATGCCGCGCTACTACCGTGGGACCGACCTTTCGGATTTTGCCATCGAGGTACATTACGACAACGCTGAAGGTGAACGCGGCATTGCCCTGACCAGCGACAAGACCGTGAGTGAGGATGCCGTACGGTTCACCTGGGTGGTGGGCAAAGACGTGGTGTCGTCGAAAGGCACAGTGCGGTTTACAGTGTACTGTGTGAAGAAGGACACAGACGGCACCATTGAACAGGCGTTCGGGACGACCATTGGGACCGGAACGAGTCTGGAAGGGCTTGGCGGCGACGAAAACTGAAAGAGGAGGATGGAATGGCGACGGTAGACGAACTGCTGGCGGCGGAAACGACCGAAAACGACGACGAGCTTTCGTTTCTCATTGACGAACATTTGCGCATCATCACCGTCCCCGAGCGGGGCGTCGTGCTGGGCGTGGAGGGCGATAAGGATGTGAACCGGGTACGCTTCCGCATGAACCGGTATTATCACGGAAGCGACCTCTCAAGTTTCCAAATCCGTATCAACTATCAAAATGCGGACGGTGAGGCGAACTACTTCACGGTAAGCGAGAAGACCGTGGACACGGACACCTTCAGCTTTATCTGGGTGGTGGATGCAGACGCCGTGATGACGAAGGGCACCGTGCTCTTTGTGGTGAACTGCTTCACAACCGACAGCAGCGGCGTGGTGCAGAAGGCGTATCACACGACCCTTGGTGCGGCAAGCGTGCTGGAGGGACTGGAAGTTGACGTGGAAGGCAACCAGCCACAGATCGTAGACTTCCTGAGCAAGCTGAAGAACGAACTGACCGTTCATGCCGGGACCGTGCTGCAGCAGATGGACGCGTATGCCAAATCGGCAGAGAGCTCTAAAACGGCTGCGTCGAACTATGCCGATGCGGCCGGTAAAAGTGCTTCCAGTGCGGCCAAGAGTGCCAGCGCGGCAGCAGGGAGTGCTTCCAGTGCGGCCACCTCAGCTTCCTCGGCAAGTTCAAGTGCTGCGGCAGCAGGCAGCAGTGCGACCGCGGCAAAGACCAGCGAAGGCAATGCAGCCACTTCGGCCACGGCAGCAGGCAACAGCGCCACTGCCGCGCAATCGAGCGCGACCGCGGCCAAGACGAGCGAAACCAACGCTGGAAGCTCTGCGGCGAAAGCAGCCACTTCAGCCACTGCGGCAAGCAACAGCGCCACTGCGGCAAGCAGCGCTGCGACCAAAGCCGGTGACAGTGCCACTGCGGCCAAAACCAGCGAAACAAATGCAGCCATCTCCGAGACAAACGCGAAGACCAGCGAAGCAAACGCCAAAAAGTACGCGGATGAGGTGCGCACCGTGGCGGAAGGCTACAAAGGCTGGTTTGAGACAGAAGGAGCTCTGACGGCTGCAGTGCCGAACGGCGCGAAGGGCGACTGGGCCATCGTCGGCTCCACCAACAGTATCTGGCTCTGGGATGGCAGTGCCAATGTCTGGGTCGAGAGCGTGCCCCGGATCGACTTATCGAATTATCCGACGCATGGGGAAATCACGGAGCTTTTAAAAAACTATCTCCCGAATCGAGCCGCCACTGCAGCCGAGCTGGGCGGAATCAAAGTCGGCAAAGGACTGACGGTGGAGAAGGACGGCACGCTGAGTGCAAACGCACAGGAATACAGTTTGCCCGCGGCCACTTTGAATGCCCTCGGCGGTATCAAGATCGGTTCGGGAACAGAAGATCTGACCGCCGGTGTCTCAGAATTGGAAGATGGTGCGATCTACCTTGTTTATGAGTAAGGAGGCCCTCTTATGGCTCATAAATTTTATTTGGGTAAATCCAATGCGGCAAGAGAAGTCAAACACCTGCATCTCGGAGTGAATGGGTCATCGCCGGTTTACGGGTATCAAAATAAAACGGTCAATACACAAATCAATTGGGGCAATTACCCGGAATTCTTCTCTGGAAAAAATCCCTATGAACGCCCTGCCACTTCATTCTCAAGCACCAGCGGCACATATACTGCAACGAAAAATATGACCATTACCATTAATTGGAATATTTATTGCAGTCATTCAAACATAAACGACGATGTTTACGTGTATCTCAAGGTCGGCAGTACATATGTTATAAACTACCGACAAAGTTCTGATTATAATAAAAGTGGAACCTGGACCGGGGTAATCAAATCGGGAGAATCCATAAGCATCGACATCCATTATGATAACGATGGTTCCAAAAGCGGAACCTTTTCGATCTCTGCAAAATATGAACGGCTTGAATATGTTCAGACAGGCGTTTCCACCGGTATAAAGGCACGAAGGGTTCGGAAAGCGTATATCGGGAAAAATGGCGTTGCGAAACCATTCTTTTCGGATTTGAGAACGATTGTTTATGGAGGGAAGACGAATGTCCCATTAAGAATGAGTAGTTCGAAAAGTTTAAATGGAAATTTTGGTTCTATAAATAATGTTGCTGGAGCGTCCGTTGGCAATTATGCGATTTTTGCAGGCGGCGATAAAGGGCAATCAAACGAATATGATTATTCGGACAGCGTAAATGCCTATGATTCTTCATTGACTGCACAAAACATTGCGCAGCTTAGCTTATCAAACTATACCGATAAATGGAGATCAGGCATGCTGAGTGGAGTGATAAATAATAAAGCCGTTTTCGCAGGCGGATATTATTTATACAAACCTCTTTTCGGCAAAGCAAAAATAATAAGATGTGATGAGGCCATCTCATACAACACATCTTTGACGCAAACGCAATTGACGGACCTGAGTTCTGCAAAGTGCAACTGTGCCACCGCAAACACCACGAACCATCTGATCTTTGCCGGATGGGTCAACAACACCAATTCCAACACAACGGACGCATACGACAATTCTTTGACCCGGAGCACAATTACCGCTTTGGGTACGGCACGATATTATCTGGCCGGTGCTTCGATCGGCGAGTACGCGATCTTTGCAGGCGGCAAGGATGACTCGACGAGTTATTCCCTGGTAGAATGCTACGATGCTGCGTTGACAAAGCACACTTTAGAGAACCTCTCGGCAATCAGAACAAATTTTCAGGGCGCGTCTTTTGCGGGGTATGCAGTGTTCGGCGGCGGCACAACGGCTACGCCATACATCGACCGATACAATGCGTCGCTGACCAGAGACACTACGATTGCTTTGAGCTCCAGTCGTTCTAATACCGCGACAGGCACATTGGGCTCCGGCATGGATAAGCGCTTGATTTTTGCAGGCGGAGACAACAAGAGCACAGTCGTTGATGTTTTTGATGCATCTTTCACGCGAACTTCTTATAGCTTGAGCGTGGGAAGAACAAAGGCAACGATCGTCTCTGTCGGAAATTATGCGCTGGTTGCCGGTGGCGGAAGCTTGTACGTCGAATATTTCGAGTTAAAGAATCAAAGTTAAGGAGGACAAAACGTGTCTCGTTACAAAATCTATGACAATGCAAGTCCTGTTTTTACGCCGATCGGTGAGGAGCTCACCGCGGAACAGTGGCTTTCTCGTTATCCGTGGGCAAAGCGCACCAAAATGATCGTTGGCGGCGGCGTGATCAACGGGTCTGTGGCGCTTGTTTTTGATGACTATGTTTCCATGATGGTCAAAGCAGGATGCGATTTCAGCGCCTGCACTTCCGATCAGGACTATTTGGACGCCATTGAAAACTTCGAAGATGCCGCAGGCAAGGGCTCCGCCGAAGATACGGTAAGCGATCAGACGCGCATCGCAGATGCGCTGGAAGATATTGTCGCGCTAAGCATGCCGACGGTTTCGGAATAAGGAGGCAGACGTTATGACGACGAAAGAAAAATTAGCGGAACGCTGGCGCGGCAATCGCATCAGCGAAGCAATGCTGCGTATCTACGTTATCAAGGGCATCATCACCGATGATGATTTCAAGGAGATCACCGGCAATGCGTTCCGCCGCAGTGCTGCGGCAAAACCGTAACGCACCCGCAGGAAGGAAAAATTCAAAATGGCACTCTCGAACACGGCAACGCCGATCTACTACGGCCGGTTCCGGGAGGCCGTGATGCGCGGGGAGATCCCTGTTTGCAGAGAGATCAGCATGGAGATGAACCGGATCGACGACCTGATCGCGAACCCGGGCGTTTACTATGATGACAAGGCCATGGACGGCTTTGTGAAATTCTGCGAACGGGAGCTGACCCTGACGGATGGCACGGACCTGAAACTGCTGGAGACTTTCAAGCTATGGGCCGAGCAGATCTTCGGGTGGTACTACTTTGAGGAACGCACCGTCTACAAGCCGAACCCGGACGGACACGGCGGCCACTACGAGCAGAAGCGCATCAAGCACCGATTGGTTCGAAAGCAGTACCTGATCGTGGCGCGCGGTGCGGCAAAGAGCATGTACGACAGCTGCATCCAGCAATACTTTCTTTCCGTAGACGGGTACACCACCCAGCAGATCACCACAGCGCCCACCATGAAACAGGCAGAAGAAGTCCTCTCACCAGTGCGCACAGCGATCGCGCGGGCGAGAGGACCTCTTTATCGTTTTATGACGGAAGGCAGCCTGCAGAACACGACGGGTGCTGCTTCCGGCAGGGTGAAGCTGGCCAGCACGAAGAAGGGCATCGAAAACTTCCTGACCAACAGCCTTTTGGAAATTCGGCCCATGAGCATCGACAAGCTGCAGGGCCGGAGAGACAAGGTGGCAACAGTAGACGAGTGGCTCAGCTGCCCCATCCGGGAAGACCCCATTGGTGCCATCGAGCAGGGCAGTTCGAAGGTGAACGATTACCTGATCGTGGCGACCAGCAGCGAGGGCACGGTGCGCAACGGCTGCGGCGACTCCATCAAAATGGAATTGATGAGCATCCTGAAAGGGGATTACGTCAACCCGCATGTGTCCATCTGGTACTACAAGCTGGACAGCATTGAAGAAGTGAACGACCCGTCGATGTGGGTGAAGGCGAACCCGAACCTGGGGTTGACCGTGAGTTATGAAGCCTACCAGCTGGACGTGGAGCGCGCCGAGAAAGCACCGGCGAGCCGGAACGACATTCTGGCCAAGCGCTTCGGCATCCCGATGGAAGGGTACACCTACTTCTTCCCCTACGAGGAGACGCTGCCACACCGGCACCGGGACTTCTGGCAGATGGCCTGTGCCATGGGGGCGGACCTTAGCCAAGGCGACGACTTCTGCGCCTTTACCTTTCTGTTCCCAATGGATCACGGCTACTTTGGCGTGAAGACACGGGACTACATCACGAGCTACACCCTCTCGAAACTGCCGCAGGCCATGCGCCAGAAGTATGACGAGTTCATGCGGGAGGGGACACTGGTCATTATGGAAGGTACGGTGCTGGACATGATGGAAGTATACGACGACCTGGATGCCTTCATCGAGAACAGCGGGTACGACGTGCGTGCCTTTGGCTACGACCCCTACAACGCAAAGGACTTTGTGGAGCGGTGGGCGCGGGAAAACGGCGAGTATGCCATCGAGAAGGTGATTCAGGGCGCAAAGACCGAGAGCGTACCGCTGGGTGAGCTGAAGAAGCTGAGCGAACAGCGGAAACTGCTGTTTGACGAAGCGCTGATGCAATTCGCCATGGGCAACTGCATTACGCTGGAAGACACAAACGGCAACCGCAAGCTTCTGAAACAACGATATGACCAGAAGATCGATGCGGTTGCCGCTATGATGGATGCGTATGTAGCTTATAAGGTGAACCGGGATGCGTTTGAGTGATTAAGCTTCTTGCTTTTTCACTCTGTAGTGCTGAGAGAATTCGTTTACCAATGTCTGATTGGGTTTGAGTTTAATCCCAATGGCGTTGGCCTGTTCTTCTTTTTCAGGAGAATGAAAACGGTTTTCACGCATGTTTCTTATGCTCAAGCCATGCTTCCGAAGGACGGAATCATAATCTTCCGGATTCACTGGTGCCGGAGTATTCTCTTGAACAGGATCGGGAGAGATGTACTCTCCAGGAAATGTTTTGGTGCGAGAATCCCCTATCGAATCGCATTCTGTGGTAGGTTCTTCTGTAAACAAATCCTTGTTTTTCAGCCACCAAACGAATAGGGTGCAGGCACCTGCAAAAGTTGCATAACCTGCTTTGGTTAGCTTGGGATGTTTCTCGAAAAAAGACTGCTTTGGATTGTCTTCTTCATCAAAATAGTCAAGGCCAAATTCAAGACCTGCCATATCGCAATGAGGACATTTGATAGTCTTGGCCTTCTTTTTCGGGGCGGTGATCTCGCCGCCGCAGTTCGGGCAGATAACGGTCATAAAAGCACTCCTTTCTGCGTCAGCCGAAAATGTAATCGTGGTAGGAGACGACGATTTCTGTATCAAGCTGGTACCATTCGCCCTTCGTGAAAGAGGGTGCGCCGTCAACGGTGACTTCGATGATCTCGTACTGAGAGTGATTGTTGCCGAGGATGAGGTCATGCTTTGGTTGATCGACAACATTGGTAAAGCCTGCATCTTTCAGGGCTTTGATAACATCTCTGGCATCGTCATCCTCGGAAAAGTCCGGCATTTTCACTTCGCCTATGGCAAGGTGTGATGCAGCGATCTCCTCGTCTTTCAGGCGGGCAAGTTCTGCCTGATGGACCGCAAGTTCCTGTGAGCGCTTATGCGCAGCAGAGCCGTAGATGCCACCGCCAACCAAAACTGCAACAATCAGAACCGCACTGATAAGGCATTTTTTCTTATTTGCACGGTAGTAATTGATGCCTTTGGCGATTGCACGACCGGCCTGGCGAGCATGCTTTTCCCGCTGAGCAGACGCCCATTCCTGGTAAATGTGGTCTTCTTCCGCATCCCGGGCCTCCTGTTCTTTACGGCGGCACTCAGCTTCCTCGGCCTCGCGTTGGATACGTTCTTCTTCCGCCTTCTTTTTGGCACGGCGTTCTTCAATGGGCGAAGCAAAAAGATCAATGACACGGCTTGCGTTTTCCGCAACTTTGATTTTTGCATCGTCAACGATATGTTCGGTGTGCTCCGACTTGGAATAGCTATAGTTCACATTGACGTTGATGCGAACCTGTACGCCGCAAGAGGGGCACCTGATGATTTGAGCGGTATTGTCTTCAAACTGAAGCTTTGCGCCGCACTTGGGGCATTTAGCAGTCCACATATAGGATTTCCCTTTCCTCGCAAGTCTTTACGGTTTCGATATATCGTAGACAGTCTTCATTTCATCAAGAGCGGTCTTGGCAACTTCGAGATCCGCTTTTTCAAAAGCATAAACCGCAGGCAGATTGCCGCCAGACGTTTCAGTGACGAGCAGAACGGAATCACTGCCGGGCTCCTGGTATTTGAAATTCCGGTGGCAGGTTCCCTCAGAATAATAGAAGACAGAGTCGACGCCGTTTGCAAGGCCTTCTCCCTGATAAGTTGTAAGATAGGCTTTGCCGGATTTGGATGAAGTCAACCATACCGCTTTGACGTTGGAGCCAAAGAGCAGGTAATAGGTGTCGCGGCCGGACGTATATGTGTAGGCCGTAGAAAAGTTCGCACCTGTGGTTAAAAAACTGCCTCGGAATGACTTTGCCGCAGAAGAACCCTTGAAAATTGCAAACGCGATCCACAAAACGATCAGGATGCCCAAAATGGCAAAAAGAATTCTGAGTGGATGTTTGCGGTGTTCATTGGACTCCATATGATTTCCTCTTTCCTCACAAAAATGGCTGTTAATGCCAGTATAGCACGGAAATGGGGATAAAAGCAATAAAAAGTAAAAGAAGATGAAAAATGCAGAAGGGAGGGACAAGATGAGACGACAGGATGAGCTCTGGCACTGGGGCATCAAAGGCATGAAATGGGGCGTGCGCCGCTACCAGAACAAGGACGGCACTCTGACCACTGCCGGAAAGAAGCACTACGGCGATGGCGGTGCAGACGCGGGTGATGAAGCGGCGGAATACGCTCCGAAGGCACCCAAAAAGAAAGTCAGCGACTACTCGGACGAGGAGCTGCGGGCCCAGATCAACCGGATGCAGATGGAGAAGCAGTACCGTGACCTTTCCGGCCAGACGAACGTGCGCGAGGACGACCCGAACCGGGAACTGAAACTGCAGCGGGAACGTTTGCAGCTGCAGCGGGACGTGAAAAGCCTGAAGAAGGAGATCAACGGCGGGCAGACCTTCGTGAAGACCGTGTTCAACACGGCAGGGCAGCAGGCGCTTTCCACCATGATGAAAGGTGCCATGCTGTACGCCGGAAAGCAGGCGGTGACGAACATTCTGGGCAACCCGGACCTTGCGAACGCGATGGCCACGGGCAGCGTGGGCGGACAGAACACCGACAAGAAGAAAGACAGCTGATACCGGGAGGAACTCTCTCACCGCCACAGTCTGGCTGCGCCAGAGCTATGACGGAGCTCTCCCGAGGGGGGAGAGCCTTTCTTAAAGGAAGGAAAATCAAAATGGAAACAGAAATGAGTTTTGGTTCCCGGCTGAAGCACGCCTGGAACGCTTTTCTGAACCGGGACCCTCCCCCGAACTTTGGAGGATATGCAGGCGGTTACAGCTACCGGCCTGACCGGGTGCGGCTGACGCGGGGAAACGAACGGACGTTCGTGACCAGTGTATACAACCGCATCTCGATGGACTGCAGCGCCATCACGATACAGCATGTAAGGCTCGACGAAAATGGCCGATTTGATTCAGTCATCGACTCGGGCCTTAATTCTTGCCTGAACCTCGAAGCAAACCTGGACCAGACGGGCCGGGGCCTTGTGCAGGACATTGTGATGAGCATGCTGGACGAAGGCGTGGTGGCCGTGGTGCCGGTGGAAACGAACTACGACCCCAGCCAGAGTGACAGCTACAAAATCTACTCCATGCGGGTGGGCAAAGTGCTGGAATGGTACCCCGAGCATGTGCGGGTGCGGCTTTACAACGACAAGACCGGCCAGAAAGAGGAGCTGGTCCTGCCGAAAAAGACTGTGGCTCTGATCGAGAATCCATTCTACGCCATCATGAACGAGCCGAACAGCACCATGCAGCGCCTGATCCGCAAGCTGAGCTTACTCGACGTGGTGGACGAGCAGGCAGGTGCAGGGAAGCTGGACCTGATCATTCAGCTGCCCTACGTTGTGAAAAGCGAAGCACGCCGGGAGCAGGCCAATAAGCGCCGGCAGGAGATCGAAGACCAGCTCCGCGACTCGAAGTACGGGATTGCGTGGACAGACGGCACCGAGCGGGTAACGCAGTTGAACCGCAGCCTTGAAAACAACCTTCTGAAGCAGATCGAATACCTGACGAACATGTTCTACAGTCAATTGGGTATTACCCTCGAGATCATGAACGGGACGGCAGACGAGGCGGCGATGACCAACTACTACAACCGCATCGTGGAGCCCATCGTCAGCGCGATCGTGGACGAGATGAAGCGGAAGTTCCTGACCAAAACCGCCCGCGGCCAGCGGCAGAGCATTCTGTTCTTCCGCGACCCGTTCAAGCTGGCACCCATTGGCACGGTGGCCGAGATGGCAGACAAGTTCACCCGCAACGAGATCATGAGCTCCAACGAGTTCCGGCAGGCGATCGGTCTGAAACCCTCGAAGGACCCGCGTGCGGACGAGCTGAGCAACAAGAACCTGAATCAGAGCACCGACCAGATGCAGAACCCTACCGCCATGGCAGGCGGCAAGGAGACTGTAGACAGGCTTTTGGCAAGGGAGAAAGATTCTTAACGGAATCTTGAGGAAGGAGATTTAAGAAATCAAAATGGCGAAGAAATTCGACTATGATTTTTCCGGCTATGCAACGAAGGCGAACACCCTGTGCTATGACGGACTGACCATCGCACCGGACGCCTTTAAGGGCGACGACGGGCGAAAGGTGCCGGTGGTGTGGAACCACGACCACTCGGACCCGGAGCATGTGCTGGGGCACGCCCTTTTGCAGAACCGGAAAGACGGCGTTTATGCCTATGTGAAGATGAACGACAGCCCCAGCGGCCAGAGCGCACTGGAAGCTGTGCGCAGCGGCGACATTGATGCCATGAGCATCTTTGCAAATGGACTGAAGAAAGCAGGCCAGACCGTGATGCACGGTGTGATCCGGGAGCTGAGTCTGGTGCTGGCGGGCTGCAACCCGGGTGCGGTGATCGACGAGATCGTGGAGCACAGCGCGGATTACAACGCAGAGGAAGGCGAGGAAGCCTTTATCTATACGGACGGCGGGATCAGCCTGAAGCACGGACTTGACCCCGACGACACCCCTTTGGACGAGGAGGAAGACAACATGGCACAGGCAGGCGGTAAGACGCTGGAAGAAGTGTACAACAGCATGACCCCCGAACAGCAGGAGTGCTGCTGCGCACTGGTGGGCATGGCAAAAAAAGGCCTTGACAAAGACGACCCCAATGCAGAGGCCAACAACGACAAGGATGATGAAGACAAGGAGGACGAAACCGTGAAGCACAATGTTTTTGACAACGACAAGGACCAGGGCGTGCTGAAGCACAGCATTGACGAGATCAACAAGGTGGTGAAGACCGCCAAGACCTGTGGCACTATGAAGGCTGCTTTTGCAAATGCCGGCATTGAGGACAGCGAAGTGAACGCCCTGTGCCACGGCATTGACAACATCGACTGGCTGTTCCCGGAAGATCGCCTGCTGGACACCCCGCCCCGCATCATTGACAAGCCTGACGACTGGGTGAGCGTGGTAATGGGCGGCGTGAAGCACATCCCGTTCAGCCGCTTCAAGAGCCTGTTTGCGGACCTGACCGAGGACGATGCACGTGCCAAGGGCTACCTGAAGGGCAACTACAAGACCGAAGAGGTATTCGGCCTGCTGCGCCGCTCCACCGGCCCGACCACGGTGTACAAGAAGCAGGAGCTGGATCGCGACGACGTGATCGACATTACCAGCTTTGACGTGGTGGCATGGCTGCGCAACGAGATGCGCTACAAGCTGGACCGTGAGCTGGCACTGGCCTACATTCTGGGCGATGGCCGCATGGCAGCAAGCCGCGACAAGATCGACGAGAACTGCATCCGCCCGGTGTTCAACGATGCCGACCTGTTTACCATCAAGGTACAGGTGAAGACTACCGGCATGACCACCGTGGAGGACAAGTACAAGGCCTTTATCAAGCAGGCCATCCGTGCCCGCAAGGACTACCGCGGCAGCGGCACCCCGACCATGTTTACCACTGAGGATGCCCTGACCGAGATGCTGCTGCTGGAAGACGGCATGGGCCGCCCGCTGTACACGGACGAGGCCGCACTGGCCCGCAAGCTGCGCGTTGCCAAGATCGTGACCATTCCCGAAATGGAAGGCCGCAAGGGTGCCAAGGGCGGCAATCTGGCTGCCGTGATCGTGAACCTGGCCGACTACACCGTGGGTGCGGACAAGGGCGGTGCCGTGAGCATGTTCGATGATTTTGACATCGACTTCAATGCACAGAAGTACCTGATCGAGACCCGCTGCTCCGGTGCACTGACCAGCCCCTACAGCGCTATGGCCATTGAGTGGGCTGCTTAAAAAGGAGGTAAACCGATATGCTGAAACCCTGTTACGAGACCGGCTATGACCTGCATGTGGCAAACTACATTGCCTACGCAAATGAGGGCAAGCTGTACGAGGATGCCGACCACAAGACCGAGGCTGCGCAGGAAGACTGCGAGAAGGCCTTTAAGCTGGGCCGACTGATGATCGATAACGGCACCGAGCTGTGCCAGGCGGTGGCAAAGACCAGCGCAGGCTTTGTGACCTACGACGGCAAGACTGCTGTGACCTACACCGCCAAGGCCTGATTCTTCAGGCTTTGAGGTTAGTATAAACTAATCAAAATGGAGTGAAGGTGCGCTATGAGCAAGTGGTTTGGAAAGCTGGGATTTGTTGAGACCCAGGAGACAGAGCCGAGTGTCTACTCGGAGATCGTGACAGAGCGTGACTGTTACGGCGATCTTGTGCGGAACACGCGCAGAATCCAGTCCGGCGACAAGGTGAACGATGATATCAGCCTTGCGAACACGCTAAGCGTCATCGCAGACCCTTACATTCAGGAGCACTTTTGCGATCTCCGGTATGTGACGCTTTACGGAGGAAAATGGAAAGTGACAGACGTGACGGTGGATTACCCGCGTCTGACCCTGACACTGGGAGGGCTGTACCATGGCAGTGAAGCTCAGTGAACGGCGAATGGCGCTGGACAAGTATCTGCGTGCCATCGTGAAGAAACGGTGCGGCAGTGAAAATGTCTACTATCAGCCGCCCGCAAATCTGCGGATGAAGTACCCCTGCATCTGCTACGAACTTTCCAAAATTCGCAACAGGGATGCGGACGACCGGGTATACCGGCAGACCTTTCATTACACCGTGACAGTGATCGACACAAAACCGGACAGCGAAATGACGGCGGCCATGGGCGAGCTTGCAAAGGCTTCTCATGACCGCCAATTTATTTCGGACAACTTATACCACGACGTATTCAGCGTGTGGTACTGACACCTATTTATAAAGGAGGATAAAACCTATGGCAAAAATCAAGTGGGATGAAGACGGCAAGCGCAAGTTCCATGCCGGTGTTTCGCATGGCGTGGTTTACCCCAAGGCAGATGGTGAAGGCTATGAGAACGGCGCAGGCTGGAACGGCCTGACCGGCGTGACCGAGAGCCCCAGCGGCGCAGAGCCCACCGACCTGTGGGCCGACAACATGAAGTATGCACGCCTGATCTCCGGCGAGGACTACAGCTTTACCATTGAGGCGTACATGTACCCCGAGGAGTTCGAGCCCTGCGACGGCCTGTCGACCCCGGTCAAGGGTGTGCGCATCTGCCAGCAGAAGCGCAAGGGCTTTGGCTTCAGCTGGCAGACCAAGGTGGGCACCGACGAGGACCCGGACAAGGGCTATATCATCCATGTGGTGTGGAACGCCACCGCAAAGCCTGCGGAAAAGACCCACGAGACCATGAACGACAGCCCGGATGCCGAGACCTTCAGCTGGGAGTGCGACACCGTTCCCGTGAACATTGCCGACCTCAAGCCTTCCGCTGTGGCTGAGTTCGACAGCACCGAGCTGACCGCAAAGCAGATGAAGGCTGTGGAAGACCTGCTGTACGGCACCGAGAGCGCCGAGGCAACTCTGCCCAGCCCGGACGAACTGCTGGCCGCTGTGAAGGCTGCTGTGTAAGCCCGGAAAAATTCAAAATGAAGTAAAGGAGAAACCATCATGGTTAAGAAAACCATTACCTACACTGACTACGACGGCACCGAACGCACCGAGGATTTCTACTTCAACCTGAGCGAAGCGGAGATCACCGAGATGCAGCTGAGCGTGGAGGGCGGCATGCGCGGCTACATTGAGAAGATCGTCGCCGCAAAGAGCCAGCTGGAGCTGGTGAAGCTGTTCAAGGACATTCTGCTGCGCAGCTACGGCAAGAAAAGCCTGGACGGCCGCCTGTTTGTGAAGAACGAGGCCAACACCGCCGAATTCGTGGCAAGCCCGGCCTACAGCATCATCTACATGGAGCTTGTGACCGACACGGCTGCCGCCACCAAGTTCGTGAACGGCCTGATCCCGGCAGGCGCGCAGAACCCCGCCATGGCTATGGCTGCAACCGCAAACGCACTGCCCGCACTGAATCAGGGTTGATAAGACCCGCCCCATACGGGGCAGAGGCTGACCGGGAATTTTCCGGTTAGCCTTTATTTTTTTGTCTGAGTACAGACACGCATTTGAAAAAACAGGGAGAGTGAAAACAATGCTGGAGATCAACATTCCCGGCAATGAACGCTGGGACGAGAAGGCCTGCGTATTTGTCTACGACAAGCCTGCGACCCTGCGGCTGGAACACAGCCTGCTCTCCCTGTCCAAATGGGAAAGCAAGTGGCACAAGCCGTTTCTGGACGAATCAAAGCCAAGGACGCAGGAGGAAACGCTGGACTATGTCCGGTGCATGACCCTGACACAGGGAGTGGACCCGGGCGTCTATTACCGGCTGACCCGGGAGAACATGGCTGCCATTCAACGATATATTCAGGATCCCATGACCGCCGCGACCTTTAAAGAGCGCAAAAGCGCAAAAAGGCGAGCGCGGTACCAGAGTGCAGAGACTTTTTATGCCGCCATGGCAAGCTACGGCATTCCGTTCAGCTGCGAAAAGTGGCATCTGAACCGGCTGCTGGCGCTGATCCGGGCCTGCGGCGAAGAAAACATGCCGCCCGAGAAGATGGGCAGGCGGGAGCAGGCCGCGCACATCCGGGCACTGAACGCTCAGCGGAGAGCGAAGATGCACTCGAGGGGGTGAGGACCCTCTCACCGCTCCGTCTGGCAAATGCCAGCGCGTCGCGGAGCTCTCCCAAAGGGCGAGCCATGCTTAGAGGAAGAAAAATAGGAGATTTTTTCATGTCAAAGGTGATCTCGATCCGGCAGAAAGGCGACTTTAAGAAAAGCCTGACCTTTTTCAGCCATGTGAAAAGCTGGAGCGTAAAGCCCATCCTGGAAAAATATGGGAAGCTTGGGGTGGAGCGGCTGTACGAAGCCACACCGAAAGCAACCGGAAAGACAGCGGCGAGCTGGAGCTACGAAATCAAAATGGACAAGACCGGGGCGACCCTTTGCTGGAAAAACGCGAACATCGTGGACGGCGTGCCGATCGCGGTCATTTTACAATACGGACACGGAACAAGAAACGGAGCCTATGTGCAGGGAGTGGACTACATCAACCCTGCGCTGGGTCCTGTTTTTTGTGCTCTGGCCGATGAACTGTGGAAGGAGGTAAAGAGCCTTTGAGTCAGGAAATTGACGAGCGCGTGGTAGAAATGCGGTTCGACAACGCGCAGTTCGAACGGAATACCCGGCAGAGCATCAAGACCCTGAACGCGCTGAACGAAAGCCTGAAGCTGGAAGGTGCCGAGAAAAGCTTTGAGAAAATTGAAGACGCATCGGCAAAAGTGGACTTTGACAAGATGCAGAGTGCACTGGAAAGCCTGAACAGCAAGTTCTCGGCGGTGGAAGTGATGGGCGTGACCGCATTGATGCGCATCACGAACCAGGCCATGGACACCGGAGAAAAGCTGGTAAAGAGCCTTTCCATCGACCAGGTGACCAGCGGCTGGAACAAATACGCCCAGAAGACTGCCAGCGTCCAGACCATCATGAACGCAACGGGCAAGAGCATCACGAAAGTGAACGGGTATCTTGAAAAGCTGATGTGGTTCTCGGACGAGACCAGCTACGGCTTCACGGACATGACGAGCGCCCTTTCGACCCTGACAGCCGCAGGCGGCGACATTGAGAAAATGATCCCGATGATCATGGGTATGGCAAACGCCACGGCCTATGCGGGCAAGGGCGCGGCCGAGTTCCAGCGGGTGATCTACAATCTGGCGCAGAGCTACGGCACCGGTGCCATCCAGCTGATCGACTGGAAAAGCGTGGAACAGGCAGGCGTGGCCAGCCAGCAGCTGAAACAGCTGCTCATCGACACCGGCGTGGAGCTTGGCAAGATCAAGAAAGGCGCTGTGACCACCGGCACCTTTGACAACAGCTTGCAGAAGAAGTGGGCCGACAAAGAAGTGATGGAGACCGCCTTTGGCAAGTATGCGGAGTTCAGCAACGCCGTGAAGGAGATGGTGGACGCGAACCCCGGAATGCTGGCGACGCAGGCCATTGAAGCACTGGCTGACCAGTACGACGAAGTATCGGTGAAGGCATTCAAAGCCGCGCAGGAAGCAAAGAGCTTTTCCGAAGCGGTGGACGCAACGAAGGACGCCGTGAGTTCCGGCTGGATGGAGACCTTTGACATCCTGTTCGGCAACTATGAGGAGGCAAAGGGCTTCTGGAGCGACCTGGCGGAAGAATTCTGGACCATGTTCGCAGGCGGCGCGGCAGGGCGGAACAACTGGCTGAAAAGCGCCTTTGACTCCGGCCTTGACCAGCTGCTGGGGACGGACGGATTCGGAAACGCGGGCGACAACTACACACAGCTGCTGGAAAAGAGCCTTGTGAAGACGGGACTGTTGACACAGGATGCCATTGACGACGCCGGAAGCTTCCAGAAGGCTTTGGAAGAAAGCGGCGTGACGGCACAGCAGCTGGAGAGCGTGATCGACGACTCGGCGGACGGCTATGCAAAGCTGTTGGAGCTGAGCGACGCAGAACTGAAAAAGAACAACCTCAGCCGGGAAGGCGTGAAGAAGCTGGCTGACGCTTACGCCGCGATGGCGGAGAAAATTCAAAATGGAAGCGTCGATCTGGACGAATTCTCGGGCAAGATGAACCAGCTTTCGGGCCGGGAGCACTTTTTTAACGGGATCCTGAACATTCTGGACGGCGTCAACAGCGTGCTGGAGCCCATCCGCGGGGCGTTTGGCGAGGTGTTCATGACCGACGGCAGCCCGCTGTACAATTTTTTGAAGGGGTTTGACGAGCTGACCGGGAAAATGCAGCTGAGCGAAGCCGCGGCGCAGAAAGTGCAGAAGGTCTTTAAGGGATTTTTCAGCGTGCTGAACATCGGATTCAAGGCGGTGAAGGTAACGGTGAAGACGGCCTTTGCGATCCTTGAAAAAGTGCTGAACATCCTGAGCCCGGTGACCGACCTGCTGCTGGGCATCGGCTCCCGGATCGGCGAAGTGCTGGCCTGGGCAGACCAGAGCATGGGAAAGGCGGAGAGCCTGACCGATGTGCTGGCGATTCTGGTGGGTGGCAACAATTTTTCCACCAGCGTATCCACCATGTGCCTGTTGATCTGTCTGCAGATATTATTTCTGATCTGCCGTAAAGATGCTTTCCGCCGGACCTGGATCGTGACACTGTTAGAGACACTCAGCGTATTGATGTGTGTGACTTCTCCGCTGACAGCCACCAGACTCAACGGCAATTTTGGCGGCAGCACAGCCACTTCCCCGCTGATGGCCATCTGGCTGTCCCTGGAGAGAACTTTTCTGAATATTATCAGCTGGACGAATCTGAAGGTTCTGCTGTTACTGGTTCTGCTGATCCCTTTCTTCTGGAAAGCGGTCAGAAAAATGAACTATGAGTTTCGCTTCCCCGGCCTGTTTACTGCGCTGACCTTCGGAGTATACGCCTCCCAGGCTACTGCAACGATCTACGTGGACGGCACCATGGGCGGCGGCAGGCAGGGAGCTATCCTGTGGTATTTCTATGTGCTGTGGATGGTGGCCAATGTACTGTACTGGTGTGGCTGGATCGCAAAGCGGGTTCTGAAAGCGGAAAAGAGCGAAAAGGCAGACCTGTTGGCACAGAAATACCTCCTGCGTTATTTTGCAGTGACGGGGGCACTTCTGGCAGCAGTCGTTCTGTTCGGTAATGTCCAGAGCACCACCAGTTACCGTGCCTACCGCATGTGGAGAAACGGCTGGGCACAGGCCTACGGCGCCGGCTGGGAAGAGCGGATCACGGTGCTGAAGGACGATTCCGTGAAAAATCCGGTGTTCCGACCGCTGAATTATGTGGAACTGCTCATGTATACCGATCTGCAGCCCGAGAATGGCTATGTGTGGGTAAATACGGCCTGCGCGGAGTATTATGGGAAGGAATCTGTGACGGTGGTAACCGGGATGGCGGGAGAATAATTGCAGGATATTATGGAGAGCTGCTTTTCTTCCAGACAACAGGTGAACAATTACCTGATCTGGGCAATCCGGATGATCAACAGTCCGGTAAGTACAATAGCAAAGATACTTCTTGAAGATGAGGGACTTCGAAATATAGTAGAAGAGAAAAGCAAAAACACTCAGGACTTTTACACGCGTTTTTTCTCCGGGGTGCGAAAAAATAAGGAATCCGGAGACAACCTTGGGGAAGAAATGCTTGCGGTATGCCTGCATGTTCTTGTGAAATTGCCGGAAGAAGAGGGAAAATTTTGCGTAATTACAGATGATAAAGGCGCCGCAGGTAAAATAGATGCCTCTTTCAGACGGGTGAACCGGAGATACCGGGGAAAACGCGTTATTCTGTTCAGCACCCCTAAACTGGTACAGGCATTATACAATGAAGGGATTGCAGCAGAAGCAGAGGAATTACTGCCAATATTGCATGCCGGCAACAATGGGATCATCAAAATCCTTGGAGCTGAAATCTACGATATAGACAATCGGGAGATTACATTGGACTGTGCAGATACGGCCCGGAAAATAGTGGAGAAGAAGATACATATTGCGTTGTAGGGAAGGCATCGGTGGAATATCGGTGCCTTTTGTGACAAAGGGGTATATACATGCAGATCAGTGACAAAATTAAAATTACCATGTTACCTGCAAAAGCCGGAGACTGTATTTTGATTGAATTTCTTAAGGAAAATTATCATATACTGATAGATTGTGGATGATCAGTTTTCCGTTACACTTGACCGGATTTTCGCCGGCAATGCGCTCTACCGGT
>ERZ772872.268-NODE-268-length-53759-cov-14.022698_pt1 | contig 53759 bp, 43 predicted proteins | sample MGYA00512132_ERZ772872 | MGnify/ENA primary metagenome ERZ772872 (study PRJEB29015, sample SAMEA2737724) | human gut metagenome | biome: human gut; feature: human-associated habitat; material: faeces | place: China | collected 2012 ...
CCCAAAAGATATGAAGATAAGAGCAATTATTTTATCTGCCCTGATACTTTGCGGCATCTCGGCGGTTATTATGTATAGCCGGGCCGCCCAGCCTCAACAAAAAAGTTCTGTTATCACGCAAGCTATAAACGATAAGAATACCCCTATGGTGATCAAGAATCTTATCCTTAAAATGAAAGAACAGATGGAGGTAAACGATGATCAGTTCCCGGAACTGATCAAGGAGGTGGAGAATTACACCAACAGCCTAGCCGACTCGGCTTCCGTGGCGGTATTACATTCCATGCTGGCGGAGATGTATCAGAACTACTACCAGCGGAACCAGTGGACCATCAACCAACGCACCCAATTAAGCGGTTATATCCCGGAGGATATCCGGGTATGGACTTCCAACTTATTCACGGATAAGATCAAGGAAGAGATCGATTTATCATTGCGACCTACGGCCTTATTGCAAAATACGCCTGTCAGCAAGTTCAAGGATATTCTGGAGATCGGAAAGGACTCGCAAACCCTGCGTCCGACCCTCTATGAGTTCCTTGCCTTCCGGGCACTGGACATCCAACCGACCGTACAGATCTATAAAGACTTGATCGCCTTTCAAAATAAGGAGCCGAATATGAAATCGGTCCTCCTTACGGAATTGGATTACCTACGATTCCTTTACGGGGATAAAAGGGATAAAGAGTCTTTCGAGGCTTACATGAACGCATTGGATGAGCTTTACAGGAACTTAGCTTCTCAAAACTATGCCACCGAGATCTTAATCGCTAAATTGGATTTGGTTAGCGGCAGTATGTTTCGTTACGTCTCTACCCAATGGGATTCTATCAAAGCGGAAGAGGTGAAACTATGCGAGGAGGGTATCAAGCGGTATTCCGGTTACCCTCGCACGTGACCGGCGTGCTGACCGCCGCCTGCAAGCGGCTGACCGGGCGCGAGGCGCTGGTCGTGAATTACACGCTGGACACCGGGCTGACCTTCGCCGTGGACGAGCCCGCCAAGGTGGGCCGGGACCGCATCGCCGATGCCGCTGCGGCAGCGGAGCACTATCCCCTGCCCTGCATGACCGTGGATTTAGGCACGGCGACGACATACAACGTTATATCGGACAAAAAGGTGTTTCTGGGCGGGTTCATCGTGCCCGGCGTGCAGACGAGTCTGCGGGCCATCAGCGCGGGCACGGCGCAGCTGCCGCCCATCGCGCCCGAGCCGCCGGAGCATCTGATTGGCGCGAACACCGTCGCCGCGCTGAACAACGGGGCCATGTTCGGCACCGCCGCCATGCTGGACGGGTTAGCGGACCGCGTTGAGGCCGAGTTGGGCCAGCCGCTGACCGTGGTCGCCACCGGCGGGTTAGCGCCGTACATTATGCCTTGCTGCAAGCGGAAGATCATCTATGACGCTGATTTGCTGTTCAAGGGGCTGGCACTGATCTGGGATAGGAACGGGAAATGAGACTGCGGTTCAGAGGAGGAGTTTATTCTTCCCGTGATGTCTGCGGTTGCGGAGGGTGCCCGGGCGGATATGGAATCCGCCCCTACGGGCTGTGGGATGCCTTTATACATCCCATGGGCGCTTGATGCGACGGAAACGGCCACGGGTCGTCGGGGACGCCGACCTCTTCGGAGTTGCTGCCTGCCTATCCACTGGTTTGTAGGGGCCGCACATGTGCGGCCCGCGGCTGTACGGAGGCGCTCGTTTGCGGGCAGCCGCCGGGCCGGGCATGCCCGGCCCCTACCGCACGATAATATTAAAAAAGCACAAAAAGCCGCAGCTATGCGTTTTCTGCACAGCTGCGGCTTTATTTACACTCTTTTATGCGCTCACATATCCGGCGTCACGGGCACGGCACCGTAGTTGCGGATGTTCAGGACGTGGCAGCTGCCTTCGCCGAAGCAGCCGTCGATGGCGGCCTTGTAGGCGTCCAGCAGGTCAACGGGCACAAACGCCTGAATGGTGCCGGCAAAGCCGCCGCCCTGCAGACGCCACGCGCCGCGGCCATTCAGCACGCGCTGGCTCAGGGCCAGGGCCACAGGCACGCCCTGCTCCTTCGGGTTCTTGATGCTGTAGGCGTTCTGGTTGAACTCAAAGCTGGAGTGACCGCCCTCGATAATCAGGCGCAGGAACGTTTCAAAATCGTCCTCGCGCACGGCGTCGCAGAGCTGGGCGGCGCGGCGGCAGTCGTTGTAGAAGTGCATCGCACGCACGACGGCGCGGTCCCCCACGGCCTTGCGCAGTTTGGGCAGAGCCTTGTAGAACTCGTCCTCATCGACCTCGCGCAGGACCTTTTTGCCGAACTGCTCGGCCACACTCTCCATCTCCCGGCGGATGGCGGCATAGTCGTCGGTCAGGTCGGCGTGGCTGCCCTTCGTATCGCTGATGCACATGACAAAGCCGTGCTTCGCCAGGTCGATGGCCGTCTGGCCGACCACCGGGTGGGCCGGGTCCTTGAAGTCGATGGTGATAACGCCGCCGACGGCGCAGGCGGTCTGGTCCATCAGACCGCAGGGCTTGCCGAAGAACACATTCTCGGCATACTGGCCGATCTGGGCGATCTTGACCTGATTGAACTTCTCCATGTCATTGTTGTTGTACTCGCCGCGCAGGATGGCACCGATGCAGACCTCAAAGGCTGCGGAGCTGGACAGACCGGAGCCGCGCAGCACGTTGCTGGTGGTGTAGCAGTCAAAGCCGCCCACCTTGCCGCCCGCATCCACGATGCCCTTGGCGACGCCGCGGATCAGGGAAGCGGAGTGCTCGGCCTCGCGCGGCTGCGGGACGAGGTTGGTGACATCGACATCGTCAATTTTGTCAAAGCCCAGGGACTTGACGCGGATGACATTTTCCTCATTCGGGGAGACGACGGCCACCATATCCAGGTTGACAGAGCCTGCCAGCACCACGCCGTTGTTGTGGTCGGTGTGGTTGCCGCCGATCTCGGTGCGGCCCGGGGCGGAATAGAGGCGCACCGTGCGGTTGGTGCCGTATTTCTTTTCAAATTCGTCGATCAGGTCGGTATAGCGCTTGCGCTGCTCCTGCACGGCGTCTGCACCGTACAGCTTGGCAAAGGCGGCGTCGTATTCGCCCTGTGCGATCTGCTGTTTGAGTTCAATGGTATTTGCCATGATTCCACTCACCTTTCCTGTCGGGCGGCTCTTTTCGTAGATATGCACAAATTGAGCCTTATGTTTTTAGGCAGACAGCCAAAGGAGCGGCTCTCTGCGGGTTTCTTGTTTTCAGTATAGCAAATCCTGCAAAAAAAGCAAACATTTTTTCCGCCTCTTTTATGGACTTTTGATGAATAGCTTGGTATAATGAAAATATCACACGAGCGAGGTGCCGCCATGACCATCAATGAGATGAAGCAATCCTACAAGCAGAGCTACACCGACAACGTCGAGCTCTCGATTTTTAACTGCGGGCATGAATACTGCCAGCCGGGCCATACTTGGGGCCCCGGCGTGCGCGACCACTACCTGATTCATCTGGTGGTGGCGGGCAAGGGTGTGTATCAGGTCAACGGGGCCTCGCACACGCTGCAGGAGGGCGATCTGTTCCTGGCCAAGCCAAACCAACTCATCACCTACGCCGCCGACGAGACCGACCCGTGGGAGTACTACTGGGTCGGCTTCAACGGCGCGTGCGCCAACAAGCTGGTGCAGCAGACGCCGTTCTCCGACGCGCACCCTGTACACCACTGCAAGGACCCGCAGACCGTGCGGGAGGCGCTGTACAACATCTACCTCTCCCGCGGGCCGGAGCCGCAGTGCGAGGCCCTGATGACGGGCTATCTGTATATCTTTATGGCGCACCTGATGAAGGAGGCCCGCGAGGCGATGCCCAACGTTGGCTCGTCCAGCAGCCAGTACGTGCTGGCCGCCATCAAGTATATCCAGTTCAACTACTCGCATGATATTTCGGTGGACGATATTGCCAAGGCCGTCGGCGTCAGCCGCAGCCACCTGTACCGCGTGTTCATGTCGAACGTCGGGCAGAGCCCCATTGACTACCTGACAAGCTACCGCATCAGCGAGGCGTGCAGCCTGCTGAAGAATTCCAGCCTGTCGATTGCGGAAATCGCCGTATCTGTGGGCTTTTTTGACCAGTTCTATTTTTCCCGCGTGTTCAAAAAGGTCAAGGGCGTTCCGCCGAGCAAGTACCTGGCCACGCTGGAGAAGGAGGGTCCTGCCGCACCGCAGGCCATCAACCCGTAACATTTCCCGCACTATTTATAAGGAGCAGACATGCCTTTTACGAAAAATCAGATCATTACTCTGGAGATTGAAGCGCTCTCCAATGACGGAAACGGCGTGGCCCACAAAGACGGTCAGGCCGTTTTTGTGCCGCTGACCGCCCCCGGCGACGTGGCGGAGGTGCGCATTGTCAAGCTGATGAAAACCTATGCCTTTGGCCGTGTGGAGAAGCTGTTGACCGCCGGGCCGGGCCGCGTCAGGCAGGACTGCCCGGTGGCCGGCCCCTGCGGCGGCTGCGGGCTGCGGCATATCAGCTATGAGGCCGAGTGCGCCGCCAAGACCCAGTTTGTACGGGACGCCTTTGCGCGGCTGGGCAAGCTGGACGTACCGGTGCCGGACGTGCTGGGCGCACCCGACACGAACCGCTACCGCAACAAGGTCCAGCTGCCCGTGGGCACCGACGAGAACGGGCATATTGTGACCGGCTTTTTTGCCGGGCGCAGCCACCGCATTGTGGCCTGCACCGACTGCAAGCTGCAGCCCGCGTGGATGAACGAGCTGGCCGCCCGCGCCTGTGCGCTGCTGGAGGAGAACGGCATCACTGCCTACAACGAGGAGACCCACACGGGCCGCGTGCGCCATTTGTACATGCGTCAAGGCTGGCACAGCGGGCAGCGGCTTTTGTGCTTTGTGGTAAACGGCAACGGTCTGCCGAACGAGGCGGAAATTTGCGCCACACTGCAAAAAGAGTTTGCTTTAACGACAATTTTGGTCAACCGCAACAGTGAGCGGACGAACGTTATTTTGGGCCGCAGGACCCGCACCGTGCTGGGCCCCGGCGTCATTGAGGACACGCTGGCCGGTGTGCCGCTGCGGATGGGTGTGCATGAATTTTACCAGGTCAACACCCCTGCCGCCGAGGTGCTCTACGCCAAGGCGCGGGAGTACGCCGGGCTGAAGCCGGACGATTTTTTGCTGGACCTGTACTGCGGCATGGGCACGATCGGGCTTTCGATGCTGGCGGACTGCAAGCGCTTAGTCGGCGTTGAGGTCGTGCCGCAGGCTGTCGAGGGCGCGAAGGAGACCGCCGCGCGGCTGGGACTGGACGCGGACAGAGCGGACTTCCGCTGTCAGGATGCCGGTGCAGCCGCCGCCCAGCTCGCCGCCGAGGGTGCGCGTCCCGACGTGATCGTCGTAGACCCGCCCCGCAAGGGCTGCGACGAGGCGACCCTGACCGCCATTGCCGAGATGGCCCCGCGGACCGTGGTCATGGTCAGCTGCAACGCCGCAACAGCGGCAAGGGATGCCAAGTGGCTGACCGAGCACGGATATAAAGCCGTGGAGGTCCAGCCGGTGGATCTGTTCCCGAGGACGAAGCACGTGGAGTGCGTGGTGAAACTGACGCGCGGATAAAAGAAGTGGAGATGTAAAATGGCGATACCTAAGTACAACGAACTATATGACCCCTTCCTTACCGCAATCAGCGATGGAAAAATTCATACCGCTAAAGAAGTTGCCTCTACTGTAGCAAATATTCTTCAGCTTTCCCCGGAAGATTTAGCTGAGCAGTTGCCGAGCCAGCGGCAGACTACGTTTGCCAATCGGTTGAATTGGGCAAAGACCTATCTAAAAAAGGCCGGACTTGTAGATTCACCCAAACGAGGCACCTACATCATCACTACAGCCGGGAGCACACTTCTTCACAGTGACGTCGCCATCACAAACGAATTTTTGGAGAGCAATTATCCATCTTTCGCTGCGTTCGTAAACAGGACTGACGATGTAGATACCGCAAACGACACTGCAAGCATCACACCATCTGATACGCAAACTCCCGAAGAGCAGATGGATGCCCTTCACAAAACAATCAATGATACTCTGGCTGATGACCTGCTTGCCGAAATCATGCAGCAGACGCCTGTATTTTTTGAGCAATTGGTCGTTGACTTGATGAAAGCCATGGATTACGGCGATGGCTTCAAGACAAAATCCAGTGGTGACGACGGCATTGACGGTGTTATACATGAGGACAAACTCGGCTTCAATCTGATTTACATCCAGGCTAAACGTTGGAACCCCGATGTTACCATCGGCAAGCCGGAGATTCAAAAATTTTTCGGTGCCATGATGGGCCCGCCCCGTGTGGAAAAAGGACTTTTCATTACAACTGCTAAATTTTCCAAGGGAGCCAAAGAGTACGCCGATGCACAGCATATTATTCTAGTCGACGGGCAAAAGCTCACTTCCTTGATGATTGAGTGCGGCTTGGGCGTGTCTGTGCAGAAGGTGTACCAAATCAAGCGCATTGACAGTGATTATTTCTCTGATTCACTTTAAACCCACTTTTGTTCAAACTCTATTCCCCGCTTGTTCACGATTTGCCCATATTTGTGTGCCATAATAGTACGATGAAAACAATGCGGCTTTGCCGCAAAAAGGTGGTTTTTACATGAAAGGCTGGTTTCAGCGGTTTATGGCGGGCCGATATGGGTTCGACCAGTTCGGCGGTTTCCTGTGTATTTCGTCGCTTATCCTTATTGTCATCGGCGCGTGGGTGTCGCCGGTGCTGTACTGGCTGGGGCTGGCGGCCATCGTCTACAGCTATTTCCGCATTTTGAGCCGCAACACCCGCAAGCGGTACAGCGAAAACCTCAAATATCTCTCCTACCAGAACCGCGTTACCACGTGGTTTGGCAAGCAGCAGGTGCGGTTCAAGCAGCGCAAGGACTATCACTATTACCGCTGCCCCCAGTGTGGCCAGCAGCTGCGCGTGCCCCGTGGGCGCGGCAAGATCAGCATCACCTGCCCGAAGTGCGGCCATCAGTTCATCAAAAAGAGTTGACGCGCGATGTTCGGATATGTTACGCTTTACCGTAAGGGCCTGGCAGACGCCGAGATGGACCGCTACCAGGCTTACTACTGCGGGCTGTGCCGGACGCTGGGCCGCCGCTACGGACGCACCGGACAGTTGGCATTAAGCTATGACATGGCGTTTGTCGCCATTCTGCTGACAGCACTGTATGACACGCCCACAGCCTTTTCCGAGGGCCGCTGCGTGCCCCACCCACTGAAAAAACGCCCCCGCGCGGACAACGAGCTGCTGGACTACGCCGCCGACATGACCGCCGCGCTGGCATACTACAACTTTCTCGATGACTGGCAGGACGATCACCGCCGCGCCAGTCTGGCGCAGGCGCAAAAGCTGGAGCCAAGCCTGCCTGCCCTGCGGGAGCGCTGGCCGCGCCAGCTGCAGACCATGGCCGCACAGCTGGACAGGCTGAACGCGCTGGAAAGCGCCGGCAGCCACGATTTGGACGCGCTGTGCAACGCCTTTGGCGCACTGCTGGGCGAGGTGTTCGCCTGCCGCGACGACATCTGGGCCCCGGCGCTGCGCGGCATGGGCAATGGGCTGGGGGCGTTCATCTACCTGATGGACGCCTACGACGATCTGGAAAAGGACAGCCGCCGCGGGCAGTTCAACGCCCTACGGCAGCTGGCGGACGAGCTGCCGCCCGCCGCCTATGAGCAGCGCTGCCACGAGCTTTTGACCCAGCAGATGGGCCGCTGTGCACAGCAGTTTGAGATGCTGCCGATTTTAAAGGACACCCCGGAGGGGAAGCTATTGTACAACACGATCTATTCCGGCGTGTGGAGCAAATACGCGCTGGTACGCAAGCACAGGGAGGCAAAGCGCCATGACTGATCCATACAGTGTATTGGGCATCACCCCCAGTGCCGACGACGAAACGATTAAAAAAGCCTACCGCAAAAAATGCAAGGAGTACCACCCCGACCTGCACCCCGATGACCCGTCGGCGGAGGAGCACTTTAAAGAGGTACAGGCCGCTTACAGCGAGATCATGCGCATCAAGCAGGGCGGCGGGGCGTCTTACAGTGCTGGCGGGCAGCGCTATGGCAGCAGCCAGAGCGGCTACAGCCAGCAGTATCAGGATCCGTTCAGCGGGGCCGGGTTCGGCTTTGGACCGTTCGGGTTTGGGTATTACAGCACAAGCGGCTCGTCCGGGCGGCAGAGCTACGGCAGCGCTGCCGGTGACCCAGAGCTGCGTGCCGCGGCAAACTACATCCGCAGCGGCTTCTATGAGGAGGCCATGAACACGCTGAACGGCATCCCCACTGCCAACCGCACGGCCCAGTGGCACTACTACGCCGCGCTGGCCAATCAGGGGCTTGGCAACAACATCCGCGCGCAGGAGGAGGCCCGGACGGCGGTCTCGATGGAGCCGAACAACTACGCTTATCAAAACCTGCTGGATCAGCTGCAAAGCCCGGGCCGCAGCTACACAAGCTACCAGCAGCCCTACGCCCAGCCCAGCGGCAGCCCGGGGTCTTTCTGTCTGTCGTTCTGGATGTATTTATTGGTGTGCAATATTTTGAGCTGGTGCTGCTGCGGCGGCAGAGGCGGATTCTTTATCTGCTGATTTACACGTAGGGGCCGGGCATGCCCGGCCCGCGGCTTTCCCGCAGATGGGCGGTTATCTTCAGGCTGCGGGCCGCATATGTGCGGCCCCTACAAAGCAATATAGGAAAAGCGCTGTGACTGTTTGAAAAGGTCACAGCGCTTTTGTTGTTGTTCGGTTACAGCATCCTGTCCAAAAGCGGCATTAAAATTTCTATGTTTTGACAAAACTGCGGGTAGAAGTCGTCGCCGAGCTCGTAGTCGTAGTAGAGGGCACGCTCCATGCGCCTGACAGCGGCGGAGAAGCGGGGGTTATCCGTGCCGCCCGCGGCCTGTAACCGGTGGGAAAGCTGCGTGCAGACGATGGCCCAGCGGGCATCCACCCCCGCGCGAGCCAGCACGGCGGAATCCTGCAGATAGTCCTGCAGCGTCCGTGCCTCCCCTGCCCGTGCACCGCAAAGCGGCGTCTGGACGTAATATTCCGTCTGCGCTGTCACCGTGTCGATGCTCTGCCCCAGCGGGTAGAGCGCACAGGCCAGCGGGCGCGCGGCGTGGATGGTGCAGGCGCTGCCCTCAAAAAAGCGGCAGTTGCCGGTTTTGGGGTCCGGCGTCAGGCGCAGGGCAGGCAGGCAGCTTTCAGGCGCAAGGTAGCTTTTGCAGAACGCCGCCGCCACGATACGGGGCGGCAAGCTAAGCCGCCGCGCAATGCGGTAAAGGTCATACCCCGACAGCACCAGATCGCGCCTCTGGCGGCAGCAGTCGCCGCAGCCCGCACAGGCAAAGTCAAAGCGGTCCCCTGCCGCCAGCCGCGGGCAGTCGTCCCAGTGTTCGCCGCAGCGGCCCGGCTCAACGGCTGGCATCACAGCTGCACCTCACCGGCGTAGGGCTGGCCGTGGGCATAGGCATCCAGCGCCTCAAACGGGCTCTGCACCATGCTGGCGACATTGACGTCGGTGTAAAACGCCGTGTGCGGGCTGACGATGACATTGGGATAGCTGCGCAGCAGGTTCAGTTCGCGGTTCGGGATGGCCTGCCCCATGCGGTTGTAATAGTAAATACCGGTCTCATCCTCAATGACGTCGAGGCCCGCACCACCGATCTTACCGCTTTCCAGCCCGGCGATCAGCGCGTCGGGGTCAATGAGCGTGCCCCGCGCCGTGTTGACGAGCAGCACGCCGTCTTTCATTTTTGCAAGGGCGCCGGCGTTGATGAGGTGGTGGTTTTCCGCTGTGGCATTCGTGTGCAGCGTGATAATGTCACTTTGCGCGTAAAGCTCGTCCAGCGTGACGTAGTCGACGTACTGCCTGACCGCGTCGTTCGGGTAGAGGTCGTAGGCCAAAATCTTGCAGCCGAAGCCGCTCAGGTGACGGATGACCGTCTGGCCGATCTTGCCCGTACCGATGACACCCACCGTGCAGCCGGAAATATCGCGGCCCATCTTGCCGGGCAGCGAGTAGTCCTGCACGTTGGCGCGCAGCATGATTTCGTTCATGCGGCGGGTACACATCAGCATGAGCATGATCGTATAGTTGGCCACGCCGTCCGGCGGATAGTGGCTGTGGCTGATGCGCAGACCCAGCTTTTTGGCGGTGTCCAGCGGGATATGATCATAGCCGATGCTGCGGCAGGGCAGATATTTGACGCCCATTTCAGCCCATGTCTGCAAATATTCAGGGCGTATCTCGCAGGGGTTCGTGCTGACGGCGTCGCAGCCCTCGGCCAGATGCAGGTTATCCGGGCGCGGCACGTCGGGCGTGCCGGTGTAGTCGATGCCGTAGCGGGCTTTGTAGGGCTCGCAGTATTGCTGCTCATCAAAGGGGCGCAGCGCGTAAAACATGATTTTCATGCTTTGTCATCTCCTGTTACAGGTGAAAATCAAAGGTTTCGGCCAGCCAGTCCGTGCAGAGGGCCACCCAGGCGCTGTTGTGTTTGTTGGGGGTGTTGACCTCCCGCGTGCAGGTGCTTGTGCCGTGGCCGTCGTGGGCGAAAAGATGCAGCTCCAGCGGGACCTTATGGGCTGTCAGCGCACCGGCAAGCATCAAAGAGTTCTGCACGGGGACGGACGGGTCCTCCACCGTATGCCAGACGAAGAAGGGCGGCAGACCGTCGCGGACCTGGTTTTCCAGGCTCATTGTGGCGCGCAGGTCGGCGTCATCGCCGCAGAGGTTGACAATGGAGCCATCGTGGCGGTATTCCCCCGCCGTGATGACCGGATAGCCCAGCACAACGGCATCGGGGCGGGCCTCGGTGCCGTGGATGCCAAGGGCGGTCTGCACAGGCTCGGCGTCCCACAGGATGGCCGTGGACGCCGCCAGATGGCCGCCCGCCGAGAAGCCGCAGATGGCGATTTTCGCCGGGTCGGTGCCGAACTGCTCTGCATTGCGGCGGATATGCAGGATCGCCCCGGCAGCGTCGATCAGCGGCTGCCAACGCAGCGCGGGCACGGACTCGTCACTTCGGCAGGTGTAATAGAGGGTAAAGACATTGTAGCCAGCCTGCAGAAACTGCATGGCAACGGGGTCGGCCTCGCGCCTGCTGCACCAGGCGTAGCCGCCGCCCGGCAGGATGAGAATGGCCGGACGGGTGTTGAAGGCAGGCATCTCGACGGTCCTATCGCGCAGATACCCGATGAGCTGTGCGCCGCCGGGGAGAGTGTGAGTGTATATTTGCATGATGGATTCCTCTTTCTATGGTATTTCTATGGTAAGGGATCGCTTTTTGTCGGCAGGGCGTAGGGGCCGCCTATATGCGGCCCGCAGCTGTACGCAGGCAGACATTCACAGGCAAGCCCGCGGGCCGGGCATGCCCGGCCCCTGCCGCGCTGTTTAACAGAATATCTTTATACATTGTTAGCATACCGCAAATTTCCACGTTTGAAAAGCCCTGAATTTAAATTTTTTGTTAAAATACTGCGCAAGGGTTGCACTTTATTAAAAAGAGTGCTAAACTAACTTTAGCAGTTGAAATAAACGAGTGCTAATTTCATTTGTATAAAGTGAGGTTTTCTACCATGGCTATGCGTCAGTTTAAGGCCGAGAGCAAAAAGCTGCTTGACCTGATGATCAATTCTATCTATACAAACCGCGAGATCTTCCTGCGTGAGCTGATCTCCAACGCATCGGACGCCTGCGACAAGCGCTACTTCAAGAGCCTGACCGACACGTCCGTCGGCATCACGAAGGACGACCTGAAAATCCACATCCAGCCCGACAAGGACAGCCGCACGCTGACCATCACCGATAACGGCATCGGCATGACGAAGGAGGAGCTGGAGAAGAACCTCGGCACGATTGCCAGGTCCGGCTCCCTTGACTTCAAGACCGAGAACCAGAGCGATAACATCGACATCATCGGTCAGTTCGGCGTCGGCTTCTATTCCGCGTTCATGGTGGCCAAAAAGGTCACCGTCATCTCCCGCGCACAGGGCGCTGACACGGCCTGGAAGTGGGAGTCCACCGGCGTCGAGGGCTACACCCTGACCGAGGCTGACAAGGAGGACGTCGGCACCGAGATCATTCTGGTGCTGAAGGACGACACCGATACCGACAAGTACAGCGAGTACCTCGAGGATTACGAGCTTGCAAACCTCGTCAAGAAGTACAGCGACTATATCCGCTTCCCCATCACGATGTACCGCGAGAAATCCCGCCAGAAGCCGAAGCCGGAGGACGCGGGCGACGACTACAAGCCCGAGTACGAGACCTACACCGAGCTGGAAACGCTGAACAGCATGGTGCCCATCTGGAAGCGCCCGAAGAACGAGGTCAAGGACGAGGACTACAACGAGTTCTACAAGAACAAGTTCATGGACTACACCGACCCGCTGCGCGTCATCACCAGCCGCACTGAGGGTACGGCGACCTACACCGCGCTGCTGTTCATCCCCGGCTCGACCCCGTACGACTACTACACCAAGGAGTACGAGAAGGGTCTGGCGCTGTATGCCTCCGGCGTTATGATCATGGAGAAGTGTGCCGACCTGCTGCCGGATTATTTCAGCTTTGTGAAGGGTGTTGTGGACAGCGAGGATCTGAGTCTGAACATCAGCCGTGAGACGCTGCAGAAGGACAACCAGCTCAAGCTGATGCGCAATTCTCTGGAAAAGAAGATCAAGAACGAGCTGCACGCGATGCTCGTCAATGACCGCGAGAAGTATGAGACCTTCTGGAAGAACTTTGGCCGCCAGATCAAGTTCGGCATCTACGGCGACTACGGCATGCACAAGGATCTGCTGGGCGACCTGCTGATGTTCTACTCCGCCAAGGAGAAAAAGCTCGTCACGCTGGACGAGTACGTCGAGAAGATGCCCGACGATCAGAAGTGCATCTACTTTGCCGCCGGTGACGACACGGACCGTCTGGGCAAGCTGCCCAACGCCCAGCTGGTGCTGAGCAAGGGCTACGACCTGCTGCTCTGCACCGAGGATGTGGATGAGTTCTGCCTGCAGATGATGCGCGACTACAAGGAGAAGGAGTTTAAGAACATCAACTCCGGTGACCTGGGTCTGGAGACCGAGGACGAGAAGAAGGCCGCCGAGGCTGCCGAGACCGAGAACAAGGACCTGTTTGAGGAAATCAAGAAGGACCTGAACGGCAAGGTCAAGGAGGTCAAGGTCAATCCGACCCTGCAGGAACACCCCGTCACCCTGTCTGCCGAGGGCGGTATCTCGATGGAGATGGAGAAGGTACTGCGCCGCATGCCCAACGCAGAGGGCGTCGAGAGCACGAAGGTGCTGGAGCTGAACCCGAACCACACGGTCTTTGCCGCCCTGAAGGCTGCCCACGCCGCGGGCGACACCGACAAGGTCGCCAAGTACGCCGAGCTGCTCTATGACCAGGCACTGCTGATCGCCGGTCTGCCCATTGAGGACCCCGTTGCCTATGCACAGCTGGTGTGTGGGCTGATGCAGTAAAATCAGAATAACAGCCGCCCGCCCAGGTACGATGCCTGAGCGGGCGGCTGTTTTTTGATGGGGTTGTAGGGGCGGGCATTGTTCGACCACGGCAGCACGGACTTTCCGAGTCGATGCAGGCGCCGTCCCTATGTGTAGGGGCGGATTCCATATCCGCCCAGGAAAGCTTCCGCCACCGCAAACGGGCACGGGCTTATATAGAATGCGCCCCTACGGAGTTATGCCGCAGGGGCGCAATTTTCGTTTTTTACACAAACGGATTGTAAAACCGTCCAAACCTGATCGTCACGGTCAGACTGATGAGCAGCAGCACGACGCCGACTGCCAGCGCGATAAAATCGCGGCGGGCAAAGGGGCGGCGGGTGTACCAGGTGCGCTTGTCATGCTTGCCGAAGCCGCGCAGCTCCATGGCGTTGGAGATCGTGTCGATGCGGTTCAAGCTCGTCAGAATCAGCGGCAGCAGGATGCTGACCGAATTCTTCAGGCGCTTGAAGAACGGCTCGCTGCGGCCCAGCTCGACGCCGCGGGCCTGCTGTGCCTGGCTGATGCTGTGGTAATCGCGCTGAATATCCGGAATGTACCGCAGCGCAATGGCGACGGAATAGCCGACCTTGTATGAGATGCCGATGCTGTTCAGGCTGGCGGCGAACTCACTGGGGTTCGTGGCCGAGATGAACAGAATGGCCACCGGCAGCGCGACAAAATACTTCAGCGAGATGTTGAACATATAGAACAGCTGCTCGGCGGTCAGGTCGTACCGCCAGAACAGGTGGCAAAGCACCGTGCGGGTGCCGTAGAGCGCCGTGCCCTGGTTCGGGTCGAACAGGAAGATGAACAGGTCGTTCAGCGCGAGGAACACCAGCATAAAGACCAGCATGAAACGAACCTCGCGCAGCTTGATGTGGCTGAGCCTGAACACCGCAAAGCTGACGGCCATCAGCCCCAACAGCACCCAGGTGTTGTAGGTGATCATGCTGGCGAAGGTAAACAGCAGAAAGAACGCCAGCTTTGTCGTGCCGGTCAGGTCGTGTACCACGCTTTTGCGCGGCATATAGTTCAAAACGGTATTAGCAGCCATCGGCGCGCACCTCCCTGTCTGCCGCGATAAAGCGCTCCACAAATTTCTCGGCGGGCGTGATGCCGCAGCGGTTGGCCAGCGTGTAAAGGCTCGTCTCCTTCAAGGCCGCCTGCTCGATCAGCGCCGGGTCACAGAGGATGGCCGCCGCGCTGCGGTCCGCAATGAGCCGCCCGTCGCAAAAGGCCAGCGCCCGCGGCGTGTATTCCAGCATCAGGTGCATATCGTGGGTGATCATGACCACGGTCACACCCTTGGCGTTCAGCCCGCGCAGGAACTCCATAATGTCGGTGTAATGTCGGAAATCCTGGCCCGCCGTCGGCTCGTCCAGAATGATAAGCTCGGGGTCCTGCACCAGCACGCTGGCGATGGTCACGCGCTTTTTCTGGCCGAAGCTCAGCGCCGAGATGGGCCAGTTGCGGAACGGGTACAAACCGCAGACCTTCAGCGTGTCCTCGACCCTAGCGCGAATCTCAGCATCGGTCAGGCCGCTGCCTTGCAGGCCCAGCGCGACCTCGTCAAAGATCATCGTCTTGGAGATCATCTGGTTCGGGTTCTGCATGACATAGCCGACATGCCTGGCGCGGCGGCGGATGTTTTCGTCTTTCAGGTCTTTTCCGTCAAAGAAAATTTCACCGCTGTCGGGCGTCTCAAAGCCGCAGATCAGCTTGGAGAGCGTTGACTTGCCCGCGCCGTTGCGGCCCACGATGCTGACCATCTCCCCTTTTCCAATCGTGAAGCTCACGTCGGACAGGGTGTGCCGGTCCTTGCTGTAGCCGAAGGACAGGCCCTTGACCTCCAACAACGGGGTCGGGGCAGGCTTGGCCGCGGGCAGCGGCTCGGCGCGGAACCAGGCGCGCAGTTTCTCGGTATCAGCGTCATCCAGCACGACGGAGTCAACGTGGGCGGGGTGCTTGGCAGGCGTGATGTCAATGCCCGCATACCGCATAGCCGTGACGTATAGCGGCTCACGGATGCCGTTTTCCGCCAGCAGTGCGCCGGACAGCAGCTCGTCGGGGCGCAGGTCGGCCAGGATGCGGCCCTCGTTGACCAGCACAATGCGATCCACGCTGCGCCAGAGCACGTCCTCAAGGCGGTGCTCAATGATGAGGACCGTCGTGTCGGTCTTTTGCTGGATCGCGTCGATCAGCTCAATGACCTGCTTGCCCGTGGCCGGGTCAAGGTTTGCCAGCGGCTCATCAAACAGTAAAATCTTCACCTCGTCGACCATGACGCCCGCAAGGCTGACGCGCTGCTTCTGGCCGCCGGAAAGCTCGTGCGGAGCGTAGTCGAGGTGGTTCTCGATGCCGACCAGCCCGGCGGCGCGGCGGGTGATCTCGTGCATTTCGTCCTGCGGGGTGCAGCTGTTCTCCAGCGCAAAGGCGATGTCCTCCCCCACCGTCAGGCCGATGAACTGGCCGTCCGGGTCCTGCAGCACCGTGCCGACGTGGCCCGCCAGCTCAAAAATACTGCTGTGGGGCGCGTCCACGCCGTCCACAGTCAGCGTGCCCGTGCACTTGCCGGGGTAGGAGAACGGGTTCAGGCCGTTGATGCAGGCCGCCAGCGTGGACTTGCCGCTGCCGGACGGCCCGGCGATCAGCACGCGCTCCCCGGGGTAGATGTCCAGATTGATGTCATGCAGCGTGGGCTGCTTCTGGGCGCGATATTGGAAGGAAAAATTTTTGAAGGATATGATCGGGGTTCTCGTTTCAGCCATACGGCACCTCGCAGGGGAAATTGTGGTGGAACAGCAAAATGCCTTCCCGCGTTTGTGGGAAGGCATACGGGTTTACAGCGGATCACTCTTTGTCCAGAGAGGCCTTCTTGGCGATGGTCTTGGTGTAGGCCAGAATCAGCAGGCCGCCGACGACAACAGCCGTGATGATGTTGGACACAGCGGCAAACGCACCCTGTGCAAAGACCTTATTGGCGGGCTCGGCGTAGATCAGGATGTCCAGCACAGGCGCAACGACGATCCAGGCAATGGCATGGGCCACGACATTGGCGATGGCGAAGGTGGCGACCTTACGCTTGTTGAAGTCGCCCTCCTGCACATTCAGCTTCTTGGCAAACAGGCCGACGACCACGCCGGTGAAGGCGGAGGCGATGACCCAGCTCCACCACGGGATGCCGCCCCAGGACAGGTCGATGAGGGCATGGCCGATGAAGCCGATCAGGGCGCCGGCCACAGGGCCGTACATGGCGGCCAGCAGACCGAGCACCGCGTACTGCAGGCTGATGTTGGTGTTGGGCACCGGGCTGGGGATAGCGACAAAGCGCCCCAGAACAAAGAACAGGGCTGCGCCGATGCCGACGGCAACGAAGGTTTTGCTATTCGAGTTTTTCATGATTCCGCACTCCTTTTAATACTATACCGCAAATCGTTCTTCCGCTTTCGCAAAAGAACAGTTTAAGTATACTGTTATAAAAGTGCCTCTGTCAATGGGCAAAAGTCGAGGTATGCACTATTTTGGTGAGATTTCGGCACAAAAAAAACACCCCGAAGGGTGGTTAAAAGTGGAGCGGCCGACGAGGCTCGAACTCGCTACCTCCACCTTGGCAAGGTGGCGCTCTACCAGATGAGCTACGGCCGCATATTGGGAAACCCTGTTGGGTTTCCTTGACGTGGTGCCTCCGATCGGAATCGAACCAATGACACGGGGATTTTCAGTCCCCTGCTCTACCGACTGAGCTACAGAGGCAAACAACAGGTATGATTATACACGAAGGAGGGACATCTGTCAAGCGCGTTTTTACAATTTTCTGCCGGATTTTGCCTGAATTTCAAAAAAATAAAGCAGCTGCTGCCGTGCCCCGGGTCATCGGGGCGCGGTGCAGCTGCATAAACAGCATGGCAAACGCGGTCAATCGCGGCGGAAGATGTCGCGCGTGTAGACCTTTTCCTTTACGTCGTCCAGGCATTTGTCATAGCGGTTTGCCAGAATGGCCTGCGACTGTGCCTTGAACCTGTCCAAATCGTTGACGACAACGCTGCCAAAGAAGGTCTCGCCATCCTTCAGCGTCGGCTCATAGATGATGACCGTCGCCCCCTTGGCCTTGATGCGCTTCATGACACCCTGAATCGAGCTCTGGCGGAAGTTATCGCTGTTGCTCTTCATCGTCAGGCGGTAGACGCCGATGGTCACGGGCTTTTCCCTGCCGGCGTCATACTCATTCTCGTCGGCGTAGCCGTAGTACCCGGCCAGCTTCAGCACACGGTCCGCGATAAAGTCCTTGCGGGTGCGGTTGCTGTCAACAATGGCCTCGATCAGCTTTTCGGGCACATCGGCATAGTTGGCCAGCAGCTGCTTGGTATCCTTGGGCAGGCAATAGCCGCCGTAGCCGAAGCTGGGATTATTGTAGTGGCTGCCGATACGCGGGTCAAGGCAGACACCGTCGATGATCTGCTGGGTATTCAGACCCTTGCTTTCGGCGTAGGTGTCCAGCTCATTGAAGTACGCCACGCGCAGCGCCAGATAGGTGTTGGCAAACAGCTTGACAGCCTCGGCCTCGGTGAAGCCCATGAACAGCGTGTCGATGTTTTCCTTGATAGCTCCCTCCTGCAGCAGCCCCGCAAAGGTGTGCGCGGCCTCCACCAGGCGCGGGTCGTTCAGGTCAGTGCCGACAATGATGCGGCTCGGGTAAAGGTTGTCGTAGAGTGCCTTCGACTCGCGCAGGAACTCGGGGCTGAATATGATGTTGCTGCTGCCGAATTTTTCGCGCACCGACACCGTGTAGCCCACGGGAATCGTCGACTTGATGACCATGATGGCGTTGGGGTTGTACTGCATGACAAGCTGAATGACCGCCTCGACAGCCGAGGTGTCAAAGTGCTGGGTGCGGCTGTCGTAGTTTGTGGGCGCGGCGATGACGACAAAGTCCGCGCCGCTGTACGCCTGCGCCGGGTCAAGCGTGGCGGTCAGTTTCAGTTCCTTTTCGGCCAGGTATTTTTCAATGTATTCGTCCCGGATCGGAGATTTGCGCCGGTTGATGAGATCGACCTTGGCCGGGATCACGTCAATCGCGCAGACCTCGTGGTGCTGCGCCAGCAGCGTTGCAATGGAAAGTCCCACATAGCCCGTTCCCGCAACCGCAATTTTAAGCATTTTGTCCATAGCCGATTCCTTCTCCGTGTTATTTTGGCGGCACCGGCGGGCGCAGTGTGCATCCTGCGGTGCTTTTGTTTTGGTATTGTCTTATAATAAATGTATTATAACACGAAGTTGGGAGTGTGGCAACCGGGCGGCGGGCAGTTTACGCATGCCGCTTTTTGTCCAGACGAATTTTATCGCTTATCATGGCAATAAATTCACTGTTCGTCGGCTTGCCGCGCAGGTTGTGGATCGTGTAGCCAAAGTAGCTGTTCAGCGTGTCCACGTCGCCGCGGTCCCAGGCGACCTCGATGGCGTGGCGGATCGCGCGCTCGACGCGGCTGGCTGTGGTCATGTTGCGCTTGGCGATTTCGGGATAAAGCCGCTTGGTCACGGCGTTGATGTACCCGTGGTCGGAGATCGTCAGCAGAATGGCGTCGCGCAGGAACTGGTAACCCTTGATGTGCGCGGGTACGCCGATCTGGTGCAGAATTTCCGTCACGGTCAGCTCATCGCTGTCCTGCGAGACGACCTGCGGGCGCATTGTGTTGCCCGCCGCCTTCAGCACACGGCTGACGAGGACCGACTCGTCAAACGGCTTGACGAAGAAGAACGAGAACCCGCTGTCAAGAAGTTCCTGCTCCATCTCCTCGCTCTGGAATGCCCCCGTGACGAAGAACGTCGTGTGGGTGCTGCTGGTGTTCTGGGCCTCGTAGCGCTGCTTGACCGTGATCGCGTCCAGGTCCGGCATGAACGCATCCAGCAGAACGGCCTGCGGATGAACGGCCAGAAGGGTTTCCAGGGCCTTGGTGCCGTTCTTCTCACAGACGGTCACGGCAATGCCTTTGGCTTCCAGCGCACGGCGGCACACAGCGGACACCTGCGTGTCCGTGTCGGTCATTACAAATTTGATCTTTTCCATCGTCACATATCCTCCATACATTTTGAGCTGCGCGTACCCCGCGCGTAAACTTCGCTCGGCTTCTGTTTACATTGGGAATTCTACCATATTTTCCCACATTTATCAATAGATTTCCCGCTGTTTATTGTTATTTCCCGAAATTTTCGTTCGACAATTTTTTCTATAATTCGTCAGTCATCGGCAAAATAGTACACGTATCAACATCATTTTATTCTTTTCGTCGTTTTTGTTGTCGGTCAGCAGTCCCGCTTTTTCGTCCGCTGCGTCCCACTTTCGGCGCTCATTTGCTGCTGGCGACAGCATCCGCTTTTTCCAGCATGGTTGTCGCAAAGATTGCGTAGCCTCTGCTCGGATCGTTCACCAGCACATGTGTAAGCACTGCCGCCAGACGACCATTCTGCACGATGGGCGAGCCGCTCATGCCCTGCACTACGCCGCCGGTGGCGTCAAGCAGGCGCTTGTCCGTCACGCGGATCAGCAGGTTTCGGTTCGGGTCGCTGCCGGTCATCGTCACACGCTCGACCTGAATCGTATAGGGCTGCGCCGTCGTGCCCAGCACAGTGGTCCACAGCTCGGCCTCGCCGGGCGTGACCTCCTGCAAATTTGCCACGGGCAGTGCCGGGGCGGTGCAGCTGCCGGTGTAGCTGCCGTAGACCCCGGCGGCATCGTTGGCCAACACGGTTCCGGCGGGCGCGGCGGCGAACTCCCCGCGCAGCTCGCCCGGGCTGCCCGCTGCGCCGCGGATGCAGCCGGTGATCGTCACCGGGACGATTTCCCCGGAGAGCAGCGTCAGATCCGCACCTGTGTCGGCATCGCTGATGGAATGTCCCAGCCCCGCGAATGTGCCGCGCTGCGGGTCCACAAAGCTCATTGTGCCGATGCCCGCGCCCGAGTCCCGCACCCAGACGCCCGCCTTGTAGTGACCGTTTTCGTCCGCCGTCGGGGTCAGCGTCGCCGTGTGCCGGGCACCGCTGCGCCGATACACCACGGTCAGGGGTGCGCCGCCCGCCGCCTGAATGGCCGCGGTCAGGTCCTCGTTGCTGCGTACCGGCCTGCCGTTGGCGGAGACGATCAAATCGCCCAGCCGCAACCCGGCTGCCTTGGCGGGGTTCTCACTGCCCAGCGCCGTGTAGCGATCCGAGAACGCCACGACAAGCGCCCCGTCGGAGAACAGCTTGACGCCGAACGGTGTCCCGCAGACCTGCACGATGCGCCGCTCGGTGCTGACGGCACGCACGGTCTTGACCGGCAGCGTGCCGAACAGCGTCAGCGTGACGTTGGCGCTTGTGTCAGGCGTCGTGCTGTCCGCGGCCACGCTCCCCTGCCGTTTTTTTACGGTCAGGTAAGGCATCGAGGCAATTTCCAGCTCCGCCGCCGGGCCGTCGGTGTAAAGTGTATCCGGCAGAGCCGCCGCCAGGCCCGCCAGTACCACGGCCGCCAGCAGGGCCGCTGCCGCCAGAACAGCCGCCGCATGCCGTAAAAATTTGTGTCGGTGCATATTCATCCCTCGCTTTGGGATTAGAATGTGCAGGCAGTCCGCGGATTATGTCACAAAAAGCCCCCTGCATCGCGGGGATGCAGGGGGCTTGGGTCAGGCGGTTTCTTCTTCCTTGCTGCCGTGCAGCAGGTCGGCCACCGGGCTGATGGCCATATAGGCGTTTGCGTCGACACCCTTGACCAGCGTCTTGAGCTTGACGGTCTGGAAGCGGTTGACCACAACGTACAGCACCGTCTTGGGTGTGTCCGAGTAGAAGCCGTGGGCGTCTATGATGGTCAGGCCCGTGCCGAATTCCTCCGACACGGCGCGGGCGATCTCGTCCGGGTGGGTCGTGATGATCATGGCTGCCTTGGCGCTGTCAAGGCCGTCCACGATGAAGTCCACGGTCTTGGAGCCCGCCGCGTAGGTGACGATGGAGTAGAGCGGCAGTATCCAGCTGCCCATGACGATGCCGCAGATTATGTACAGCAGCACGTTGTAAATCAGCACAAATGTACCGACGGACAGCCCGAGCGGCTTTGCAAAGATGACGGCGACGACCTCAATGCCGTCCATCGCGCCGCCGTAGCGGATGGCCAGACCGCTGCCAACGCCCGAGATGATGCCGCCGAAAAGCGCACACAAAAACAAATCCGTGCCCGCCAGCGGCGAGGCAATGCTGACGTCGATGGGCAGCACATCGGTGATGAGCCAGGCCGCCACCGAGTAGACGCAGACCGTGAAGATGGCGTAAATCGAGAACACCGCCCCCTGCCGCTTGAAGCCGAACAGCAGCAGCGGGATGTTGAGCAGGATCAGGAAGAAGGACAGCGACAGATAGTCCGGCGTCAGCTGGGAGAGCAGGATGGATGTGCCGGAGATGCCGCTGTCGTACAGCTGTACCGGCGCAATAAACAGCGTTACACCGATAGCATTGATGATGCCCGCGATCAGCAGCATCAAAAAATGGAAGGGCGAGAGCTTGGCTAGGATGTTCTTTTTCAAAGTCTACCTCCGTGGTCACAGGCTGGCAGGCGGTTTGCCTATAGTATACCGTACAGCAGGGGCACACGTCCATAGATAAAACGTAAATTGTGCGCAAGCCTTCCTTTATTAAAGCGGATGCCCGTGTCAATATAGTTTTGCCATTGACAAACCGCACAAAAAAACGTATACTATTTTTGTTATGCGGCTATGGCGGAATTGGCAGACGCGCTGGTTTTAGGGTCCAGTGTCCACGACGTGCAGGTTCAAGTCCTGTTAGCCGCACCAAAGGAAATGACCGAGGTATATCCCCTGCGGGGGGATGTACCTCGGTCATTTTTATTTTTCGGTTGTCTCTGCCGGTACCACACCGTACTCGTCGGCGCTGACGGGGTCTGCATAGACGGCGTAGCGCTGGGGGGTGTGGGTCAGGATGCCGAAGGGGTAGCAGGTGTACAGGATGCAGCTGGGCTCCTCGGCACCCCAGCGCACCTTGTCGACGTCGGTCTCCTGAATGACCTGCATGTCGGTTACTTTATAGGTAAAGTCGCCCCAGTCGGTCTCCAGATGAATAATGGCACCGAGCTGCGTCGAGCCAAGGTCCGAGAAGTACGTGCCCGTATGCCCGCCGATAAAGACTGTGCCGTTCTCGCCGGGCAGGACGCAGTCACTCTCGGCGCGGCAGCCAGCGCCGCGGCCAAACTGACCCTCGCTGTCGCCCCAATAGAGGGCGCAGTCCACGTTTGTGCCTTCGACCCAGATGCGGCCCAGCTTATCGCCGTACTGCACGCTGTCGTGCTCGGCCTGCGCAGCAGTGACCTGCTCGGCACGCTTCGCGGCGGCTGCTTCGGCGGCCAGGCGTTCTTCCTCCTGACGGGCGGCCTCGGCGGCTTCACTGGCGGCGCGGGCAGCCTCCTCCTCCTCGGCGGCTTTGGCGGCCTCGCTGGCAGCAGCGGCACTGGCCGCAGCGGCAGCTTCGGCAGCTCTCTGCCGGTTTTTGGAAATGACCAGCGCCGCCGCTATGCCGACGCAGACGGCCAGCGCCAATGCGCAGAGGGCCAGGCACTTTGTCATCCGTTTGCGGCTCATGCGTTGTGCTCCCGGCTGGCGAGGTAAGCAGCGGGGCCGCTCTGGTACAGGTCGCCGCCGTGGGTGTCCAGCAGGACCGTCAGCGGGAAGTTCTTAACCACCAACTTACGCACCGCCTCACAGCCGAGGTCCGGCCACGCGATGATCTCGCAGCTCTGCACACTGCCGGCCATCAGGGCACCGGCCCCGCCGATGGCGGCCAGATAGACCGCGCCGTTTTTGACGACGGACTGCTTGACGGCATCGGTGCGCTTGCCCTTGCCGATCATGCAGGCCAGTCCCAGATCCAGCAGCCGCGGCGTGTAGGCGTCCATACGGCCCGAGGTCGTGGGGCCTGCCGCGCCGATGGCACAGCCCGGGCGCTCCGGCGTGGGGCCGACGTAGTAGATGGCCGCGCCCTCAATGGGGAACGGCAGCGGCTCGCCCTTGTCCAGCAGCTCCATCATGCGGGCGTGGGCGGCGTCACGGGCGGTGTAGACCACGCCCGACAGCAGCACGGTGTCCCCTGCCTTCAGCGGCGCAAGGTCCTGCTTGGAGAGGGGCGTTTTCAGTACATATTGCATCGTTGCGCCTCCTTACAGCGTGCGGCTGGCGCGGCGGGTGACGTGGCAGCTGATGTTGACGGCCACGGGCAGGCAGGCCACATGGGTAGGCTTTTGCTCAATGGCAACCCCCAGGCAGGTCGTGGCACCGCCAAAGCCCTGCGGGCCAAAGCCTGTGGCATTGATGGCGTCCAGCAGCTCCTTTTCCAGCGCTGCATAATACGGGTCGGCGTTGGGTTCGTCCAGCGGGCGCAGCAGTGCCTTTTTGGCCAACGCTGCGCAGTGGTCGAAGCTGCCGCCGATGCCGATACCCAGCACAATGGGCGGGCAGGGGTTGGCTCCGGCCTGCTCCACCGTGTCAAGCACGAATTTTTTCACGCCCTCGACGCCGTCGGCTGGCTTGAGCATGGCAAGGCGGCTCATGTTTTCACTGCCTGCGCCCTTGGGGGCGACGGTGATTTTGCAGCCGCTGCCCGGCACAAGATGCACGGTCAGGAACGCCGGGGTGTTGTCCCCCGTGTTGACGCGCTGCAGCGGGTCGGCAGTGATGGATTTGCGTAAGAATGCTTTCTCGTAGCCGCGGCGCACACCCTCGTTGACGGCATCGGTCAGGTCGCCGTCAATGTGGGCGTCCTGGCCCAGTTCGATAAAGACGCAGGCCATGCCGGTGTCCTGGCAGATGGGCAGGTCTTTCTCTTTCGCAACGCAGAGATTCTGCTGCAATAAGCCCAATGTCTCCTTTGCCAGCGGCCACGGCTCGGCGGCCTCGGCGGCATCCAGTGCAGCCTTTACGTCGGCGGGCAGCCGGGTGTTGGCCTCGATGCAGAGAGCCTCCACTGCGTCGGTGATGGCGGCGGCGGGAATTTCACGGATGCTCATACGCGCGCCACGCCGCTTTCTCTCGCGGCCTGTGCGACGGCAGCGGCGACGGCATCGGCCACGCGGGGGTCAAATGCCTTGGGCAGGATGTTTTCCTCGTTCAGCTCGTCGTCGGGGATGAGGCCCGCGATGGCCTTGGCGGCGGCCATCTTCATGGCGGGGTTGATGTCCCGCGCACGGACGGACAGCGCCCCCTTGAAGATGCCGGGGAACGCCAGTACATTGTTGACCTGGTTCGGGAAGTCGGAACGGCCCGTGCCGATGACGCGGACGCCCGCCTGCTTAGCGAGGTCGGGCATGATCTCGGGCGTGGGATTCGCCATGGCGAACACAATCGCGTCCTTCGCCATCGTGGCGGCCAGTCCGGGGGTCAATGCGCCCGCAATCGACGTACCAATGAAGATGTCCGCGTCCCGTATGGCCTCGGCCAGACCGCCGGTCAGCTTGTCTGGGTTCGTCTCCTCGGCCAGCCTGCCCTTGTGGCCTTCAAGGCCCGCGGGGCGGTTCGGGTAGAGGATGCCGTGCTCATCAACGGCGACGATGTTCTTAGCGCCCGCGACCTGCAGCATGTGGATGATGGCCGTGCCCGCCGCACCGGGGCCGTTCTGGACGATCTTGACGTCCTCAATGCGCTTGCCGACGACCTTCAGGGCGTTGAGCACACCCGCCAGCACGATGATGGCTGTGCCGTGCTGGTCGTCGTGGAACACGGGGATGTCGAGGTCACGCTCGAGTTCGGCTTCGATTTCAAAGCACTCGGGGCTGCGGATGTCCTCCAGGTTGATACCGCCGAAGGTCGGGGCAATGGCCTTGACCGCAGCGATGACCTCCTCCTTCGTCTTGGCGTTCAGGCAGATGGGGAACGCATCGACGCCGCCGAACTCCTTGAACAGGACACACTTGCCCTCCATGACCGGCAGACCGGCCTCGGGGCCGATGTTGCCCAGACCCAGCACGGCAGTGCCGTTCGTGACGACGGCGACGGTGCGGCCCTTCATCGTGTAGGTGTAGACGTCATCGGGGTTTGCCTTGATCTTGCGGCACGGCTCGGCCACGCCGGGGGTATAGGCGGTGGACAGCGCGTCGCGGTCCTTGCATTCGCAAAGGCTCTGCACGGCGATCTTGCCGGGGAACTTGCTGTGGAGCTCCAGAGCAGCTTTGTTGTAGTCCATGGGGATACCTCTCCTTTATATAGTTTTACTTTCCGTAATGGTGCTCGGTAGGGGCCGGACATGTCCGGCCCGCAGGCTTGCCGCCACATCGCTATGGATTTTACGTTGAGGGCAGGGCATGCCCTGCCCCTACCGAGTTGCTTCTTTTATTCGTGGTGTACCGGCGCATAGTCCGGTTCCAGCTTTATGACACAGAAATGGTCGGGCCACTTGGCCTGTACGGCATTGCGCAGGGCATTGACGAGCTTGACGCCCCGGTGCTGTTTGTCGGTTATGTACTCGGCAGGGACGGCACAGTCAAAAATCACGTTCGTATGTGTCGGGCCGGGCACAATGCGCAGGTCGTGGATGTTGGCCATCGGCGCGAGCTTCTCGACCTCACGCTGCAAAAACGCCTTCAGCTCGTCCGCGTGGGGGTCACCGGTCACAACGGGGTCAAAGTGGATCGTCGCGATCAGCCCATCCTCCACAAGCAGGTCCCGCTCAATGCGGTCAATGACATCGTGGCTGTGCATGACGTCGTCCTTAGCGTCCATTTCCAGATGGAAGCTGACCAGGCGGCTGCCGGGGCCGTAGTCGTGGATCATCAGATCGTGCACGCCCAGCACGCCGGGATAGCTCAGGGCCTTTTTCTCGATATGCTCGACCAGATCCGAGTCAGGCGCTGCACCCAGCAGCGGATTGATGGTGTCTTTGACGAGCATTGCACCGCTGTACAAAATGAACGCCGCCACACCGATACCCATCAGTCCGTCAATGCGGACAAAGCCGGTGAGCTTTGTCAGAATCGTGGCTGCCAGAACCGCTGCCGTCGTGATGACATCGTTGCGGGCATCGGCGGCGGTGGCCAGCAGCGTTTCCGAGTCGATGGCCGTGCCGATCTGCCGGTTCAGCCTGCTCATCCAGAGCTTGACGAGGATGGACGCAATCAGTACTGCAACCATGAGCCAGCTGAAAGCGACTTCCGTCGGGTGCAGAACCTTGGCAAAGCTCTCCTTCAAAAGCTCCACGCCGATGACCAGGATCATGACAGAGACCGCCAGCCCGGCCAGATACTCATACCGGGCATGACCGTAGGGATGCTCCGAGTCCGCCGGGCGCGCGCCGAGCTTGAAGCCGACGAGGCTGACGATATTGGAGCTGGCATCGGAGAGGTTGTTCATGCCGTCGGCGGTGATGGCAACGCTGCCGGTCAGAACACCGACGGCGATCTTGCCGCCCGCCAGCAGTAGGTTACACACCACGCTGACGATGCAGGCCAGATTTCCGTAGGCCGTGCGGACGGCGCGATCCGCGGTGCTTTTATAATTTTTGACGAAAGTCCGTATTAAAAGCTGAATCAGTGGGAATGCCCCCTTTTTTAGAAAAAGACAGACCTTGTAAGGGTCTGCCTTTTGGTTGGTTATAAGTTCTTGCCTCCTGTGGGAGGGGGCCAAGGAGAAAAATTACTTCCGCACGATGCAGGCATCGCGCTCGGGGCCGACGGAGATATACTTGATCTTGCAGCCGACCAGCTCCTCCAGACGTGTGACATAGTTCTGAGCAGCCTGGGGCAGGTCCTCAAACCTGCGCACGCCGGTGATGTCGCAGTGCCAGCCGGGCACGGTCTCGACAACGGGCTGGGCGTCGTCCAGCGTCTTGCCCATGGGGAAGCGGGTGGTCGTGCTGCCGTCGGTCAGCTTGTAAGCGGTGACGATGGGCACTTCCTCCATGTAGTCGAGGACGTCCAGCAGGGTCAGGGCCAGTTCATCGCAGCCCTGGCACTGCACGCCGTAGCGGCTTGCCACAGCGTCGAACGGGCCGACGCGGCGGGGACGGCCCGTGGCGGCGCCGTACTCATGGCCGTGCTCACGCAGCACGTCCTTTTCTGCCTCGGTCATAGCCAGCTCCGTGGTGAAGGGGCCCTCACCGACGCAGGAGGAATAAGCCTTCATAATGCCGATGGAGAGGTTCAGCTTGTGGCCCGGGATGCCCGCACCGATGGGCGCATAGGCGGACACGGTGTTGGAGGAAGACGTGTAAGGATAGATGCCGAAGTCGATGTCACGCAGAGCGCCCAGCTGGGCCTCGAACATGATCTTCTTGCCCTCGCGGTCAGCCTTGTCCAGATAGTCGCCCACATCGCAGATGTAGGGGGCAAACAGCTTGGAATATTTCTCGCACCAGGCCCACATCTCGTCAACGCTGACGGGCTTCTGGCCGTAGATCTTCTCCATGGTCAGGTTCTTGGACTCGACGATGGTCTCCAGACGCTTCCTGACACCGGCGTCCATGTGGACGAGGTCGCCCATGCGCAGGGTCTTTTTCATGTACTTGTCGCCGTAGCTGTAGGCGATGCCGCGCTTGGTGGAGCCGAACTGAGCGCCGGTCTTGGACAGGCGCTCCTCCTCAAGGCCGTCCTGTGCGACATGGAACGGCATGGTGATGGTCGCACGGTCAGAGATTTTCAGGTTTTTGGGGCTGATCTCAACACCCTTCTCGGTCAGGGAGGTGATTTCCTTCTCGAGGTGCTCGGGGTCGATGACCATGCCGCCGCCCATAACGCAGACAACGTCGGGGCGCAGAATGCCGGAGGGAATCAGGTTCAGGACGAATTTGCCGCGCTCGTTCTTGACGGTGTGGCCTGCATTGTCGCCGCCCTGATAGCGCGCAACAATGTCATAGTCCTGGCTGAGCAGGTCGACCATGCGGCCCTTGCCCTCGTCGCCCCAGTTAATGCCGGTAATGGAAGTAAGCATACGTTTCTACCTCTTTTGTAAGTAAATAGGCATTTCAGCCTTTTCCGGAATCTCCGGGATCCGCTGCCGTCCTGTATTATACCATATTTGTCAAGAGAATACTATAGCTGTTTTGTACAAGATTCAAATGTTTCCGTTGTCGCAGTTGCAGGGGCAGATCAATGCTTAGAGAGCTTCGCGTACTCGGCATAGGGGATCTTTGCGCCGTCCGCAGTCTGGACATAGGTGCTGTCAAGCTGCTGTTTGAAGGCCGCGCGCATATCGGCCAGATACTCCTTGCGCAAAGCGTCGCGCTCAGCGGTCTCACGCTCGGTCAGACCGATGGCCTTGGCCTTTTTTGCCAGCGCGTTGATGCGGTCAATTTTGGATTTTTCCATGATGTATGTCTCCTTGTTGTTTGTATTTTGCCATTATACCACATTTTCACAGCAATTTCATTTTACTTTTCCGAAAAAGCGTGTATAATAAGAAAGTATGCAATTTTGAAAAAGACAGGAGAATTCCATGAAACTGAAGAATTTCCGCCGTGTGGCAGCCCTTGGCATGGCTGTCGGCATGACTGCTGTGCTTGCGGCCTGCGGCAATACCGCTGACACCGCCGCCTCCTCCGAGGCCGCTGAATCTACCGCCGAGACGGCTGACACCGCCGAGAAGGCCAGCGCTGAGACCGCGGACGCCGAGTACGCCTATCTGGCTGATTTCAGCTTTTCCGATGCGTTTGACGAGAACGGTTATCTCAAGGGCGTGACCGCCACCGATTATGTCACCCTGCCCGACGACTACGCGGACATCACGATCAGCGCCGACCTGGGCCAGGTCAGCGACGACGACATCAATGATTACATTGATTCCAACGTGCTGTCCAACTTTGCGACCACGAATGAGGTCAAGGACCGCGCAGCCGCGGACGGCGATACGGTCAACATTGACTACGTGGGCCGCATCGACGGCGTTGCTTTCGACGGCGGTGACACCAAGGGCAGCGGCGCCGACCTGACTTTGGGCAGCGGCACCTACATTGACAACTTTGAAGATCAGATCGTCGGCCATACCCCCGGCGAGACCTTTGACGTCACGGTCACCTTCCCCGAGGATTACGGCAATGAGGACCTGAACGGCAAGGAAGCCGTCTTTGAGACGACCCTGAACTACATCAAGGAGTCCGTCACCCCCGAGCTGACCGACGACTGGGTCAAGGAAAATCTCGGCGAGAGCATGAGCCTGAACAGCGTCGATGAGCTGAAAGCCTTCGTCAAGTCCACGATGCTCTATGACAACCAGGCCAGTGACGTTTACACCGACCTGCATGACAAGGCCAGCTACGCGGACGAGCTGCCGCAGACCGCGCTGGACTACTACCGCGATGTGCTGCTGTACCGCATTTACACCAACGCCCAGAAATACGGCACCGACATGAACACCCTGCTTTCCTCCGGCATGATGGGCAGCAGCTATGACAGCGTGGATGCCTATCTGGCAGATGCCAACGACAGCATCAAGTCCATCACCCAGCAGGCCCTGCTGATGCAGGCCGTGGCCGAGAAAACGGGCTTCAAGTGCGACACCGCCACCATGAACGCTGACTTTGGCCGCTACTACGGCACCACCGACCCGAGCCAGTATGTCTCCGCCTATGGTGAGAACTACATCAAGATGAACGTTCTGCAGAGCGACGTCATGCAGAACCTGATCGACAACGTCAAGTACGAATAAGCGGTAAGTGCCGCCGCACTCCCGGTTTTGCACCGGGAGTGCTTTTTGTTGCTTTTTGCGGGGGAAACCTTTATAATAAAGGTATTCTGAACAAGGAGTCCTTCCCTATGCCTCTTATCATCCCGAAAGACCTGCCTGCTTACGAGGAATTGCAGCAGGAAAATGTATTTGTCATGCACCAGGAGCGCGCGATGAGCCAGCATATCCGCCCGCTGCGCATCCTGATTTTAAACCTGATGCCGACCAAGATCGTGACCGAGACCCAGCTGGCCCGCCTGCTGGCAAACAGCCCTTTGCAGGTGCAGGTCACCTTTTTGCAGACGGCGACCCACAGCACGACCCACACCGCGCCCGAGCACATGAAGGCGTTCTACAAGACGTTTGACGAGATCAAAAACGAGCGCTTTGACGGCATGATCATCACCGGCGCGCCGATTGAGGACCTGGACTACGAGGACGTTGACTACTGGGACGAGCTCTGCCGCATCATGGACTACACCAAGGAGAACGTCTACTCCACCATCCACCTGTGCTGGGGTGCGCTGGCGGGGCTGTACTACCACTTCGGTATCCCCAAGGTGCATCTGGACAAGAAGATGTTCGGCGTGTTTGAGCATCGTGTGACACGCCCCTCCAACCCGCTGGTGCGCGGCTTCGACGAGGTATTCTACGCCCCGCACAGCCGCTGGGCCGGGCTGGACCGCGCCGCCATCGACGCCTGCGGCGACCTGCGCATTCTGGCCGAGAGCGACATTGCCGGGCCGATGCTGCTTTCCACCGAGTCCGGGCGGCAGATCTTTGTCATCGGCCACCCCGAGTACGACAAATATACGCTGGACAGGGAGTATAAGCGCGATGTGAAGGCCGGCAAGCCCATCAACATCCCGTGCAACTACTACCCCGACGACGATCCGAGCCGCGACCCGCTGTTCCGCTGGCGCGCCCACGGGTATCTGCTGTACACGAACTGGCTGAACTACTACGTGTATCAGGACACGCCGTATGATCTGAGCCGTCTGGAAGCGTTGGAGAAGTAATAGCCCATTTGTAGGCGCGGATGCCTGCATCTGCCCGCGGGTCGATGCAAGCTTCTGCCCCTACAGGTTCCCCGATAGTAGAATTTTGTTTCAAGGAGCTTACTATGCCCAAAATCAGCGCCTGCATTGTGGCGTACTGTGATTATGACGAGGTCTGCGCCGCGGTGCGCAGCATCCTGCACTATACCCCTGCCCCGGATCTTGCCCTGTATGTCGTGGACAACGGCAGTCCCGACGGCTGCGGCAGGCAGCTGGCAGAGACGGATTTCGGCGACAGCCGCGTGACTGTGCTGCCGCTGGAAAAGAATATCGGCTTCGGCAAGGGCCACAACTATGTGCTGGATCGTCTGACCAGCGACGTACACTTTATTCTGAATCCGGACATCCTGCTGACCGGCGACGTGCTGGAGGACATGGCCGCGTGGCTGCTGGCCCGGCCCGGGGCCGCCATGGCAACGCCCCAGCTGCGCTACCCGGACGGCAAGCTGCAGCACCTGCCCCGCCGCAAGCCGACGCCCTGGCTGCTGCTGGCGCGGCAGCTGGCCCCGAAGCTCGGCGGCTGCTTTAAGAAGGCCGACGACCACTACACGATGCAGGATGAGGATCTGACCGTGCCCCGCCGCATCGAGTTCTGCACCGGCAGCTTTATGGCCGTGCGCACCGATGTGTTCAAGGAAATCGGCGGGTTTGACCCCGGGTATTTCATGTATGTGGAGGACGCCGACCTGACCCAGAAGGTGCTGCAGAAGGGCACCGTCTGGCTGGCTCCGCAGTTTTCCGCCATTCATGCGTGGCACCGCGCCCCCATGCGCGACGCAGGCAAGTTCAAGATGCAGCTTGTCAGCATGGGACGGTATTTCAAAAAGTGGGGCTATGGGAAAGGGACGGTATGACCCTGCCGACATTTCGGAACTTGCAGGGACAGATGCTCACCATCGGCCCCTACAACGCCAAGAGCAGCGCAAAAGCAGCGCAAGAACAGCTCCGGTTGTTTCTCTTGACAAACCCGCGTTCCTATGCTACAGTAAGAATATCGCAAGGCCGCTGACCGACGGGATATTGTGGGGCTTACCACAGGGGACGCGGCGTTATCACTTGCCTTTTAAGCCGACCGTCTGGGCTGCATACACTGGAGTATGGTGTGTGCAGCCCTTTATTGTTTTTACAAAAACGGAGGAATCGTACAATGTTGAGCGACATCGAAATTGCCCAGGCCGCCAAAATGCAGCCCATCACCGAAATCGCCGCCAATCTGGGCCTGCAGGGCGAGGACGTCATCCCCTACGGCCACTACAAGGCCAAGCTGAACCACAAGCTGGCCAAGGCTGACAAGCCCGAGGGCAAGCTGATCTTAGTCACCGCCATCAGCCCCACGCCCGCGGGCGAAGGCAAGACCACGACGAGCGTCGGTCTGGCGGACGCCATGAACGCGCTGGGCAAAAAAACGATGCTCTGCCTGCGTGAGCCGTCGCTCGGCCCCGTGTTCGGCATCAAGGGCGGCGCTGCCGGCGGCGGCTATGCCCAGGTCGTGCCGATGGAGGACATCAACCTGCACTTTACCGGCGACATCCACGCCATCGGCGCGGCCAACAACCTGCTGGCTGCCATGATCGACAACTCGATCCAGCAGGGCAACCCGCTGAACATTGACCCCCGCCGCATCACCTGGAAGCGCTGCATGGACATGAATGACCGCCAGCTGCGGTTCATCGTGGACGGCCTCGGCGGCAAGGTCAACGGCACCCCGCGTGAGGACGGCTTTGACATCACCGTTGCCAGCGAGGTCATGGCGGTGTTCTGCCTGGCCACCGAGCTGGAGGACTTAAAGGCCCGCCTGTCCCGCATCGTCTGCGCCTACACCTACGACGGCCAGCCCGTCACCGCCGGGCAGATCGGCGCGGCGGGCGCGATGACCGCACTTTTGAAGGATGCGCTCGACCCGAACCTTGTCCAGACGCTGGAGCACAACCCCGCCATCATCCACGGCGGTCCGTTCGCCAACATTGCCCACGGCTGCAACAGTGCCATTGCCACCAGGCTGAGCCTCAAGCTGGCCGACTACGTTGTGACCGAGGCCGGCTTCGGCGCGGATCTGGGCGCGGAGAAGTTCCTTGACATCAAGTGCCGCTATGCCGGGCTGCACCCCGCCGCCGTTGTGCTGGTGGCCACGGTGCGCGCGCTCAAGTCCCACGGCGGCGTGGCCAAGCCCGATCTGGGCAAACCCAACGCCGAGGCCGTGCGTGCGGGCAGCGTGAACCTGGCCCGTCACATTGAAAACCTGCAGGGCTTTGGTCTGCCGGTCTGCGTTGCCATCAACGCCTTCCCCACCGACACTGCGGAGGAGATGGATGTTATTTATGACGTCTGCAACAAGGCCGGTGTGCCCTGCGCCCTGAGCGAGGTCTTTGCCAAGGGCGGCGAGGGCGGCAAAGCGCTGGCCGAGACCGTGCTGTCCATCCTGGACGACAGCGCCGAGGTGCAGTACACCTACGAGCTGGACGCGCCGCTGACGGATAAGATCGAGGCCGTCGCCACGAAGATCTACCGCGCGGGCCGCGTAAGCTACACCGCCGCCGCAAAAAAGACGCTGGACGAGCTGACCGCGCTGGGTTATGGCAAGCTGCCGGTCTGCATTGCCAAAACGCAGTATTCCTTCAGCGACAACGCCAAGCTGACGGGTGCGCCCGAGGGTCACACGCTGAATGTGCGCGAGGTGCGTTTGAGCGCCGGTGCGGGCTTTGTGGTCGTTGTCTGCGGCAGCATCATGACGATGCCCGGCCTGCCCAAGCACCCCGCCGCCATGGACATTGACGTGGATGTACACGGGAAGATCACGGGTCTGTTCTGATTGGTAAAATTTTGGTAAAATCGTAAAATAAAGAATCCCCTTCCGGGAGGCTGTAGGGGCCGATGACGAGCATCCGCCTCTACAGAGTTCCCGGAAGGGGGATTTTTATTAATAGTTATCACACAGGCTTACAAATTTTCGCCGTTCGCACCAATGGCTCCGGGGCGGGCCGGCGTTATTCCGCCATGTCTCCCGCTTTTGCTTCCGGGGGCTCTGCAGCCTTCTGCTCCATGTCCGGGGCAATTTCGCCGCCGGGCATCTTGTGGCCGAAGGACGGCACGAAGAAATACTTGCGGATGATGAAGATCAGCGCGATGGCCACCACGCTGACCAGGTTCTGCACGGCGTCCTCATGGCCGACGATCATGTGGCGGGCAATGGCATAGAGCAGTACCTCCAGCACGCTGCCGGGGCTGTGCTTGGCCAGCATCTTGATAAACTCGATGCCGATGACGATGTCCAGCGCACGTTCCAGAAAGGTGCGGATCTCCAGGCTGTCGGCATCGGTCAGCAGACCGGGCATCAGCTCCACCAGCGGGACAATGCTCATGAGCAGGGCCGCCAGCACAATGCCGGAGAGCACGACTTCGAGGATGCCCGCAGCCTCGGCGATCTGGTCGCGGAAGATGCGCTTGAACCATTCCTCCCTGCCGTGCAGGGCGTGATTTGTCAGGCGTCGTTTGGGTGCAATCATACAAAGCTCCTTGTTTATGTATTTTTTCTATTTTATCATATTTTTGTGCCCTGTACCAGCAAAATTTTACAGGCCGTTTTAAAGTATGACAATTGCCCTCCAAGACCCATCAAAAACGACAAAAAGCGACGGTCAAAACCCTTTTGCACCGTTTTTTGGCTGAAATGTCCGCCGGGCGCTTGCATTTTTTTTGCCCAGCGTTTACACTACAATTACAGGGCACATCTTACTTTTATTAAAGGGGGATCTTCCGTGGCAAACGCAATGCAGCGTATTGGCTTCTTCGCGGGTGTTCTGTACCATCATACCCTTTTTACGTCGACACCACAGCGCAGTGTATCCTGATGCGGAGCACTGCGCTGTTTGCTTTGTAAGGGAGGTTTCAAAACGTATGAAAAAAGTTGCGATCATCATGGGCTCGGACAGTGACTGGCCGGTGGTCAAGGGTGCCTGCACGGTGCTGAAGGATTTCGGCGTACCGTATGAGGCGCACATTCTTTCGGCCCACCGCACACCGGAGGCCGCCGCCGCGTTCGCCAGGAGCGCCCGTGCCGAGGGCTACGGCGTCATTCTCTGCGCTGCCGGCATGGCCGCACACCTGGCCGGTGCCTTTGCCGCCAACACCACCCTGCCCGTTGTGGGCATCCCGATGAAGGGCGGCGCCATGGACGGTCTGGACGCCCTGCTGGCCACTGTGCAGATGCCCAGCGGCTTTCCCGTGGCTACCGTAGCGCTGAACGGCGCGAAGAACGCCGCGTATCTGGCTGTGGCGATTCTGGCCGTGGCCGACGACGAGCTGGCCGCGAAGCTTGACAGCTTCCGCGCCGACACCGCCGCCGCGATTGCCAAGAAGGACGCCGCCATTGCCGCCGAAGCCGCAGCACTGTAAAAGAGCCTTCCCCCAAGGGGGGGAAGGTGGCCCGAAGGGCCGGATGAGGGGCGGCCTTGCCGCTGTATCCCGTAAACGGACTGTCCCGGCAGCCTTTCCCTCATCACCCGCCTGCGGGCGGGAGCTTCCCCCAAGGGGGAAGCCAAAGACAGGTACACATACATACTTTACTATATTATACTATAAAAAGGAGCGTTTCTCATGAATTACGAAGTCAAAGAGCAGCTGTACGAAGGCAAGGCCAAGCAGGTTTTCGCTACCAACGATCCCGAGATCGTCATGGTCCACTATAAGGATGACGCCACTGCCGGTGACGGTGAGAAGAAGGGCACCATTCGCGACAAGGGCATTGTCAACAACAAGCTGTCCAACGCTCTGATGCAGAAGCTCGAGAAGGAGGGCATCCCCACCCATTACGTGCAGGAGGTCAATGACCGCGACACCTTTGTGAAGAAGGTCGAGATCGTGCCTCTGGAGGTCATCGTCCGCAACGTTGCAGCCGGTCACTTCAGCCTGCGCATGGGCGTGCCCGAGGGCAAGGTCTTTAAGACCCCCATCCTCGAGTACAGCTACAAGAACGACGATCTGCACGACCCGTTCATCAACCACTACTACGCCCTGGCCCTCGACCTGGCTACCCAGGAGGAGCTGGACACCATCGCGAAGTATGCCTTCAAGGTCAACGAGGTGCTGAAGAAGATCATGCTGGACGCCAACATCCGTCTGGTGGACTTTAAGCTCGAGTTTGGCCGCCTGTCCGACGGCACGATCATCCTGGCCGACGAGATCAGCCCCGACACCTGCCGTTTCTGGGACGCCACCACCGGCGCACATCTGGACAAGGATCTGTTCCGCCGCAACATGGGCGGCGAAGCCGACGCTTACCAGGAAGTCATGAAGCGCCTGCTGGGCTGATTGCACCCGCATAATTTACCGTGCGCTTTCCCGTAGGGGCGCATTCCCTATGCGCCCGCAAGAGGCAGCCGACCCATGGGCGGATATAGGATTCGCCCCTACGGCTTTACCATTCCGACAATTGGAGCAAATAAATGAGCGAAATTTCCCAATACACCGAGTCCCTGCACGAGGAGTGCGGCGTGTTCGGTATGTATGACAAGACCGGCAAGACCGATATGGTCAGCGCCGTCTACAGTGCGCTGTACGCCCTGCAGCACCGCGGCCAGGAGAGCTGCGGCATTGCGCTGAACGTCGACGGCGTGCTGTCCGGCTACCGCGATCTGGGCCTTGTCAGCGAGGTCTTTACCAAGCGTGTGCTGGAGGAGCTGCCCCGCGGCGCAAAGATGGCTACCGGCCATGTCCGCTATGCCACGGCGGGCCAGCGCAGCCGTTCCAACGCGCAGCCGATGGTTCTGCATCACTGCAAGGGCGCTATGGCGGTCTGCCACAACGGCAACCTTGTCAACGCGCCGAAGCTGCGCCGCAAGCTCGAGATGAGCGGTTCGATCTTTCACGGCACGTCGGACACCGAGGTCATTGCCTATCTGCTGACCCAGAACCGTCTGCTGACGCCGAACATTGAGATGGCCGTCAGCCGCACGATGGACGACATCGAGGGCGCATACTCCCTCGTCATTATGACCCACACCAAGCTGATCGCGGCGCGCGACCCCAACGGCTTCCGCCCGCTGTGCATCGGCGAGCTGCCCGACGGCAACGGCTATGCCTTTGCCAGCGAGAGCTGTGCGCTGGACGCCGTGGGTGCGAAGTTCGTCCGTGACGTGCGCCCCGGCGAGATCGTTATTGCCGACCGCAACGGCCTGCGCACGATGGAGGATCACTGCGGCGCCGCGCCGCACACGATGTGCGTCTTTGAGTACATCTACTTTGCCCGCCCGGATTCCGTCATCGAGGGCACCTGTGTGCATGAGGCCCGTCTGCAGGCGGGCCGGTTCCTGGCGCAGGAGCATCCCGTGGAGGCCGATGTCGTCATCGGCGCGCCGGACTCCGGTCTGGATGCAGCGCTCGGCTATGCGCAGGAGAGCGGCATCCCCTACGGCGTGGGCTTTATCAAGAACAAATATGTAGGCCGCACCTTCATTCAGGGCAGCCAGGCCCAGCGCGAGAGCAGCGTGCGCATCAAGCTGAACGCCATCACGTCCACGGTCAAGGGCAAGCGCGTTGTGCTGGTCGATGACTCCATCGTCCGCGGCACGACGAGCGCCCGCACCATCCGCCTGCTGCGCGAGGCCGGTGCTGCCGAGGTACACTACCGCATCAGCGCCCCGCCGTTCGCCCACCCGTGCTACTTCGGCACCGACATTCCCGACGAGAAGGACCTGATTGCCACCGGTCACACCGTCGAGGAGATCAACGAGCTGGTCGGGTCTGACACGCTGGGCTATTTGAGCGTTGAGCATGTGCAGCAGCTGGCCATCCACAGCAAGTGCGGGTTCTGCACGGGCTGCTTTACCGGCAAATACCCCGTCGCCCCGCCCACCGAGACGATGGACATTGTCTACGACAAGCCGCTGAGCCAGTCTAAGACGAATAAGAAGCTGTAAGGTTCAAAGGCTTCCCCAGAGGGGGAAGCTGTCACCGAAGGTGACTGATGAGGGGCAGCCTTTCCCCGGCCACCCGCTCATGGGATGCAGCGGCAAGCTTACCCCTCATCCGGCCTCGGTCAGGGCCTCGGCCACCTTCCCCCACAGGGGAAGGCATTTCCCCATTCATACGATTTACTCGCAAGGGAGATTATTCTACTATGGAAAAAAGCTATTCTGCCAGCTACGCCGCTGCAGGCGTGGATATTACCGCCGGGTACCGCTCTGTTGAGCTGATGAAGCAGTATGTGGCCCGCACGATGACCGAGAGCTGCATCGGCGGTCTGGGCGGCTTCGGCGGCCTGTTTGAGCTGGACTGCACCGGCATGGAGCATCCCGTTCTGATTTCCGGCACTGACGGCGTCGGCACCAAGCTGCGCATTGCCATGCTGCTGGACAAGCACGACACCATCGGCATCGACTGCGTGGCCATGTGCGTCAACGACGTCATCTGCGCCGGTGCCAAGCCGCTGGTTTTCCTCGACTACATTGCCTGCGGCAAGAACATTCCGGAGAAGATTGCCGAGATCGTCAAGGGCGTGGCCGAGGGCTGCGTCCAGGCGGGCTGCTCCCTCGTGGGCGGCGAGACCGCCGAGCACCCCGGCATGATGCCCGAGGATGAGTACGACCTGGCCGGCTTCACCGTCGGCGTCGTGGACAAGGCAAAGATTTTGGACAACTCCACGATGCAGCCGGGCGATGTCATCATCGCACTGCCCTCCACGGGCGTACACTCCAACGGTTTCTCGCTGGTGCGCAAAATTTTTGACATTGACAACAACCCAGATGTGCTGAAAAAGACATTCGACGGCATGGACAAGCCCCTGGGCGAGGCCCTGCTGGCCCCCACGAAGATCTACGTCAAGCCCGTGCTGGCTGTCATGGACGAGATCACGGTCAAGGGCGTGTCCCACATCACCGGCGGCGGCTTCTATGAGAACATTCCCCGCAGCCTGAAGAAGGGCTGTGCGGCCCGCATCGCCAAGGCCGATGTGCGCATTCCTGCCCTGTTCGACGTCATGCAGCGCGAGGGCGGCATCTCCGAGCACGATATGTTCAATACCTTCAACATGGGCGTCGGCATGGTGCTGACCGTCGCGCCCGAGGATGCGGACAAGGCCATTGCCATTCTGAAGGCCCACGGCGAGGACGCCTACCGTCTGGGCACCATCGTCGAGGGCGACGGGGTCGAGCTGGTATGAAGCGTGTAGCGGTACTGGTATCGGGCGGCGGCACGAATTTGCAGGCCCTGCTGGAAAGCGAGCGCCGCGGCGAGAACCCGAACGGCAAAATCGAGCTGGTCGTTGCCAGCAAGCCCGGCGTCTACGCGCTGGAGCGCGCCGCCAATTTCGGTGTAGAATCTGCTGTTGTCAACCGCAGGGACTACGCTGACAGCGCAGCGTTTGACGCCGCCCTGCTGGACACCCTGCAGAAGCACAGTATTGACGTGGTCGTGCTGGCAGGCTTTTTGAGCGTGCTGGGCGAAAAGGTCATTGCGGCCTACCGCAATAAAATCATCAATGTTCATCCCAGCCTGATCCCCAGCTTCTGCGGCCCCGGCTTCTACGGACTGCGCGTGCACGAGGCTGCGCTGGCCCGCGGCGTGAAGCTGACCGGCGCTACCGTCCACCTTGTAAACGAGGAATGCGACGGCGGGCCCATTCTGCTGCAGAAGGCCGTGGCCGTGGAGCCCGGCGACACCCCCGAGACGCTGCAGAAGCGCGTCATGGTCGAGGCCGAGTGGCAGCTGCTGCCCAAGGCATTGGCGATGGTGTGCAGTGACGAGGTGTAAAATCGTTTTCCACCACTGCACGGCAGGGAATCCCGTTTCCTGTTTACGCAAAACGAGGTTTAACAATGAAAAAGAATCTGTACAAATATCTTGCCGGGAATGACTACCCCGGGCGCGGCATTGTGCTGGGCAAAAGCCCCGACGGCCAGAAGGCGTTCGTCGCCTACTGGATCATGGGCCGCAGCGCCAACAGCCGCAACCGTGTGTTTGAGCCTATCGACGGCGGCATCCGCACGGTGGCCGCTGACCCGGCCAAGCTCGAGGACCCGCACCTCATCATCTACAACGCTGTGCTGACCCTGCGGGAGACCACCGTGGTCACGAACGGCGACCAGACCGACACGATTGCCCGGTTCATGAACGGCAACCTTTTCCCCGGCTACAGCTTTGAGGCTGCGCTGGCGACCCGCACCTATGAGGACGACGCGCCGAACTTTACCCCGCGCATCTCCGGCGTCGTCGATATGCGCCGCGGCGGCTACAAGCTGTCCATCGTCAAGTCCGACGAGGGCAACGCCGAGAGCGTGCAGCGCCAGACCTTCGACTACCCGCAGCCCGTGGCCGGTGAGGGACACTTCATCAGCACTTACGTCAAGAACGGTGCGCCGATCCCCAGCTTTGCGGGTGAGCCGCTGCGCGTCGCCATCGACACGAACGACGCGGACAAGTTTGCCGACAAGCTGTGGGCGAGCCTGAACGAGGACAACAAGGTCAGCCTGTTTGTCCGCAGCATCGAGCTGGAAACCGGCGAGTACGAGGACATTATCCTGAATAAATACACCGCTGTGGAGGGTTAATATGAACGAATTTCAGCTGAAATACGGCACGAACCCCAACCAGAAGCCCGCCCGCATCTACATGGCGGACGGCAGTGACCTGCCTGTGCAGATTTTGAACGGACGCCCGGGTTACATCAACTTTCTGGATGCGTTCAACTCCTGGCAGCTCGTGCGCGATTTGAAGAAGGCACTCGGCCAGCCCGCTGCCGCCAGCTTCAAGCACGTCTCCCCCGCCGGTGCGGCCATCGGTCTGCCGCTGGATGAGACCCTGCGCGCCATGTACCACATTGCGCCGGAGACCGAGCTTTCCCCGCTGGCCTGCGCCTACGCCCGTGCCCGCGGTGCGGACCGTATGTCCAGCTTCGGCGACTGGATCGCGCTGTCCGATGTCTGCGACCTGAGTACCGCGAAGCTGATTCAGCACGAGGTCTCCGACGGCATCATTGCGCCCGGCTACGACGCCGACGCGCTGGAGGTGCTGAAATCCAAGAAGAAGGGCGGCTACGCCATCGTCCAGATCGACGCCGACTACGAGCCGAAGCCGCTGGAGACCCGCACGGTCTTTGGCGTGACCTTCGAGCAGGGCCGTCAGGACCTGGACATTTCCAATGAGACGATGCTGCAGAACGTTGTGACCGAGAACAAGGTCATCAGCGACGAGCAGCGCCGCGACCTCATCATCAGCCTGATCGTGCTGAAATACACCCAGTCCAACAGCGTCTGCTACGTGCAGGACGGCCAGACCATCGGCGTCGGTGCGGGCCAGCAGAGCCGCGTGCACTGCACCCGTCTGGCGGGCCAGAAGGCCGACAACTGGCAGCTGCGCCACATGCCGAAGGTGCTGGACCTGCCGTTCCGCGCTGACATTGCCAAGCCGAACCGCGACAACGCGATCGATGTTTACATCGGCGACACGCCGGAGGATGTCATCGGCGACGATGTCTGGGCCGAGACCTTCACCGAGCAGCCGGCCCCGCTGACCGCCGAGGAAAAGCGCGCCTGGCTGGATGCCGTGACCGGTGTGAGCCTGGGCAGTGATGCCTTCTTCCCGTTCGGCGATAACATCGAGCGCGCGCGCCGCAGCGGCGTGACCGCCATTGTACAGCCGGGCGGCTCCATCCGCGACGCACAGGTGATCGACACCTGCAACAAGTACGGCATTGCGATGGCGTTCTGCGGCATCCGGCTGTTCCATCATTAAACGCAAAAACAACTCGCCTGCGGCGATTTTTCGTCGCGGGCTGTTGTGCTGTCAAGGAGGACGCTTATGAAAATTCTGGTTGTAGGCGGCGGCGGGCGTGAGCACGCCATCATCCGCGCGCTGAAAAAAAGCCCCCGCTGCTCCGAGATCTGGTGTGCGCCCGGCAACGGCGGCATCAGCTATGACGCCCACTGCAAGGCCATCCCGGCCACCGACGTGGACGCCATGGTCAAATTTGCCAAGGAAGAAGCCTTTGACTATGTCGTCGTCGCTCAGGACGACCCGCTGGCGCTGGGCATGGTCGATGCGCTGGCCGCTGTGGGCATCCCGGCATTCGGTCCCGACAAGGCCGCGGCCCGCATTGAGGCCAGCAAGGTGTTCAGCAAGGACCTGATGAAGAAATACGGCATCCCTACGGCCAAATATGAAACGTTCGACGACCCCGAGAAGGTCATGGACTACATCAAAGCCGAGGGCAAATACCCCGTCGTCATCAAGGCGGACGGTCTGGCGCTGGGCAAAGGCGTGCTGATCTGCCAGAATGAGCAGGAGGCCGCCGACGGCGTCAAGGAGATCATGCTGGACAAAAAGTTCGGCGCGTCCGGCAACCATGTGGTCGTCGAGGAGTTCCTGACCGGCCCCGAGGTCAGCGTGCTGTCCTTCTGCGACGGCAAGACCGTCAAGCCGATGGTCTCGAGCATGGACCACAAGCGTGCTCTCGACCACGACGAGGGCCTGAACACCGGCGGCATGGGCACCGTGGCCCCGAACCCCTACTACACGCCCGCAGTCGCCGAGCGCTGCATGCAGGAGATTTTCCTGCCCACGGTTGCGGCCATGCAGGCCGAGGGCTGCCCCTTCAAGGGATGCCTGTATTTTGGCCTGATGCTGACCCCCGACGGCCCGAAGGTCATCGAGTACAACTGCCGCTTCGGCGACCCCGAGACGCAGGTCGTGCTGCCCCTGCTGGAAAGCGACCTGCTGACCGTGATGGAGGCCACAACGAACGGCACGCTGGACAAGACCGATGTCAAATTCAGCGACGGCGCGGCGGCTTGTGTCATCTTAGCCAGCGGCGGCTATCCCCTCGCCTACGAGAAGGGCAAGGAAATCACCGGCCTGACCGCGGGCCAGCTGGACGCCGCCGATGTGACGGTCTACCACGCCGGCACGGCCATCAAGGACGGCAGGCTCGTCACGAACGGCGGGCGCGTGCTGGGCGTGACCGCCACGGCCAACACCCTGCCCGAGGCGCTGAAAAAGGCGTATGCTGCCACGGAGAGCATCCATTTTGACAAGCTGCACAAGCGCAGTGACATTGGGGCAAGAGCGCTGGCAGCAATGCAGTAAAAAGGCTTCCCCCTCTGGGGAAGCTGTCACCGAAGGTGACTGATGAGGGCAAACTTCCCGCAGCAATCCGTCAACGGGATACAGCGGTACACTTTCCCCTCATCCGCCCTCGGACGGGGTCTCGGCCACCTTTTTCCCCCAGGGGGAAGGCTTTCCGTCCGTCACTTCCTGCAAATTTAACTCTCAGGAGGAAATACAATGGTATATCGCATTTATGTTGAGAAAAAGCCCGGCTTTGACGGCGAGGCACAGGGGCTTCTGCATGAGCTGGTCGATCTGGTCGGCATCCAGAATCTGACCGGTCTGCGCCTTTTGAACCGCTATGACGTCGAGGGCATCGACGCAGTGCTGTTCCAGCAGGCTGTGCCCACCGTGTTCAGTGAGCCGCCTGTTGACGTGACCTACGACAAGCTGCCCGACGCCAAGACCGTTTTTGCCGTCGAGTACCTGCCCGGCCAGTTTGACCAGCGCGCCGACTCTGCCAGCGAGTGCATCCAGCTGCTGAGCCAGGGCGAGCGCCCCGCGGTGCGCTCCGCCCGCGTCTATCTGCTGGACGGCGACCTGACCGACGCCGACCTGGCCGCCATCAAGAAGTACGTCATCAACCCCGTCGAGGCCCGCGAAGCAAGCCTTGACGAGCGCAGCACCCTGAAAATGGAGTTTGCCATCCCGACGGAGGTCGAGACGCTGACCGGCTTCACCGCGCTGGACGACGACGCGCTGGAAGCGTTCCGCAATGAGAAGGGCCTGGCGATGGACCATGCGGACATCGTGTTCTGCCAGAACTACTTCAAATCCGAGCACCGCGACCCGACCATCACCGAGATCCGTCTGATCGACACCTACTGGTCCGACCACTGCCGCCACACGACGTTCGGCACGATCCTGGACGACGTGAAGATCGACGACGAGCTTGTGCAGGCCGCATTTGACCGCTACATGGCACTGCGCGCCGAGACGGGCCGCGACAGGAAAAACCGCACCCTGATGGACTGCGCGACCATCGGTGCCAAGGCGCTGAAGCAGCGCGGCATTCTGAAGAACCTTGACGAGAGCGAGGAAATCAACGCCTGCACCGTCAAGATCAAGTGTGACGTGGACGGTGAGCAGCAGGACTGGCTGTTCCTGTTCAAGAACGAGACCCACAACCACCCCACCGAGATCGAGCCCTTCGGCGGCGCGGCCACCTGCATCGGCGGCTGCATCCGCGACCCGCTCTCCGGCCGCGCCTATGTCCATCAGGCAATGCGTGTGACGGGCGGCGGCGACCCGAGAAAGGAGCTTGCCGAAACGCTTTCAGGCAAGCTCCCGCAGCGCAAGCTCGCGCAGACCGCCGCGGCGGGCTATTCCTCCTACGGCAACCAGATCGGCCTTGCTACCGGCCATATCGCGGAGCTGTACCACGAGGGCTATGTCGCCAAGCGCCTTGAGTGCGGCGCAGTCGTCGCCGCCGCGCCCGCGGACAACGTTGTGCGCGAGCGTCCCGCGCCGGGTGATGTGGTCATCCTGCTCGGCGGGCGCACGGGGCGCGACGGCATCGGCGGCGCGACCGGCTCCTCCAAGAGCCACGATATGAAATCGCTTTCCACGATGGCGAGCGAGGTGCAAAAGGGCAATGCGCCCGAGGAGCGCAAGATCCAGCGTCTGTTCCGCGACGGCGCGGTCACGCGCCTCATCAAGCGCTGCAACGACTTCGGCGCGGGCGGCGTGTCCGTCGCGGTCGGCGAGCTGGCGGACGGACTCATCATCGACCTCGACGCCGTGCGCAAGAAGTACGAGGGCCTCGACGGCACGGAACTTGCGATCTCCGAATCGCAGGAGCGCATGGCGGTTGTCGTCGCACCGGAGAACGAGGCGAAATTTATCGCCGCTGCCGCGGCGGAAAACTTAGAGGCCTACCGCGTGGCGGTCGTGACCGAAAGCCCCCGCATGGTCATGCGCTGGCGCGGACAGACGATCGCCGACCTCTCCCGCGCCTTCCTCGACACCAACGGCGCGACGAAGCACGCCTCCGTCGCCGTCCCCGCGAGGGAATGTGCCGCTCCCGCCGCAGCTCAAACGCTGCGCGGCATGGCGGGCAGCCTCAAGAGCGCGTCCCGCCGCGGCCTTGTCGAGCGCTTCGACTCCACCGTCGGCGCGGGGACGCTCCTCATGCCCTTTGGCGGCAGGACGCAGCGCAGCCCCGCGCAGGCGATGGCGGCGCTCCTGCCCGTCCTCCCCGGCGAGAAGACCGCGCAGGGCAGCGTGATGGCCTGGGGCTGCGACCCCGACGCGCTGAGCGCCGACCCCTATCGCGGTGCGCACGACGCGGTCTATACCTCGGTCGCCAAGCTCGTCGCCGCAGGCGCAGACTATCATAAGGCATATCTTTCCCTGCAAGAATTTTTTGAAAAGCTCCGCAATGAGCCCGCGCGTTGGGGCAAGCCCTTCGCGGCGCTGCTCGGCGCGCTGGACGCGCAGTTGGAGCTGAGCGCCGCCGCCATCGGCGGCAAGGACTCCATGTCCGGCACGTTCCTCGATCTCGATGTGCCGCCCACGCTCATCTCCTTTGCCATCGCGCCGTTGAAAACGGACGAGGTGCTCTCCACGGAGTTTAAGGCCGCGGGTCATCCCGTGTACCTGTTCTCCGGTGCGGACGCCGACGGCGTCAAAACCGCATGGGAGGCGCTGCACGCACTCGCACGCAGCGGAAAAGTCCGCGCCGCGTGGGCCGTGGAAAACGGTCTGAGCGAGGCCGTGATGAACATGTCCTTCGGCAACGAGATCGGCTTCAGCGCCGAAAACACGGCCGTGGACTGGAACGCGCTCTATCCCGGCGCGATCGTGGCAGAGCTCACCGAGAACACGGCGGACGCCATCCGTCTGGGTGTCACCACCGCCGAGCCCATCGTGCGCATCGGCGCCGACAGCGCCGCCATTTCGGAGCTGCTGGCACTCAATGAGGGCGTGCTGGAGTCTGTCTACCCGAGCCGCACGGCAGCCGATACGGCGGAAGTCCCGGTGCTGTCTGCCCCCGCCGCCGCACGCGTCGCGCCCAAGATCGGCGTGGCCGTGCCCAAGGTGCTCATCCCCGTGTTCCCCGGCACGAACTGCGAATACGACTCCGCCCGCGCCGTGCGGCGCGCCGGACTCGAGCCGGAGATCCTCGTGCTCAACAACCAGTCCGCGCAGGACGTGGCCGACTCCATCAGCAGGTTTGCAGGCGCTGCGCGCAGCAGCCAGATCATTTTCGTCCCCGGCGGCTTCTCCGGCGGCGACGAGCCCGACGGCTCGGCCAAGTTCATCACTGCCTTCTTCCGCAACCCGAAGGTGCGGGATGCGACCATGGATCTGCTGAAAAACCGCGACGGTCTCATGCTCGGCATCTGCAACGGCTTCCAGGCGCTCATCAAGCTCGGTCTCGTGCCCTATGGCGAGATCATCGACACGGACGCGTCCTGCCCGACGCTGACCTTCAACGCGATCGGCCGCCACCAGTCGCGTCTGGTACGCACCCGCATCGCCTCCAACCGCTCTCCGTGGCTGGCCGGCACGCAGGTCGGCGACGTGTACACCGTCCCCATCTCCCACGGTGAGGGCCGCTTCCTGTGCAGCGAGGAGCTCGTGCGCAAGCTCGCCGACAACGGCCAGATCATCACGCAGTACGTGGACGTTAACGGCGTGCCCGGCATGGACGTGGACGTCAACCCCAACGGTTCGATCTGGGCCATCGAGGGCATCACATCCCCGGACGGACGCGTCCTCGGCAAGATGGGCCACGCCGAGCGCATCGGCGACGGCCTGTATCAGAACGTGGACGGCTGCTACGATATGAAGCTGTTCCAGTCCGCGAAGAAGTACTTTGACATTTGATAAGGGAGGGCTCGCAACATGATGACGGATATTGAGATCGCCCAGCAGTGCCGGATGCACCCGATCGCGGATATCGCCGCCACCGCCGGTATCGACGAATCCTATCTCGAACAGTACGGCCGCTATAAGGCCAAGATCGACCCGCAGCTGCTCAAGGATCGCTCCGAGCGTCCGGACGGCAAGCTCATCCTTGTGACGGCCATCAACCCCACCCCTGCGGGCGAGGGCAAGACCACGACCTCCGTCGGTCTGGCAGACGGTCTGCGCAAGATCGGCAAAAATGCCGTGGCTGCGCTGCGTGAGCCGTCTCTCGGTCCGGTGTTCGGTGTCAAGGGCGGCGCTGCCGGCGGCGGCTATGCGCAGGTCGTGCCCATGGAGGACATCAATCTCCACTTCACCGGTGATTTTCACGCCATCGGCGCAGCCAACAACCTGCTGGCCGCCATGCTCGATAACCACATCCAGCAGGGCAACGCCCTGGGCATCGACGTCAAGCAAATCACGTGGAAGCGCTGCGTGGACATGAACGACCGCCAGCTGCGCCAGATCGTGGACGGTCTCGGCGGGCGCATTCAGGGCGTCCCCCGCGAGGACGGCTTTGACATCACCGTGGCCTCCGAGGTCATGGCGGTGCTGTGCCTCGCCAGCGACATCACCGATCTCAAGGCGCGGCTCGGCCGGATGATCGTGGCCTACACCTTCGACGGCAAGCCCGTCACCGCCCACGACCTCAAGGCAGAGGGCGCGATGACCGCGCTGCTCAAGGATGCGCTCAAGCCCAACCTCGTGCAGACGCTTGAGGGCACGCCCACGCTCATCCACGGCGGCCCGTTTGCGAACATCGCCCACGGCTGCAACTCCGTCACCGCGACGCGCATGGCGCTCAAGCTGGGCGACTATGTCGTGACCGAGGCCGGCTTCGGCGCGGATCTGGGCGCGGAGAAGTTTCTGGACATCAAGTGCCGTCTGGCGGGGCTGCGCCCGAACGCCGTGGTCATCGTGGCCACCGTGCGCGCGCTCAAGAGCCACGGCGGTGTGCCCAAGGCCGAGCTGAACACGGAGAATCTGGATGCTCTGGAAAAGGGTCTGCCCAATCTGCTGCACCATGTCAACACCATCCGCAGCACGTATCACCTGCCGTGCGTGGTCGCGATCAACGCCTTCCCCACCGACACGGAAGCCGAGCTGCGGCTCGTGGAGGACAAGTGCCGGGAGCTTGGCGTGCGCGCCGTGCTCTCCGAAGTCTGGGCCAAGGGCGGCGAGGGCGGCAAGGCGCTTGCTGAAGAGGTCGTGCGCCTGTGCGAGCAGCCCTGCTCGGAGGAATTTACCTTCTCCTACCCCACCGACACGACGCTTGTCAACAAGCTCAACGCCATCGTGCAGCGCGTCTACGGCGGCGCGAAGGCCGTGCTGACTCCCGCTGCCCAGAAGCAGGCAGAGCGGCTCACAGAGCTCGGCTTCGGTGATCTGCCTGTGTGCATGGCAAAGACTCAGTATTCCCTGTCGGACGACCCTGCTCTGCTGGGCGCGCCCAAGGATTTTGCCGTCACCGTGCGCAGCCTGAAGGTCAGCGCCGGTGCGGGCTTCATCGTTGCCCTGACAGGCGAGATCATGACTATGCCGGGTCTGCCCAAGGTCCCCGCTGCCGAGAAGATCGACGTGGACGAAAACGGCAGGATCACCGGTCTATTCTGAGCTGCCGGATAACCGCATATGAAAAGAGGCCGCGATCGTGTGATTGCGGCCTCTGTGTCTTTGCAGATATAAAAATTCGGAGCAAGCCACACAGCTTGCTCCACGTGATGAAGAGTGTGATTATAGGACTTCAAAAATACAGATATATCAATACTTGCAGTCGGTAAGAGAAAAATTCCCATACGGTCGCTCAGATTGGATACTTTGCGCGCCACGCATCATGAGCCGCAATATATTCAATCACATCCGATGGTTTCATTTTTTGCTCCCGAAATTGAACATGAGCTTTCGCATAATCCCCTGTTTTCAAGTTTACCTTTATGGTGCTTTCATGGTATAGAGTAATTCTGACTTCGTGATAATCGAAACACCAATCCGCTAAATGCGTGGTAACAATTACGGATTGATGCAAGAACCGGCACTGAAACCCTTTTTCCGTGCATTTATCTATAATCGACTGACGCAGAGCATTTTCGTGCGCTGCGGCGCGCAATTCAGATGCAGTTTTCTTTGTTAATACTCTTGTATGTACAGTATCTGAATCACATGCGGCGCAGTGCCTTAAAAATGTTTCTCCGAATTGGGGATACGGAGGTGTAAAAGCAAACTGACGCTTCCGACCACAATTAAGACATTTGCATTCGTACTGACGCATTGTGCCTATCTCCTGTATTTAATTACTTATAAAAAATCCTCTGAAACCGTAGTTTCAGAGGATATGGTCGGAGTGGCGAGACTTGAACTCGCGGCCTCATGGTCCCGAACCATGCGCGCTACCATCTGCGCTACACCCCGATGCAGCTTTTTCATTATAATGATAACGCGCACGGTTGTCAAGTATCATTTTTCATTTTTCGCAGAGAAATATGCGAAATTTGTCGATTCTTGTTTTCGGAAGAAATGTTTCTTTCTGTTATTTTTATCTTGACAGCATTCCGGAATCCCACTATAATAAAACCACTGCGGTCAGCCCTGTCTTGCAAACTTTGCTGACTACATCCTTGGAGACTGTGCACTGCTGCCAGTCTCCTTTTTTCTTTCTTTCAATGCTGCGAAAATATAAAAATGCCGCGACGTTTGTCGCGGCATTTTTATGGTGGACGATACAGGACTCGAACCTGTGACCCTCCGCACGTCAAGCGGATGCTCATACCAGCTGAGCTAATCGTCCGTGTCAGCGTTGGTTATTCTAACGCATCTGCACCTTTTTGTCAACCCCTTTTTTCGACGGCCCCGATTATTTTCGGAGCCGTCGAACATGGGGCGCTTTACTTCGCCGTGATATAGACTGTGCAGTCAGCCTTCACGCCGCCGCACTCGGCCGTGATCGTCGTCGTGCCTTTGCCCACGCCGGTCACGACGCCCTTGTCGCTGACGGTGGCAATGGATTCGTCCTTACTCGACCACGTGACAGTCTGATCGCCGCCGGCCGGATAGATCGTCGTACTGAGCGGCACCTCATCGCCGACCTTGGCCGCAAACTCCGTGCGCTTGCTGCCGAGGAACGTGATGGTGATGCTCGTGACCGACGGAGTCGGCGTCGGAGTCGGGGTCGGCTCCGGTGTGGGTGTCGGCGTGGCGACCGGCGCGGCACTGGAAACCGTCGCCGGCGGGGTCGGCTCGGCAGCGCTCGGGGTATTTTGACTGGCGTTCAGGCTCACGGTGATGAGCACGATGACGGCAGCCACGACCGCGAGGAGCAAAATGCCGCCGAACAGCATCTGCCACTTCGTATTGACCGCAGCGTGCTCCGCCGCCGGCGTGCCCGCATTTTCACTGGACGTGCGCAGCGGTATGCGCTCTGCGGATTTGCTGCGTCCCGTACCGCAATATGGACAGCGGCTGCGCAGGCCGGAATACTCGCGCCCGCAGCGCCGGCAGGTGATCTTGGGAATGACGCTCATGAGAAGCCTCCAATATGTAAAGATTTGATACGCATTTGTTTTCCCTATCATACACTGTTCGGTTTTTTTCGTCAAGAGGGAGAGCCTGCCGCTCCCCCCTCTTGCGCGGCGCATCAAAACTGCATCTGCACCCCGCCGGACATGTCCGATGTCTGGATGCGTTCCTGCTGCCCGGTGCGGGCATTGACGGCGATGACGCAGCGCTGCCCATCGTCCGTTTCGCACAGGTACTCATAGCACAGCGTCTCCCGCGCGCCGTAAAGCCGGAGAAATGCCGTGCGCGTGTCCACGACCTGCAGCGCGCCGGGCACGGCCGCCTGTCCCGCTTCCGCGCCGATTGTATCGGCCGGGAGCGTGCGCGCCCGGTGCGTGTCCAGATACGATGCCGACGAGAAGCCACAGACCGTCCCGTCGTCGAGCCGGACGCGCACGCGCAGCTGATCCGCCGCGCACAGAACACCGTCCTGCACATAGCAGAACGTGCAGATGAGCGACTGCCCCGCGTCCTCCGTGTCGATCAGGCGCATGCCGTCATAGCCGCGCGCGCGCAAAAACGCCGCGGCCGCTTCTGCCGCCTCATCGGTCGAAAGCGCCGGTTCGCCGCCGGCACAGGAGGAGTAATAGCGCAGCACTTCCCCGCCGGAGACCGTGACCGCGATATAGGACGTATCGTCCCCGTCGTCGATGTCAAAGTTCCAGCACGGTACGGCGCCCTCCGAGCGGCCGGTCGCCTGCAGGCGCGCCGCATCCAGATCCAGAAAGGCCGCGGCCGCAGCCTGCGCCTGCTCCTCCGTGACCTCGTCGTGGCCCGCCAGCATGGCATAGTCCGCCGCCGTGCGCACCTGATAGCTGCCGTCCGCGATCGGGAGCGGCAGCTCCTCAAACGAATCGGCCAGCGCCGCAAGCTCCGCCTCGAGCGTATCGGACAGGTCCGCCTCCGATCCCAGGTTTTCCAGTGACTCCGTGCTGCGCACGTGCGCCGTCGTCGTGACCGCGCCGTCATAAAGCGACTGGCCAAGCGCCGCGAGCTGTGTGCTCAGCTGCTTTGTTGCATCGGAAAAGGCGCGCAGATGCTCCAGCTCCTCGGATGTGAACGTTCTGCCCTCCGCCGCATTGCGCGAGAGCGTGCGCGCGTAGTCCCCGGCAAGGGCGATGTTGCGCGCGATGCGCTCGAGCGCATGCGAATTGACCGGCAGCACACCAAGCGCCATCTCCGCCGTCTGCGCATTGCTATAGATATCCGTGCAGACCGTGCACTCCATGGCCGCCGTCGTTGCATACAGGCTCTTTTGTAGCGAGCTGTCGAGCTCCTGCACGGCGTTGAGCACCTCGCCGTAAGCGTGGCGGTAGTTGGCATCCATGGCCGTCTGGCGGCGGTTGGCATCCGTGCGGCAGGCGATCAGGCCGACCGCAAGCGCCGCGACGAGCGCCGCCGTGTAGGAAATGATGAGCACGCGCGTTTTTTTCTTCATAGCAAAACACCCCTTCCGGACTAGTGTTGCCGGAAAGGGTGGTTTTGATGTGCAATTTTTCTCAGTCGGCGATCTGCAGCGTCTGCGCCGAGGCAAGCAGGCTCTCATACCAGCCCGCCGGCGCCGTGCCTGCCCGGCAGAGCACGACCGAAATGCAGCCGTACGCCGTCGGGATCAGGTATGCCTCGAGCTGCCTTTGCACCGTGGCGCCGTTGACGCCGTAGGCATTCAGATCTCCAAGCTTGACCTGACCGAGCGACTCCGTCGTTGCGATCGTGCCGTAGTCATTGAGAATTGTACCCGCAAGCGTCTGTGCGTCCGTGCCCGGGTGATAACCGATCTCCAGATAGGCGTCCATGCTCGCATCATCCGCGCGGGCAAAGCAGCACTTGCCGTCCATTTCCGTGCTCAGAAACACGGAAGTATCCAGATACAGCGAGAAATCCGGGCCGCCACGCTGGGCAAACGAGCCGGTCACGAGCTGCATAGTCTTATCCTCGCCGCCGACGGAAACTGCCTGCTGGGCGTCCCGCGACGGGGCCTGTCCACTGCCAAGGATCAGCTCCGGCTCGTCGGAAAACGGAAACTGCGGCAGATTTGTCGCGGCCGGGGCCTCCGGTGCAGACTTGTGGATGCGGATGCCGGCTGCGTTGACCACGATCAGCGCGATCGCAAGCAGCACGACCACGACGGCCATGACGATGACCGCCCGCTCCACGCCCGTGCGTTTTTTCATGCTGCTCACCCTTCCAGTTTGGCGATGCCGGCGTCAATCCGGCGCAGGGTCTCGTCCCGGCCGAGGATGCGGCAGATCTCCACCGCGCCGCCGGGCGTCACCGCGCGGCCGGACACCGCAATGCGCACCGGCCACATTACCTTCGCGTTTTTTACTTCCAGCCGCTCGGCCAGATCTTTCATGGCCGCAAGCAGCGTCTCATCATCCCACGCCGGGAGCTCGGCGAGCAGCGGGCGCACCGTTTTGAGCATCTCGAGCGAGACGGCGGGGTCGGTCTTGGACTTCTTATTGGTATAGAGCGTGATGTCATACTCCGGCAGCGCGTCGAAGAAATCCACCTTCTCCGGAATGTCCGTGAGCACCTCGCAGCGCTGCTGCAGCAGCGGCGCGATCTGCGCGGGGTCGATGGTGGGGTTTTTCACCGTCTGGCGGATATAGGGCGCGGCCACGGCGGCGAACTGCTCCGGCGTCATGGCGCGGATATACGCGCTGTTGAAGTACTTGAGCTTGTCGATATCGAAGATGGCCGGAGACTTGGAGATGCCCTTGATGTCGAACGCCTCCACGAGCTCGGGCAGCGAGTAGATCTCCCGCTCGCCGCCGGGGGCCCAGCCGAGCAGCGCCACATAGTTGACCACAGCCTCCGACAGGTAGCCCTGCGCGATCAGATCCTCATACGACGGGTCGCCGTGGCGCTTGGACATCTTGTTGTGCTGGTCGCGCATGACCGGCGAGCAGTGGA
>ERZ772872.279-NODE-279-length-52535-cov-18.785633_pt1 | contig 52535 bp, 41 predicted proteins | sample MGYA00512132_ERZ772872 | MGnify/ENA primary metagenome ERZ772872 (study PRJEB29015, sample SAMEA2737724) | human gut metagenome | biome: human gut; feature: human-associated habitat; material: faeces | place: China | collected 2012 ...
GCAGCCGCCGAAGCGGTGCTTAAGCCGCTAGGCGGGAATTGTGCGGTGTTGCCCTAAAATGCAGTGGATGTGGTTTGGCATAATGACATAAGCATCCAGCGCAGTGGAAGTGAAATGCACAGGAACTTCCAACAGTATTTTCTCGGCAGTCTTTCCAAGTGAGGATAATTCCATGGCGGCGGAACGGTCAAGACCGTTCTCTACAATCTGCCCAAACAGACAGGCGCGATTTTTGGTGCAGATGGTCACAAAGTAATACTTCGCGGAAGAATAATCGAAACTTTGCAGCCGCAGATTTTTACGTTGTTTCAGCTCCATGGAATCACCTGAACAGGTATTTTCAAGGGGAGGCATTACCCCTGCACCAACTTTTCTGCCTCTTCCAGCCCTACAAACACCTTTTCTTCCGCGGCGGTAAAGCCGCGCAGGACCCAGCTTTGCACGGTGACGGCGCGCTGGAATTTGAAGGGCAGGCAGAAATTGAGAACCTCGCTTGGCATGGTGCGGGGCAGGATAACAGCAGTAGGGAACAGCTTGGAATAATCCGTGGTATCCCGCGGGTGGGTTTTGATAAACAGCGGTTCTGTGCAGTATTTCTTGGCAACAGCCGCAAACATGGCGTCCTGGGTGGGCTGATCCATCAGGCCGTCCAGCACAAAGCTGCGGGGCAAAAGCAGGCAGGCACCCTGCACATGCTCCGGCAGGGGAACGGCCAAAAACACCCGGCGGATGATGGCTTTTTCTTCCTCCATCAGGCTTTCCAGTAGCTGCGCTTTGGATACCGTTACCAGCTTGTCTACGCCAAAAATGCTGCACCGCGCGGCGTCTTCGCTTTCCACCGTGCGGCAGCAGGGGCTGTCGCCCCAGTAGCGGTAGGGGCCGCGGGGGTTGGTGCGCTGCTCGTCCAGCAGGTGCTGGTCAGGGTCCAACGTGCCGCCAAAGGTATCTTCGCACAGGGTATAAACCCGGCGCTCCCGCTGCAGGTAGCGCCCTAAAGCGCTCCAGTCATTGCTGATGTACACATGCCCTTTGGGCAGCGTAAAATACGGCTTGCGGAACGGGTGGCGCAGGCGGTAAAAGTCGCTTTCGCTGTTCTGTGCGTCCAGCTTTTCCTCGTCCACGATCAAAACAGCGTCCCACAGATCCGGCGCGGCGTCCAGCAATTTAGCGCGCAGGGGTTCGGCTTCCGGCACACAGGTGCTCAGCACAAGGGTGGACTTGCCGGGGCGGCTGCGCAGCGCGCGCACCAGCGCGATTAACACATGATACAGCGTGTGGCAGATGAAAATATCACCCATCGTATCCATTCTCCAACACTTTGACCGGCGGGAAGTGGATGCGGCCCCAGCCTGGTGCCCATTCCGGCATGGTCAAATCGCCGGAGGTTACCTCAAACGCAAACTCGGTCACTGGCTTGTCCAGGCAGACGGCCTGGGTCAGCACGCCGTCAAACACATCCACATAGAAGAAATACTGGCCTTCGCCCAGCAGGCTGGGGTCAAACTCAAACTCGGTGGTATACAGCTTGCCGGGCACGGCGGCGCCCAGGTTGACCGGGTGGGTAATGCCCACGGGGGTCGAATCCCGGAAATGCAGGTTCAGCTTTAAGTGTACCCCGGCAAACGGCTCCGAAACACGCCAGGTAATGCGCACCCGAATTTTTTCGGTGTCCGCAAACACACTGGATTCCTTGCCCACAAAGTCCAGCGTTTCCAGCCGCATCCGTTTGCCTGCGCTGGCGTTCATGCGGGAAACATCCATCAGGTCATAGTGGACAACGTTTACATCGGTGGTTTCCATATACACGGCAATGGCCTGTTCTACATCGCCGTCAAAAATCACGCGGCCCTGGTCCAGCACCACGCAGCGGGTACACAGCTGGCGGATGGTGCTCATGTTGTGGCTGACATACAAAACCGTGCGGCCTTCCTGCCCGGCAACATCGCTCATTTTGCCAAGGCATTTCTGCTGGAACTTCATATCACCCACGGCCAGAACTTCATCCATTACCATGATCTCGCTGTCCAGATGGGCAGCTACGGCAAAGGCCAGCTTGACAAACATACCGCTGGAATAGCGCTTGACGGGGGTATCAATAAAATCACCGCACTCGGAAAATTCAATGATCTGGTCAATTTTGGAATCGACCTCGGCGCGGGTCATGCCAAGGATGGCACCGTTCATGTAAATGTTTTCGCGGCCGGTCATTTCGTTGTTGAAGCCGGTGCCGACTTCCAGCATGGAAGCCACACGCCCGCGCAGGCGGATCTCGCCTTCGGTAGGGGCGGTAATGCGGGACAGAATTTTGAGCAGGGTGGATTTGCCTGCACCGTTGCGGCCGATAATGCCCAGCGCTTCGCCTTTGTACACGGTCAGGTCCACGCCGTTCAGCGCCATAAAGGTTTTGCCAAACAGGCGGGCATCCGTGCCAATCACGGTGTTGGGGTCCTCTTTGCCGCGCACACGGGCCCACCAGCTTTGCAGGTCATGCGTCAAAGTGCCGCCGCCGATCTGGCCCAGTTTGTATTGCTTTTTCAAGCCCGATACCTGAATGACGGGTACGCGCTGGTTTTGTGCATGTGTCTGGTTTTCCATCTGCGCCCCTCCTTACACGGTATCCATAAAGGTTTTTTCAATGCGGCTGAACAGCACAACGCCCAGCACAAGGGCGGCGGCTGTAAAAATCAGGCTGTAAATCAGGTTGCCCACTTCTACCGTGCCGGTGCCAAGGGTGCCCATGCGGAACACCTCAATCGGGGCTGTCATGGGGTTCAAGCGCATCAGCATCTGCAGCCGGGGGGAGTCCTCCAGGCTGGAAAGCGGATAGACCACAGGGGAAATGTACATCCACAGCTGCACGCCAAAGCTCACAGCAATGGCAAGGTCACGGTACTTTGTGGTCAGGGCCGAAACGATAATGCCGACCCCAAGGCCCAAAAGCATAACTTCCAGCACGACCAGCGGAACGGCAAAAGCCCATGCGGTCAGGTGTATGTCAGAACCTGTTACGGCAAAGTAAGCCCAGAACAGAACATACATGACGAACTGAATAAAGAAGTTGATCAGGCTGGTAAGCACCTGACTGATGGGGGTGGTAAGCCGTGGGAAATACACCTTGCCGAACACCTGGCTGTTGGCCACAAAGGTGTTGGCCGTGCCGTTGATGCAGGAGGCAAAAAAGGTCCACACCGTATTGCCGGCCATGTAGAACAAAAAGCTCGGCGTACCGTCCGTGGAAAGGCCTGCAATGCCGCCGAACACCACGTTGAACAGCACCGTGGTGATAAGCGGGTTCAGGATGATCCACAGCGGCCCCAGGATGGTCTGCTTGTACATGACGGTAAAGTTGCGCTTGACGAACATGACGATCAGGTCACGGTAGCGCCACAGTTCTTCCAGGTCCACATCAAACCAGCCGGTGCGCGGCCGAATAACGGTGGTCCATTGCGTATTATCCCCGGCAGGGGTCTGGTTGCGTTGCTCTGCCATAAAAAGCCCTTTCAAAAATAGATATTTCATGGGAATCCCCGATACATACTTATAGACAATTCATTGTACCATAATCCGCGGTAAAAAACAATGTTTGCACTGTGCAGAAAGCGCTGCCAAAACAAAAACCGCCCTGCAGGCCCGGAACAGGGGATGCAGAACGGTTCAAAGAGTTTATTTTGCGGTCAGCCTGCGCCAGCCGGTGCGCAGCAATGTCCAGCAGCCAAGCAGCAGCAGGGAAAACAGGATATCCCATGCAAGGCGGCAGGGTAGTGTGAACAGCAGGCGGTCTTTTTGCCAGATGGCACTGGTGAACACATCCATGTGGTGTACAAAGAACAGCCACAGGCTATGCCGCCCCAGAAAACTGAGCGCTGGGCGCAAAGTGTTATTGGCGTTCAGTTCACGGCACAGATGGCAGAAGATCCAGATGCCGCATACACTGATGGAAGCGCACAAAATGTAATTGGAGTATGTGCGGGAAGCAAGTTCAATATAAATGCCCTGCTGGCAGCACCATGCCCAGGGGATCAGCATGGCCAGAAAAAGCGGGACCCGGTACCGGTCCAACAGTGCCTGATGCTGACGGAACAGCTGCCCCAATGTGAGGTACATGACAACGACCATTGCAACATCCAGACATTGGGGAAGATACTGTACCTGCCCGATGTATGCCCCGAACAGCATGACAATGAAACTGGCGGCAAAATCCCCTTTGGGGAACAAAAGCCCCAGCAGCTCCCAGATCAGCTTGCCCCAGAACAGTGCAAACAAAAACCATGGCATGCCGCAGCTGGGAATGCCGTCGGCAGGGTTACCGCTGGCCCAGAACAGGGTGATGGCATTGTAGCGGGCAATATCCCACAGGTTGGTCAGGCTTCTGTCATCAGAAAGGAAAAAGTTCAGCAAAACGTTGAACACCTGTACCACACCCAGCACGGGAACGATCAGTGCAGCAAAGTCTTTTTTGACCCGGCGGGCAAAGCCCTGCCAGGTATCCGGGCGGCGGGCCGTATAGCCGGTCAGAAAGAAAAAGGCCGGCATGTGGAACGAAAAAATGAAATTGCGCATCAGGTTGCCGTAGGGCAGGGTGTGCCCCACAATAACCAGGATCATGCACAGGCCCTTGGCCGTGTCGATCCAGTCAATGCGCTGGCGCACGGCAGGGTGCGGAGCGGCGGATTGTTGAACAGCAGTCATACGGCGGTCTCCTTCGGCCTTGGCATCACTGCTGCTTGGGCGGGTTCTTTTTCTGTTTGTCATTGCAGTGTTCCTGGCAGCTGGCGCAGTTGCCGGTGCAGCCGCCGTGCCAGCCCTTTTCGCTGTTGGCAATAAAACCGATGGCAACGCCGAGCAGAACAAAAATAATAACCAGAACAAGGATACTTTGAAGTGACATGGAAAAAACCTCCCTATGGGTTAAGCGAAAACAAAGTGACAGGTGAATACGCTGCCCTTATGCCAACCCCAACAAAATCCCTACACAGTGCACGGCAAACGCCACAACCCAGGCAATGCCGCACTGCATCAGTACCACACCCAGTGCAGCCCGGCCACCGCCCAGTTCCCGCTTGACGGCGGCAATGGCTGCAACACAGGGGGTATACAACAGCGTAAAGATCAGGAAAACCAGCGCAGTAAACGGGGTGAACAGCATGTTCAGCGCGCCGGTATCGCCGCCCAGCAGGACGGTCAGGGTGGAAACAACGCTTTCCTTGGCGGTAAAGCCGGTGATCAACGCAGTGGAAATGCGCCAATCGCCAAAGCCAAGGGGCTTGAAGATGGGGGTGATCAGGCTGCCAACCAAAGCCAGAAGGCTGGAATCCGGGGTGGCAGCAACATTCAGGCGGGTGTCGAACGTCTGTAGGAACCAGATCACGACGGTTGCAACAAAGATAATTGTAAAGGCACGCTGAATAAAATCACGGGCCTTTTCCCAAATCAGCTGGCCAACGCTTTTGGGCGAAGGCAGGCGGTAGTTGGGCAGCTCCATCACAAAGGGTACCGGCTCACCGCGGAACTTGGTATGCTTAAGGATCAGCGAATACAGTATACCACACAAAATGCCGAAAAGATAGAGGAAAATCATGACCGGTGCACGCCATACCCGCGGGAAAAACGCGGCGGTAAACAGCGCATAAATGGGCAGCTTGGCGGAACAGCTCATGAACGGGGTCAGCAAAATCGTCATGCGGCGGTCACGCTCACTGGAAAGGGTGCGGGTTGCCATAATGGCGGGAACCGAGCAGCCGAAGCCCACCAGCATGGGCACAAAACTGCGGCCCGAAAGCCCGATGCGGCGCAGCAGTTTGTCCATAACAAAGGCCACGCGGGCCATATAACCGGTATCTTCCAGGATGGACAAAAAGAAGAACAGGATAACGATCGTGGGCAAAAAGCTCAGCACGCTGCCCACACCGGCAAAAATGCCGTCGATCACAAGGCTGTGCACCACCGGGTTGATCTGATACGCCGTCAGGGCGCGGTCCACAACGCCAGTAAACCAGTCGATGCCAAGGGTCATCCAGTCCGAAAGGGTGGAGCCCACTACGCCAAAGGTCAGCCAGAAAACAAGCGCCATAATGCCCGCAAAACAGGGCAAGGCAGTGTATTTGCCGGTCAGGATCTTATCAATGGCAACGCTGCGCTTATGCTCCAGGCTTTCGCCCGGCTTCACCACCGTGGCGGAGCATAGCTTTTCAATAAAGGTAAAGCGCATGTCCGCAAGGGCGGCTTCGCGGTCCAGCCCGGTCACGGTTTCCATTTCAGCAATGGCGTGGCCCAGTATATCTGTTTCGTTGGGGTTCAGCTGCAGGGCTTTTTCAATCAGGGTGTCTCCCTCCACCAGCTTGGTGGCGGCAAAGCGCAGCGGTAGCCCGGCGGCAGCGGCATGGTCCTCAATCAAATGTCCGACAGAATGGATGCAGCGATGCACCGCGCCCCTGGGGTCTGCTGGGTCACTGCCTGCCGTGCAGAAGTCGATGCGGCCCGGCAGCTCCCGGTAGCGCGCCACATGGACGGCGTGTTCGATCAGCTCATCAATGCCCTCGTTTTTGGCGGCAGAAATGGGAACAACCGGAATGCCCAGCGTTTCTTCCAGCTGGTTTACCATGATGGTGCCGCCGTTGGCGCGCACTTCATCCATCATGTTCAGCGCCAGCACCATGGGGGTATCCAGCTCCATCAGCTGCATGGTCAGGTACAGGTTGCGCTCAATGTTGGAAGCATCCACAATGTTGATAATGCCGGACGGGTGCTCGCTCAGGATAAAATCCCGCGTGACAATCTCCTCGTTGGAGTAAGGGGACAGGGAATAAATGCCCGGCAGGTCCGTTACGGTGGCTTCCTTGTGGTTGCGGATCACGCCGTCCTTGCGGTCCACCGTAACGCCGGGAAAGTTGCCCACATGCTGGTTGGAGCCGGTCAGCTGGTTGAACAGCGTGGTTTTGCCGCAGTTCTGATTGCCGGCCAGGGCAAAGGTCAGCGGTGCACCGGCGGCAATGGGGGCGCCGGCTTTGCGCTCGTGGTAGCTGGCGGCTTTGTCCAGCTCGCCAACGCCGGGGTGGGCTACCACCTTGTGGCGCTCTTCGCTGGGGGCGGCGCGGTCCGTTGCGTGCACGCTGTCAATTTCAATTTTCTGCGCATCGGCCAGGCGCAGGGTCAGCTCATAACCACGCAGCTCCACTTCAATGGGGTCCCCCATGGGGGCCGTTTTGCGCAGCGTTACCTCGGTGCCGGGGGTCAGCCCCATATCCAGCAGGTGGTGGCGCAGCTCGCCCTCACCGCCTACCACGCGGATGATTGCATCCTGCCCAATGTGCAGGTCACCTAATGTCAGCATATTGATTCCTCTTTTTTGTACGGCAAGGTAATGCAAGCCGGTTTATTTCGACTGAAAGGCATGAATTTCGCTCATGAACGCGTAAAGTTTACCACGTTTAACTTGCGGCGTCAATATATCAGGAAAAACTGTGAAATGCAGGCTTGAAAAATGCACAATTTCTGGTGGGGCGGGCAGCCATCTTGCCGCAAAATGCTGAATTCGATATTTATACATTGACTTTGAATATTTATGTATTATACTAGAATTTATCCTGATGCAGCTCCGGAAAGAGGGAAAGTTCCGCCGCTGCGCTAGGGTGTATCTGAAAAGTCGAAAGTATCGTCTATTTCTACAAACGCAGCCGGATTTTGCGTTAAAAAGCCTTGGAATCCACAAAGGGTTCCTGCGGCTCTTTGCCTTACATCCTGCTTGTGTTTGCGAAATGTCCGTCATTTTCCTTGTTTTCAGATACGCCTTGAAAATCAGAGAACCATGAACAAAGAAGGTATATTGTAATGAAAAAAGCATTGTCTTTGATGACTGCCGCTGCCTTGGTCCTGAGCCTGGCTGCCTGCGGTTCCACCGCTTCTTCTGCTGCATCTTCCGAAGCCGCTTCCCCCGAGGCCGCTTCCAGCGATGCTGCATCTTCCGAGGCTGCTTCCTCTGAAGCAGCCAGCGAGACTGAAACTGCTGAGCTGTCCACCGTTGAGCCGGGCAAGCTGATCATGTCCACCAACGCAGCCTTCCCCCCGTACGAGATGACCACCGATTCCGGCGAATTTGAGGGCATCGACATTGAGACCGCACAGGCTATTGCTGACAAGCTGGGCCTGGAGCTGCAGATCGATGATATGGACTTTGACGCTGCACTGCTGGCTGTACAGCAGGGCAAGTCCGATATGGTTATGGCTGGCGTTACCGTTACCGACGAGCGCCAGAACGTGATGGACTTCACCGATTCTTACGCAACCGGCATCCAGTCCATCATCGTCAAGGAAGATTCCGATATTGCCAGCGTGGATGACCTGGCTGGCAAGAAAATCGGCACCCAGCGCGGTACCACCGGCTACCTGTACTGCTCTGACGACTTTGGCGATGAGAACGTTGTTGCTTACGACGACGGCCTGACTGCCGTGCAGATGCTGAATAACGGCCAGGTTGACTGCGTTGTTATTGATAACGCTCCCGCTAAGGAATTTATTGCTGCCAACCCCGGCCTGAAGCTGCTGGACACCGCTTACGTGGAAGAAAGCTACGCAATCGGCATTGGTAAGGGCAACACCGAACTGAAGGATGCCATCAACACCGCTCTGGAAGAGCTGAAGGCCGACGGCACCCTGCAGGCTATCGTGGACAAGTACATCACTGCTGAATAAAGCAGCTTTTTCACAAGTGCCACAGGGGGGTGGCCCGCAGGGGCGCCTCCCTTTTGTTGGTAAGACCGTAAAATAAACGCCCGGTGCCCTGGTGCCGGAACACAGGAAAGGTGTGGAATGCGGATGGCCGCACAATACGAAATGCTGACCCAGCTGGCGAAAGCTGGTACAAAGCTGGATTTCGGGCAGGATCTGTTCGTCAAATTCTACCAGGCATTTATTGCCTCAAACCGCTGGCAGCAATACCTCAAAGGGGTCATCCCCACGCTGTATGTAACGGCAATTGCTTTGGCGATCGGCGTGGTGCTGGGCAGCGTGGTTGCCCTGGTGCGTGTTGCGCATGACCAGCAGCGCCGCGGCCACCACAACCCGGCTCTTGCCGTTGCCAACGCTGTATGCAAGCTATACGCCACTGTGATCCGCGGCACCCCCATGATGGTGCAGATGCTGATTATGAGCATGGTTATCTTTGCCAACAGCCGCAACTTTACCATGGTCGGCGCGCTGGCACTGGGCATTAACTCCGGTGCGTATGTTTCGGAGATCATCCGCGGCGGTCTGATGGCCGTTGACCCCGGCCAGATGGAAGCCGGCCGCAGCCTGGGCCTGAACTACATGACAACCATGGTGCTGATCGTGATTCCGCAGGCCATCCGCTCGGTGCTGCCTGCCCTGGGCAATGAGTTCATCATCCTTCTCAAGGATACCTCGCTCATCACCGTTATTGGCGGCAAGGAGCTGCTGTACGCTGCACAGGGCATCATGAACCGTACTTACGAGCCGATGTTCCCGTTGTTCGGCGTGGCGCTGATGTATCTGATTCTGGTTATGATCTTTACCTGGCTGCTTGGCAAACTGGAAGGGAGGCTGGCGAAGAGTGATCGTCGTTAAGGACTTAAAAAAGAACTATAACGGTCTGGATGTGCTCAAGGGCATTGACCTGACCATCAATAAGGGCGATGTTGTCTGCCTGGTTGGGCCTTCCGGCTGCGGCAAGTCCACTTTTCTGCGCTGCCTGACCCGCCTGGAAGAACCGGACGGCGGCACGGTTATGCTGGACGGCAAAGAGATCACCGAACGCGACATTGATGCCACCCGCGCCCAGATGGGCATGGTGTTCCAGCATTTTAACCTGTTCCCCCACCTGACGGTGAAAAAGAACATCACGCTGGCTCCGGTGCGCCTGGGCCGTATGAGCCAGGCTGCTGCCGACAAGCAGGCCATGGAGCTGCTGGAGCGCATTGGCCTGGCCGATAAGGCAGATGTTTACCCCAACATGCTTTCCGGCGGCCAGAAACAGCGCATTGCCATTGTGCGTGCACTGGCCATGAACCCTGAAGTGCTGTTGTTTGACGAGCCCACCAGCGCGCTGGACCCCGAAATGGTAGGCGAAGTTCTGGAACTGATGAAAGAACTGGCCCGCGATGGCATGACCATGGTGGTGGTGACCCACGAAATGGGGTTTGCCCGCGAGGTTGCCAACCGTGTGATCTTTATTGATGAGGGTGTTATCAAGGTCGATAAGCCCCCGCAGGAGTTCTTTGAGAACCCCGACAATCCGCGCCTGAAAGCGTTTTTGTCCAAGGTACTGTAAAATCAAACTTTTGTCCGCCCCGTTTAGAATGGTGAGAGCTGTTCTGGATGGGGCGGATTTTTTTAGTTAGGCGGGAGGAGGGAGGAGTTTTCGGCGGCAATTAGAAATTAGTAGTTAGTAATTAGGAATTGGAGGTGGGATGGGGGGCTTTTTAATGAATAAAGAATAATGGTGGTGGGCCGCGGCGCGGTGTTTAGAATTATGCGGTATTACCCTAAAAACATTTGTAGGGGACGATGCTTGCATCGTCCCGCGGAACCCTGCCGCACTGCGAACTTTTGCACCAAAATCCCAGACTCCAAACCGATCCCCCGCAAAACCAAAGGCATGCGGACCCTCGTATCTACCGAGAATCCGCATGCCTATTTCTTAGGGTGTATCTGAAAAGTCGAAAATTTAGTCTATTTCTACAAACACAGCGGGATTTTGCGAAATATCCGTTATGTTCTTTGTTTTCAGATATACCTTAGCTTATGTGATTTATGCGATACCCATTAAAGTCTTTCGCCAAGGCCTTTTTCAAAAAGGCCGGAAAACTCCCGTAAGGAATCACTCCAGTTCGAAATCCCCCGGCAGCAGCAGGTCCAGCGCGGCATCAGCATCCGCGACCAGGCGCTTGGACTGGTTCAGGATGGCTTTTTCCAGCGTGTTACGGGCCATGCGTCCGTTGCCATTTTCGGCGGCGTTCTCTGACTGGCGGCGGTCGAAGAATGCCACCAACGGCATCGCACAGGCATCGTCCAGGCGGTACCCCTTGCTTTTGGCAATGCTCTGGGTGATCGCCAAAAGCTCAGCGCCTGTGTAATCCGGGAATTCAATCTGGTTCGGGAAGCGGCTGGCCAGGCCGGAGTTCGCCGTCAGGAACAGCGCCATCTCCTTGCTGTACCCGGCCAGGATCACCACCAGGTCATCGCGGTGGTCCTCAATACCCTTTACCAGGGTGTCAATGGCTTCCAGCCCAAAGCTGTCCTCGCCGCCGCGGTACAGGCTGTATGCTTCATCAATGAACAGCACGCCGCCCAAAGCGCTCTGGATCACCTGGTTGGTCAGCGGGGCCGTGTGGCCGACATAGCGGCCCACCAGGTCGGCACGGGTCACTTCCACCAGCTGGCCGCCGCGCAGTGCGCCGATGGCTTTCAGATACTTGGCCAGAATGCGGGCAATCGTGGTTTTGCCGGTGCCGGGGTTGCCGGTAAAAATCATGTGCATGTTCACATCGGCAACTTTCAGGCCCTGGGCCTTGCGCTTTTGCTGGGCCTGCACGTTCTGGGCAATGCCGCGCACAAAATCCTTTACTTCGTCAAGGCCCACAATGGCATCCAGCTCCGCTTCCACGGCATCCACATCGCCGCGGTACTGGCGGGGCAGCAGGGCCAGCAGGTCAAACGGTTCACCGCTGCCAATGGCGGCCATCAGGCGGCTGCCGTCCACCGTCAATTTGGCGGGCGTTCCGGCGGTAGGAATGTCGTCCGCATCCAGAACGTACTCTGCAAAGGCGCGGTAGATGCTGTCGACATAATCGCGCATGGCGGTCATGCCGCTGGTTTTGCCGTACTGCGCGGCAACCAGGTCCCGCACATCGCTGCCCATGGCAAGCACAAGGCCGCACTGCGCCTTGACCCGCTGGGCCAGGTGGTTCAGCTCCCGCGCGGCAATGGCGGCCAGGCTTTCGGGGGTGAACGCCTGGGTGCGGCAGATGTCCCCCTCCAGCGCGTCCACGAACCGCGCGCCGAACTTGTCCGCCAGGGCGGTTTCGTCCCGGTTGGAGAAAAATACAAAATACTTGCCGGCAGCCTGCAATTCGCCGATCGCGCCGGGGGCCAGGGCGGTGCCCACATCCACCAGAATGCCGCGCTGCAATACATAGCGGCTGGTCAGCGGCAGAGTGCCGTCAATGGCCAGCGTTGCCAGCATGTTCAGATAATTGGATGCACAGCTTTCGTAATGGTCAAAGGCCAGAACCTCGGCGTCAGACTGCAAGGCAGCATACAGGTCCTGCAAAAACAGCTTTTCCTGTGCGGGGCCGGGGTACAGGGCCAGATCCATCGTTTCAATCAGGGCGCTGTGCAAAAGTCCGCGGCCTGCCATCTCGTCCACAATGCAGGTCAGGGCATAGTGCCGCCCGGTACCGGTGGGGCCGCACAGCAGCATGCTGCCGCGGGCATGGGCGGTATCAGCGGTGCCCATCACAAAGGGGCGGCGGAACGCCTTGACCACCTGCCCCACAAAGGCATCCTGCCCCAGCACCTGCTGGCGCACCCGGTCGGCCAGGCCATTAAAGTTTTCCGGGCCGGCTTTTACCGGTTCTGCTGCGGGGGCAGGCTGTGCGGTTTTGCCGCCCAGCAGGCCGTCCTGGCGCAGGCTTTGGGTCAGCTCGCTGCTCATGCGGCGCACACTGTCCGCGGTGGCGGCACCGGCGCGCTGCACGGCGTTCAGGGCGTCCGCGGCAGATTTCTGGCGTTTTTGGCTTTCGGCCAAAGCGTCCAGCTGGGCCTGCATGGCGTTCAGGCTGTTTTGCGCGGCATCGCGGTCCTGTTTGGTAGCGCTGTGGCGGCCTGTACCGGTCACACTTCGCACCCAGGCATCGTATTGATCTTCCAGGCTCATGGCTTTGCCCTCCGTTATATCAGTCGGCTTTTTTCACGGTAATTTTATAAAAGTTTTTGGTACTGCACCCGGCGCGGCCGCCGCCCGCACACGCGCAGGCGCATGCACAGCTGGAAACACAGGCACACGCACACGCGCAGCTGGAATGGTTGGAGTGATCCGAACCGCCGCTGCGCCGCCCGGCACCACCGCCGCGGGTCTTTCCGCCCCCGGCCTTGAAGTTTGCGGGTGGGGGAACGCGATGGTAGCCTTCTGGCGGGGGCAGATTACGGGCAACATGGATATGGGTGTGCCCGTTGGAATACCAGTACCAGTCGTCGGGGTCATCCTCGCCAAAACCACCGTTCCAGATCCCGTTTGTGCGGGAAACGGAAACCGTGATCAGAGCAATCACGAGAATGACCAGAAGGAGCACGAAGAAGAAAACCAGGACCTGGTCACTGTCGTCATAATACATTTCGCTGTCCGTTGCGGCAGCATCGGGGGAGTAGTTTTGTGCTGTATGGGCGGGAACGCTGACATGCACCGTGGCGCTTTCGCCATGGTCCAGCGGGCCAAAGTTCCACACAAGATAGTTGCCGTCCTGGCTGTCGTTATCGGCCTGGATACCGTCCAGCGCCACCCAGCGGATGGTCAGCTCATCCACACACAAATCATCGAACCAGCCGGGGGTAAAGCTGTAGTCGGCGTTGCCGTCCTCGTTCAGCAAAAACAGATGGGACTGGTGTACCTGGAACGCAAAGTGTACGCTGCTTTGTGCGCCGATGGTGGCGGCAATATCCGGCGGGAAGTAGGCGTTGATAAAATCAACCTTGGCAAAGGAACCGCCGTCATCCACGGAACTTACGTTAAGAACTGTATCCGGCGTCAGGTTGACCAGGCTGTCGTTGTGGCTGTTGGGCAGGCCGATGCGCACCCAGGTCAGCGGTTCATCCAGGCTGCCGCCGATCACGTTCCAGTCCAGCTCATAGGTGATATCGGCGGAGCCATCGGCGCGGGTGTCCACTGTTACGGTATAGTGGGTGATCTCATCCATGTCGCCGTCATCCGCATGGGCGGGCAGGGCGGCGGCAACAAACAGCAGCAGAACGGCCAGCATAGCCCACAGCTGCGCGGCAAAGCGTAAAACGGATTGTTTCATCACAAACCTCCCTGTGCGGGAACGGTTGTGCCAAGCTGGCAGATGTGTTCCATTTTCGCACTTTCTTCCCGCACACGGCGGCAGGCGGGGGTATTCCAGATCTTGTGCCAGGGGTCATGCAGGATGTTGCCCAGGCCAGCGCCCTCCCGCAGCCAGCTCTGGCAGGGCAGAACGGTGCCGTCCGGCGCAACGGCCATGTTGGAAAGGCAGGCCCCGCAGCTGGGCACCTGGGTAAAGCCAAGGTCCAACAGTACCGCATCCGGCAGCCAGCCGGGGCTGGTAAAGTTGATCTCCATGTGGTTTTGTTCAGCATAGGCCATCGCGGGGCGCAGCACGGCGGTCAGTGCTTCCGGCGTTAAGCGGGTGGCCTTGCTGGGGCCGGTTTCGGCCCCGCCGGTGGGAATTAGCCCGCTGCAGGTGGCATAGCGCACGCCAAGAGAGTTGGCCAGCGCCAGCGTTGCGGTGTAATCCTGGTTCAGGCTGCACAGCGGGGTGTTGATGCTGACATTCAGCCCCGCCTCCACCGCATTGCGGATGCCGCTGATGGTGTCCGCATAGCCGGGGGCACCCACCAGCGTGTTATGGATCGCTTCATCCGCCGAATATAGGGTGATCTGTACGCTGTCCAGGCTGGCGTCCGCCAGTTCCCGGCAAAGGGCGCTGGTCAGCATGCGGCCGTTGGTGTTCAGCCGGGTAACAAACCACTGTGCGGCATGCACCAGGCTGACCAGGTCATTGCGCATGGTGGGTTCGCCGCCGGTAAAGGTCAGCTGCGGAATGCCCGCCGCGCGGCATTTTTGGATAACAGCCAGCCATTGGTCGGTATCCAGCTCTTTCACTGCGCCAAGGGGCTGGTTGGCGGCGTAACAGTGCAGGCATTTCTGGTTGCAGTGCCAGGTACCGTCCTTTTCCATGGAGCTTACCATCAGGTCCATACGGTGGGGGGCTGCCATATAGCGGGCGTAAGCGCCCAGGTCCATCGGCTGCACATGCACGGGCGGTTCCTGCCCGGCGGTCAGCGCGCGGAAGGAGGTCAGCATGGCATTCAAATCCGCGCGGATCTGGTCGGGAGCCGTTTTCGGGTAAACCGCGGCGGCGGTTTCCACAGCCTGGGCGGCAATGCCGGCCCACTGATCCTCGGTGATCTCTTTGCCCTCAAAAGGCTGCAGGGCATCCATCAGCCCTGCCAGCAGAATGGCCCAGGAAACGCTGAGCGGCAAAATATCCTGCCCGTTCAAAAGTGCAACAAACGGCACATTGCGCCGTGCTTTTTTGCAAGGGAGCAGGTGAATGCGCAGCACACCGGGGCCCTCCGGGTCCAGGGTGACATGGCGCACCACGCTTAGGTGCTGGTGCAGATAAGAGGACTCTGCACGCGATAAAAACATCATCTAAAACACTCCAAAACAGATTTAGCGGCCAAACATATAAAAGCAGTGCCGCTGCAGTGGTTGCCTTAAATAATTCTCCCAAATGTGTTAAAAATAGTACAAAGAGATAATTCTGTCCCATTATACCATGTTAAGCAGGTGAATACAATCTACAACCCCAAAAACCTGACGATGTAAAAACAAAACCCCAGGCAAGCCAGCGGCGCTGCCTGGGGGAAATGTACTGTAATACCAGAGAGAAAGCAGGCTGCGGTTCAGCCGCGCTTCATGCGGCCCAGCAGCAAATAATACCCCGCCCAGTCCAGCTTGCCGAACAGGGGGCTCTGCGTGCGCGCAGCTTCGGACAACATCCATAGCAGACGTAAGCTGTTCCAGCGGCAGGGCAGGTAATAGGGGCTATAACAGTGCTCATGGCGCATTGTATCCAGCAGGCTTTTCAGCCATGGGCTTTGCAGCGCGGTGCGGGCTTTGGCGCGGCGTGCGGACATGGCATCGGGGTCCCGCCGCAAAATGTCCGCGGCACCCTCCGCCAAAACCTGCAATTCCGCGCGGTGCAGCGGCAGCATATCCTGCGGCGGGCAGGCAGCAACGGTGCAGGCGGCGTTCAGCTTGGCAAAATGCTTGGGCCAAATTTCGCAGTAATTGGCGTGGTACTTGGTGGAAAGGGTGCCGGTGCGGCTGCAATCGTAAAAGGTCAGGGCGCTTTCCAGCACAAGGTAGCTGAAATCCGGCTGGCAGCGCCCCAGCAGAGCCAGATAATCCAGCACAAACTGCAAATCTTCGCCAAGGGTATAAGCCTGGTCAAAGGCAAGCTGCCGGGCGTATGTGCGCCGGTAAAGCTTGTTCCACGGCATGGCGATCAGGCAGTCCAGATGCAGGCGAGCCAGGTCGCTCTGTTGGGCCGGGTGGGCTACTGTGGTTACAGGGGTGGTATCGTCCGGCTGCATGGTGTAGTGCCAGAGCACAAAAGCGTTGGGGGCAGCGGCCTGTGCCGCAAGGGCGGCGGCCAAAGCGCCGGGGCGCAGGGCATCGTCACTGTCCAAAAATACAATATACTCGCCGGTGGCGGCCCGTAGCCCGGCATTGCGCGCGCCGGAAACCCCGCGTTCCCTGCGGTGCAGTACCATCACACGGGGATCCTTTGCTGCGTAAGCGTCACAAATTTCGCCGCTGCGGTCTGGACTTTGATCGTCCACCAAGATCAGCCGCAGCCCGCCCGGCAGCTGCTGGGTCAGCACACTTTCGATGCAGCGGGGCAGGGTGGCTTCCGCCTTGTATACCGGAACGATCACACAGATGACGGGCTGTTCCATAGGTGACCTCCAAAATCGTACACAATGCGTACAAAATCATCATAAAAGCGTGCAGAAGAATAGCGCTGTGCTGTCTTTGCACCGGCGGTGCTCATCTGGGCGCGCAGGTCCGGGTGTTCGTACAGCATGCGGATGGCAAAGCTCAGCTGCCCGGCTACATTGCCGTCACGGTCCACCAGCACGGCCTGGCTGCCGTCCAGATATTCCGGCATACCGCCGCTGCGGGTGGCAAGCACCGGTCGGCCGCAGCCCATGGCTTCCACCGCCACAAGCCCGGCGGCTTCCTCCACCAAGGTGGGCACGCAGACAAGGTCCGCCAGGCGGTAATATTCCGGCATCGAATCATTGGGCACATAGCCAGTAAAGCGCACCCGGTCGCCAAGGGTCTCGGCCTGCTGTTCCAACTTGCGCAAAAACGGGCTTTGCTGGGTACGGCCAAAAAACGGGCTGCCCACAATCAGCAGCTTGATGCGCGGGTCATGGATATTCTCCATCGCTTCCAACAGCTTGTGGATGCCCTTATCCGGCTCCAGGCGGCCGCAGAACAGTACAACAAAATCTTCCGGCGCAAAGCCGAGGGAAGCCCGTAGCGCAGCATCCGCCGGGCCGGGCACAAAGCGGGCGGTATCAATGCAGTTGTGCAGGATGTAGGCATGCTTGCGGTCCAGCTCGCTGGTTTTGAGGTAATCATCGCGGATAAACTCGCTCAGGGCCAGAATACCGCCGTAAATGGCGTCCATCTCATGGCTGCAGCTGGTCTGGCCGTGCAGGTGGGCCAGGCAACGCCGCTTGCCGAACATTTTGCTGATGGCGCTGCACTGGGTCAGGGTGCCGCCCTCCGCCACAATCAGGTCCGGCGTGGGCAGCTCCAGTGCAAGGGAAAGCTGAACCTTTTGATACCACGGGTCATACGGGGCGGCAACGCCAAAGCAGCGCTCCAGAAACACCATGGGGTAATACCGGCGCACGCCGCGGGGCTTGGCAACGTACAGCATTTTGGTGTGCTGCAGCCCTTGTGCCTGGGCGGCGGCTTCCGGGTCCGGGATGCTGGCGCACAGCAGGTCCAGCTTGCCCGCCCGTTCATTTTCACGGATCAGGTGGGTGACAAGGGTTTCCACCGCGCCGCCCTGCACAGCAGGAACCGGCAGCTCCGGCGGCGGAACCAGCAAAATGCGCGGTTTGCGCGGTGTATTCGGCGAGCGCAGCGGCAAAATGGACAACCCCTTTTTTCGTTGGTTTGAAAGTTTGGTGTGGACGGAGGAATAGTTAGGAGGCTAATTAGAAATTAGGAATGAGAAATTAGGAATTGGAGATGTTTTGGGGGATGTGCGGAACAGATAACATATCTGTAGGGCGCGATGCCCTCATCGCGCCGGGGAGAAACGCAAAATGGTTATCGCAAACCTAAGGCAACACCGCACAATTCCCGCCTTGCGGCTTAAGCACCGCTCCGGCAGCTGCGGCACTTAGAATTATGCGGTATTGCCTTATATTCTATTATATTAAAGTTTTTTCGCCGAAGCCTTTTTTCAAAAAAGGCTGGAAAGCTCCCGTAAACAATCACTTTGCCGGGCAAAGGCTTTCGGCGGGCATCATGGCCCAGCGGGCGGCGGAAAGCTTTTCGGTCATCTTCATGTGGCGGCAGTTGGGCAGGTAGCTGATCAGCCCCTGCATCAGAAACTGCTCCTTGCTGATGGCCTTGACCAGCTGCGGCTCCGGGTTCTGGCGTACCTTGGCGCACAGGAAAAGATACCGCCGCCAACAGGCAGCATAAGCCGAATCAATCACCGAACGGTCCGCGCCGTTCTCGACATAAAAGCGGTACCGGTCAGCCAGGCCGTCCACCGCGTCAAACGCGCCGGGTTTCAGGCTGGTGCGCATAATGCTGCCGGAACGCAGGCGGTAATTGTACAAAACATCCGGCAGGCACACCACTTTATCGCACCGCCAGAACAGCCGGTGCGCCACAAAATCATCCTCGTGCAGACGGCCCTCCGGGTAATGCAGCAGCTTCCACACCTCGGCACGGTAAAGCTTGTTCCATGCAACGGTGTAATAAGTGCCGTTGGGGGCATAAAAATCATTCAGCAGATCCTTGCCGCGGAACACACCTTCCTGCGTGGGCGGGGTGAACACCGGCTCCGGCAGGGGCTTGCCGTTCTCCTGTACGTCCTCCACTGCGCAGATCGCCATGTAGGCGTCGTGCGCTTCGCAGGCTTCGTACATCTTTTTCAGGTACGCCGGGCGCACCACATCGTCGCTGTCAATAAAGGCATAATAACGGCCGCGGGCCATATCAATGCCGGTGTTGCGCGCGCCGGAAAGCCCCTGGTTCTCCTGGTGCACCACTTTAATGCGGTTGTCCCGCTTGGCAAGGCGGTCACACAAAGCGCCACTGCCATCCGTTGCGCCGTCATCAATCAGCAGCACTTCGATCGTGCCGTAGCTGGCCGGGAAATCCTGGTCCAGAATGCTCTGCACGCACTCTTCCAGCCAGGGCTCTGCGTTGTAAATGGGAACGATCACACTAACTGCAATATGTTCCATCTTGTTTTTCCCCCTCATTCCTCAGTCCGTTTTGCTGCCATGCAGCTTGCCGCGGGCGTGTGCCAGCGTGTAGGTCAGTCCCGGTGCGGCGCAGAACAGCACAGCGCGCGCTTTTTCGGCACCGGGCACATGCGGGCAGCGCAGGATGTCCGGCAAAATGCTGTCCAGATGCTTTTTGTGCTTCAAAAATTCCGGTTTCAGCTTTGCCATGGCTCCGGCCTCGCTGGCCTGGCACCAGAACAGGTAAAACACCTTCCAGTACCATGCCACGGCCCATTCATAATAACCTTTATATTCGGTTTTGTCCGGCTGCGCGGCAAACCAGCCCAGCCAGTTCCAGTACATTTTCAAATCATCCAGCCGCCGCGGCGGAAACAGCACCTCGGTCATCTGGCCGCCGCGCCGCCGGTAGTGGTACAGCACGCGCGGCACACAGTAAACATACTCGCCGTCATACACGCGGTGCAGCTCGCTGGCGTCATCGCCAAAGAACATGGTTTCGTCAAAATGCACGCCTTTATCGCGGAACAGGCGGATGTCAAACAGCTTGTTCCAGCACAGCAGCCCGTAAAAGCCGCCGGTTTTAAAGGTATCCAGCAGCAGCTCCATGGCCATGTGCCGCCCGGCAATGTTGATGTTGACCCCGGCCCCCGGCACGGGCTTTTCCTGTTCGTCCACCGCGTCGGCATTGCAGGAGGCAATGCGCACATCATTTTCGCGGATGGCATTCAAAAGTGTTTCGTAGAGATCCGGATCCACCAGGTCGTCCGAATCCACAAAGCCGATGTAATCCCCGCGGGCATTGTCCAGCCCAACGTTCAAAGCGGAGGCCGGGCCGCCGTTTTCCTTGTGGAACACCCGGATGCGCGGGTCGGTTTTGGCAAGCTCATCACACAGCTCGCCGCAGCCGTTGGGGCTGCCATCCTCCACCAGCAGCAGCTCAAAGTCCGTAAAGCTCTGGGCCAGAATGCTGCGCACCGTGCGGGGGATGTAATCCTTGGCGTCATATACAGTTGTCACAATGGAAATGGTCGGGTTCGGCATGCAAAACGTTCCTCTCATAAAAAGCGGTTTTTCAGCTGGGTATAAGCGGCCAATAGCCAGGCGCTGTGCAAAAATACCCCCAGCCGGTAGGGCAGCGCCAGCAGGCGGTTGGGGTCCGCAGTCAGGCGGGCGCGCAGGGCCGCGCGGGCATCAGCATCCTGCAAAATGCGGGCAAACAGCTGCCGCCGCTGGGCAAACGGCATGCGGCCGGGGCAGCCGGTCAGCAGCCCATATTGATTTAACGCGGCACGCACCCGGCTTATTTGCACCAGGCGGTCAATTTCTGGTGCAGGCAGCTTGGCATCCGTCAAGAATGCTTCCAGCACGGGGCGGGTCACAGCTTCGGCGTCCAGCAAATCCCCCCGCAGGGAGCGGGACAGACTGCCCGCAAGCATATCATTCTGATTATAGTATACACCTGCAAGGCAATAAATGGCAGAGTTTTTTTGTAAAAAAAGCAAAAACCGCAAATATTGAAGATTAAACAAAACATCTTCATTGATTTTTAAGCGTGGGTCAAACCGCAGCTTGTTCCGGCGGATCACATCCAGCCGGAACAGCTTGGGGTAGGGGGCGGCGAGGTAGCCGCTTTCAAACAGCAGCGGGTCCAGCGCATCCCCCAGCGCGGCGGGGCCGGCATAGCAGCCGGGGGCCAGCGGATTGGGGGCAGGGCCGCTGGCGCGCACCATGCCGTACAAAATCAGGCCCGGCTGCGCATCAAATGCAGCGGGCAGCGCCTGCCACAGCCCCGGCAGCAGGGTATCGTCCGCATCCACAAACAGCACCCACTCGGCACCGCTGCGGCACAGTGTATCCAACCCCGCGTTGCGCGCGGCGGATGCCCCGCCGTTGGGCTGGTGCAGTGCGGTAACGCGGGGATCCTGGGCGGCAAGGGCATCACACAACGCGCCGGTGCCGTCCGGGCTGCCGTCCTCCACCAGCACCAGCTGCAAATTGTCCGGTGCACCCTGCAGCACGCTTTCAACCGTCTGGCGCAGCGTGTGCTCGGCCTTATAGCAGGGGATCACCACCCCAATGGCGGGCAGGCTCACAGTGTTCCCTCCCTTTGCAGGACTTTGCGGTAAATTTCAATCATCTGTGCGGTGTTTTTGGCCGCGTCATGGGTCACCCGGGCGCGGATCTGCGCGGCGGTGCCCAGCGCCGTGCCGTGGTCCGGCAGGGCAAGCACCTGTAAAATGGCCGCGCTCAGGGCGGCATCATCCCCAGCGGCACCGTACAGCATCCCCTGCACGCCGCTTTGCAGCATATCCGGGATGCCGCCTGCCGCGCTGGCCACGCAGGGCAGGCCCAGCAGCATGGCTTCGCCCAGACTGTTGGGGCTGTTCTCGCTGTAAGACGGCAACAGGAAGAGATCGGCATCCAGGTAAGCCTGCCGCATGGCGGCGGCATCCAGCGGGCCGGTGTACTGCACATGGTCCGCCAGCCCCAGGCGGCGGACCAGCTGTTTGCACCAGGTCTGGTAGGGGAACATCCAGTCAATCACCGGGCGCAGCAGCGGCCCTTTGTCCAGCGGGGGCCAGCCCGCCACCCGCAGCACCGCGCCGGGGTACTGCGCCAGCACGGCGGGCAGCGCTTTGAGCACGGTATGCAGGTTTTTGAGCGGGTAGTTGCCCTGGCTGAGCAGCAGCACCGGCGCTTCACCAAAGGTGCGGGGGTGCCACACCGGTGGGGTGTAAAACTCCGGGCGCAGCGTTTCGTTGCAGGGGTAATAACTGGCCTGCGGGGCCAGCTTTTGAACGGCGGAACGGTCAAAGCTGGTGCGCCCGGTCACATGGCGGGCGTTGGCCAGCACGGCGGCTTCGCTCTGGGCAAGGGTGTCAAAACGGGCCTGGTTCACGTCCAGCAGCCCGCCCGGCACATGGCGGTCAATCAAATGCTGCGCCGCGCAGGAGTGCAGCAGCCGTGCTGGCACGCCGTCATTCAAGTGCAGGGCACAGTCAACCATCACGCCCTGGATGCCCACCAGCACCGGTATCCCCGCCGCCTGGGCCGCCTGCTGTATGGTGCGGGCGGCAGCGTACTCGGTGCCCCAGATATGGACAAGATCCGGGGCAATCGTTTTGAGCAGGGCAGAAAAGTTTTCCACACTTCCGGTGGGAACCAGTGCAAAACTTACGCCGCTTTTGCTGCAAACGGTTAAAGTTTCCGCGCGGGCATCCACACTGGCAACGGTAATGGCCGGGGCGTTCGGTGCGGCGGTCATGCCGCCCAGCGCGCCGGAAAGCCAACCCCCGCCGATCTCTTTTGCCTGCAAACCGCAGGCATCCGCGGCAGCAGGGATGGTGATGCTGACAAGCCAGAGTACCTTCACATTAGCCACCTCACAAATTCAGCCGCAACCGCCTGCGGCACCAGCTCAGGGAAGAGGTCACACACTTCCCCAAAGGGTAGCTGTTTACCGCACACTTCACCCAGCCAGCGGTGCAGAATATCCGCAGCATCAGCCTGGCCTTGGTGCAGCACCAGCGCCAGCGGATAGCGGGCCAGATAGGGCAGGGCAGGGTCGTTTTCGATCACGCAGAGGTGCAAAACTGGCTTGCCCGCAGCAAAGTAGTCAAACAGTTTGCTGGGCAGCTGGTTGTCTACCGCGTTGCCAAGATTCAAAAGAACATCGGCCTGTGCCTGCATGGTGCGGGCGGTTTCGGCGGGCACGGGGCCGGGCTGTTCAAACTGTTCGCCCAATACAGCCTTGGTCTGGGCAGCGTCCGCGGCAAAGTATTGCCAGCCGCCGCCTGCCATCGTCAGGGTCCAGCCGCTGGCCGGGCCTAGGGCGCGGAAAAGTTCCAGCGCAAAGCCCGGCTCCCGCAGGCCGGGATACAAAGAACCGCAGAACACGCAGCGCTTTTTGCTGTCTGCTGCATGGTTCGGCACTGCCGCCGGGGGCACCAAACTGGGGAAATCCAGCACATGAACTTTTTCCGCCGCCGCGGCCAGCGGGGCGCCGGGGGCGTAATCCCCAACGGCCTGCCGGGTGATAAGGGCGGCGGCCAGATGGTTCAGCAGCTCCAGCTCCCGCGGGTAGCCGCCGGGGGCCTGATAATCCCGGTTGGAAGCATAGGGGTCCAGCTGCCAGATGGCCTTTTTGGCCTGCACCTGCGCGGTTTCCAGCGCAAACGCGGCGCGGTAGGGCGCACAAACAGCGCAGATCACCTCAAAATGAAACGCAGCATCAAGCTTTTCCAGCTCCCGGCGGGTATCCACCACCCGGCGCGGGGCGTGCAGGACCAGCTGGCGGAACGCCGCCGCCACTGCCGTGGGGTGGCAGCAAAGCCGCGCCAGCCGCACCGGAATGGGCGAACCGCCACTGCGGCCGTTTTCCAGCGCGGCGTTCATCAGGCGCTCGTCCGCAAAGGCAAGGCGGTGCACGGTGCAGCCGGGCAGCTCCGGCTGGGGATGCAGGCCGTCCCATAGTTCCAGCAGGTGTACGGTGTGCCCGGCAGCACAAAGCACCCCTGCCAAACGCTGTGCCATCAGCACATTGGCAGAGGTTGGGTTTTCCACACTATCCAGTATAAATAAAATACGCATGGTGTTTATCCTGTGCAAAAGGAGTCAGCGCCGGTCTTTTAACATGGTACGGCACACTTTGCGCCACAGCACCGGGCAGTTGATGGTTGCCCACGCCGCCGCGCGGATGGCAAGCGGCAGCCGCGGGTTGCGGCCAAGGTTAGGGTCCTGCAGCCCGGCGCGGATGCCCACCCCCAGCTCGTTGATCTGCACGCGGTAGGCGGCGGCATCGTCCCGCCGCAAAATCATGCTGGCAAGGTAGACCAGCTTTTCGTAATAAAAGGCGTTGGCGCTCTGCTGGATGGCCGGGCTGGCATGCTCGCGGATGAACACGGCGGCCTGGCGCTGCTGATCAATGCTTTCCGGCGGCAGGGCACGGTGGCTGGCCGAAGCCGCGTGCTGCCGGTAATGGTAGCCTGCAAAATCCACATAGGCACAGCCGTCTGCCACGCTGAAAATCTGCCAGTTGGCCACAAGGTCTTCGTTGTAGGCAAGGCCGTTGTCCATGATCTCGGCGGTGATCAGCTCGTGGGCGTACAGCTTGTTCCACAGCCCAAAGTCCACCCGGTGGTCATGCAGCAGGGCATCCAGATGGGCGGGCGGCTGAAACACCGTGGTCTGGCTGGGCGGCGGGCTTTCCGCAGGAATATCCTCGGTAAAGCAGTCATACCGGCAGCAGGCAATCTGGCAGCGGGTGGTTTGGGCAGCGCGGTACAGCGCATCCAAAAACTGCTTGTGGTAGCAGTCGTCTGCATCACAAAAGGCAAACCACCGGGCGTTCAGGTTCAGCCCCGCGCGCACCCCGGCAGCGCGGGCGGCGGCAACACCGCTCTGGCGCTGGTGGATCACAACAAACCGGGCGTCCCGGCTTTCCCACGCGGCGGCAAGCTCGGCGCTTTCATCGGTGGAACCGTCATCCACCACAAAACAGGCGAAATCGCCAAAGGTCTGCGCAGCCAGGGATGCCAGACACTGCTGCAAAAACGCAGCGCCGTTATGTACCGGCACTACCACGGCAATGGCAGGGCCTTTGAACTGGGGCTCGGTTTCACTCATGGCTGCACCTCCTTTGTATATTTCTGCGCCTGCTCCAGGTAAAATTTTTGCAGGATGCCCGCGCTGGTGTGTACATCAAATCCGGCGGCAATGGCTTTGGCCTGGGCATTGGGGTCACGGGTCAGGTCCGCCGCGGCAATGGAATCAGCCCAGGCGGCTTCATTCTGCAAGGGCAGGTAGTGGATGTTGCCGGCAAACGCCGCGCCGGGGTCCACCGTATCGGCCACAAAGCAGGGCAGGCCGGCGGCCTGGGCTTCCACCAGCACAACGGGCAGCCCCTCAAACAAACTGGGCAGCAAAAATACATCCATGGCGTGGTACAGCGCGGCCATATCCTTGCGCACCCCGGCAAAAATTACCCGGTCGCTCAGGTTAAGCTCCTGGGCAAGGGCACGGGTGGAATCAACCAGCTCGCCGGTGCCGATCAGCACCAGCCGGGCGTTGGGCATGCGGCGGCTGACCCCGGCAAAAATGCGCAGCAGCCCGGCATGGTTTTTCTGCTCACAAAAACGGCCCACATGGCCAAACAGAATTTCGCCTTCCTGCACGCCAAGCTCAGCGCGCAGAGCGGCGCGGGCGGCGGGATCGTGGAGGGCGAACACATCGGTCATAATGCCGTTGGGCAGCACGGTGAACGGGTGTTTGCCGTACAGCATCTCCCCGGCGCGCTGGCTGCAGGCAAAGCGGTGGGTCAGGTCGTGGTCAAAGCGGGAACTCATCAGCCGGTCCAGCTGGCCCACCAGGTTGTGCTCATAGGCAGTGTTGTGGCTGTGGCCTGCCCGCACCGGCACCCCGCAGCGGCGGGCCACGGCATTATAAAACATGCCAAAGCCGCTGTAATGCCCGTGGATGACCTTGTATTCCGGGTGCGCGGTAAAAAAGGTGCGCAGGTCATGCAGGTATTTCGGGATATTATTGTCCTGCCGCACCGTCAGCTTGGTAATGTGCCCGCCCAGGGCTTCAATTTCAGCATCATAAAAGCAGGGCTTATCATAGTGGTACAAAAAGTCAAACTGTACCTGGCTGCGGTCCACGGCACGGTAGACATTCATGACAAAGGTTTCCATGCCGCCGGCGTCCATGGCGGGCATGATTTGTAATACGCGGATCGGCGGCAAAGTGCGCCCCTCCTTTTGCGGCTTGCCGGGGGAACATCCACCCGGCAGCGTTTGGCATTATTCCTGTTCCAGCGCTGCCTTGCAGTTCAGCAGTTCGGCCTTTGCATCGTCCGAAAGCACCGGGTATTCGTGGCAGCTCTTCTGCAAAGCATCCAGTACAATCTCGCTGACCAGGTAGCGGGTGTACCATTTCTGGTCAGCCGGGATGGCATACCACGGGCTGTGCTTGGTAGCGGTTGCGGTGATGACTTCATCAAAGGTATCCAGATATTCGTCAAAACGCATCCGCTCTTTCAGGTCGGAGCAGGAGAACTTCCAGTTCTTTTCCGGGCGGTCAATGCGCTCTAAAAAGCGCTTTTTCTGTTCGTCCTTGGAAACGTGCAGAAAGATTTTGACCACGCGGTAGCTGTTCTCGTACAGGTATTCTTCATAACTGCGGATCTGGCGGTAGCGCTTTTCAAAAAAGTCCTTCTTGCTGTCTTCCAGCACGCGCGGGGCCATCTGGTAGGTCTTTTGCAGGTCGTGGACCTGCACCACCAGAACGTCCTCGTAATAGCTGCGGTTGAAAATGGCAATGCTGCCGCGGGGCGGCAGAGCTTTGTTCACCCGCCACAAAAAGTCGTGGTGCAGTTCCTCGCTGGTGGGCTGCTTGAAGCTGGTTACCTGTACGCCCTGGGGGTTCAGGCCGCCCATCACATGCTTTACGGTGCTGTCCTTCCCGGCGGCATCCAGCGCCTGCAGAATGATCACAAGGCCCTCGCGCCCATCGGCGTAAAAGGCGTCCTGCAGGGCGGCCATCTTTTCCAGGTTTTCGGCAGTTTTGGCCAGGATATCTTCTTTCTTTACATGGTCATCGTTGCTGTCGCAGGGCAGCTTGCGCAGCGCGCATGGGTGGGAACCATCAAACAAATAGCGGTCAGCCTTCATCCGGGCTGCCTCCTTTCTGCAAAAGGACAAAGTTATACTCTCTCAGTATACCCGTTTTGGCCCCCATGTGCAACCGCAAGATGCAAAAAAGGCATTGCAGACGCGCGGCCCGCAATGCCTTTTTTCATAATTACAAAACAAAATCAGAACGTCAGGTTGCCGAACTCGGACAGCTTCAGCTGTTCGTTGTGCTGCTCGGCCCAGTTGATGCTCCACGGGCTGCCGAACAGCAGCAGGTGGTTGCCCTTCAGGTCCTCGATGCAGCGGGTGTCGCTGGTCAGGTCCAGTGTTTTGGGGTCCAGCTCATCCGGGTCGTTCATGATCCAGCGCAGGTGCTCATACGGCAGGGTCTGCATACGGATGTCAACGTTATATTCGTTGCGCAGGCGGTATTCCAGCACTTCCAGCTGCAGCACGCCGACCACGCCGACGATAACTTCCTCCATACCGGAGCCAAGGTCGCGGAAAATCTGGATCGCGCCTTCCTGTGCGATCTGCTCCATGCCTTTCACAAACTGCTTGCGCTTCATCGTGTCCACCTGGGTCACGCGGGCAAAATGTTCCGGTGCAAAGGTGGGGATGCCCGCAAACTGCACATGCTGCTTGCCGGTGCACAGCGTATCGCCAATGGAGAAGATGCCCGGATCAAACAGACCGATGATATCGCCGGCATAGGCTTCGTCCACGATGGCGCGGTCGTCAGCCATCAGGCTGGTGCCGGTAGCAAGCTTGATGTTCTTGCCCTCCTGCACATGGAATGCTTCCATGCCGCGCTCAAACTTGCCGGAGCAGATGCGCAAAAACGCAATGCGGTCGCGGTGATTCTTGTTCATGTTGGCCTGGATTTTGAACACAAAGCCGCTGAACTGCTCGCTGCAGGGATCCACCACATCGCCGGTGGGGGCATCCTTGCGGGGCAGTGGCGGCGGGGTCAGGCGCAGGAACTCCTTCAGGAAAGGTTCCACGCCAAAGTTGGTCAGCGCGGAGCCAAAGAATACGGGGCTCAGCTGGCCGTGCTGCACAGCGTCCAGGTCAAACTCTTCGGCGGCGCCATCCAGCAGCTCAATGTCGTCAGCCAGCTTCTGGTGGTTGGCTGCGCCGATCAATTCGTCCATTTCGGGTGCGCCCAGCTCGGCGGTGATCTCGTCCACCATCTTCACGCCGTTGGCGCGGCCATCGCTTTCAAAAGCCAGCACCTTGCGGGTACCGCGGTCAAACACGCCCTTGAACTCTTTGCCGCAGCCGATGGGCCAGTTCATCGGGTAGGTTTTGATGCCCAGGATCGTCTCAATGTTTTCCATCAGTTCAAACGGGTCGCGGGCTTCGCGGTCCATCTTGTTGATGAAGGTGAAAATGGGGATATGGCGCAGGGTGCAGACCTTGAACAGCTTGATGGTCTGGGCCTCAACGCCCTTGGCGGCGTCGATGACCATGACGGCGGAATCCGCCGCCATCAAGGTGCGGTAGGTATCCTCGGAGAAGTCCTGGTGGCCGGGGGTATCCAGAATGTTGATGCACTTGCCCTGATAGTTGAACTGTAAAACAGAGGAGGTAACAGAGATACCGCGCTGTTTTTCAATATCCATCCAGTCAGAAACGGCATGTTTGGCGCTCTGCTTGCCCTTGACGGAACCGGCGGTCTGGATGGCTCCCCCGTACAGCAGCAGCTTTTCGGTCAATGTGGTTTTGCCGGCGTCCGGGTGCGAAATGATCGCAAACGTCCGGCGGCGCTCGATTTCTTCACGCAAAGTTGCCATGAAAGTCAATACTCCTTTATTCCATTGCAATGTGACTTTTTACGGTTGTCTGCTTCCGTCACATGGGGAACACTCCTCTATCACTCTGGTTTTCAGGCGGCACCTGAACTATTACAAGAAAGGTTACAAGACATACCTTTCTATTTTACTATGATTTTTAAGGGATTGCAACGCCTGATACCGGATTTTTGGCCGGTAAGGGGAGAAAAAAGCAAAATTTGACAGAAAATGCGTGGTGGGGGGGGCCATCATCCCGCCGAGGGAGAAAGGCAAATGTTCGACTGTACGCCACAGATTCTAAGGCAACACTGCATAATTCTAAGTGCCGCACCTCGCTCGCCGTATCGGCACTTAGAATTATGCGGTATTGCTCTAAAAAATTTGTGTTGTCCCCTGCAAAATAAAATCAAAGAGCGAACATACTCGTCAGGACTTACTTATTCGCCTCCGCATGGGCGGTGGCTTCCGCCACATACCCTTCGGCATTTTTTCGGTTGGCTTCCACCAGGGCGGGGCTGGCGGCTTCACGCACCTTGGCGGGCACACCCATGGCCACCATGCCGTCCGGGACCACGGTGTTTTCCAGCACCAGCGCCCCGGCGGCCACCACGGCATTTTTGCCCACCACGGCGCCGTTCATCACCGTGGCGTGCATACCGATCAAAGCGCCGTCCCCCACCGTACAGCCATGCACCACTGCACTGTGGCCGATGGATACATTTTTGCCGATCGTTACCCCCAGGTTTGGCCCGGTGTGCAGCACGGCGTTGTCTTGGATATTGCTGTTTTTGCCAATGCGGATGGCGCCGGTATCTCCGCGCACCACCGCGCCGTACCACACGCTGCTGCCAGCGGCCAGCACAACATCCCCGGCCAGGGTGGCGTTGGGGGCCACAAAGGCTGCACTGCCAACATCCGGCGTTTTGCCGTATACTGTGATAACTGCCATAATTTTACCTCCCTGCCCGGAATAATTCTACCGCCGGGCACTGTTAGTTAAATTGAAAAACAGGCCTGTGTTTGTTATACTTTTACTATATTAAATAATATATTACGTTGCTTCAGGAAAAGCAATCAGGGGGAAACAAATATGATAAAAATGGTTTGCAGCGATCTGGACGGTACCCTGCTGCAATATGGGAAAAAGCTCATTGAGGGCGAAATTTTTGATGAGATCCGCGCTTTGCATGACCGTGGTATCCTGTTCTGCCCGGCCAGCGGGCGGCAGTATACCAGCCTGCGCAAACTGTTTGCCCCTGTGGCAGACGATTGCATCTACCTGTGCGAGAACGGCGCGGTTGTCTACCGCGGTGGCAAAGTAATCGCCAAAACGCCGATGCCCCGCGCCCTGGCAGAAGAAATCGCCTGGGATTTCTGGAACAACACCGAGGACTTAGGCGAAGTGATGCTTTCCGGCGAAAACATGTCCTACCTGATGGAGCGCGGGCACGGCGTGGTGGACCGCATCAAGTTCATTGGCAACAATTATACGGTCATCACAGACCCCGCCCAGATCCCGGAGGATATCGTCAAGGTGTCCGTCTATTTGGTGGACGGCGTGGAGCCGTTTGTGGAGCGCTTTGTGCCCAAATGGCAGCAGGCCAACTGCGCCGTGGCGGGACCCAAGTGGATCGATACCACCGTGGCCAACAAGGGGATTGGCGTACAGAGCATCTGCCGTGTGCTGGGCATTGACCCGGCGGATGTGATGGCCTTTGGCGATAACTATAATGATGTTGCCATGCTGGATTTAGTAGGTCACCCTTACATTATGTCCACCGCTGCAGCGGAGCTGCGCCGGCGCTATGAAAATCATACCCCCCGGCCGGAGGATACCCTGCGTGCCTTCCTGGCCAGGCAGGAAAACTGAAACCGAGTGAATCCACAATATTGTTAAAAACATTTTGTTGATTTTGTGAAAGTTTACAAAAAACGACAGGGTAAAATGCAGTATTTGCATTGACTTTGCTCAACATTGCTGGTATAATCAAATTGTTAAATTCTCCACAGGCTTGTTGAAAAGCTGTGGAACAGAGAGGAAGACGCATCTATGAAGCAGTTTGATTATACCATTCAGGAAGCAGTTGGCATCCATGCCCGTCCGGCCGGTTTGCTGGTCAAAGAGGTCAAAAAGTATAAGAGCACTGTTACCGTCATCAAGGGCGATAAATCCAGCAACGCGCTGAAACTGATGGCTTTGATGGGTATGGGCGTTAAGTGCGGCGATACCGTTACCGTTACCGTGGAAGGCGAGGACGAGGATACCGCAGCACCGGCACTGGAAGCTTTCTTCAAAGAGCATTTGTAATTGAATCCTTTTGTTTGCGGCACCTGCCCCAGCAAGGCCCTTACCCGGCGCTGGGGCAGGCAGCCGCATTTTGTTTTCTGCTGCATTTGGTTGTATAAAATAACCAGTCAGGATCCCATTGAACACCCAGTCAGGATCCCATTGAACACCAAAGAAAGGACGCTTGTTATGATCAGTATTCAGGGCAAGGGCGTATCTTCCGGCGTTGGCGTTGGCCCGCTTTATTTCTATCACCGCACCAAAACCGAGATCCCCCGCTATACCGTGACCGATCCCGATGCCGAGTGGCACCGTTTCAAGGGCGCGCAGACCGCCGCCATTGAGCAGCTGGGCGAACTGGCCGAAAAGGCCCGCGCCGAAGCCGGCGATGAAGCCGCCATGCTGTTTGAGACCCACCAGATGATGGCCGAGGATCTCGATTACGAAGAAGCCATCTCCGACCATATCAACAATGAAAAGATGAACGCCGAAGCCGCGATTTCGGATACCGCAGTTCAGTTCGCCGCCATGTTTGAATCCATGGACGATTCCTACATGCAGGCCCGTGCGGCAGATGTGCGCGATGTATCGGATCGCATCCTGGGGATCCTGTCCGGTGCAGTGCAGGGCGGTATTGCTTCGGATGTGCCGGTGCTGCTGGCTGCGGACGACCTGGCACCTTCGGAAACTGTGCAGCTGGATAAATCCAAGATTTTGGGCTTCATCACTGCGGGCGGTTCCGGTTCCAGCCACACGGCCATTCTGGCCCGCACCATGGGCATTCCCGCCATTGTGGGCGTGGGCGATGCCCTGAAGCCGGAGTATGAGGGCCGCTCCTGCATTATTGACGGCGCTACCGGCAATGTGGTGATCGACCCGGACGATATGACCCGTGATTACCTGCTGAAAAAGCGGGAACAGCAGCTGCGCCTGCAGCGCCTGCTGGAGACCCTGAAAGGCCAGCCCAATGTGACCAAGGATGGCAAGAGCATCCGCATTTACTGCAACATTGGCTCCCCGGACGACGTACATGCCGTGCAGGTCAACGATGGCGGCGGCATCGGCCTGTTCCGCAGCGAGTTCCTGTACCTGAACAGCCCGGATTACCCCACCGAGGACCAGCAGTTTGAAGCCTACAAAAAGGTTCTTGCCGATATGGACGGCAAGGAAGTTATCATTCGCACGCTGGATATCGGCGCGGACAAGCAGATCGGCTACTTTAACCTGCCCAAAGAGGATAACCCGGCTATGGGCATGCGCGCTCTGCGTATCTGTCTGACCCGCCCGGAAATCTTCAAGACCCAGCTGCGTGCCCTTTACCGTGCTTCCGCGTTCGGCAAGCTGGGCATCATGTTCCCCATGGTGACCAGCGTGTGGGAAGTGCGCGAAGCCAAAAAGTACTGCGAGGAAGTCAAGCGCGACCTGAAAGCTGAGGGCATTCCCTTTGCGGAGGATGTGCAGGTCGGCATCATGATCGAAACCCCGGCAGCGGCCATCATGAGTGACCGTCTGGCCAAGGAAGTGGATTTCTTCAGCTGCGGCACCAATGACCTGACCCAGTACACCCTGGCCTGTGACCGCCAGAACAATGATCTGGGACGTTTTTATGACCCGCACAACCCGGCAGTGCTGCGCCTGTTGAAGATGGTGACGGAGAATGCCCACAAGAACGGCATTTGGGTTGGTATCTGCGGCGAGCTTGGCGCGGACCTGACCCTGACCGAAACCTTCCTGGCGATCGGTGTGGATGAGCTGTCCGTCAGCCCGCGCGCGGTGCTGCCCCTGCGCAATGCCGTGCGCATGACCGATACCCGCGAAAGCGCACCCCGCCTGCTGGCCGCCATCGATGCCGAGTACCCGGAAACGCTGTGAGGGGCTTTACGGAGGATTTGTGTTCCTTCTTTGAAAAGAAGGAACCGAAGAAACTTTAGAAACTTTAGTATAATAGAACACAAAAGATAAATAAAGGCGCATCACACAAAACCATCGTGTGGTGCGCCTTTTTGATGTTGGCTTTATAGAAATTGGTACAAGTTGAAAAACAATCTGTAAGGAACGGTCTAGACCGTTCCTTACAGAGCATTTTATAATGTGTTGCAAACCAACAAAGCATCTGTAGGGCGGGGTGCCCTCACCCCGCCGCGGAGGAACCATGCCTATCGCGGTAAACGCTGCAATTTATTTGTAGGGGACGATGCTTGCATCGTCCCGCGGAGCGTGTAACGGTAAAAATCTACCGCGCACCATCACCCCATCACCCGAATTACCCCTAGCACCAACAAATGCACCGGGTAAAACAGATAGAAAAACCAGTGCGAAAATTTCTTTCCCCGCGCCGCCCGCTGGCCATTGTACAGATACAAGATCACAAACCCGGATGCAGCGATCCCTGCCATGCTGCCGCAGGCCATCAGCAAACACTGTGCGGTGGGGTAAAGCCACACGCTGCTGGTGTAATTCAGCCAGCCAAACAGCGCGGCAGAAAGCGCAAAACTGAACCGCAGTCGTTTTTGGTCCTGGCCGGACCAGCGGAAGAGCAGGGTGAACACCGGGGCCAGCAGCGCCCAGTCACAAAACAACGAACCAAAAATCAGCAGCACGATCAGCACGCCGCGCAAAAAACGGTTCCGGATGGTTTCGATACACAACAAGATACAAAAACACAGGAACAGCGTGAACATCATGTTGAAATCCTGAAATTCCAGAATGCCGTTTTGGGCAAACGCCATCGAGAACGGCACCTGTGAAACCACACCGAACCCGAACAGCCGTAAGGCATACTGCTTGCGGCTGTGGGTGTACCGGAAGCCCTCTACCAGAAAATAGCACATGGTAATGGCGGTAAAGTAGCCGATATCTACCAGCACCTCGTACCAGAGGGTGCCCGGCACCAGAAAAATATTGGCGATGTGGTTCAGCAGCATGGCGGTCATCGCGATGTATTTGATCACATCGCGGTTCAGCACCCGCCAGCCGGGGCTTTGTGTTTGCTGTTGCAGCATTGGCAGCACTTCCTTTTTTGGGGCTTCACAGCGGCAGCGGTTATTTTTCCCGCTTAATGACAAAGCAGGGCAGGGGAGCGGTATCGGCCCAGTTGGCAAATTCGCAGATCAGCACGGTATAATCGGCCAGCGGCAGGCTGCGGAAAAACTCCGCCGCAGCCTTTTTCTCCGCATTGCCGATCACCTTGCCGCTGTACAGCACCGCGGCAAGCACGCCGCCGGGCTTCAGGGCGTCCAGCCCGGCCTGCAGCGCGGGCAGGGTGGAATCTGCCGTGGAGTGTACATCGTGTGCGGCACCTGGCAGCCAGCCAAAGTTGAACATCACGCAGTCCGCACTGCCCGGCGGGGCAAAGCGTAGCAGCTCCCGATGGTCGCAGCATTCCGCGCGGCCAATGGCAGCCATGCCGTTGGCGGCCAGCAGCGCATTGGTGTTGGCCGCGGCCTGAGGCTGGATATCCAGCCCGATCACCCGGCCATTTTCCCCGGCAACGCTGCATAAAAATAGGGTATCGTGCCCGTTGCCGCAGGTGGCATCCAGATACAGTCCGCCCGGTGCCAGTGTGCTGCGCAAAAAGCGGTGGGTCAGCTCCACTGCCGTCAGGTCCGGCACGCGGCGGCGCACCAGCAGCCCGCCGCGCGGCACAAAACCGAACTTTGCCGCCAGCGCCTGCGCAGCGGTATTGCCGGCATCCGGCAGTGGCGCGGTGAATTCGCTGGGGGCAGTCCGGTCAAAGCCGCCGTTCTGGCGCAAAATCTCCCGCAGCAGATAGCTTCCGTACCCGCGGCTCTGCCATTCCGGGGCAATTTCCAACGCTTCAAAACAATCGGCACAGGTAACGGCATGGCCGATGCAGCCTTTCTCTTTATATAACGAATAGACACAGCGGTTTTGTGCGTCCAGTGCCGTTTTTTCAATCCGCATGGGCAAGCTCCCCCTAATGATTCAGTCTGCAACTGATTGTACGGCATGGGGCGGATAAAGTCAAACCACAGCCCAAACTGACCGGATTTTTGGAGATTTCACATTTCTTTCACGCAGTCGCGAAACTGTTTTCACAATTAGCGGTTATACTGTAGGCACAAGGTTGAGGGAAGCAAGAAAGACAAAGCAAAAGCTTCCGCCAGACCGTGTATCACCGCCCGGCGGCCCCCAAGCGCCGTGCGGCAGAACAAAGGAGAGATTTTTCATGAGTGAATATGATTATTCGGGTCTTTATAATAATGGCGGCCCGCAGAATAATAACGGGCAGCCAGCGGGCACTCAGCCGGAACAGCCCCAGGCAGAGCAGTCCGGTTACCCCAATGTGGGCAGCAGCGGAGTGAACACCGCCAACACCGCACAGACAGATTATTCTAATTCCAGCCAACAGAACAGCAGCTATAACCCCCAGGGCCCCGTTGCAGGCAATGGCGGTAACGGTGGCAACGGCAATAACGGCGGCTACAATGGCTACAGCTATTCCAGCAACCCACAGCCCCCGCAGAACGAGCCCAAAAAGAGCCACGGCGGCAAAAAGGTTTTGCTGCGTGTGGCGGCCTGCATCGGTGTGGTAGCCCTTGGCTTTGGCGGTGGCCTGGCAGGAACTGTGGTTGCCAGCCGCACCGGCTTGACCGGCGGCCAGGTTGTGGTCCAGCAGGTCCAGCGTGACACCAACACGGATTCTGTATCCCAGGGCAGCACCAACGGCACCAACCTGTCGATTCAGGATGTTGCCGCGCTGGTACAGCCCAGCGTTGTGGCCATCACCACCGAGCAGATGGTCAGCACCAACACCTGGTTTGGCGGCAGCTATGTGCAGAGCGGTGCAGGCTCCGGCGTGATCATCTCGCAGGATGGTTACATTGTGACCTGTGCCCATGTGGTTTCCGGCGCAAATAACATCACGGTACAGCTGGCAGACGGAACAGAGTATACCGCAACGGTCGTTGGCCAGGATTCTACTTCGGACGTTGCAGTCCTGAAAATCGAAGCCACCGGTCTGACTCCGGCTGTGATTGGCGACAGCGACAGCCTGGCTGTTGGCGAAACCACCATTGCCGTTGGCAACCCGCTGGGTACCCTGAGCAACACCGTTACCAATGGTATTGTCAGCGCCTTGAACCGTGAAGTTACCGTTCAGGGCAACGATATGAACCTGATCCAGACCAGCGCTTCCATCAGCCCGGGCAACTCCGGCGGCGGCCTGTTCAATGCAAACGGTGAGCTGATCGGTATTGTCAACGCCAAGAGCAGTTCCAGCGATGCAGAGGGGCTTGGCTTTGCAATCCCCATCAATACCGCCATGGAAATGGCAAAACAGATGATCGAAAAGGGTTATGTTGCCCGCCCGGCCATGGGTGTTACGGTCATCACCATCAATGATGCCCAGACTGCTATGCAGTACGGCGTCAGCAACTATGGTGTGTATATCTACCAGATCGCATCCGGCAGCGGTGCCGAAAAAGGCGGCCTGAAGCTGGGTGACCGCATCATCTCCATTGATGATGTGGCAGTCTCCAGTGCATCCGATGTACAGAAGTATTGCCAGAGCAAGGAAGTTGGCGATACCGTTACCCTGCAGGTAGAGCGTGATGGCAAGGTCATCAGCTGCGAAGTGACCCTGGGCGAAAGCACCCAGTCCACCGCAACGGCTGAAAGCGGGAACTAAGTTCTTTACGGGAGTTTTTTGTCCCTTCTTTGAAAAGAAGGGACCGAAGAAACTTTAGGTAATACCGCATAATTCTAAGTGCCGATACGGCGAGCGAGGTACGGCAGATGCTAAGCCAAAAGCGCAGATAATACTGGATGTCTTATCGAGCATTTTGGCAACGCAGATGCCGTGCCGCAGCCGCCGGAGCGGTGCTTAAGCCGCAAGGCGGGAATTGTGCGGTGTTGCCTTTAGTATAGCAAAACAGAAAAAATAAAATTAAGGCGCATCACACAGGGATTGTGTGGTGCGCCTTGATTTTATTTTATGTGATAATATGATGAAAGTTTCTGCTTCCTTCTTTTCAAAGAAGGAACAAAATCCCCCGTAAGAACCTCACATATCATGATTCTCAATCAGCTTGCGGCCCATCAGAACGCCCATGACGGAGGCCATCATCAGGCCGCGGGTCCATCCGGAGGAATCGCCCAGGCAGTGCAGGCCGGAAATGTTCGTTTCCAGGTCGGTGTCCATCTTGACCTTGTTGGAATAGAACTTCAGCTCCGGGCTGTACAGCAGGGTTTCCGGTGCGGCAAAGCCGGGGGCAACATGGTCCACCATCTTGATGAACTCAATAATGCTCACCATGGCGCGGTACGGCATGGCGGCGGTAATGTCGCCCGCAACGGCATCTTTCAGGGTAGGGCGCACATTGGAATGTGCCAGCTCCTTGGCCCAAGTGCGCTTGCCGTCCAGAATATCACCGTAGCGCTGTACCAGAATGTGCCCGGCACCCAGCATGTTGGTCAGTTCGCCAACCTTCTGGGCATAGGCAATGGGCTGGTTGAACGGCTCGGTAAAGTTGTGGCTGACCAGAATGGCCAGGTTGGTGTTGCCGGATTTCAGATCCTTGTAGCTGTGACCGTTGACGACCGCCAGGTCATTGTCATAGTTTTCCTGCGCGACAAAGCCGCCGGGGTTCTGGCAGAAGGTGCGGACCTTGTTCTTCCACGGGTTGGGGTAACCGATCAGCTTGCCTTCGTACAGAACCTTGTTGATGGTCTCCATGATCTCGTTGCGGCACTCCACACGCACACCAATATCAACGGTGCCGGGCTTGTGGGCAATGTTGTGCTCGGCGCACAGCTTTTCCAGCCAATCTGCACCGCGGCGGCCGGTGGCAATCACAACCTGGTCGGCGCGCAGCTCGCGGCGCTCACCCTTTTCGGTGATCACAACGCCCTTGCACTCACTACCTTCCAGCAGAATGTTGTCACATTCGATGTTGAACAGAATCTCCACACCGCGGGCCAGCAAATAGTTCTGGATGTTCAGGTACAGCTGCTGGGCTTTTTCGGTTCCAAGGTGGCGGATGGGGCAGTCCACCAGCTGCAGGCCGGCCTGGATGGCGCGCTTGCGGATCTCCTTGATCTCGCTGCCTTCGTAAACACCTTCCACATGCGGGTCAGCGCCAAATTCCAGATAGATCTTGTCAGTGTAGTTGATCAGCTCCTGGGCAAAATCCTCACCGATCAGCTCCGGCAGCTCGCCGCCAACCTGATAGGAGAGGGACAGCTTGCCGTCCGAGAACGCACCGGCACCGGAAAAGCCGGTGGTGATGGCGCAGGTGGGCTTGCAGTTCACGCAGTGGCCGGTTTTATCTTTGGGGCAGTGGCGCTTTTCTACCGGTTTGCCCTTTTCAATCAGGCAGATGCGCGGGCCGGTAGTTTTGCTGCTTTTGCGCAGCAGTTCCAGTGCGGTAAAAATACCGGCCGGGCCGGCGCCAACGATAATCAGATCATAATTGTTCATGTAGGGTAATTGCTCCTTAAATTTACAAATAAACGCCGTTTCAGCGCAGGGTAACATCAGGTTGCGGCATTCGCTGTGGGCTCTTGGTCGGGTTCCGGTGGTTCGGTGGTCAGCTCCGGGGCTGGCACATCGGGCAGGTCCGTTTCGGCAGATTCTTCTGCAGCGGGTTCAGCCGGGGCAGGGGAGGGGGCTTCGGGGGATGGCTCCGGTGCGGCAGCGGTTTCCATTTCCGCCTTGGCAGCATCCAGCCTGTCCAGCGCATGGAACTCCATCGCAATATAAATGGTGCAGCACAGGTTCAAAATGCCCTCTGCCAGTAAAAAGATGCCGGACAGCAGCAAAAGATCCACGTTGCGGTTGTTCAGCAGCTGAGAACACGCCAGCAATGCCCCGCACAACAGCGAAACAATGCTGAGCAGCAGCACCACCCACCACTTTTGCCCCTTGCGCTTGGCAAGGGCAAAGGAAGACTGTGCGCGCACCACGCCATCCACCAGCAGCATCAGGCCAAACAGCAGCGGCAACAGCCATTCAAAGGTCATGGCGCTTTGTACGGTACACAATAGTGCCCACATGCCCAGCGCAATGGTGGGCATGCTGAGCAGCAGGCTGACGGCGGCTCGGATGCTGCCGTTATCTTTCTTGAAATAACCGTACAGGCTTTGCAGCCCGCACAAAACCACCAACAAGCCCAGCGCAATGCAGAACACATCGGCAACCGCCTGCGGGGCAAGCAGCAACAGCAGGCCAAGCAGAATGTACAGCACACTGAACACCAGCATGCCCGGTTTGATATGGCGCAGCATACAAACCCCTCCTTATACAGAGGCAGCCGTTTTCTGGCCGGCTTCCATTGGCAGCAAAATGTCGCGGTGGCACTTGCGCATAAACACAGCGCACAGCGTAACGGCAACCAGCTCTGCAATGGGAAAAGCAAACCACACGGCGTTTACATTACCGGTGCGGCTCAGCAGCCAGGCGGCAGGCACCAGCACAACCAGCTGGCGGATCACCGAAACCAACAGCGCCACCGTGCCGCGCCCCAGCGCCTGGAACGCGGAGGAAGAAATTACGTTGAACCCCGCCATCGGAAAATGGATGGCAATAATGCGCAAGGCCAGAATACCCATGGCCAGCATGGTGGGGCTGGCGTTGAACACACCCAGCAGCACCTGTGGGAAAACTTCGGCCAGAATCAGGCCGCACAGCATAATGCACTCGGCAAAGCAGACAGCCAGTTTGATGGTTTGGGTAATGCGCTTGGGCTGGCGGGCACCGTAATTGTAGCCGATAATGGGCACCATGCCGTTGTTAATGCCAAAAATAGGCATGAATACAAAGCTTTGCAGCTTGAAGTAAACACCAAACACCGCAACGGCGGTGCTGGAAAAGGCAATCAGGATGTTGTTCATCGCAAAGGTCATCACGCTGCCAATGGCGTTCATGGCAATGGAGGGGATGCCCACCGCGTAAATGCGCTTGATGGTGGACCCCGCCGGGCGGAAGCCTTTCAGCGTTAGGTTGATGTCCTTATTGCACAGCAGGTTCATCGTCAGCCCGGCAGCTGCGCCGATCCACTGCCCGGCTACGGTAGCCACAGCAGCACCGGCTGCTTCCATGCGGGGCACGCCGAACAGACCGAAGATGAAGATGGGATCCAGCGCAATGTTGACCAAAGCGCCAATCAGCTGGCTGGCCATGGCGAACGCACTGCGCCCGGTGGCGACCAGCAGTTTTTCCAGCATGCACTGCAGGAACAAGCCCATGCACCATAACGTGCAGATGGAAAGATAATCGGCACCGTACTGCATGATCTGGGCATCGGTGGTCTGGGACGCAATGAACGCCCGCGCGCCCAAAATGCCGAACACCAGAAAGGCGATGCCGCCGCAGAACGCTAAGAACAGGCCGTTCATCGCCGCGCGGCTGGCCTCGGCCCGGTTGCCCTCACCCAAACAGCGGGAAAGATAGGCGTTTACACCAACAGCAGTGCCCACGGCAAAGGCAATCATCAGGTTCTGGATGGGGAACGCCAGCGAAACGGCGGAAAGCGCCGCTTCGTTCACATGACTGACAAAGATGCTGTCCACAATGTTATAAAGTGCCTGAACCAGCATCGAAATCATCATAGGTACTGAACACGAAAGGAGCAGCGGGCCTATCGGCGCGCTGCCCATTCGGGATGCAAAGTATTTCTGTACGGAATCACTCATTCCTGATTAGCTGCCTCCATTGCTTTTGCAGCCTGAACAATCAGCTGGGCACAGGCATCCTGGCCAATTGCTGCATTCAGGCAAAGATCATAGTTTTTCGCTTCGCCCCAGCGGTTTTCAGTATAGTAGTTGTAATAGCTTGCGCGGGCGCGGTCATGCTTGGCCAGATGGGTCTCCCATAGGCGATCGGGCATATCCTTGGCATCGGGGCGCACTTTGGCGTTGGCCACGCGGATATCAATGGGGGCAAACACAAAGGTGCGCAGCACATTGGGGCGGTCGCGCAGAACATAGTCACCACAACGGCCCAAAATCACACAGGAGCCCTGGGAAGCAACTTCCTTGATGACATTGGACTGCAAAATGTACACCTGGTCCGCCAGGGGCATGGTGTTGCCCATCATGTAAAGGCTGTAGATCAGGCTGCCGCTGCGCTGGGTCTCGCTGGCGGCAATGGCTTCTTCCGTCAGGCCGCTCTTTTTTGCGGCGATGGTGATCAGCTCCTTGTTGTACAGGGGAATCCCCAAAAGATCAGCAACTTTCTGGGCAATCTCGCTGCCGCCGGATGCATATTCACGCGCCATCGTAATAACCAGGGGTTCCTTCATTGTCTCCACCTCACAAATAATAATAGTGATGGACATAATAGTCCTACTATAATAAGTATAAACGCTGGTGGAGCAAAACGCAAGAGCAAGGTTAAACAAAACAAGACGGTGCCGTTGGGGCAAACTGCATAGCAAAACCGGGCAGTATTTTTGCCCGCTTTGTGCATAAATCCAATCTGTCCGCGCAACACTAATGGCATACACAACACGAACGGTGCGGTTAAAAATTCCGGGCGGCAGGTTTTGCGCCCGGTGTTTTGGCCGTACGGCAAGCAAAGGACGGGGGAAGATGAACAGCATTAAAGCATTTTTGAAGGCAAAAGGGTTATATCTTGTCTGCCTTGCGCTGGTGTTTGCGGCAACCATTACCGGAATTGCCGCCATCCGCAGCGTGGTGCGCGGGGTCGAGGACCTGACCCGCATCCAAAAGCAGGCCCTGGAGGAGGGAACAGACGTATGGGATTCACCGGATGCTGCCGTAAACCAGCCCGCACAGGATGTTCCTGTGGCGACAGCGCAGCCATCGCCCGCGCCGTCAGTTGCGGGGTCTGCATCGTCATCCTTGCAGCAGGGGGCTGGGCAGTCTGGCAGCGCCTCCGGCGGGACTGGCAGCTCTGCTGCTTCGTCCGCGCAGCAGGGAACCTTGCCGCACGCTGGCTGGAACGGTAAAGTCAGCCAGGCGTTCAGCGGGAATACGCTGGTGTATAACCCCACCCTGGGGGACTGGCGCACCCACAACGGCACGGATTATACCGCCGAACAGGTAACGGCGGTGGCCGCCGGTACCGTGACCGCCATTGCGGATGACGCTCTGTGGGGCCGTGTGGTGGAAGTGACCGACGCGCAGGATCGCGTGTGGCGCTACTGCGGGCTGGAAGAAGTTGCCGTGACCCAGCGCGAAAAAGTAACCGCCGGGGCCCGCCTTGGCACCACAGGCAACGTGCCCGCCGAAGCCCAGCAGGGCAGCCACCTGCACCTGGAATGCCGCAAAGCCGGCGCCTGCCTGGACCCGGAAAAGAATTAACACAGGCAATGCCGCTGCACCGTAGATGGTGCGGCGGCATCGCTCTGCCATGAATTCGGACAAGTTCTTAAAAAATATCCTGCTTGCCAGCAAATCCCGTTGACAAATACACGAAACATGTGTATTCTTATGGTAAAGATATCTTACAATGTCTTATTTTATAAATTTTCTTACAACTCATTCCATACAGAAAGGAGCCCGCCATGACACGCCAGCGTGCCTTGATTTTGGAAATTTTACAGCACAGCCCCAAACACCTGACGGCGGACGAAATTTTTGCCATTGCCAGGGAGAAGATGCCCGGCATTGCCCGCGGCACCGTGTACCGCAACTTAAAGCTGATGGAACAGGCCAGGGAAATTGCCCGACTGGAAATGCCGGATGGCCCCGACCGGTTTGATAAAACCTCCAACCCGCATGGCCATTTGTACTGTGATTGCTGCGGCAGTCTGCAGGACCTGCCGGTGATCGGCCTGGTGCGCGAAATTGAAAATGCCATTGGAACCGAAGTGCGTTCCTACCAGCTGACCATCCATTACATCTGCCCTGAATGCCGCGAAAAACAGGCTGAACTTTAACAGCGGAGAAATACGCCACAAACTGTGCTTCCCTGATTATATTTAGGGCAACACCGCACAATTCCCGCCTAACGGCTTAAGCACCACTCCGGCGGCTGCGGCACGGCATCTGCGTTGCCAAAATGCTCGATAAGACATCCAGTATTATCTGCGCTTTTGGCTTAGCATCTGCCGCACCTCGCTCGCCGTATCGGCACTTAGAATTATGCGGTATTGCCTTAGGGAGCACAGTTTTTTATTTTGTCATCATGCTCCGAAGCGTCAAAAAGGCTGCCGGACAGCCATGCAGATGAGCAGGACGGGCGATATTTTATAAAATCAGGCATAGTATTGAATATTAATATGTAAATGGTGCGGGAACATACAGAATACTCTGCTGCCGGGTGGAGCATATGAAATGCGGGCACAGCACTGTGACATGGCGTTGCAGGAAAAATGCAGCCGGAACGGGCATAACCATACAAAAACAGAACACAAAGATGTTGCAATATGCCAAATGCGTACAAAATTCTGCAACTATTTTAGCCAAAATGCGCCTTGCTTTTCCTCCGGTTTTGCTATACCATAAAAACAATGAGCGGGAGCGAAAGCAGCATCCCGACATATAAAGAAGGAGAACCATTATGAAAAAAACATTAGCATTGACCTTGGCAGCTGCAATGACCTTGAGCCTGGCTGCCTGCGGCAGTAGTGCCTCCAGTGCCTCCAGTGCCGCAACATCCACGGAAAGCACATCTACCGATACTTCGGCAGTTACCTCTACGGCTGCTGAAAGCGGTACCGTTGAAAATAAGGATAAGCCGCTGGTGTGGTTTAACCGTCAGCCTTCCAACAGCACCACAGGCGAGCTGGATACGGAAGCGCTGAACTTTAACGGCAATACTTATTATGTCGGTTTCGATGCCAACCAGGGTGCTGAACTGCAGGGCAAGATGATCGCAGATTACATTAAAGCACATGCTGACACCATCGACCGCAACGGCGACGGCGTTATCGGCTATGTTCTGGCAATCGGCGATATCGGCCATAATGACTCGATTGCCCGTACCCGTGGCGTCCGTAGCGCTTTGGGCACCGCAGTGGAAGGCAGCAACGGCATTGTTTCTGATCCTGTCGGTACCAATGCGGATGGTTCCGCTACCCAGGTTCAGGACGGCACCATTGATGTGGATGGCACGACCTTCGCCGTTCGTGAGCTTGCTTCTCAGGAAATGAAGAATTCCGCCGGCGCTACTTGGGATGCCGGCACCGCCAGCAACGCCATCAGCGCCTGGGCTTCTGCTCTGGGAGATTCCATCGATATCGTTATTTCCAACAATGACGGCATGGGCATGGCAATGTTTAACTCCTGGTCGCAGGAAAATGGCGTTCCCACCTTTGGCTACGATGCAAACGCTGACGCAGTTGCTGCCATTGCCGACGGTTACGGCGGAACGATCAGCCAGCACGCTGACGTGCAGGCCTACCTGACCCTGCGCCTGCTGCGTAATGCGCTGGACGGCGTGGACATCAACACCGGTATTGCCACTCCGGATGCCGCAGGCAATGTCCTGAGCAGCGATGTTTACTATTACAATGAGGACGAGCGTTCCTACTATGCTTTGAACGTGGCAGTCACGGCAGACAACTACACGGACTTCACCGACTCTACCAAGCCGTATGGGCCTGTTTCCAACCAGCTGGATACCACTACCAGCCCGGAAAAGAGCGTTTGGCTGAATATCTACAACGCCGCGGATAACTTCCTGAGCGCTACTTACCAGCCCCTGCTGGAGAAATATGATGATCTGCTGAACCTGAAGGTTGACTACATCGGCGGCGACGGCCAGACCGAGGCCAACATCACCAACCGCCTGGGCAATCCCAGCGCATACGATGCCTTTGCCATCAATATGGTTAAGACCGATAACGCTGCTTCGTACACTTCTCTGCTGAACCAGTGATCCAACGGCAACAGCAATAACTGACAGTTAAGTAACGGCAACGCTATTAGGGAGAATGTATTTCTCCATAGGGGAGAATGAAGTTTTCCCTAATAGCGTTTTTTTATGAAAACAGGTGAGCAGCCGCAGGGCAGTTTGCCAATTTGCAAGACGGGAGTGACGAGAATGGCAGAAGCGAAAGACGATATTGTCTTGTCAATTCGCGGTATGTGCAAGTCGTTTGGCCGCAACCGAGTACTTGATCATATCAATCTGGATGTAAAACGCGGTACAGTTATGGGGCTTATGGGCGAAAACGGCGCCGGTAAGTCTACCATGATGAAATGTCTGTTCGGTACTTATCAAAAGGATGAGGGCAAGATTTTCCTCAATGGCAAGGAGATCAGTTTTTCCGGCCCGAAAGACGCGCTGGAAAACGGAATTGCAATGGTGCATCAGGAACTGAACCAGTGCCTGGAGCGCAGTGTGATTGATAACCTGTTCCTGGGGCGGTACCCGGTCAACTCTATGGGTGTGGTTGACGAAGGGCAGATGAAGAAGAAAGCAGCCGATCTGTTCCGCAAGCTGGGCATGACTGTCAATCTGACCCAGCCCATGCGCAATATGTCGGTTTCGCAGCGGCAGATGTGTGAAATTGCCAAAGCCATCTCTTACAATGCCCAGGTCATCGTTCTGGATGAGCCGACTTCTTCGCTGACGGTGCAGGAAGTAAATAAACTCTTTGAGATGATGCGCATGCTGAAAGAACAGGGCATTGCGCTGATATACATCTCACATAAGATGGACGAAATTTTTGAAATTTGTGACCAGGTTTCGGTTCTGCGTGACGGCAACCTGGTTATGACCAAGGACAGTAAGGACACCAACATGGGCGAGCTGATCACCGCCATGGTTGGCCGTTCGCTGGAAAGCCGCTTCCCGCCGGTGGACAATATCCCCGGGGATCCGATCTTGTCCGTCCAGCATCTGTCCACCAAATATGCGCCTTATCTGCAGGATATCAGCTTTGATGTGCGCGAGGGCGAAATTTTTGGTCTGTATGGCCTGGTGGGTGCCGGACGTACAGAGCTGCTGGAAACCATTTTCGGCGTGCGTACCCGTGCGGCAGGTCGTGTGTATTTCCGCGACCACCTGATGAACTTCAACGATGCCCGCGAAGCGATCGAGCATGGATTTGCCCTGATTACCGAGGAACGCAAGGCAAACGGCCTGTTCCTGAAGAGCGATTTGACATTCAATACTACCATTGCCAACCTGGACCAGTACAAAGGTGGCCTTGGGCTGTCAATGCCCAAAATGGTAAAAGCCACAAACAAGGAGATCAAGGTCATGCACACCAAGTGCATGGGACCTGACGATATGATCACCAGTTTGTCCGGCGGCAACCAGCAAAAGGTCATTTTTGGCAAATGGCTGGAACGCGAACCCCAGGTCTTTATGATGGATGAACCTACGCGCGGTATAGACGTTGGCGCAAAGTACGAAATCTATGAGCTGATCATCAAGATGGCCAAACAGGGAAAGACGATTATTGTTGTTTCCTCTGAAATGCCTGAGATTCTGGGTATCACCAACCGGATCGGCGTTATGTCCAACGGACATCTTTCCGGCATTGTGAATACCAAGGAAACAAATCAGGAAGAGCTTTTGAGACTCAGCGCAAAATACCTGTAATGGGGGATAATGATCTATGGCAACTGCAACACAAACTTCAAAAATTCTTTCGGCGGAGCAGGAAGCCAAGCTTCGCCAGCCAATCGATGAATATGTTGGGAAAATCCAGGCGCAGATCGATGAACTTCGTACTGACGGTACTGAAAAAGCTGTCAATATCCAGAATGAGCTGGATAACCTGAAGCGCGACCGCATCTATACCGCGCAGGAAAAAACGGAACGTGAGACCAAACTGAAGGCTGAATTGGCAGCGGCCAAGGCAGTTGAAGAAAAAAACAAGGGCCAGATCAACAAGCTGATCGCTGATGCTGAAGCCTATTTGAAAGCCCATTATGACAGCGACTATTACCAGGCGGTGGTGGCCAGCTGCAAGCAGGAAAAGGTACAAGCCCAGCAGAAATATCAGGCAGCTGTAGAACAGCTGAAAAAGGAACACGAGACGGCGCTTTCCAAGCTGAGCAATCAGCAGGAAATCAAGGACGAAAAGTATGTCCACAAGAACCGCCTGTTCGACGCCAAAATGCAGTTGGATAAGGACTGCCAGGCAATCAAGGACCGCCAGCATGCTGCGTTTGATTACAAATATCACCTGATCGATATGCTGCGCCTGTCCAAGTTTACGGTTGGCGAGTCTCTGGCGCAAAAGTGGGAAAACTACAAGTACACATTTAATCGCCGTGACTTTTTGCTGCGCAACGGTCTGTACATTGCAATCGTTATCATCTTTATTATACTGTGCCTGATTGCCCAGTTCGGCAAGAAAGTGCCGCTGCTTACCGTCAACAATATTTTGAACATTCTGCAACAGGCTTCGCCGCGCATGTTCCTGGCTTTGGGCGTTGCCGGGCTGATCCTGCTGGCCGGCACGGACCTGTCCATTGGCCGTATGGTTGGTATGGGCATGACTGCCGCTACCATCATTATGCACAAGGGGATCAACACCGGTGCGGTTTTTGGCCATGTGTTTGATTTTACCGGGCTGCCGGTCATTGCCCGCGTTATTTTGGCGCTGATTGTCTGCATTGTCCTGTGCACAGTCTTTACCACCATCGCAGGTTTCTTTACAGCCAAGTTCAAAATGCACCCATTCATTTCTACGATGGCGAACATGCTGGTCATTTTTGGCTTGGTCACCTATTCAACCAAGGGTGTTTCCTTTGGCGGTATCGAAAGCAACATCCCCAGCATGATCATCCCCAAGATTGGCGGTTTCCCCACCATTATCCTGTGGGCTATCGCAGCTGTGATCATCGTGTGGTTCATCTGGAACAAGACGACTTTTGGTAAAAACCTGTTCGCAGTCGGCGGCAACCCCGAAGCTGCTGCTGTTTCCGGCATCTCGGTATTCCGCGTTACGGTAGGCGCGTTTGTTCTGGCAGGCATTCTGTATGGCTTCGGCTCCTGGCTGGAATGCATCCGTATGGTGGGCTCCGGCTCCGCTGCATATGGTCAGGGCTGGGAAATGGACGCCATCGCGGCCTGCGTTGTGGGCGGCGTTTCTTTCACCGGCGGTATCGGCAAGATTTCCGGCGTGGTTGTCGGTGTGTTCATCTTCACCGCGTTGACTTACTCTCTGACCACTTTGGGTATTGATACGAACCTGCAGTTCGTGTTCTCCGGCATCATTATTCTGGTTGCTGTTATGCTGGACTGCCTCAAGTACGTTCAGAAGAAATAATCTATACCGGCTGTACGGCAAAAATTCGGCTGTGTTTATAAAAAACAGGCTGAATTTCCGGCGCTCCGGTGCCTCCCGGCATAAACCGCAGCGTATCATCAGATAACACAAAAGCATGTGCATGACAAAACAAATCGAAAATTTTGGGTTTTCGAGGAGGGCGGGTGCACATGCTTTTATTTTTGACCCGCAAAATCTTTGCCGTATCCCCAAAACCGCTGCCTGTATGCAAGGCATTTGCCTTTGCCCGGTGGTATGGTATAATTTGAGAAAGAAACCGGAAGGGAGGAAAGCGATGTGATCTATCTTTCGGAATTTTATTTTCCCAGCCAAAACAGCGAGGCTAACTACCTTGCCGAGTCGCCGCGGGCCAAAATGACCTGCTATGATTCTTTCTACCCCTTTGGCCTGTTTGCGGGCCGGGGCTTGAAAGCACTGGATTTGGCGGATGTGACCATTTTGTACGGCGGCAACGGCTCCGGCAAAACCACAGCGCTCAACGTGATGGCGGACGCTTTGCGCCTGCAGCGCGGGGCACAGTATAACCGCAGTGATTTCTTCCCGGATTATGTCTCCCTGTGCCAGTTCCACACCCTGCACGCCATCCCGGCGGGCAGCCTGATTTTGACCAGCGACGATGTGTTTGACTATATGTTGGATGTGCGCGCCATCAACGATAACATTGATACCCGCCGCGGCAGCCTGTTTGATGAATATACCGAGGCCCGCACCGCCAAATTCCAGATGCACAGCATGGAGGATTATGACCGGCTCAAGCAGGTCAGCGCGGCACGGCGCTATTCCAAATCTCAGGTGGCGCGCAAAACTTTGTCTCCCAACATCCGCACCCACTCCAACGGCGAAAGCGCCTTTTTGATGTTCCAGGAAAAACTGCGCGGGGATGCCCTTTATCTGTTGGATGAACCGGAAAACAGCCTTTCCGCCGCGCGGCAGATCGCTTTGGCAGATTTTTTGGCAGATTCGGCCCGGTTTTACGGCTGCCAGTTTGTGCTGGCCACCCATTCGCCGTTTTTGCTGGCAATCCCCGGTGCCCGCATTTATGATCTGGACAGTGACCCGGTGCGCACCCGCCGCTGGACCGAGCTGGAAAGCGTGCGGGATACCTTTGAGTTTTTCCAACAGCACAAGGAGGAGTTTTGATGGCGGAACGCCGATTTTATCAAGGGGAGACCTTTGCTAATTATGACCCCGGCGAGCTGCTGGAAAACGCCGAGTTCGAGGACTGTGTGTTTGACCACTGCCGCTGGCTGGGCACGCGGGTGCAGAACTGCCGCTTCAACGCCTGTACCTTTGACCACTGCAATTTTTCCGGCGTGGTGTTCAGCTTTACCACCATGAAAGATGCCTGGCTGCTGAACAGTGCGTTCCGCTCCATGGCGTGGGGCGGGCTGCAGGGCAAAAGCGGGGTGTTCCAGCCGTTTGGCAAAATCAAAAACTGCACGTTCCGCTACAATGATTTTTCCGGCATGGCACTGAACGGCTTTGACTGGACCGGGGCGGAACTGCAGCAATGCACCTTTGATGATACCCGCCTTGCCGGGGCCAGCTTTTACGGCGTGCGGCTGGGCGGAACCCGGTTCACCCGCTGCGATTTGCAAAAAGCCGACCTGCGCACCGCCGAAGAATACGCCATTGATTTGGAGACCAACAAGTTGAAAGGCGCAAGGTTCAGCTTTCCTGATGTGGTAAGGTTACTGGATGGAACGGGGATTGTGATCGAGTGAGGCGCTTAAAACGACCCAACGTAAGGTGCTTTGATGAAAACCCAAATAGGAAATTGGCTTCCCTCTGAGGGGCGGTTCCCTATGCAGCGCGTAGTAATGAAATTGTAAAAAGCGGGCCTGATATGCGGGACGATGCAAGCAGCGGCCCCTACAAATCAGGTTTTAGGGCCATCATGAATCTGCAATGTGCAATAAGGCAAATCTGCGGCGGAGGGAGCACCCATCTCCGGCTGGCCTCTGAAATGCTCTGTGAGGAACGGTCAAGACCGTTCCCCACGGGACGTTCTCTTTAGGCAATACCGCATAATTCTAAGTGCCGATACGGCGAGCGAGGTACGGCAGATGCTAAGCCAAAAGCGCAGATAATACTGGATGTCTTATCGAGCATTTTGGCAACGCAGATGCCGTGCCGCAGCCGCCGGAGCGGTGCTTAAGCCGTCAGGTGGGAATTGTGCGGTGTTGCCTTTATAATGCACTACCACCATTTAACCTGCCTCTTACCCGTTGGAACGCCCATTGTGCGCCCGCTAACCTGACGGGATAACGATTTTTAGAAAATGATAAACCGGGTAAAAAAACCAAAAACTCGCCCTGAATTTTTACAATTCGAAAATGGTGAAAATGTTGTGGAATTTTTTGGCGTGTGGTATAATAAATGAAACTGCGGTTTATGGTTGATTTTTCGGCCCGGCCGCATTTGATTAAAAAAGCAACGCGCGGCCGAACAGGCTGCCGGGTGCAGCCGGAAAATCCCCGGGTACGCCCATTTATAAGGAGGAACGAACGGAATATGCAGAAGAAAAAAATCACCGCATTCCTGCTGGCGCTGGCAATGGTGTCCGCTATGGCACTGCCCGTTTTTGCACAGGAGCCGAACCCGCAGGCTGAAACCGCTGCAAGCATTGCAGTGGTGGAAACTGCTACCCCGGAAACCGCAGCCACCGAGGAACCGAAAGTTGACGCTGAACCGGCAGAGGACAACGTGAAAGAGGACGCCGCTACCTATGATGCACCGCCGGAGAACGGCTGGTATCAGGAATACCCCGGCGGCCCCTGGTATTGGTACGAAAACGGCGTGCGCCAGGGCACCACTGGCCGCGGCAAGGAAATCTATGACCCCAAGAGCGATGCTTGGTACTGGCTGGATGCTGTTCAGGGCGGCGCTATGACCACCAATAAGGACGTCTATCAGGACTCCAACGGCGGCAAGTGGGTGCGTTACGATGCCAACGGCCATATGGTCAAGGGCTGGAATACCAACGAGAAGGGTACTTACTACTTCGATCTCGTGACTGGTGCTATGGTAAAGGGGATGTGTACGATAGACGGCATTCCCTGCGCATTTGATACCACCACAGGCATTGGCCTGGATAAGCAGTGGGTCAACATCAACGGCGACAAGTTCTGGTACGAAGGCGGCAAGCGCCAGGGCACCACTGGCCGCGGCAAGGAAATCTATGACCCCGCTTCCGATGCCTGGTACTGGCTGGATTCCGTCAAAAACGGCGCAATGGCTGTCAGCAAGGATGTCTATCAGGACTCCAACGGCGGCAAGTGGGTTCGCTATGATGCCAACGGCCATATGATCAAGGGCTGGGATACCAACTCTCAGGGTACTTATTACTTTGACCTCATCACCGGCGCTATGGCAAAGGGCACCGTTGTGATCGACGGCATTACCTGCGTGTTTGATTACAACACCGGCATTCTGCAGTCCACCAACGTGGATGTGACTAAGTACCGCGAGATCAAGCGCACCAACTACTATGCTGACGGCAGCGTGATGAATACCCTGACCACCGATTACGATGCACAGGGCCGCCTGCTGAAAGAGCAGCGCCGCGATAAGTCCGGCAACCTGCAGGTTCAGGACGACTTCTATTATGAATACAACGGCATGCTGACCAAGCATACCCACCGCGAGTACGGCAACGACAACTACTCTTACGAGTATCGCTATGAGTATGATAAAAGCAACCGCTTTGCCAAGATCTCCGTTTACCGCTACAATGGCGGCTGGTACCTGTACAGCTACTGGACTGCCAAAGAGTGGGACAGCCTGGGCAGCGTTTCCAAGTTCTGGGAATACAACGGCCAGAACAAAGTTACCTGCATCGTCAACCTGACCAGCAGCGGCAGCCGTAACCGTTACACCAAGATGACCATTGTGAACAGCAGCAACAAGACCGTGCGTACTGACACCTGGAGCTATGACAGCAACGGCCACCTGGCCGGCTGGACCAACAGCGGCAACTCCAACGGCTATTCTAACGTGCTCAGACTCTCCAGCGATAACAATATTGGCGCTGGCAACCCGCTGTTCGACCGTCATTGCGGCAAATTTGTCACCGATGACAAGATCACCAGCGCTTCCATCAAGTTCCAGAACGATGAAGTTGTCGAGATCCGCCAGAACAACCAGCGCATCTCTTACACCAACCAGGAAAGTATGGGTATGAACAGCAGCAACAATCTGACCCGTACCTTTGCTACCTACACGGATGGTGGCAACTTCCGTTACCGCACCCTGGTTGAGTACTTCAAGTACAAGAACTAAGGCAACACCGCACAATTCCCACCTGACGGCTTAAGCACCGCTCCGGCAGCTGCGGCACGGCATCTGCGTTGCCAAA
>ERZ772872.293-NODE-293-length-51538-cov-43.261407_pt1 | contig 51538 bp, 45 predicted proteins | sample MGYA00512132_ERZ772872 | MGnify/ENA primary metagenome ERZ772872 (study PRJEB29015, sample SAMEA2737724) | human gut metagenome | biome: human gut; feature: human-associated habitat; material: faeces | place: China | collected 2012 ...
TTAAACCACATACTCCACCGCTTGTGCGGGCCCCCGTCAATTCCTTTGAGTTTCAGCCTTGCGGCCGTACTCCCCAGGCGGGATACTTATTGCGTTAACTCCGGCACAGAAGGGGTCGATACCTCCTACACCTAGTATCCATCGTTTACGGCCAGGACTACCGGGGTATCTAATCCCGTTTGCTCCCCTGGCTTTCGCGCCTCAGCGTCAGTTGTCGTCCAGAAAGCCGCTTTCGCCACTGGTGTTCCTCCTAATATCTACGCATTTCACCGCTACACTAGGAATTCCGCTTTCCTCTCCGATACTCTAGCATCGCAGTTTCGGTCCCCTCACGGGGTTAAGCCCCGCACTTTTAAGACCGACTTACGACGCCGCCTGCGCGCCCTTTACGCCCAATAATTCCGGACAACGCTTGCCACCTACGTATTACCGCGGCTGCTGGCACGTAGTTAGCCGTGGCTTTCTCTTACGGTACCGTCACTTACGACGGGTATTGACCGTCGTACCATTCGTCCCGTATAACAGAACTTTACAACCCGAAGGCCGTCATCGTTCACGCGGCGTTGCTCCGTCAGACTTTCGTCCATTGCGGAAGATTCCCCACTGCTGCCTCCCGTAGGAGTCTGGGCCGTGTCTCAGTCCCAATGTGGCCGTTCATCCTCTCAGACCGGCTACTGATCGTCGCCTTGGTGGGCCGTTACCCCTCCAACTAGCTAATCAGACGCAAGCCCCTCCTCCAGCGAAAGCTCCGAAGAGCCTCCCTTTCTTCCCTCTGCCATGCGACAGAAAGAACGTATTCGGTATTAGCAGCCGTTTCCAGCTGTTGTCCCCATCTAGAGGGCAGGTTGCTTACGCGTTACTCACCCGTTTGCCACTCGAATCGATAAGAAGCAAGCTTCTCATCTCTTCTCGTTCGACTTGCATGTGTTAAGCACGCCGCCAGCGTTCGTCCTGAGCCAGGATCAAACTCTCCATGATATATGGAAGAGCGTTTGGCTCTTGTTTATTGATTGGTATTACTCATTGTTTGACGTTCTATATAATAGAACCTCGCACGTTGGCGTTCATTCAGTTCATTGTTCAGTTTTCAAAGGTCATCGTGTCATCGCCTCATCGCGACGACGTGTATATCTTACCAGACGTTTCCCATCTTGTCAACACATTTTCCCCAAAAAACTAAAAATAATTTCCATTCGTCTGCCAATACGGGTGTTGGTAACAAAATATCCGTAATTAGTCACCTAATCCAAGAAATTTCTTATTATTGTATTATATAATATAGATAGGTCAGTAGAACCACCTCACCAACTACAACTTAAACCCTTTCACAATCATCACGGAAACAGCCCCGCCAGGTCCTCCTTCCCCAGCAGGGCTGTTTTCGCACGCCACAATGCCTCTTCAAAAAAAATCAGAAAAGTTAAAAAAAAGTGTTGACAACTATAGGCCTCGTGAATATAATATAAGAGTACTTGCCACTATAGCTCAGCTGGCAGAGCATCTCATTCGTAATGAGAGGGTCGTAGGTTCGAATCCTATTAGTGGCTCCAAAACCCTTGAATCCAATCGTTTATACGGTTGGGTTCTTTTTTTATACACTAATGAACCTAGCCTAGCTAAAAATGTGTGTCATCTGTTCCCCCATGGCTTTAGCACATTGCTCCTTTAAGGGCATTGATTGAACGCTATCCGTGTAATACTCAACCATACGTCCACTTGTCCAACCTGCCTGCTTTTTGATTGCCTCTGTTGGCATATTAAGCATAACAGCCATAGTTGCAAAGGTATGGCGAAAGGAATGAATCGTTATTTTCCCTTTTATTCCTGCCTTTTCACGCCATGAAGCGAACTCTTTATCAAAGTTCCTAGAACTTACCCATTTATCAACCTTTCGTTGTGATATGATGAATGTAAAGCCTGCTCCTTGCGTTTTTCCCTTGTAGTCCATGAGTAAAGAATATAAGCCGTCGGGGATAGCTACGTCCCTACAACTTTCCTCTGTTTTCGTATGGTATTCGATGACATTGGCCTTTGTTGACGATACTTCTTTGTCAATATGGATATACCAATGACCGTTAGCATCCTGCCATAAGTCCGACCATTGCAAGGCCAATAATTCGCCTTTTCGCATCCCCGTCATAAGTAATAAAGGAATGGCAATCCAATGACGATGGCCTTTAGCCGCTTCATATAAGGCCTTTACCTCACCTTCTGATATAGCTGGCCTTGTACTCTTTTTCTTAATTTTGGGAAGCCTTGCGTACTTGCATGGATTCTTAGGAACGACTTCCCTTTTCATGGCATCATTGTAGGCAATGGAAAGCACCCTTACAATATCATGAACAGTTCCTTTTGTGACGCCTGTAGTAAGCAAATACTTTACAAAATCGTCCACATCGTCAACCTTAACCGCTGTCATAACCTTTCCTTGAAAGAATGGTTTGATATAGTTCCTGTATCTTCCTTCGTAATTCTCATACGTCTTTTGACTAATGTCTATACCATGCTTTGATTCAAGCCAATGTTCCATGTAGTCCGTTAATAATCGTTCATCCCCTTCATAATGTGGCCCATGGTCTGCCAACACCTCTTTCATAGCTTGTAGCATTTCTTTATCTGTCATATACATCCCTTCTATCAATAAAGGACAATACGACATGATTACTATGACTCAATCATACCATATTGCCCTTACATTGAACACCTTTCTTGATGTTTAGTTATCTTTGAACAGCCCTTATAGTGATTAGTTATAAGGCTATAAAACACGAATTTATCAACAATTTGTGAAGCCAGTAATGAGATAATAATAGAAGAACATTCATTTACCGATTCAACTATTATTATGCTTGATAAGTGGCTTATTCATGCGATTTACAGCTTTTTATACCTGCCAGCCAACGGCCTTTTACACTCGCAGAATAGCCGTTTTTAACAAGTATTTTTCCGTACAACTGTATCGCTTTTATAATGCCCTCTGTTTCAATCCGCTTTGTTTTGCCGAACCGTTCAAGACTGGCAAACTCACCATAATACATGGCGTTCAAATCATTGACAGTAAGAACAGGGCTTACACAAACTTTGGGCTTAATGTCCTTTTGAGCAAGATTATAGGCCAGTTTGCCGTCGTCAAAGCATTTTCCATCGTGTACCGCCTTTTCGCTTTTAGCATAGCCTTTTATGTTTGCCCAGTAGTGCTTAATCAGGCCAACAACCGCAGACAATTTATAGCCATATACTAAGACATGAGCGTGATAAGGTGCATCTGACAAGTGTTGTTTTAGCCGCTTCTTATGGCTTTTACTGATAACCGTAAGCAAGACGAATTTCAACGGCCTACGTTTCCCATAAGCGTACATAAGACTATTCAACCGTTCATCTTTCGTCATCCTTGTACCTGTTGCCCTTTGCAAGCCTCGTATCCAATCATACAGGCCCTTTATCATGCCTTCCCAGTCCTTGCGTGTTACCTGTTCTAAAGATTTTCCTTGTGAAGTCAAGTATTCAGCACTTTCCCACAAGCTTAAATCAACGGAATAAAGGTTCAAATTAGCCAATAGCAAACCGCCTTAATGATTACATTGGCTGATGATTACACCAACGTAGCATTTCCCAATCAATAATGTCTGGCACTTCGTCGCAATCGTCGGCACTAGAAATCGTCCCATTTCTAAAATCCCACTTGTAGAGATACAGCGAATAGACCGTATAAGGGTCTTCTGATTCAATGTACATATCAGCTTTATTACCTTCCATCTTGCAAGCTAAAACAAACGGATAAAGCCTCGAACAACCTTCCTCATCAAGTAAAATATCTTTCAACTGTTCGTTTTCAACAGACCCACGATGTTTAAGCAATTCAAAGCCGTGTGAATCCCTAACTAAGTTTTTATTGAGGCGACTCAACCAATTAGCAGGACGGCGCAGTATATGTTTCATACTTTTAAGGGATGAGCTGTTTAAAGTAACGGTAAAATTAATAATCATTTATATTCCTTTCTTGTTTGGAGAAAATAGATACCAAAAAAGGGCCGCAACTAACAAAGTCACGACCCCGAACAATATGGTATTTGATTTTTTGTATCGTGACTTGTATAGACGCCGATAAAACGCCTTGAGAAATTGCCCTCTCACTATATAGCCAAACATTGCCATTTTTGAAACCAATTTGAAGCAATTTATCTATGCTTATTTTAAATGAAAACTAAGCTTATATTCATTTTATGTATGGCAAAATTGGGGCGCAAAATAAGTAAAGGTAATGCCGCCATGTATCGCTCATATAAATTCCCTTTTGGAATCCGCATCCTTGTAAGAACAAATGTGTTTTACCATTACACAAGCTTATTTATTGTTATTGAGAATGTAATTGATAATACATAAATCGCATGGTTAAGCCATTTTGATACGATATTCCCATCCTTTGACGAAAAAGTAGTTGTGTGTCTTGCAATCCTGCTCATTACATTATTTAGTGTCTAAACTGTTAAGTATTGACACCAATGGAAATCTGACGTATAATAAGCATAGATAAGGTGTCAAATCTTAGCGTCAAAACGATAACAGAAAAGAGGCTGATTTTTATGATTTATGGATACGCAAGAGTAAGTACGGCAGGACAGGAACGAACGGGGAATAGCCTTGATGAACAGCGTCAAGAATTGGAAAAGGCAGGCTGTCAAGAAATCGTGGCAGAACAATATACAGGTACGACCATGGATAGGCCTAAATTCAAAGAACTAATTGATAAGCCGCAAGACGGCGATACATTGGTAGTAACTAAGCTTGACCGCTTTGCAAGGTCGGCAGGTGACGGAAGCAAGCTAGCAAAGGCATTGTTGAAACGTGGTGTTTCGCTTAATATCCTCAACATGGGACAGGTCAACAACACTACCACAGGTCGGCTAATGCTCAATATCCTACTAGCCTTTGCCGAGTTCGAACGTGATATGATAGTTGAACGAACACAAGCAGGTAAAGCTATTGCAAGAACAAAGGAAGGCTTTAAAGAGGGCCGTCCTCGTATCAAGAAGGAACGTACAGACAACGCCGTTAAGCTCATCAATGAAGGCCGCTCGTACAAAGAAGTAGTTGAGATAACAGGCTTATCAAAGAGTACCATCATAAGAGCCGTGAGAGCCTATCGAGCAAATCAGAAAACGGAATAAAGAAAAGCCCTCATGATATTCTCATGGGGGCTAATTCATGTACCATCAAGCATCTACATAAAGCGGTATTAAATCCTTGTCTAGCATATCGTTAATATTGTCATACTTTTCAATGAACCTCAATGACTCTGTATACGTTTTGCAATCCTCGAGAGCCTTTACATAGATGGCTTTAGCAATAATAGAAATTAGTTGTTCGTCAACCACTGATACTAATTCATATGAAGCCCCATCTAAGGCCTGTTCAAGCAACGCCTGTTTCTGCTCCGATAGTTTCATAAAGTCGTCTTTAGATACAGCATAGTTCAAGCCCTTCTGTACAAGATTATGTACAAACGATGAGCGGATAGCCTGTAGATAGGCAGAATCATCAACCGTTCCCATTCTTTCAACGTCTTTAGTCATAATACCTTACCCCCTTTATTTACACGTGTATTCACGTGTCATCTTGTGTTTTCATATTAACACTTGTTTTCACGTGTTGTCAAGGTTTAAAAGCCCTTATATGCTATAATCATGATAATATCAAACCATCAAAAGGGGTTGTCTATCATGAATCTGAAAGAGCAAATAAAGGCCCTTGCATCTGAACAGGGCTATACATTGAAAGACGTAGCAGAAGCGGCCAACATGTCATACAATGGCCTTCATGATAAATTTAGGCGTGGTTCTATAACCGTCCGTGACCTTGAAATAATATTGAACGTACTAGGCTATACTTTAACGTTCAAGAGGATTGATAGATAGTCAAAATTGTAAAATAGGCCCTACCCTTTTCACTTATTTCTAGATGACAGCTGTTCTAGGCATCAGAAGACCTAAGCAATACTCAAATAAAATAAAAGGGCAAATAGTAGGCATTTTACGAAAGTTATTTTCTGTCCAATGGTTTTATACCTAGAATCAATTAGAACGCCTAAAAAACGCTCTCAGACGCTTCACAGGGCAAAAAAACAATGAAATATAAAAAGAATGTTACCATAGACCGACATACTACAGATACCCTATAAAACGAGAATCTCACCAAAGATGGGGAAATGTTTTAATGCTTCACTCTAAAATCGGTTCTAAGCCACTTTCATTTTTCTCATGAGTAATTTATCTACCCTTTGAATAAAAACGCCTTACAGCCGATTTCCGTTAAACTGCAAATGAATAGTAATTCATGCCGTATTGTCAACCAATTTTATTATGTTATTCTTCGTAATGAGAGGGTCGTAGGTTCGAATCCTATTAGTGGCTCCAAAAAATCAAGAGGCTGTCGCATATGCGATAGCCTCTTTTTGCGTTTGAAGTTAAAAGCTATCGCTTCAAACATCATACATCCAACTGCTCCTAAATCAATTTAATTCCTTCTCCTAAGTTGCACATGACTGCCAAATCCCCCTCTCCCTACAAACTCCATGCTACAAACTATAAAGCAAAAAGGGTCTCATTTTTTTGCCGGAAATCGGGGATGAATGGTATGGGGGCCGATCATTTTTTCCATCCAGACGACGTCATACCAACGGTCGAATTTGTAGCCGCTGTTGTGGAAACGGCCGACCAGGGTGTAGCCAAGGCGTTGATGGAAGTTCAAGCTGCCGTTGGTGACATACGGGTCCTGGTCGTCACGGGGTACGGCAATGCAGGCGTTGATGTTGAGTATTCCCATGGATTTCAAGGCTTTTTCCAGGGCCTCGTACAGCTTGCGGCCAATGCCGTGTTTACGGGAGTTTACATCGACGTAGATGCTCGATTCAACGGACCAGGCATAGGCTTCACGGCCATAGAATGCATGAGCATAGGCATAACCGATGACCTTGCCGTCTATTTCGGCAACCAAGTAGGGATAGTGCCGCGAAATTTCTTGGCGGCGCCGTTCCATTTCCGCCATATCCGGCGCGGTGTATTCAAACGTAATGGCCGTCTTTTCTACGTAGTAGGCGTAAATCCTGGCCAAAGCTGCCGCATCATCTCCACAGGCTGGCCGAATCGTAATATTATCGCTCATGGCCGTATATCTCCTTTTCAAAGAACCCCTCAGACCGCCTTTGGCGGCCAGCTCCCCTATCATGGAGCCTTAAACCGCTCAGACCGCCTTTGGCACCCAGCTCCCTTACCAGGGGAGCCTTAAACCTCTCAGACTGCCTTCGGCACCCAGCTCCTCTATCATGGGAGCCTTAAACCGCTCAGACCGCCTTTGGCGGCCAGCTCCCCTATCATGGGAACCTTAAACCTCTCAGACCGCCTTTGGCGGCCAGCTCCCCTATCATGGGAGTCTTAAAAAAAAGACTATGGCATGCTCTCAGAATTTCCATGCCATAGCCCCTGTTCCCGGTATATGATTATTTCCAGAATTCCCACCAATGGCGGTTATCTTTTTCGGCCAGCTGCTGGCGCAGGCTGTCACGTTCGGCCTGGACGGTGGCCAGTGTTTCCTGGAGTTGTTTGTGTTCGTCTTCGATGATACTGCCTTCTTTTTTCAGGCGGTCCAGTTCGCTCTGCAGGGCATCGGCCTGGTCCTTGTTCTGCTGGGCTTCCAGGGCTTTGACTTTGACTTCAGACAGTTCGTTCTGTTTGGCAATCAGGTTCTGCTGCAACGTGATGACCTGCTGCTGGGCCGTGTTGAGGTCCTGCTGGGCTTTGAGCAGCAAAATGCGCAGGTTGTGCGATTCCTGCTGGGCATTGGATACTTTTTCACTTTCCAGTTCGGTAATGGTCGCCTGGTCGTGGAGGCCGCGCAGCTGGTCGAGGATGCGGACAGCTTCCGTATCGAAGGCCCATTCGCCTTTCTGCATGGTGGCGTGTTCTTCTCCGTCATGATTGATTTCGTCCAGATGTTTTTTGACGAACTGGATTATGCCCTGGCGGGTCTTGATATTATAGCGGTCCATTAAATCTCTTGTCGTAATCACGTGTTTTCTCTCCTCATGTTTACTATCTCTGTTTTTGCATTTACCTGGCTCATTTTCCCAATAAAAAAAGGCTTAACCATGCCAGCCAGCGCAACAGCAATTCATATAAATCAATTACCTTTAGTTTACCGTATTTCAAAGAATAATGCAACGAAAAGGGGGCTGTCACATGAAGATTCCCGTCATGTGAGGCCCCATTTCAGTCGATGTGCAATTAGTATCTATCCGATTAGATGGAAAGCTGGACGAAATTCTGGCCAAAGCGCAGGTATTCGCCTTGGGGCAGTTTATAGGCTTTGGAAATGGCGTTGGCTTCTGTCGGGACTTCCGGCGTCGTTTCCAATTCGTAAGATTTGGCATAGGCACCTGCTGTGTCAGAAGCGGTCAGGCCGGATTTATCGAACTTCAAATCGCTGCCGTCATAGATGCGGATACCGATGACGATGCCGCCCTGGAGATAAGCATCCATGTGATGGTTATCATAAATCCAGCGGTCTGTTCCCTGATCTTCGGCAGTACTGCTCGGCTGGCCATAGGCAGCCGTCAGATCTTCCTGGGTCATGCCAAGGTAGACGCCGCCAATAGATTCGTAACGGTCGGCGTTGAGGGAACGGCGTAAGGGCATCTTATTGTCTACGATGAGATACTGATGGGATTTATGGCCCATGAGGTCCATCTTGATCGTCCGGTCGCCAGTCTGTTCATGAATGGTAAAGGTCCCGGTCCGCGGATAGTCATAGGTGCAGTCTTTCGGGTCCGTTACCGTACAGCCGTTGATGGTGTTGCCTTCGATGGTCATGACCAGGTTGCCCTTAGTGCTGTACCATTCACCGGCAGCCGGGTCGAGCCAGTCGACGACATTCTGGTCCGGAGCGGCCTGAGTCGTTGTCGTCACCGTAGCTGTTGCCTGCGGTTCTGCTGCCGTCGTTTCCGTCGTAGTCGTATCTTCTGCAAAGCAGACGGCTGATAAACTCATCGTCACGAGCGCACAAAGGATCATATTTTTTGCTAATTTTTTCATTCTCATTCGCTCCTCTTCTGTTTACTTTCTGTAACTGTTAATTATACACGTCTTCCAGAAAGAAAACAACCGTCTTTACTTCTGTTTATGTTTGTTTACACTTTTCTTAGCATGTTGCTTAGCACTCTGCTTATCTTTCTTGGTCTTCGTTTCCGGCGCCTTTACGGTGTTGTCTGCGTTTTTGGAAACTTCCGCTTCCTGGTGCTTGGCCGGGATGGAAACGGTATCGATCAGGGTGCCGTCATTTTTCATGGCGCTGACGCGGAATTCATCCGGTTCGACCTGGAGCGTCAGGTACATGGGCATGTCCGTCGGATTATAGTAAATGACATCAGTCGGCTTCTTGACCGAGCCATCCCAGGCTTCTGTCCCGGAGCGGCCCGTGGCAATGTAGACGGTCCCTTCCGTAGCGGCCTGGTCGTTCTTGATGGGAACGGTCCGTTCATAGCAGTGTTCATGAGCCGTAAATACCAGGGGGACGTCATATTTATCGAAGAGCGGCATGAAGTATTTGCCGTTTACATCGAGGGTGCCGTTATACGGGCTGTCCCAAGGCGGACGGTGCATGAGGACGACCAGCCGTTTCCCGGCCTTCTTGGCCGCAGCCAAATCCTTGTCGAGCCAAGCTGCTTCATCTTCCATCATCGTCGGACGCCAGCCGTTCAATTCTTCATAATCCGTATTGAGGGACACGTAGTGGACGTCGCCATAATCGAAGGAGTAAGCCAGGCGGTTCTGGTCCTTCGGTCCGCCATAAGGCACGGCGAACAGGGCCTTATACGTATACGGTTCGGCAAATTTCCAATCCATGCTATAGGCTTCGTGGTTGCCCAGGACCGGGGCAAAGGGGATGTGGCTGGTCAGGACATCGGCATTTTCAAACCAGTCCCGCCACTGGAAGTAGGCCTGCCCGTTGTCGGTAATGTCGCCCATATTGATGAAGAAAGCCGCATCATCGTTCTGCTGCCAGGCGATCTGCGCCGTCTGCCCCCAGACGCTGTAATCGGTGGACTGAGAGTCGCCGAAGACGAGGACTTTGTATTTGTTTAAATCTTCTTTTGTCGTCGAAAAAGTAATCCAATCGGTCGCACCATCGGCATTGACGATACGGTATTCATATTCCGTCGCCGGTGTCAGTTTCTGCATGTAAGCCCCATACGTATAGGGTGCCGGATTGTCGGCGTCGTAAATGGGAGGCCGTTTCCCTTCGGTCACATAAGCCAACTGGACATCACCCTGGTCCTTGTGGCGGTATTCTACACTGTAATCGCTACGGTCGCTGTCAGACTGCCAGGAAATGGTCTTGCCTGTCGCACTGTCCTTGGCGACGACCTGCATCAGGTTATCCACGGACATGGCCAGGGCCTGACCGGAAAATAAAGTAAACGCACTGAGGAGCGCCGCCAGGAGATGGCGCTTTCTATATTTCATGTGTTTTCACGTCCTTTCTTGTCACAAAATGTATTGTAACACAATTCGTTGATTTGGCAATCTTTTTCGTTGACATCGATTTCCCTATCTCTTATAATAAGTGAATTGTATATTGCTGCATTGATGAGGAGAGAAGAGAATGAATACACTTGATTTACTCTTGCTGGCTGTCGGCCTGTCCATGGATGCCTTTGCCGTTTCCATCTGTAAAGGCCTGTCGCTGGGAAAAATCAACTGGCGCCACATGGTCCTGGCCGGCCTGTGGTTTGGCGGCTTCCAGGCTCTGATGCCCACTATCGGCTATGGTCTGGGCAGCTTTTTCGCCGACATGATCGATGCCTATGATCACTGGGTCACGTTCATCCTGCTCAGCGCCATCGGCCTCAATATGATTAAGGAGTCCTTTGAGGACGAAGAGCACTGTGATGCGTCCATGAGTCCCTATACGATGCTCATGCTGGCTATCGCAACCAGTATCGATGCCCTGGCCGTCGGGGTCACCTTCGCCTTCATGGACATCGCCCTCGTGCCGTCTGTGACGCTCATCGGCGTGACGACGTTCCTGTTCTCGGCAGCCGGAATAAAAGTCGGCAGCCTCTTCGGGATGCGCTATAAAAATAAGGCCGAACGCATCGGCGGGGCCGTCCTCATCTTGATTGGTTTGAAAATATTGCTGGAAGGCTTGGGTGTGTTGTAAAAAAAGGCTGTCGCACTGGCGACAGCCTTTTTTCTGTAGGGGCGCCACGTAGGGCGCCCGTTCGCGCAAATTGATTCACGGGCATCTTACATATACCCGCGGGCTCGCCACGTGCGAGCCTCTCCGAAATATAAATTATTTAACTTCGTGGATCCAGCCTTCCGGTCCTTCGATTTCGCCCATCTGGATGCCCCGCAAGGTCTTGTACAGTTTCGTCAGGACAGGACCCATTTCGTCCATGCCGCTGGGGATGCAGATTTCTTTGCCGTGGTCGACGACTTTGCCTACCGGGCAGATGACGGCAGCTGTACCGCAGAGGCCGGCTTCAGCGAATTCGCTGACTTCTGCGAATTTAACCGGACGGTGTTCGACTTTCATGCCAAGCATGTCCGTTGCGATCGTGATCAGGGAACGGCGGGTGATGGACGGCAGGATGGAGTCCGATTTCGGCGTAACCAAAGTGCCATCTTTCTTGACGAAGAGGAAGTTAGCGCCGCCCGTTTCTTCTACGTACGTGCGCGTAGCCGGGTCGAGGAACATGTTTTCATCGAAGCCGTTCTGATGAGCCAAAATGTAAGGATACATGCTCATGGCATAGTTCAAGCCGGCTTTGATATGGCCTGTGCCGCGCGGTGCTGCACGGTCGAAGTCAGAAATGCAGATCGTAATCGGTTTGACGCCATTCTTGAAGTACGAACCGACGGGCGTGCCGAAGAGGCGGAACTGATATTCGTCAGCCGGTTTGACGCCGATGACCGGGTTAGTCCCAAAGAGATACGGACGCAGGTAGAGAGCGCCGCCGCTTTCAAAGGGAGGAATATAATCCTTATTGGCCCGGACGACTTCGTCGACAGCTTCCATGAACATATCTTCCGGAACCGGCGGCATTTCCAAGCGTTTTGCCGAGTCCATCAAACGTTTTGCGTTCTGGTCCGGACGGAAGGTGACCGTACGGCCGTCTTTGGTTTTATAGGCTTTCAAGCCTTCAAAGACTTGCTGGCAGTATTGCAGGATGCCGGCACATTCATTGAGGACGACATTCGGGTTATCCGTCAATTCCCCTTTGCCCCATTTGCCATCTTTATAGTTGGCAACATAACGTTTTGCAATCGGCTGATATTCAAAACCCAAGGCCGACCAGTCAATATTAACATTTGACATCGCAATTCCTCCATTTCTTTTTTAAACAAAATAATTTATATCTATTTTGTAATTATATATTAATCACTTCTTTGTAATTATATATTAATCACTTCTTTCGCTTTTGTCAATGGGAGAAATTCTCACCGGATTATTGTTAACTAATTTATACTATTTAAAAATTGACAATAAGTCGGTTATTGGCTATAATCCAGATTATCGTAAACTTTTTTAAATATTATTGTGGTTTACATTTATCCAAAGGAGTGATTTCATGGTTTCTTCTGTCCTCTCAGCCCACCGCTGGGATACGCGGGATATGGTCTTATTCGCCCTGTTCACGGCGCTCATCGCCATCGGGGCCTTTATCCGCATCCCTGTTCCGTTCTGTCCTTTTACGCTGCAATTATTGTTCACCACCCTGGCCGGACTGCTCCTGGGCAGCCGCCGCGGCGCCGCCTCGGTGGCCGTCTACGTCCTCTTAGGGCTGGTCGGACTGCCGGTCTTCACGTCTGGTGGCGGTCCGTCCTATATTTTCCAGCCGACCTTCGGCTATCTCATCGGCTTCATCGGCGGTGCCTGGCTGACCGGATACATTGCCCATCAAAGCGCCATGCCATCGCTTCGGCGCCTGCTGGCTGCTGATTTTGCCGGCCTCATCATCGTCTACGCCTGCGGCATGGTCTATTTAGCTTTAATCAATAACGTATACCTGGGCACACCGATCAGTCTGTGGACACTCTTCGTCTACTGCTTCGTCCTGCCCATTCCCGGTGACATCTTTCTCTGCATCGTCGCCGCCTTCCTGGCCCGCCGGATACGTCGGACCACTGCCCTCTAGAAAGGAGTTCGTTTACTATGAGTAAAGGTTTATTCATCACCGGGACGGGGACGGACATCGGCAAGACCTATATCACAGCCCTGCTCATCAAGACACTGCGCCAGCACGGTTATGACGTCGGTTATTATAAGGCTGCCATCAGCGGCGCCCCGACCGTCGCGGCCAGTGATGCCGGCTATGTAAATGAGGTAGCCGGGATTGGCGAATCGCCGGACCTGCTCTTGTCTTATCTTTACGACCACGCCGTGTCGCCTCACCTGGCAGCCCGCTGGGAAGAGAAGCCCATCGAAAAAAGCGTCATCCTCCGCGACTGGCAGCGCGTCACGGCAGCCTATCCCTACGTCACGGTCGAAGGCAGCGGCGGCATCATCTGTCCCCTCCGCGAAGATGATGCCATCAGCTTCCAGCTGGAAGACCTCATCGGCTGGCTGCACATCCCATCGCTCATCGTCTGCCCGGCTGACCTGGGGACCATCAACGGCGCCGTCCTGACCGCCTTTTATATGAAAGAAAAGGGCCTGCCTGTCCAAGGTTTCATCGTCAACCATTATACGGGAAGCCCCATGGAAAAAGACAACATCCGCATGATTGAAAAGCTCAGCGGCAAGCCCGTCCTGGCCGTCGTCGGCGACAACGCCGAACTTTTACAGGCCGATGCCCAGGCTTTGATTCAACTATACCAGTAAGGAGTGATTTACATGAGTTTACTTGAAGCTGACTTAAAATACATCTGGCATCCGGCCCAGCAGATGAAGGACGCCGAAGTCTTCCCACCCGTCGTCATCGACCACGGCAAGGGCTGCTATCTCTATGACACAGAAGGCAAAGAGTACATCGACATCATCAGTTCCTGGTGGTGCAATCTTCTCGGCCACTGCAACGACGAAATCAACGACGCCATCAAAGACCAGCTCGGCCAGCTGGAACACGTCATCTTTGCCAATTTCTCCCATCGTCCGGCTATCGAGCTCTGTCAGGCGTTGCTGCCGCTGCTGCCAAAAGGGCTGACGCATTTCAATTTCACCGATAATGGCTCATCGTCTGTCGAATGTGCCCTGAAGATGGCCTTTCAATATCAATATCAATCAGGCCATCCCGAACGGCAGCGTTTCATGTGCCTGTCCGAATCGTATCACGGCGAAACCATCGGCGCCTTGTCTGTCGGCAGTATGGACCTCTATGCCCGCATCTACAAGCCCATGATGATGAACAACATCCATTTCGATGGCCTCGACTGCTACCGCTGTCCTTATGGCCAGACGCGAGATACCTGTAATTGTGAATGTTTCGTCGGCGCTGAAAAGGCCTTTGCCGCTTATGGAAAGGAAACGGCTGCTCTCATCGTCGAACCTATCCTGCAAGGCGCAGCGGGTATGCGCATCTACCCGCCGGAATACCTGCGCCGCCTGCGCCATCTCTGTGACCAATATGGCGTCCTGCTCATCGACGATGAAGTCGCTGCCGGCTTCGGCCGGACAGGCAAGATGTTCGCCATCGAACACGCCGGCGTCAGCCCGGATATCCTCTGCACGTCGAAAGGACTGACCGGCGGCTACCTGCCCATGTCCCTGACGATTACGACCGATGCCATTTACCAGGCCTTCTACGACGATTTCAAGACCCACAAGGCCTTCGTCCACAGCCACACCTATGCCGGCAATCCCCTGGCCTGCCGGGCAGCCCTGGCTGTGCTGCACATCATGGAACGCGACGATATATTAAAAAAAGCTGCCGAAAAGAGCATCTACCTTCACGAAAAGTTAGACGCTGCTCTCGGCAGCCACGGCCATGTCGGCGAAATCCGCCACATCGGCCTGATCAATGCGATTGAATTAGTTGAAGATAAACGGAGTAAACGCGCCTTTGACCCGGAAAAGCGGGTCGGCTGGCACATCTTCCGCAAAGCCATGGACCTGGGACTGGTCCTGCGCCCCATTGGCGACGTCATTTACTTCAATCCGCCCCTCACCATTGATAAGCAGACCATGGATGAAGCCGTCCGCCGCTGCCGGGATGCCGTCCATGCCGTCTTAGGCGACGATTAAGCCTTCAGCGCCGCATCCAGGGCCGCTTTGACATGGGCCTTGATGTCGTCATAAGACTGGCCTGGCTGGGCTTCGTAGAGTTTTTCCGTGCCGATGAACATAGACGGCACATAGTAGTAAGAATGGCCCTGTACGACTTCGGGGTGTTCCGATTCTTCGTACCAGTCGACGGCTACCTGGCGGTAAGCCGGATTTTCTTCGATCAGTTCAGCCAAGGCTTCTTTGGCGCCCTTGCAATAGGGGCAGCCGTTCATATAAAAAGCGGTGATATTCTTCACGGGAATCGTCTCCTTTCCAGGGAACAGACAGGTTACTGATGACCTCCGCAGCCGTGGGAACCGCAGTGATGTTCACCATGGCCATGCTGCTGGTCGTGATGGCTGCAAGCTACGTCGGGATTGAATTTCAGCGTACCATTGAGCAAATCCTTGACGGCTTCATCGGCACTGCCCGTAACGCCGCCATAGAGGTCAATCGAAGCGGCCGCCAGGGCCTGCTGGGCTCCGCCGCCGATGCCGCCGGCAATGACGGCATTGACTTCCTGGGCCTGCAGGAAACCGACCAGGGCACCGTGGCCCTGACCATGGGTGTCGATGACGTCAGCCTTGACGATATGGCCATCTTCGACATCATAGATCTTGAATTTTTCCGAATGGCCGAAATGCTGGAATACATTCCCATTTTCATACGTAACTGCTACTCTCATCATAACAATTTCTCCTCCAATCTGCAATAACCGGACGGGTCCTCGCGGCCCGTCTTTTTTGACATATGTCGATTAATTTGATTTCAGTATATGACATATGTCAGTATTTGTCAATAAAAAAGGCGCTGTCGCATAAAGACAGCGCCTTTTTGAGTTCATCGTAGGTCGTTTATCGTTCGTCGTAGGGGCGCCCACGTGGGGCGCCCGTTCACGCCAATCGGGGCATGGCCATCTTGCATATACCTGACGGGCTAAAAAAGCACGTGCGAGCCTCTACAAAAAAGCCATCGCATCAACCGTCAATCATTCCCGCTTCCCGGCGAGATGACGACGGTCGGTGTACTGTTGCCTTTGACGGAGTACATATTATAGACGTAGTCCGGCGTCAGTTCGCCTTTGAGATGGAACAGGGAGTAGGCATCGACGGCGTTCATGTAAACGACGTCGCTTTTGACGTATCCCGGGGCGATGCCATAAGGACTGGTCAGGATGCCCTGCTGGGAATTCCACTGTAAATCCAGTTTCAGCGCCGTCGCCACGGCTACGGACGGCAGGTAAATCTGGCCATTCTTGCCCAGTGCCCGCTTGGCCAGTTTATGGCCGTTTACAACTAAATCGTAAGCCTTGGCGATGTACGTGACGTTGCCATCGGAGGCGTTGATCTTATCGGAGATTTCCTGGAAATCAGCAAAATCTTCTACGCCATAGCCGGCCAGGGCCTTCTTGACCTGAGCGATGCTCAGGGACTGCCAGCCGTAGCCGTCAGGATAGATATAATAAGAAACCGTATGGTCCGGGTCGACGTCGATGACCAGGCGGTCATAGTAGACCGTGACCGGCGTCCCGACGGATACATACTGGTAGAGGTCTTCTACATCGGCTTCTTTCATGCGCACGCAGCCATTGGATACGTAGCCGCCGATGGATTCAGGATGATTGGTCCCATGGATCCCATAGTTACCGTAAAAGCCGATCCAGCGGTAGCCAATAGGGTTGTCCGGTCCTGAACCGATCTGGATGCTCGTGTCATCCGGGTCGACCCAGGTCGGGTTGACTTCCTTATATTGGACGGCATAGTAACCGGTCGGCGTCGGCGTCGACGTCTTGCCGACCCCGACGTGATACATCTTGACCTTCGTATCGCCTTCATAGAGCGTTAAGATACGGCTGGCCAGGTTGATACCTATTTTCTTTTCCGATTCGACCGCCTTGGCCTGCTGGCCTTCCTTGGCGGCCGTCTGGCTTTTCGTGTCCTTCTTCACCGTTACGGCTGGCTGGGCCGGTTTCGTTTCTTCCTGCGGCGCCGCCGTCGGCTTGATTTCCACTTTGACTGCAAAAGGAGCCGGTCCGGTTTTCAGTTCCGGCGTATCGGCCCAGGCAGCTCCAGCGGTCAAGGCCAGGACGCAGGTCAGAGCCATCATTCGTTTCAGCAAAAAAAATCCCTCACTTTCATCGCGCAGATGCGCCTTTATTTTGATTTACATTTATTTAATTTTCGTTTACATCATCTTCCCGGCCGCTGCCATTCAGAATCAGGTTGAGGACGACAGCCGTAATACTGCCCAGGGTAATGCCACTGTGCAGGACGATGTTCGCCCACGACGGGAAGCTGTGGAAAAAGTTCGGCGCCGTCAGGGTGATCATGCTGACGCCGATACTGACGGCGACGATCATCAGATTGTACGTCCCGTCGAATTTAACTTTACTCAAGGCCCGGATACCGCTGGCAATGACCATGCCGAACATGGCTACGCCAGCACCGCCTAAGACGGAATTCGGGATAGAGGCGACGACAGCCGCCATCTTCGGGAACAGACCCAAAGCGATGAGGATGATGCCAGACGCGGCGACGACGAAACGGCTCTTGACGCGGGTGACGGCGATGAGGCCGACGTTCTGGGCAAAGGCCGTATAAGGGAAGCTGTTGAGGATACCGCCGATAAAGGTCGATAAGCCATCAGCCCGGAGGCAGCGTGCCAGGCGGCTGCGGCCAATGGGGCGGCCAACGATGGACCCGATAGCGATGCAGTCCCCCGTCGTTTCTACCATCGTGACGATCATGACGACGATCATCGACAGGATCGAGCCGATATCAAAAGTCGGGAAGCCGAAGGAAAAAGGCGTGACTAACCCGATCCAGGCCGCGTTGCCGACTTCGGCGAAGTTCGTCTGCCCTAAAATCATGGCGATGATCGTCCCGCCGATGAGTCCCAGCAGGACAGAAACGTTGCTCAAGAAGCCCTTGCCGCAGCGGTAAATGGCGATGATGATGACCAGGGTGATGAAGGCCAGGAACAAATTCATCGGTGAGGCGAAGTCCGGCGACTTCGGATTGCCGCCGCCCATCCAGTTGACAGCTACCGGCAGCAGGGTGATACCGATGATGGTGATGATCGTCCCCGTGACGACAGGCGGGAAAAAGCGGATGAACCGGCTAAAGAAAGGGGCAATGAAGAAAGTGAACAGCCCGGCAATGAGAATCGACCCGTAAATGGCCGTAATTCCGTGTTCCGCCCCGATGAGGATCATCGGCGTGACCGACGCAAAAGTGACCCCCTGGATCATCGGGATGCGGGCGCCGATTTTCCAGAAGCCTAAAGTCTGTATCAGCGTGGCGATGCCGCAGGAAAATAAGTCGGCATTGATCAGGTGGACCAGTTCAGCCGGCGACAAGTGCAGGGCCTGGGCAATGATGATCGGTACGGCTACGGCCCCGGCGTACATGGCCAGGACGTGTTGCAGACCGTAGGCAAAGAGCCGGCCAGCCGGCAGCATTTCGTCAACGGGATGGATCCGTTTAGTCAGGTTTTCGTTCATTTCGTAAAAGTCACCTCATGTTCAAAAAAAGCCTGCACCATGGCAAGCGATTTTTTCTTAACAATATACATACCTATAAAAAATAACAATACCGTTTTTATTATACCATTGCCTCAAAAAAAATAAAACATGTAGCTAAATTTTACTCAATCTTTACATATTCTTTTCAAAACAATGATATGTCTCTCATATACTGATTTTGAGTACACAGAGGAGGAAATAACATGTTCAGTATCAGCAACAAGCACGAAGAATTCTTCGATTATCTCATGACCAACGCCGAAAATTTCCATCGCGGCGCCCTCATCGCCCATGAAGTCATGGAGGACGTTTCAACCATTTCCATGCATCTCAAGGAAATCGTCAAACTGGAACACACGTCGGACAAAACCAACCAGGAAGTCATCTTCAAATTGTCCCGCGTCTTCATCACGCCTATCGACCGGGAAGATTTTTACAAACTGACGTGTCAGCTCGAAGACTGCATCGATTCCATGCAGGGTGCTCTCATGCGCACCAGCATGTATCACGTCACGGAAGCGCCGAAAGCGGCCATCGCCATGACCGAACAGATTGTCACTATGGGCGAAGAATTGAAGAAGATTTTCTCTTTCTTGAAGGATATCGACCACAACGAAGCCAAACTCATGCGTCATGCTGAACGACTGAACAGCCTCGAATCGGAAGTAGACCATATCTATCGCCAGGAAATTTCTAGGCTCTTCAGCGGCGATGAAACGGACCTGCTCAACGTCATCCGCTGGAAAGATATCTTAGGGACCCTGGAAGAAGCGGCCGACCACGTCGAAACCCTGGGAAATACCATTAAAGAGGTGACCATGAAATATGCTTGATATGTCGCTCATCATCATGGTCGTCGTCCTGGCTCTGGTCTTTGACTTCATCAACGGCTTCCACGATACGGCCAATGCCATCGCAACCTGCGTATCGACACGTGCCATCCGCCCTGGCGTCGCCATCGTCGGTACGGCTATCCTCAACTTCCTCGGCGCCATGATTTCGACAGGTGTCGCCAAGACGATTGGCGGCGACATCGTCGTTTCGCCGACGTTAGTCAACGAAATGATCATCATCGCCGGCCTGGTCGGCGCTATCATCTGGAACCTCCTGACCTGGTGGGTCGGCATGCCTTCCAGTTCGTCCCACGCCCTCATCGGCGGCATGATCGGTGCCATCATCGTATCGGCCGGCGTAGCCGCCCTCAACGGCTGGGGTATCCTGAAAATCGTCCTGTCCCTCATCATTTCACCGGTTTCGGCCATCATTACGGGCTTCATCATCATGAAGATCATCTTTGCCGTCTGCCATTCATTCAAACCGGCAAAGGTAAACCTGGCGGCCAACAGGCTGCAAGTCGTGTCGGCGGCCCTCATGGCTTTTTCCCACGGCTCCAATGATGCCCAGAAATCCATGGGTATCATCACCCTGGCATTGGTATCGGGCGGCTTCATCACCAGCCTGGAAGTACCGGACCTGGTCAAATTCCTCTGCGCCCTGTCCATGGCCCTGGGGACCAGCGTCGGCGGCTGGAAGATCATCCGTACCGTCGGCGGCAAGATATTCAAGATGCACCCCGTCCACGGCTTTGCAGCCGACTTGAACTCAGCGGTCGTCATCTTCTCGGCCACCCTGCTGCACCTGCCCGTCTCGACGACACACGTCGTTTCCGGGTCGATTATGGGTGTCGGTTCGGCACAACGCGTCAAAGCCGTCCACTGGAGCGTCGCCCGGCAAATGGTCACGGCCTGGGTCATGACCATTCCCTGCACGGCTGCCATGGGTGCCTTATCGTACGTCATATTGACAAAAGTGTTCTTTTAAAAACATAGTAAAAGGGGCTGTCGCATATGCGACAGCCCCTTTTAAGTGGTTAGTGGCTAGTAGTTAGTGGTTAGCGGATGGTTTTAAATTTATTTCCCTGTCAGGGTACTAAGAGAGTCATCCAAATTCCTAACGGGACGCCCATCGCTGCTGTCCGTTTTGGCAGCCGTCCTATGCCTTCCGTTGGTCGGCACTTGACGGGCCAAAAAGGCTTTGGGCGTCCCCTACGAAAAAAACGTGTCCTCTAAGGGACACGTTTTTTTATTTCACGATTTCAATCTGTTTTTTGAGTTCGTTTTCAAATTTGATGCGATGGGCTTTGGTGTAGAGGCCCGGCATGCCGCCGGTGTGCACGAGGATGACCTGCCGGCCCAGTTTGATTTTCTTTTCTTTGATCATCGACAGGACGCCGGCAAACATCTTGCCCGTGTAGCACGGGTCGAGGAGGATGCCTTCATGACGGGCCATGGTGTAAATGGCTTCGCGGACCCGCGGTTCCGGTTCGTTGTAGCCCTTGCCGATATAGCCCGTTTCGACGTGGAAGTCGCCGTCGAAATCAAAGCCATATTCTTCCTTGGCCTGCTTAAAGTAGGCCTTTAATTTTTCCATGTCGAAGGGCATGACGGCAATGCCTACCAGTTTCAAATTCGACTGGATGGCTTTCAAGCCGCAGTACAAGCCGAGATATGTCCCCATACTGCCGACGGCGACATAGACCGTCGCCCCGTCGATCTGCTGTTCCTTGGCCTGGGCGTCGAGTTCGCGGGCGCAGTCCATGTAGCCCAGCATACCCGTCGTATCGCTGCCGCCCATGGGGATGAAGTAAACTTGTTCACCCTTCTTTAATTCGGCGGCCATGACTTTCTTGACCGTTTCTTCGAGCTGGACGTCGTGGTCGCGGCCATCGTCATGCTTGAGGACGACGCGGGCGCCAAAAATGCCGTCGAGGAGTAAATTGCCGCTCAGTTCGCCATCGGTATCGCCGACAGCGACGATAATGCATTTCAGGCCGAATTTCGCGGCAACAGCCGCCGTCAGGCGGCCATGGTTGGTCTGCGGCGCTCCAACGGTCACAATGGTCGTCGCCTGAGAGTTGAGGGCTTCGATCATCAGGTACTCTAATTTACGCAGTTTATTGCCACCGCCGCCGAAAGGCGTCAGGTCATCGCGCTTGATATAGATTTCACGGAATAATTCCTGCGACAGGCCGGACAGGTATTGGAGCGGCGTCGGATTAGGGTCTAAAATAGAAAGTTTCGGTTTCATGGGGACAGTCCTCCTTTAGTTTTCTCCATCCTATCATATTTTCCGGAAGAAGAAAAGTAAACGACCTTTACCAGGCGGCGACACAGCCATCGGCCCGGGGTTCGGTCCCACCCATGAGCGTCCCCTGGTCATCGCGCCAGATGATCTGTCCCCGGCCATAGGTCTGGATATCGTCTTTGACGACGACGTCATGGCCGCGGCGGCGCAGTTCTTCGACGACAGCGTTTGGAAAGGCCCGTTCCATTTCAATGGTCTTGCCGCCGACCCACTGCCAGCGCGGCGCATCCAGGGCTGCCTGAGGGTTGAGATGATAGTCGATGGTATTCAGGAGTACCTGGAACTGCCCCTGGGGCTGCATGAAAGCGCCCATGACGCCGAAGGGGCCGACAGGACGGCCGTCTTTCGTCAAAAAGCCGGGAATGATCGTATGATAGGACTTCTTCCGCGGCCCGACGCAGTTATCGCTGGCTGGGTCCATAGAGAAGTTATGCCCCCGGTCGCTGAGAGAAATGCCGTATCCCGGAACGACGATGCCCGAACCGAAACCGCTGTAGTTGCTCTGGATAAAAGAAACCATATTGCCTTCGCCGTCGGCGCTGCACAAGTAAACGGTACCGCCACAGTTTACATCGACCGGCTGCGGAAGCAGGGCCTCGTGGCCGATAAGGGCCCGCCGCCGGTCGGCATAGGCTGGAGAGAGCCAATCGTCAACAGCCGTCTTCATGAAACGCGGGTCGGCAATATATTTCTTGCCATCGCAGAAGGCCAATTTCATGGCTTCAATCTGGCGGTGGAGCGATTCAACATCATCCCGTTTACTAAAAGTAAACCCACTGGCAATATCCAGGGCCATGAGGACGACCAGGCCATGGCCGTTGGGCGGCATTTCCCAGACATCGTAGCCACGGTACGCCGTATGGATTGGGTCGGTCCACTGCGGCCGATACGCTGCTAAATCGGCCTTGCGGATGAGGCCGCCCGTTTCCCGGGACCAGGCATCAATGGCATCGGCCAGCTCACCGTCGTACAGGGCCCGGCAATGGCTGTCCCGCAGGATTTCCAGAGACTTGGCCAGTTCCGGCAATTTGAGGATATCACCGGCTTTGGGCGCCTGGCCATGAGGGAAAAAAGTATCGAATAAGTGCTGAAAGATTTTCTTCCCCCGATAAGGTGCAAAGGATGCCATACTGTCGGCCAGCATAGCTGCCAGGTTCGGCATGACCGCATACCCATCCCGGGCATAGGCAATGGCCGGTTCAAAGAGTTCTTCAAAGGCCAGTCGGCCAAAACGGCGATGGACTTCGGCCCACGTCGCCGGCGCCCCTGGGACCATGACCGGCTCCCAGCCCCGGAGCGGGACCTGGTCATAGCCCCGTTTCAGCAATTCATCCCGCGTCAGTCCTGCCGGGGACCAGCCGCTGCCGTTGATGCCATAGAGTTTCCCCTTCGTCCATATCAGGGCGAAGGCGTCGCTGCCCAGGCCGTTGCTGGTCGGCTCCAGGACAGTCAGGCACATGGCCGCAGCCAGGGCGGCGTCGATGGCGTTGCCGCCTTTTTTCAGCATATCCAGCCCGGCCTGGGCAGCCAGGGTCTGAGACGTGCAGACCATGCCCCGGCGGCCATAGACCACTTCCCGGTGGGAGCCATAGGGATACACAGATGCATCAAAATTCATTCCAATCTCCCCTTTTCAAAAAATCACAAGTGAACCTTACTTAAAGAAGTTCGACGAAAATCAGAGAAATCCTTTGTTTACACCTTCACGAACGACTTTTTTACCGCTATAATAGTAATCATCAGTCACGTTAAGGACTTATCACAATTTACAAGTAAGGAGTAGAGCAAGTTGAAACGGTGTATGTTAATCGTCAACCCTACAGCAGGGCGTGAACGGGCAAAATATCACAAGGATAATTTAAGACAACAACTGGAAACGATGTTCGACGACGTCGAATTGCGGGAAACGCAGAAAGCCGGCGACGCGACGGAATGGGCCAAGGAAGCAGCCCTGACCGGCTTCGATTCGGTATTTTCCATGGGCGGCGACGGGACGCTGAATGAAACCATCAACGGCCTGGCACAGGCCAACAGTGCCATCCACTTCGGCTTCATCCCCCTGGGAACCATCAACGATCTGGCACGGGCCCTGAACATCCCCCTCCATCCGGAAGCTGCCATCGCCATGCTGCAGCACTGCAAGACGGTCAAAGTCGACATCGCCAAGGCCAACGACCGCTACTTCGTCAATACCATTGCCGCCGGCATCATGCCCGAAGCCGTCGGCCACGTATCCATCGAGCAGAAGACGCGCCTCGGCCCGCTGGCCTATTTCCTGACCGGTATCAAGGCCATGCAGGCCCATAAGACGTCGCTGTTCAAGATCACGACGGCCCAGGGCTCGACAGTCCACCGCTCGCCCCTCATCGTCGCCATGCTGACTAATTCCGTCGGCAGTTTCCGCAACCTGGCGCCTCAGGCCCGCGTCGACGACGGAAAAATCTGGCTGGGCATCTTCAAGGACTTCAATTATCTGGACCTCATCAAGGTCATCCCGGAATTCCTGGCCGGCCAGCCGCTGACGTCGGAACTGATGACCTTGAAGACCATGGACCGCGTCCGCATCGAACTGCTGGATGACAGCCATCTCTCGACCAACATGGACGGCGACGAAGGGCCGGATTTCCCCTTGGACATCGAAGTCCTGCCATCATTCTTATCTGTTTACGTACCTGCGTAAACGATAGACAAGGAGCGTTTACATGTTCATTAAAGGAAATTTTCTCTACACGCCGTCACGCCATGAACTGACGATCCGTGAAAATCAATATGCCCATATCGAAAACGGCGTCGTAACGGGTTTCATGACGGACCTGCCGGAAACGACAGGCCCGGAAACAGTCGTCGATTACAGCCAGGATATCATCATTCCGGCCTTCGTCGACCTGCATATCCACGCCCCGCAGTACATAAACCGCGGCCTCGGCTTTGACGAAGAACTCCTGCCCTGGCTGGAACATTACACCTTTCCGGCCGAAGGGAAATTCGCCGACCCCGTCTTTGCCCGCCGCGTCTATACAGCCTTCCTGAAACGCCTCCAGGCCGAAGGGACCCTATGTTTTTCCGCCTTTGCGACGATTCATAAAGAATCGACGTGGCAGCTCATGGAATTGGCCGAAGCCATGGGTTTCAAAGCCTATATCGGCAAAGTAAACATGGACCGCAACGCCCCGGACTATCTCCTGGAAGATACGGACCGCTCCCTGGCCGATACGGAAGAGCTGGCCGTCCGCTGCCGCGAAGCATTGCACAAGGTCCGCTTCATCGCGACGCCGCGCTTCGTCCCATCGACAACAGAAAAACTGATGACCGGCCTGGGCCGCCTCTGTGAAACCTACGACTTGCCCGTCCAATCCCATCTGTCGGAAAACCGGAATGAAGTCGCCTGGGTCAAAGAGCTCCATCCCGACTTGCCGTCTTATACGGCCGTCTATGACGCCTTTGGCCTCTTGCGGCCCGAAAAGACTATCATGGCCCATGCCATTTATTTATCAGACGAAGAAAAACGTTTACTTCGCGATAAAGGCATTTACTTAGCACACTGCGCCCAGTCCAATGCCAACCTGACCAGTGGCATCATGCCCTTGCGGCGCAACCTGGAAAACGGCCTGACCTGCACGATTGCCAGCGACGTCGCTGCCGGCCATACACCGGCCATGAACAAGCAGATTGCCTTGACCATTGAAATATCGAAACTCTATTCCCTGCAGCACGATAGAGAAAAAGCCCTCACCATCGGTGAAGGCTTGTATTTGGCCACCAAAGGACCGGGCCGCTTCTACGGCCGGACAGGCAGCTTTGAAAAAGGCTACGCCTTTGACGCCCTGGTCATCCACATGGACGACATCGAAGACCTGGAACGGACGCCTTTTGAAAAACTCCAGCAGTTCATCTACGACGGCGACGACCGCAACATCATCGCCCGCTATGTAGACGGGAAGTTAGTGGCTCGTGATTAGTGGCTAGTGGCTCGTGGTTAGCGGTCAGCAGTCAGCGGCTAGCCTTTTGTAGGGGCCGCCCCAAAGGGCGGCCCGTTGCATTTGTATGATTCGCCTAGCACCCTGACAGGAAAATCGTACATATTCCGATGCGCGCGCCCCACGTGTCGCCCCTACAAAAAAAAGACTTGCCGCAAAGCGACAAGTCTTTTTTTATTATTCAGCCGTATACGGCAAGAGTGCGATTGCACGTGCGCGTTTGATGGCAACAGTCAGTTTACGCTGATGTTTAGCGCAAACGCCGGAAATGCGGCGCGGCAAGATTTTACCGCGTTCTGTTGTGAAACGGCGAAGTTTTGCAACGTCTTTGTAATCGATCTGTTCAGCATGATCTACGCAGAAGCTGCATACTTTTCTTCTCGGTTTTCTCGAGCGATCTCTTCTCATGTATAGTTTCCTCCTTCAAGAATTAGAAGGGGTGTGTCTGACCTTTTAGAATGGGATTTCTTCGTCTGTGCTGGAACCCATGCTGTCAAAGCCGGTTCCCGGTGCAGCCGGTTTGGGCTGCGGTGCACTAGCATGCGGTGCCGGAGCAGCCTGCTGGTGTTCTGATCCCATTGTCTGGGCAACGAAGTCGCATACAACTTCCGTGCGATAGCGTTTCTGGCCATCCTGCGTTTCGTAAGAACGAACGGAGATACGGCCCTGGACGAATACACGGCTGCCTTTGGACAAGTTATTGCCACAGTTTTCCGCCAAATTACCCCAAGCAACACAAGGAATAAAATCAGTTAATTCCCGCGGTTCTGAACTGCCGGCCGGAATATACGACCGCGTGCAGGCAACGGTAAACATAGCGACTGCCCGGCCGGTCTTCGTAAAACGGATTTCCGGGTCACGAGCTAAATTCCCTAATAACTGGACTGAGTTCATACCTTTGCGCCTCCGGTTATTCGTCGATCTTGACGATCAAGTGTTTCAGAATAGTATCGTGGATCTTGATGACACGGTCGATTTCTTTGATGACGTCAGGTTCGCCTTCAAAGTTGATCAAAACGTAGTAGCCATCAGCCTGTTTTTTAACAGGGTATGCGAGATGACGTTTACCCCAGCGATCTACTTTTTCGATAGTGCAGCCGTTCTTGGTGAGAAGGTTGGATACCAATTCAACGATCGGATCTACTTCTGCTTCTTCGAGCGGTTTTGCAATAAACATGACTTCGTACTTGTTCACGAAATCACCTCCTCTTTTGGACATATGACCCTTCCCGCAGAAGGGTTAGGAGCTTGACACAGTTCAAGCTTGTTAATTATATCATAGGTGATGGGGAAATGCAAGGGGCTGTCACACGAAGGTTTTTACCATCATGCGCAGCCCCTTTTTCCCTCTAGTTTGCAGTACGGAGTTTGTAGTTTGTAGAAGATGGTTTCAAATTTTTGCCATCCGCTACAAACTATAAACTGCAAACTAAAAACTATCTTTTATTTAAAGTATTCTACGCCCGATTTGAAGATCGGCTGGAGTTTGTTGCCAGCGATGTTCTGGAAGACGTCTTCGGCGCTGAAGCGTTCGGTGTGCGCCATCTTGCCCAGGACACGGCCATCGGGGCTGGTAATGCCTTCGACTGCCAGGACCGACTGGTTCGGGTTGTATTCGCTGTCATAAGTCGCTTTGCCGGAAAGGTCGACGTACTGTGTGGCAATCTGGCCTTTGGCAGCCAGTTCGCGAATCTGTTCCGGTGTGGCGACAAAACGGCCTTCGCCATGGGAGATGGCGACGGTGTGGACGTCACCGGCTTTGCAGCTGCTGAACCACGGGCTCATGACGGAAACGACCTTGGTTTCGACCATGCGCGACAGATGGCGGCCAATGGTATTGTATGTCAGCGTCGGGCTGTCAGCTTTCAATGGCTGGACATGGCCGTAAGGCAGAAGACTGAGTTTAATCAGGGCCTGGAAGCCGTTGCAGATGCCGAGAGCCAGGCCATCGCGCTGATAGAGCAGGTTTTCCAGGGCTTCCGACAAGACCGGGTTGCGGAACAAGGTGGCAATAAACTTGCCTGAACCTTCCGGTTCGTCACCGGCGCTGAAGCCGCCAGGGAACATGATGATCTGGGCTTTGGCAATGCGTTTAGCCATTTCATCGATAGATTCTGCCAGATCCTGCGGCGTGTTGTTGCGCAGTACCATGACATCCGTCGTAGCGCCGGCCCGTTCAAAGGCAGCGGCCGAGTCGTATTCGCAGTTCGTGCCCGGGCAGACGGGGATGAAGACCCGCGGCGTACCAAAGGCTTCGCTGCGGCGCGGACCATACGTCGTGAACAGCGGCAGTTCGGCGTCTCCTGTACCGCTTTCGCTCTTGATGGGGAAGACGTGGCTCAGCGGTTTTTCCCAGGCATCCTGGAGGTCTTTCAGGGAAATCGTCATGCCATCGACGGTCACATCAGCAGCAGCCGTCGTCTTGCCGACGAGGGAAACGTGAGCCCGTTTGACCCATTCAGCAGCCGTAGCAGCGTCGGTTTCGACGAGGATCGAGCCATAGCGGAGGTTGAACAGTTCCTGCGTAGCAAAGGATGCATCAACGGCGAAGCCAATGCCATTGCCAAAGGCCATCTGGGCGACGGCAGCGGCGATACCGCCCTGACCGACGGCATGCATGGCTTTGATTTTACCATCGAGGACAGCCTGATGGAGGAAATCGCAGTGGGCTTTGAAAGTATCGAAGTCCGGCATTTCTTCAGCGTCGCGGGGCAGGTCGAAGAGGAGGACTGCGTCGTCAGCGGCTTTGAATTCCGGCGAGATGATATGGTTCGTGTGTTCCGGTGCAATGGCAAAGGAAACGAGCGTCGGCGGAACGGTGAGGTTTTCAAAGGTACCGCTCATGCTGTCTTTCCCGCCGATAGCGGCCACTTCCATGACCTGCTGGGCTACGAAAGCACCGAGGAGGGCGCTGACCGGCTGGCCCCAGGCCTTTTCATTGGTTCCCAGGCTCTGGAAGAATTCCTGCATGGTCAGATAGACTTTTTTGCGGTCGCCGCCGAGGGCTACCAGTTTGGCAATGGACTGGATGACGGCGTAGAGAGCACCGTGGAAGGGGCTCCAGATAGCCAGGTCCGGGTCATAGCCGTGGGTGAAGATGCTGACCGTCGTCGTATTGCCGTGTTCGACCGGAATCTTGGCAACCATGCCTTCGACCGGCGTCTTCTGGTATTTGCCGCCAAAGGGCATGAGGACCGTGCGGGCGCCGATGGTGCTGTCGAAGCGTTCGGCCAGGCCCTGTTCAGAGGCGATATTCAGGGTTCCCATGGTATCGAGCCAGGTCTTGGCGACGTCTTTGACTTCCGGAGCCTTGAAGAAATCTTTGTCTTCCGGAGCGACGACGACGGCTTTGCGATGCTGGGTGACGCCGTTGGTATCGAGGAAGGCGCGGGTAATATTGACGACGTTCTGGTCGCGCCAGTGCATGACCAGGCGTTTTGTATCCGTAGCGACAGCGACGATCGTCGCTTCCAGGTTTTCTTCGGCGGCATATTTCATGAATTCATCGACGTGTTCCGGAGCGACGACGACAGCCATACGTTCCTGCGATTCGGAAATAGCCAGTTCCGTACCGTCCAGGCCTTCGTATTTCTTCGGGACTTTGTCGAGGTTGATGTCCAGGCCGTCTGTCAATTCGCCGATAGCGACGGAGACACCGCCGGCACCGAAGTCGTTGCAGCGTTTGATGAGTACCGTGACTTCATGGCGGCGGAAGAGGCGCTGGATCTTGCGTTCCGTCAGGGCATTGCCCTTCTGGACTTCGGCGCCGCACGTTTCCAGGGATTCGACGGTATGTTTCTTGGACGAGCCCGTAGCACCGCCGCAGCCGTCGCGGCCGGTCTTGCCGCCGAGGAGAATGATGATGTCGCCAGGGAGCGGTTCTTCGCGGACGACGTTATTGCGCGGAGCTGCGCCGAGGACAGCACCGATTTCCATGCGCTTGGCAATGAAGCCGGGGTTGTAATATTCTTTGACTTCGCCCGTAGCCAGGCCAATCTGGTTGCCATAAGAGCTGTAGCCCGTGGCAGCGCCTGTCGTCAGCTTACGCTGGGGCAGTTTGCCGACGAGCGTATCCTTGACCGACTGGCGCGGGTCGCCGGCACCGGTGACGCGCATGGCCTGATAGACATAGGAACGGCCGCTCAAGGGGTCGCGGATACAGCCGCCCAGGCAGGTAGCTGCGCCGCCGAACGGTTCGATTTCCGTCGGGTGGTTATGGGTTTCATTCTTGAAGAGGAGGAGCCATTCTTCTTCGACGCCATCGACATCGACAGGGATGATGATCGTGCAGGCGTTGATTTCTTCCGATTCGTCAAGGTTATCGAGTTTACCAGCGGCTTTCAATTCTTTGACGGCAATAGTCGCCATATCCATGAGGGTCTGTGGTTTCTTACGGTTCAAGTTTTCCCGCGTCGTCTTATATGATTCATAAGCGCGCTGGATGGGCGCCGTAAACGTCCCGTTTTCAAAGGTAACATCCGTGAGTTCGGTCATGAACGTCGTATGACGGCAGTGGTCCGACCAATAGGTGTCGATGACGCGGATTTCCGTCACCGTCGGATTCCGTTTTTCTTCATCCCGGAAGTAGGTCTGGACGAACTTCAAATCATCGAAGCTCATGGCCAGGCCCATGTGTGCCGACAGTTCTTTCAAAGCGGCGTCATCCATGGCATCGAAGCCGTCGATGACGGGGACGTCAGCCGGTTTTTCCCAGGGCATTTCCAGCGTCGAGACGGGGTCCAGCGAGGCTTCGCGGGCTTCGACGGGGTTGATGCAATAGTGTTTGATGGCAGCGACGTCATCAGCGGATAAGCTGCCGGACAAAACGAGGACCTGTGCCGTGCGGACGAGGCTGTCGTTCTTCATGGTCAGCATCTGCAGGCACTGCATGGCCGAATCGGCGCGCTGATCGTACTGGCCCGGCAGATATTCGACGGCCAGGACCGTGTCGTCCTTGCCGGCCGGCAATTCGTCATAGACGGCATCGACAGGCGGTTCGGAGAAAATCATATTTTTAGCCGCTTCAAAAGCCGCATCATCGAGCCCGGATACGTCATAGCGGTGGTAAATGTGAATATCGGTCAACCCTTTAATCAACAGGTTTTCCTGTAAATCAGTGAGCAATCGTTTTGCTTCGTCAGCAAAAACACCTTTCTTGGCAACATACAAACGTCGGATAGACTGCATGTCATGACCTCCCTCAAAGATAGATAACTTATCATTAGACAACCTTAGTATACCTGTTTTAAAACCATAAGTAAACTTAGAATTTTATTGACTTGCCTATAAAATCGTATTAGACTAGTACTATTATAGTAGACAATATTTACCATTTTTCATCACAGGGAGGACATGGAAGTAATGGAAGAATTGAAACAGCGAATTTTACAAGATGGCCTGATCATCGACAACCGGATTTTAAAGATTGATAACTTTTTGAACCAGCAAATCGATACGACCCTCATCAATCACGTCGGTCAGGAGTTCGCCCGCCGTTTCAAAGACGTACATATCAACCGCATCGTCACCATCGAGGCTTCGGGCATCGCCGTAGCCTATGCGGCTTCCCTGGCCATGGACAACCTGCCCATCGTCTTTGCCCGCAAGAAAAAATCTCTGCTCACCAAAGGCGAACAGTATACAGCCAAGATTTACTCGTATACAAAAGAAGAAGAATATACGGCAACGATCAGCAAGGCCTATCTCCACGCCGGCGAATCGGTTCTCATCATCGATGACTTCCTGGCCAGTGGAGCTGCTGCCGTCGGCCTGACGGACATCGTCGCCCAGGCAGGCTGTACGGTCGCCGGTATCGGCATCGTCGTCGAAAAGACTTTCCAGAGCGGCCGCAGGACGTTGGAAGATAAAGGCTTCCGCGTCGAATCCCTGGCCCGCATCGCCCGTTTTGAAAATAACAAGCCTGTCTTCGTCGAATAAGGAGAATCATCATGCGCGCCCAATTTTTTGACGGTTTCGATTTTGCCACGTATAAATTCAGTATCGTCGCCATCGAAGAGGTGGACGACTTCTTTAACATCGAGGAATTCGGCCTCCATCCCATCATGTACAATGAAGCCTGCCTGCGCGGATATACGGCGATCTTTGGCTTCAACGAGGAAAAGATGCTGACCCTCCATAAATTGCTGACCAATAACAACGGCATGGAACCGCCTGCCATCGACGGCATCCATCCCGTTTCCTTCCATTCGCCGGCAGGGGACCTGAAATATGAACTCAACCACGTCATGGATTACAGCGGGTCCATCCTCATCGCCAACAGCTTCATCGATAAATACTTCGTTCCCTTCGGTTTCCAGCTTCCCCATGCTTTCCGAAAAGTCTACGAGCTGACTTTCGACAAGGGCCTGTTCGTCAAGGTCCAGGACCACTCCCAGGAAGCACAAGAACTGCGCATCGAATACGAAGAACCCTTGAATTCCAAGAAGAAGCTCCAGATCAAATGGGGTAATTTGACCCATAAGTCGGAAGAATACGGATTCGACGACGAAACGATTGCGCAGTACATGGACCTCAGTTATGATACGAAATATTTATTTGATCACGTGTGATACATAGAAATCCCGGACAGCCGGCCATTGACTCTGCAAGATGAGGCCATGGCCGGTTGCTGCTGTCTGGATAGGCATAGCGGCGATATCGGCGATGATGGCTTTATCGCTTTCAGAGGCCGGGGCAAAGACCCGTTCAAAATAGGGTTCGGCGCCTTTGAGGATGGCTTCCTTGGAATAACCGGCATCGACCGGCGGTTCTTCGGCTAAATACTGGCCAAAGAGGTCATTGGAGAAGAGGATTTTTTCCGAAGCCAGCCAGGTGACCATATTATCCGGCCAGTGGAGCCCCGGCGTATGGATGAACTGGAAGGTATAATCGCCTAACGTCAGGCTTTCGCCATGCTGGACGACGCGGAAATCAGCATCCGGATACGTCGGCTGGAGCCGTTCCTTCGTGGCCGGCGTGCAGTAGATGGGCAGCTGGGGATGACGGTCCAGGACGGCCTGCAGGGCTCCGCTATGGTCTTCTTCGGAATGGTTGAGGATCAGGGCATCGATCTGGCTGACAGGCAGGACACTTTCGATATCCTGGATATAGGCATCGGCTGCTTTATCGGGAACCGTGTCGATGAGGATATTCTGTTTCCCCCGAAGCAGGTAAGATAAAAAAGAAATGGAAATCTTCGGCTTCTTGATGGTCTTGCCAAAGACAAAGATGTGTGGATTCAGCGAGTATTTCATAGTGCAGCCCTCCTGGCAGTTTCATATTGTTTTTGAGGAATATAGTAACACTTGTAAATTTCACAAGCATCCATACAGCGGTTGCAGCGCAGACATTTAGTCATATCGACGCGGGGCCGCCGGATGCCGTCGGCGCAGGTCTGCATCGACAAAGCTTCATACGGGCAGATACTGATGCAGCAGCCGCAGCCTTCACATTCCTTGCGGTTAAAATAATCGGGTGTAACCAGTCGGTCAATATGCGTTTTTTCCATCATACTCCCCCCTTTTCGTACACTTATACTATAGCAAAAATATCCGAATAAAACCGTTGCAAATACAACAAAAGAGGCTGTCGCATGAAGACAGCCTCTTTTTGTTAAGTTTTACTGTAGGGGTCGCCACGTGGGCGACCCGCTGGGTATTTATATGACGCCCATGACACTTGACTGGGAAATCACATATATCCAGGAACGGGCTTGCCACGTGCAAGCCCCTACGAGCCACGAATCACTAGCCACTAATTATTCAATTTACCCAATGTCTTGGCGACGATGCGGGTCAGGAGGGCTACCGTATCGAGTTCGACCGATTCATCGGCGCTGTGGATGTCATGCGTCGTCGGGCCGACGGAGATGATGTCCAGTTTCGGGTTCATGGAGAAGAAGTACCCTGTTTCCAGGCCGCCGTGCATGGCTTCGATGCGGGCTTCTTTGCCGGCTTCTTCCTTGTAAACGTCAGCGACGAGGGGAACGAGTTTACTGTGCGGATTTTCCGTCCATGCCGGTTCCGGCGAAGCCAGTTCGATGTCACAGCCTGTCAACTCTGCGTAAACGGGAAGGATAGCCATCAATTCGCGCAGGCGGGCATCGGCCGAAGCGCGGGGGAAATACTGGATGGCGACATGGTCGCCTTCAGTCCGGATCGTACCGATGTTAGCCGACAGGTCCGGCAGCTTCGGCAGCAGCTGGTTCATGGCGAAGACGCCGCAATGAAGGATGTTCAGCAGGCTGACCAGATTCTTCGTATCGTCAGCCGAGAAGGTCTGGGCTGGTACGTCGGCACTTTCGACGAGGAAGTGGGCGTTCTTTTCGACTTCACCATACACTTCCGCGATTTCGGCCTGTTCTTCGCCGACGGCTTTCTTCACCGTTTCACCTGCGTTTACATCGTCGACAACGATGACAGCCGAGGCTTCCGACGGGATAGCATTGGCAGCTACGCCACCCGTGATAGATGCCAGGACATAGGATACGCCGGCCTGGGCAATGCGGCGGAGGGCCAGGCTCAGGGCCTTGATGGCGTTGCTCTTGCCGTCGTTGATGGTTTCACCGGAATGGCCGCCGGCAAAGTCTTTGGCCGTGATAGTAAACGCCTGTTTACCTTCAGCAGCCTGCCAGTGGATGGGCCGGCTGAAATGCGTATGGACGCTGCCGGCCGAGCCGACACAGAGGACATCCATGTATTCAGAGTCACAGTTGATGATGTACTGCACATCCTGGACGTATTTCGGATCCAGATGGGTAGCCCCGGTCATGCCAGTTTCTTCATCGACCGTAAAGATGAGGCGCAGCGGGCCGTGCTGGATATCCTGCTGGATGAGATACAGCGCCAAGGCGACGGCAATGCCGTCATCGGCACCGAGGCTGGTCCCATCGGCGTGGAGGATGTTGCCTTCGCGAACCAGTTTGATTTCACTGGTCAAGGGGTCGAAATCGACGCCGGGCTTGGCGACGCAGACCATATCCATATGGCCCTGGAGGACCGTAAGCGGCCAATCTTCGCAGCCCTTGCTGGCCGGAACATTGGCGATGACATTATATACTTCGTCCTGTGTTACATCGGCAACGCCCAGTTCATGGAGACGGCTGACGATATAATCGCTGACGCCTTTTTCATGGTGGGACGGACGCGGATGCTTGGCCAGTCCTGCAAATTCGTGGATGACACCTTCAATGATTTCATGATCGTTCATATGACAAACGCTCCCTTCAAAAAGTCTCTGCGATTGACTTGCTTAATCGTTTATTTATTATACCACGGACGAGGCGCATCGGGCTACTATCCGCATGTGTATATTTTTGCTTGCGAAAAAGTAATTATACAGCGGTTTTTCCGCGTACAGTGTACAAATTGATATATGACGAATGCAAAAAAATTGAGTATAATATAAGCATCAATGAAGTTCTACGTTTTAGTGCTTCTTAATTTTTATTTTTTGGGAGGTTTTTTTATGAAACCACAATCAAATCTGACTGTGAACTACCCAAGTATGCCGGAATTGACGGCCCGCGGTATGATCCTCGGCGCCCTGATCACCGTCATCTTTACGGCTTCCAACGTATACCTGGGCTTAAAAGTCGGCCTGACGTTCTCGTCGTCCATCCCGGCTGCAGTCATCTCCATGGCAATCCTGCGCATGTTCAAACATTCCAACATCCTGGAAAATAACATGGTACAGACGCAGGCATCTGCTGCCGGCACCTTATCTGCAATCATCTTCATCCTGCCGGGCTTGCTCATGCTGGGGTACTGGCAGGGCTTCCCGTTCTGGCAGACCCTGCTGCTCTGCGCCTGCGGCGGCTCTCTCGGGGTCTTGTTCACCATCCCCCTGCGCCGGGCTATGGTCGTCAACAGCGACCTGCCGTATCCGGAAGGCCGGGCTGCTGCTGAAATCCTGAAAGTCGGCAGTGAAATCCGCAAGGAAGAAGCCAACGGCGAAGACACAAGCAAAAAAGAAACAGGCATGAAAGATATCGTCGGCGGCACGGCCCTGGCCGGTCTCTTCAGTCTCTGTTCCAACGGCTTCCACGTCGTTTCTTCCGAATTCAGCTACTGGCTCTCGTTCGGCAAAGCCGTCACCCAGATTCCCCTGGGCTTTTCGACAGCCCTCCTCGGCGCAGGTTACCTCATCGGCATCGCCAGCGGCATGGCTATCTTAGTCGGCACGCTCCTGGCCTGGTACGTCTTCGTTCCCTATCTGACGTCGGTCATCACGCCGGCTGAAGGCCAGAGTGCCGCCGCTTTCGCCAAGGCCATCTGGGCTCAGAAAGTCCGCTTCATCGGTGCCGGCTGCATCGGTATCGCCGCTGTCTGGACCTTGATCCGCCTGGCCAAACCGGTCGTCGACGGCATCAAGATGTCCATCAACGCATTGCGCGCCAACGATACGGAAGAAAAGAAGATGCTCCATCATACGGACATCGACATGTCGCCGAAATCGGTCGGCCTGGTCTTCCTGGCCATCCTCATCGGCTTGTTCATCACTTTCTACACCTTCGTCAGCAACGCCGGCCTTTCCATGTCGGTAACGCTCATGTTCATCGTCGTCGGCATCCTGGTTGCCATCCTCATGGGCTTCTTCGTCGCTGCTGCCTGCGGTTACATGGCAGGCCTCATCGGCACGTCGGCCAGCCCGATTTCCGGTATCGGCATCCTGGGCATCATCGTATCGTCCCTGGTCGTCCTCGGTATCGGCTCTTCGGCCGGTGTCTTTGAAACCATGCAGGGCACGCAGTTCGCTACGGCCTTTGCTATCTTCATCACCAGCGTCATCGTCAGCATCGCTTCTATTTCCAACGATAACCTGCAGGACCTCAAGACAGGCTACCTCGTCGGCGCTACGCCGTGGAAACAGCAGGTCGCCCTCATCTTGGGCTCGATCATCGGCTCCTTCGCCATCGCTCCGGTCCTGAACCTGCTCTATCAGGCCTATGGCTTCACCGGTGCCCTTCCCCGTGCCGGCATGGATCCGACCCAGGCCCTGGCAGCTCCGCAGGCAACCTTGATGACGACCATCGCCCAAGGTATCTTCAGTGCCAGCCTCGACTGGAACTACATCCTCTTCGGTGTCGGTGTCGGTATCGCCGCCATCATCATCGACCTCATTTTGACGAAAAACACGAAATCCCTGGCATTGCCGCCGCTGGCTGTCGGCATGGGCATTTACCTGCCGCCGACACTGGAAATCCCTCTGGTCATCGGTTCGGTCATGGGTTATCTCATCCATAAGTCCCTGAAAGCCCGCGCTGCCCGCCGCAGCCCTGGCCACGAAGAAGAAGACGTAGAAGCCTGCAATCATCGCGGTGTCCTTTTTGCATCGGGCCTCATCGTCGGCGAAAGCCTCATGGGCGTCATCATCGCCTTGCTCATCGTCGTTTCCGTTACTTCCGGCGGCAGCGAAAACCCGCTGGCCCTGGTCGGCAAAGACTTCCAGTCTACAGCTGATATCCTCGGCCTGCTCTGCTTCATCGCCATGATCGCCATCTTCGTCCGCCACATCTTGATTACCAAGTTCAATCCGGAAGATGCCGAAAGCAAGTAAGGAATATGCCGCTTACATTAGAATTTCATTAAAATTTCGACAAAATCCTCAAAAAAAGTCCTCGTACACAATACATTTTTTGGTACGAGGGCTTTTTTTGCATATTTCTTCTTTTCCCCTAACGGCGTATAATAAGGGTATCCCGCAGACTATCCTGCGAGTCCACTTTAAAGGAGGTCCTTTCTTTGTTCTTTCCCAAACTCGACAAGCAATCCCTGACCGACGGTATCGTCATCCCGCAGATGGTCAAAGTCCACCAGTCTTTCCCCCATAAAGATTTAACCGATCCCGTGGGCACATTGAAACAACAGCTCCTGGCTCTCGATGAAAAGACGACGGCCAGCCTACCTGGTAAACGCATCGGCATTACAGCCGGCAGCCGCGGGCTCCCGCATTACAAGGAAATCATGAAAGCCCTGTGTGACCAGCTCAAGGCCTGGGGCGCCAAACCCTTCGTCTTCCCGGCCATGGGCAGCCATGCCGGAGCCACCGCTGAAGGCCAAAAGGCCCATTTAGCTCAGTTCGGCATCAATGAAGACTACTTAGGCGTCCCCGTCCTTTCCACCATGGACGTCGTCGAAGTCGCTACCTTGGACGATGGCTTCCCGGTCTACTGCGATAAAAACGCCTACGAAGCCGACGGCATCATCTTATTCAACAAAATTAAACCGCATACACACTTCAAATATAAACACGAATCAGGTCTGCTGAAGATGATCTGCATCGGCTGCGGCAAACACAAAGGCGCTTCGACATTCCACGGCCGGGGCTATGACGCTTTCGGACCCAACCTAGAACGCGTATCGAAAGCCTTCTTACAGCATGTAAACGTCGTTTTCTCCGTCGGCATGGTCCAGAGCCCCAGCGATGACATCGCCGCCCTGGAAGTCATCCCGACAGATAAATTCTTTGAACGCGATGCCGCCTTGCAGACCATGGCCAAAGCCGAAATGCCCCGTCTGAAACTGCCCCACATCGACGTCCTCATCGTCGACGAAATCGGCAAGGAAATCAGCGGTACCGGCATGGACCCGAACATCACGGGCCGGACGGAACGCTTCAGTCAGGAAACGGCCTTCCGCGCCTTAGCGCCGGACATCGAACGCATCGTCATCCTGGACATAACCGAGGCTTCCCATGGCAACGGTGCCGGCTGCGGTATGGCCGACATCGTCAGTTACCGCTTCGTAAACAAGATGGACTTCGCTTCCGTTTACACCAACTGCATTACGGCCAAGTCCTTCCGCATGGCTCTCCTGCCCCTGTATGGCAACAGCGATAAAGATGCCATCGAAATGGCCATGGCCCACGCCTTCCTGACCGACCCGAACCAGGCTAAAATCGTCCGCATAAAGAACACGCTGAAACTGGAAGACATCGAATGTTCCGTCTCGTGCTTAGAAGACATAAAAAACGATCCGGACATGACAGTCACATCCGAACCGTTTACATGGAAGTTTAACAAAGAAGATAACCTGTGGTAAAAAGAAGGGGGCTGTCGCACGTGCGACAGCCCCCTTTTTGAGTATTAAGTTTGCAGTTTGACCAATCCCCCATCAGCATTTCCGCCACCAGGTCTGTACGACCGTGGCCCCGACGTGCCAATAGTAAAGGATGTGGTCAGCTAGTTGTGAACAACGTTTACTATGGTAAACGACATGGCTGGCCGCAGCTCCGATTAAGAAGCCGCCGACGACGTCGCTGACGTAATGGAGACCGCTGAGTATCCGCGACGATGCCAGGACACCTGTCCAGGCCAGGGCCGGCAGTCCCCAGGGGTTGTGCCGGGCCAGTAGCATCAGGGAAATGGCCAGACTGTTCATGGAATGATTGCTGGGAAAGGACGCATTGGCCTTATGCGCTACCAGCGGCGCCGCGTCACCGCAGGCAAAAGGCCGGGGGCGATGCCAGATTTTACCGATGACCCAGGAAACCGAAGAGCCCACGATGACGGAAAAGAGACAGTAAACTAATGTTTTTCGACGTTTAATCTGCTCTGAAACCGGCCGCGGCCAGAACCATTCGATAAGGCCATAAAGGATGAACAGCCAGTAGCCGAACCGGGTAATCCAAGTAAGGATCCGAAGGCAGGTCCTGCGCCGGGCAATGAACCATTGAACGAATAAAAAGATAGACCTTGCCATGATAGCCTCTCTTTCAGCCGGACTCAGCCCTGTTTTGCAAAGACGTCCCGCATCGTTCCCGCTACATCTGCCAAGGAGATGCTGCGCATCTTATCTTCCATGGCATCCTGCACCTGATGCAGCCTGTCGTCCAGGCCAGCATGAATCGTCTTGCCCACCGGACACTGCGGGCAGGGATGTTCGTGGAAATGGAAGAGCGAGTCGCCGCCAACGCAATCTACGGCATGGTAAACGTCATATAAACTAATGTCAGCAATCGGTTTTTCCAACGCTGTGCCACCGGTCCCGCGCTTGACCTGGATCAGCCCGGCCGCTTTGAGCTGGATGAGCAGTTTGCGGATGATGACGGGATTCGTCCCTACGCTGGCAGCAATGAAGTCACTCGTCACTTTTTCCGTTTTGCCGAAGTAATCGATACACAGCAGGGTATGAACGGCCATGGTAAATCGACTGGAAATCTGCATATGAAAGACTCCTTAAATGGCTTTTAATTCACGAAGGATAGCCAGGTCAGCCGTACAAGCCGGGCAGTCACAGAATTTAGCCCCTTTGGCCTGAATATCTTTGGCATGCGCCAAGAGTTGTTTCGCTGCATCGGCCCCCATGATCTGGACAGCATGTTCCGAAGCTGCAAAGTTCAGGAGTTCATCAATCGTCGAGACGCCCTGCTTCAAGGCTTCGATATAAGCCGGCACAGCTGCGTCTTTATCGGCAGCATCGAGCCAAGTCTGAGCGGCCGTTTTCAGCGTCGGATTGCAGCTGGGAGCTGCCATCAAATCATGTGTCTTAGCCGTAACGAATTCTACTGTTTTTGCATCCATTTTAAAAAACCTCCTATAAATGACGAATCAAAACATCCAGGATAGAATTATCCTGATTACATCCCTATCATACGACATTTTTATTGTAAAGTCAACGGTTACATATTATATACTTAGTTGAACTATTTTAAACTAATTTATTTTAATTTAAACGATTGCCATTCGCTTGGTTATCACACTTTTAAAACGAGTATGCTCTCCATTTAAACGCTTTTCTTTATGTGTAAACGGTTATAAAAAAAGAGGCTGCGCACGTGCGACAGCCTCTTTTTGAGCTTTAAGTTTGCAGTTTTTAGTTTGTAGTGGACGGGTAAAAATTTAAAACCAAAAAACTACAAACTACAAACTTTATACTATAAACTTTTAAATTCGAGCAGCCTGGACGGCGGCGATGAATTTCTTGGCCGTAGCCGTGATTTCATCGGCCGTCTTGCCGCCGCCAGTGAGGGCACCGCCGGCACCGACGGCGACGCAGCCAGCTTTGATCCAGTCACCGGCATTTTCTACATTGACACCGCCTGTCGGCATGAGCGGAGCCTGCGGCAGGGGACCATGGATGGCCTTGATGGCTTTCATGCCCAGGATTTCCCCAGGGAAGATCTTGACGACGTCAGCACCGTATTCCAGGGCCGTAATGACGCCGTTAAGGGTCGTCGTCCCCGGCATGACGGCCACGCGGTAGCGGTTGCAGAGCTTGATTGTTTCTACATCCAGGGCCGGCGATACGATGAACTGGGCGCCGTCGAGGATGGCGATGCGGGCCGTAATGGCATCGAGGACCGTACCGGCGCCGATGAGGACGTCGGGATTATCGGCATACTTCTTGGAAAGGGCTTCGATGACTTCATGAGCCCGCGGCGTCGTAAAAGCCAGTTCAATGGCCGTGACACCACCTTTGATGCAGGCTTCGGACATCATCATCGCTTCTTCCGGTGTCTTGCCTCGAACGACAGCGACGACGCCGATTTCCTGAATTTTCTTAACAACATCTAATTTATCCATGACTTATCTCCTTTTGGTTCATAAAATACTCGCAGGCCGCAGCGTAGGGGCGTCCACGTGGGGCGCCCATTCCACACCGATCGGCCATGTCCTATTCACGGTTAATGGGGTTGTTTTGCACCAATCATACGGATTGATGCAGGTGTCATTAACGCAGGTCGCAAGCCACAGCGGTCCCATAGGACCGCACGTAGGGGTCGTCCCAAAGGGCGGCCCGCTTGTGGGAATCCCACAACCAACATCAGGCGTTCTGTTGGAATACCGCCAGTTGTTCCCGCGTCGGCAATCCTTCGTTATCACCGGCGACCTGGATGGCCATGGCCCCGATGGCAGCACCCCGGCGGGCAGCATCTTCCAGGCTCAGTCCATCGAGGATGGCACTGGTGAAACCGACGGCAAAGCCGTCACCGGCGCCGACAGTATCGACGATGTGGTCGACGTGATAGCTCGGCACGCGGTATTCCTGGTCATCGGCCGTACGGATATAGGTCCCATGACTGCCGCCCATCTTGATGACGACGGTCTGAACGCCGCGCTGTAAGTAGTAGCCGGCGATATCTCTTTCATTGTCCATTCCCGTCAGGATCCGGCCTTCATTGAGGCCAGGCATGACGATATCGGCATACTGGGCGGCGTCGTTGATGACACGGGCCATGATTTCCTGGGATTTCCAGAGCATGGGCCGCAGGTTGGGGTCAAAGGAAATGCGCACGCCCTTACCGTGAGCCCGCATCATCAACGTATAAATCGTTTCCCGGCACGATTCCGACAGGGCCAGGGGAATCCCCGTGACGTGCAGGTGGTCGACGCCGGTCCAGTCGATTCCGGAGAGGTCCGCCGGACGGAAGTGGGAAAAGGCCGTGTGTTTGCGGATATTGGCTACCGTCGGGTCCCCTTCCAGGACCTTTTCTTTCATCTGGAACCCCGTCATATGGTCGTCATCGGTCCAGACATAGTCATCGTGGATGCCATTGGCCTTGAGGAAGTTGCAGATGCACTTCCCGAAGGGGTCGACACCGACCTTGGAAATATACGACACATCATTGCCCAGCCGGGCCATGCCGACGGCGTAATTCAGTTCCGCCCCGCAGACATGGCGGGAAAAATGTTCCACATCTTCCAGCGGCCCCATTTCTTCAGCAATCAGCAAGCCCATGGCTTCACCGATAGTAAGCACTTTACTCATGGTTTTCCTCCAATTGTGCCTTTATTTTGTCAATCATGTCTTCATAGGCGGCATCCGTCAAATAGACGCGGTCCGGATTCATGGCAAAGGTACTGTTCCATTCAAAATCATCTTTGTATTTCGGCACTAAGTGAACGTGGAGATGATGCCCCGTATCGGCATAGGAACCATAGTTTACCTTATCCGGATAGAATGCCTGATGGATGGCTTTCGCCGCCTTGGCAACGTCGGCAAAAAAGGCATTGCGTTCTTCGTCGCTCAGGTCCGTCATTTCACTGACATGGTCTTTATAGGCGACGATACAGCGGCCGGGATGACTCTGTTCTTTGAACAGGACCAGCATACTGACCGATAAGTCGCAGATGTAAATGCCGAATTTAGCAAGCGGTTCGCCTTTTACGCAGTAACCGCAGTTCTTATCTTTCATGACAAAGCCTCCTTATTCAATCGTGCCGTGTTCCCATTTACCATGGTTCAGATCATCGGCAATCTTCTTGAATTTGTCGTCTGTCAAGCCATAGAAGAAGTAGAGGATGATAGCAGCAATGCCGAGGGCAACGCCCGGATACAAGGTCATAGCTGCTTTAATCCCCATCAATGTCATTTCACTCTGAACGGCATTGGCGACGTAACCTGTCAGTACCAGGATGCCCGAACTTACGACAGCAGCCAGGGCCTAGGCGATTTTACGGGAGAAGTTGAAAGCCGCATAGGTAATCCCTTCTTTGCGGATGCCGTTGTGCCATTCGCTGTAGTCGATGACGTCGGAAACGAAAGCCCAGGTAACGCCGTTCGGAATAGCCAGGGCTACGTAGCCGATGGTGACCAATACGATAAAGGTATAAATATTAGTCGGGATGACGAAGTTCAAGAGGTCAGCTGCACAGCCGATGAGCAGGCCGCCGATGGCCGTCTTTTTCTTGCCGAACATCTTGACCAGTTTCGGGATGAGCAGGATACCTACGACGGAGCAGCCCATCATGATGCCGTTTACAATCGGCTGCAAGCCCATATGGCCTAAGTTATACTGGCAGAAGAAAATCATCATCTGGTTATTCGTGTTCATAGCCGAGATGGTAAACAAAGTCATCAAAATAATGCATAAAAGCGGTTTGTTAGTAAACACGAGTTTAATATAATCCGAGAATTTTGCTTTCTGTTCATTCTGGGTATTGCGCTTGACCGGAACGTGTTCATGGCAGTTGAAATAGCAGATGGCAAAGCCGATGACGCCGATGATAGACATGACGATAGACGCAGCAAAGAAGCCTTCATGGGGCGAAGCGAACATGAGGACGACCGGTACGAAGGCCATGCCGGTAATGAGCTGGGCCCCGATAGAACCGGCCTGGCGGGTCGTCGCCATCTGACTTCGCTCTTCGACATCGCGGGTCATGACACTGGCCAGGGAAGAATAAGGGATGTTAGTAAACGAGTAAACAAGGCCCCAGGCCATGTAAGCACCATAGGCAAAGAGTATCTTGCCCGTCGGCGATACATCGGGCATGGTAAAAGTAATGACCGTCAAAATAGCCAGGAGGACAGCTGATGCCATCATAACCGGGCGGAACTTGCCGCGCGGGCCGATATTCTTGCGGCCATCGATGACGGAACCGGCGATAGGATCCATGAAAGCATCGAAGATTTTCGTAAAGGCGAAGATACCTGCAACGGCAGCTGCCGGAATGGTGCAGACATCAATCCAGTATTTCGTCAAATAGGCCTGGCCTAAGTCGAACATGAAACCGTTCCCAAAGTCACCGAAACCGTAACAGATTTTTTCACGCCACGATAATTTAACATGGCCTTCCTTAGAAGCTGCCGGCGTAACGGTCTCCGTCTTGTTCGGCAACGTCCCTGCTTGTGTGCTCATAGCACTCCCTCCTTATAAAGTAACTCCGTTTTTGAATATAGCCAGTTCGTGCTTGTCCAAGGCTTCCGATTTCGCATGGACACGACCTGACGCTACGTCAAGAATATACTGGAAAAGGCGGTCTGCTGCGGCTTCCCGCGATTCCCCTTCGGCAATGGTCCCGGCATTGAAATCGATCCAGTTCCGTTTGAAACCGGCCAGGTGACTATTGCTGGAAATCTTAATCGTCGGTACGGGGCAGGCAAAAGGCGTCCCCCGGCCCGTTGTAAACAGTACCATATGGGCTCCGGCAGCGGCCAGCGCATTGGAGGCCACTAAATCATTGCCTGGAGCCTGCAACAAGTTTAGGCCTTTTTTCGTCGCCCTGTCTCCATAGGCCAGGACATCTTCGACGAGAGCCCGGCCGCCCTTCTGGACACAGCCCAGGGACTTATCTTCCAGCGTCGTGATGCCGCCGGCCTTGTTGCCTGGCGATGGATTTTCATTGATCTTTTCGCCATAACTCATAAAATACTCTTTGAAATGGTTGATGAGGTCGACGGTCTTGTCGAAGACTTCCCGATTGCGAGCCCGGTTCATGAGCAGCGTTTCGGCGCCGAACATTTCCGGCACTTCCGTCAGAATCGACGTACCGCCGGCTGCGATGAGGCGGTTGGAAATCTCCCCGACCAGGGGATTGGCCGTAATGCCCGAAAAACCATCGGAGCCGCCGCATTTCAAGCCAATCGTCAACAGCGATGCATCGCAGGGCTGGCGATGGAACTGAGCCGCGTAATGGCAGAGTTCCTTGACGATAGCCGTGCCGGCTTCAATTTCATCTTCCACGTCCTGGCAGACCAGGAATTTGACGCGGTCCGGATCATAGTCGCCGATGACTTCTTTCATCAGGCTGACCTGATTGTTTTCACAGCCCAGGCTCAGGACCAGGACGGCACCGGCGTTGGGATTGTGAATCAGCCCACTTAGTATCTTTTGTGTATGGACCTGGTCATCGCCTAACTGCGAGCAGCCGTGGGAATGGCTATAGGCATAGATACCGTCGATGTTCTCCGTTTTATAAGCCTGGGACGCCGCTTCAATGGCTCTGGCAATATTGTTGACACAGCCGACGGTCGGGATGATCCAGACTTCATTGCGGATGCCGGCACTGCCATCGCTCCGTTTATAGCCCTGGAATTCGTATTTTTTTTCACTTTTCCAGGGAGAACGATCAGCTTTTTCCGGTTCATAGGTATAGTGAAGTAAATCACCGAGTTTACTTTGGACGTTCTGCATATGGACCCAGGCACCGACGGGGATATCAGCTTTAGCCGTCCCGATGGGAAAGCCGTATTTGATGACGTCTTCGCCTTTGGCAATCGGCTGCAGGGCCACTTTATGCCCTGCCGGGATGTCCTGGCAGACCGTGAAAGTCTTGCCGCCAGCCGTGACGACGCTGCCTTTGGCAACGGCGTCGACAGCTACGACGACATTATCATGAGGGTGTATTTGGAATACGTTCATCGTTTACTCCTTTGTCAATTCGGCAATGTGAGCTTTGACACCGATTTCAGCCATGCGGTCCAGATGAGCCGTAACGGCATCGGCAAAGCCGTCGATAGCCGACAGGTCTTCGCCCCACCAATCACTGCGTGCCATGATGGCCTTGACGTAATCAGCCGTCGTTTTACCGGCCTGTTCTTTGACAAAGGCCAGTTTATCTTCATCATCGTGGATTTCATAAGTATTGCCCGGCCGTGACCCGATAAGACAATGTTCACCAGCCTGGGTCGTCCGATAGAAAGCCAGGAAAGCGGCAAAGGAATAGGTCAGCCATTTCGGAAGTTTCCCCGTCGCTGCCAGACTGTCTTTAAAGGTCGGCAGGATGCGGGCTTTCCACTTGGAAATGGAATTCAGGGAAATCGAGAGCAATGCGTGTTTGACAAAAGGATTTTCAAAGCGTTCATAAACGGCCTTGGCAAAGGCAACGGCCTTTTCTTCCGGCAAATGGACGGTCGGAACGATTTCATCGAAGACGGTCTGGTCCAGGGACTTGCGGATGACTGGGTCTTCCATGCACTGGCCGACATAATCGAGACCGGCCAGATAAGCACCGAGGACCATAGACGTATGAGCCCCGTTGAGGATGCGCACTTTTTGTTCTTTAAAGGCCTGGATATGGTCTGTGAATTCAACATGGAATTTACTTGAGTTTAACGGCAGCCGCGAAGCCAGCGCCGGATCGCCGATAACCCATAAGGAGAAAGGTTCGGCCTGGTCGAGCAGGCTGTCTTCATAGCCCAGTTCGTCCTGCAGAGCCGCGATGGAATCAGCCGGATAGCCGACGACGATGCGGTCGACCAAGGTATCCGTGAACTGGCAGTGCTGGTCGAGCCAGGACTGGAAAGACGCTTCCAGTTTCCACAGGGATACATATTTGTTTACACAGTCCCGAAGGAGTTTACCGTTGTTGTCATTCAATTCTGTCGGCAGCATGGTCAGGCCTTTATCGGCAGCGCCTTTATAAAAGGTATAGCGTTCATAGAGGAACTTGGTCAATTTTGCCGGGAAAGTCGACGGCGGGCAATCTGTAAAAGCATCTTTTTCATCAAAGGTAATGCCGGCTTCCGTCGTATTCGATATGACGAATTCCAGCGAATCTTCGTGAGCCAGGGCCATGAACGTATCATATTCATCGCGGGCGCTGAGCACGGTCTGGACGGAAGTAATGACCCGGTTTTCTTTATAGACTTTGCCATCCTGCTGGCCGCGCAGGCAGACCGTATAAACATCATCCTGTTTAGCAAAGCGTTCCGTCTTGCCCGACCGGGGCATGATGACAGCGACGCTGCCATCAAAACCATTTTCTTCATTAGCTACATCGACGGCGTAATCGACAAAGGCCCGCAGGAAATTGCCTTCTCCGAACTGTAAGATACGGACGGGATGTTTGGCTTTTGTATAAAGTTCACTGACGTTTTTCATCGTTTACCCTCCGTTTACATTTGGAACTGGAAGTAGTTGGCTACGTTGTTATAGCAGATATCTTCGACGAGCTGACGGAGTGCGTCTTCATCGTTCGGATATTCGCCGTTTTCGACGAGATTCCCGATCCAGTTGCAGAGGATTCGGCGATAATATTCATGACGGGCATAGGATAAGAAGGACCGGGAGTCGGTCAGCATCCCCAGGATGTTGCCAAAGACGGACAAGTTAGCAATACTCGTCATCTGGTCGATCATGCCCTGTTTCGTATCGTTGAACCACCAGGCAGCGCCCTGCTGGATCTTGCCGCGGGCTTCAGGGCCCTGGAAGGCACCGATGATGGTGCCGATCATGGCGTTATCATTCGGCGTCCCGGAATAGAGAATCGTCTTCGGCAGGATATGGCGTTCATTGAGATGATCCAGGAAGGCGATGAGGCCTTTGCAGCAATTCCCTTCGGCAACACTGTCAAAGCCCGTATCCGGTCCTAACTTGCGGAACATTTCCGAATTGAGGTCGCGCAGGGTAGCGAAGTGGAGCTGCATGACCCAGCCGCGTTTGTAATATTCACCAGCCAGGTAGGTGAGGACAGCCGTCTTATAGGCTTCCGTTTCTTCTTTACTGATGCTTTCGCCTTTCAAGGCTTTGGCAATGATAGCATCGACAGTCGCTTCATCGGCTTCGCGGCAGAAAACATATTCCAGTGCATGGTCTGTAGCGCGGCAGCCCATTTCTTCAAAGAAGGCGATGCGCTTGTCCATGGCTTTGCGGATATCGGCAAAAGTCTTGATTTCAACGCCGGCAGCCTGACCGAGGCGGGCCATGTAATCAGCATAACCGGCTTTGTCGACGTTCATCAGCTTGTCCGGACGCATAGCCGGATATACCTTGGCACTGCATGTCTTTTCTTCTTTCAGCTTCTGATGCCATTTCAAATCATCGGCCGGGTCATCAGTCGTGCAGATGACTTTGACATTTGACTGTTCGATCAAGCTCTGGACGCCCATGCCTTTTTCCTGCAACTTGGCATTGCAGCGATTAAAGATGTCTTCGGCATTCTTTTCCGTCAGCGGTTCGGTAATGCCAAAATAGCGCTGCAGTTCCAAATGACTCCAATGATACAGCGGATTGCCAATAGCTCGTGAAAGAGCTTTCGCATATTCGACGAATTTTTCCAAATCTGTCGATTCTGTCCCGGTAACCTTTTCTTCCGGTGTCCCATTGGAACGAATGAGGCGCCATTTATAGTGGTCACCGCCGAGCCATACTTCGGTAATGCTGCGGAAATGGTGATCTTCTGCGATTTCCTGCGGAGAAATATGGCAGTGGTAATCAATAATCGGCATATGCTCTGCATAATCGTGGAATAAATGCTTGGCCGTAGCCGTATCCAATAAGAAGTCTTTGTCCATGAATTGTTTCATTTTGTCCGTCTCCTCCCAATATAAGGCCGCTAACTTCATCGGTCATTGGTAAATTTTATTGTAAGCTCTTACATTTATCTTCACTGAAAGAATATCATGTCATTACCTAAGTGTCAACGTAATATGATTTTTCCGTATTAAATTTGAAAAATTAATCATTTTCCATGCTTTTAACTCATAATCATGAATGGGCGATCCATTTTATTATTCTTTTTGTGCCTGGATTTTACTGTTTTCCTATTCCGTTTGGCTAAGCGCTTACATTTTATATTTTCGTATCCCCGCCTTTTTCCAGAAAAAAGTATGCTATAATGTAAGCAATCCAGATTTTTTACATAAAGAGGAACGATCGCCATGAACATCACCATTTACGACATCGCCCAGAAATGCAATGTATCGATTGCCACCGTCTCCCGCGTCCTCAACGGCAGCACACGGGTCAGTGAAAAGACACAGGCGAAAGTCCTTCAAGTTATGAAAGAAATGGGCTATAAACCCAATCCCTTCGCCCGGGGCTTAGGTCTCGATTCCATGAAAATCGTCGGCGTCATCTGTACCGACGTGGCCGATATATTCTATGCCCATGCCGTATCCCTGCTGGAAGATGGCCTGCGGAAGCACCATTTCGACGTCATGCTCTCCAATACCGGCAGCGATACAGGGCATAACGGCAAATATATTTCCGCTATGGCCGATAAGCACGTCGATGCAATCATCACTATCGGCACGCCATTTTCTTCCGAATCCGATGTCCGCCAACTCTGTGAAACGGCCCGGCAAATCCCGGTCATCACCATCAACAGCGATTACCATCAGCCCAATATGTACAGCGTCGTCTGCAATGAAAAAGAAGGCATGAAAATGGTCATCGCCTCTTTGGCTGCCAAGAACTGTCAGGACATCCTCTACATTTACGATTCCCTCACCTACAGCGGCCGCCATAAGCTCGACGGTTTCCGCCAGGGGATCCGGGAATGGAGATTGACGGAGAAACCGGAACTCATCCAGCAGATTCCCCGGACCTTGCAAGATACGGAAGCACTCATCGACCGTTTAGTCGCAGACGATATTCCCTTTGACGCCATCGTCACGTCAGAAGACATCTTCGCCGTTGCGGCCCAGCGTGCCGCCTTGCGCCATGGAAAAAACATTCCCGTCATCGGCTGCAATAACTCCATCCTGGCCCAATGTGCCACGCCGACCATTACCAGCCTGGACAATAAACTGACCAGCCTGTGCAATGCCGCCGTCCACATCGTCACCGAGCTAACCGGAAAAGAAGCTGATTCCGTCCCAGTCCGCACCGAATTCAGTGCAGACCTCGTAGAACGGGAAAGTTTCAGGAGGTGAAAAAAGAGGCTGTCGCACATGCGACAGCCTCTTTTTGAGTGGTTAGTGGCTAGGGGTTAGTGGTTAGCGAATGGCTGAAAGTTTACAGGTTTTCGCTGCAAACTCCCAACTCTGAACTATAAACTATCTTTACCGGAAATACTCTGGATATTCTTTTTTCAGCACTTCTACATCACCCATGACCTTGTCAATGTGTTCGGTCATGATGTGCTTTGCCAGTTCTGTATTGCCGGCAAAGATGGCGCCGACTATGTTTTTGTGCTGCTCGTAGAGAAGATTCATCTGCTCCGCGGCATCGCTGACGTTGAGGACACGGGCCCGGGCATAATCCAGGTTCGATTCTTGGACAATCTGCCAGATATGCGGTTTCCCACAGCCTTCATAAAGTAGAGAGTGCAGGGTATTATCACTCTTGAAAAATTTTTCTGCATCTTTTGAGGTAATGAATTTCCCCTGCTCGAAAATACAGAATTCTAATTTCGTCCGCCACGGATCCGGAAAATCCTGGCAAGCCAATTCTACGATAGCCCGTTCCAAGGTGACCCGGAAAAAGCGGAACTCTGCCAGCTGTTCCGTGTGAATCTTAGATACGAAGGTCCCGCGCTGCGGTAAAATTTCGAGCAGCCCCTTTTGCGACAGGCGGATGAAGGCTTCCCGCACCGGTGTCCGGCTGACATGCAAGATTCCCGACAGTTCCTGTTCAGACATGGCCGTACCTGGCGGCAGCTTCAAAGACATAATGTTTTCATACAACACGCGATAGGCGTATTCCCGCACCGTTTCATTCGGCGCTTTTTCAAATAATTCCAAATTCTCCATAACAACTCCATCATTCTGAAAATCAATGCCTGCTTTTCTCAATTTCATCTTATCACAAAACGGGCACAAATTGTATATTTCCAGAAGAAAAAAAGAACCCTTTCCGACATTGGTAAATTAATTTATTTTGATTTACACACTTTTAAACGGCTTAATTACCGTATTTTTCTTTTATAGCATCACGTCATTTAAACAGATTGTGTGAACGTGTAAATTTTCTGAAAGGTATTGACCTAAAAAAAACATATTTATTTCATTAATGAAACTACGCACTACAAATTATAAAGAAACGGGACTGGCGCATGATGACATAGGCCTTCATGCGCCAGTCCCGTTCTTAAAGCAACCTCTCAGACCGCCTTCGGCGGCCAGCTCTCCTATGAGGAGAGCCTTTCATCAAACGTCAAACATCATACATCAAATTTTTACTTCCGGGCAACCTGGACGGCGGCGATGAATTTCTTGGCCGTAGCCGTGATTTCATCGGCCGTCTT